>Ga0315902_10001559_pt1 | contig 36772 bp, 42 predicted proteins | sample LakEriMetagenome_9_FD_203523 | JGI IMG/M metagenome (GOLD analysis project Ga0315902, IMG submission 203523) | Freshwater fungal communities from buoy surface, Lake Erie, Ohio, United States - Buoy 12 MA117 | ecosystem: Environmental > Aquatic > Freshwater > Lake > Lake biofilm | place: USA... | reverse complement strand
CAACGCACAGTTCGCCAGTTTCACCGATGAAGAGAACGCCGAGGCCCAAGCCTTTGCCAAAGAGTTCGTTCGCGAGATGCAGCTCTCAGGTGCATTGCGCCTTGCTCGAGAGGCGTCTGGGCTCACCCAACAGCAATTGGCCGAGAAGACTGGCATAAATCAAGGTGAGATCAGCCGCATGCTGAGCAAAGGCGCAAACCCCAAGTTCAAGACGCTATGCAAAGTAATTGAGGCGCTTGGTGGCCGAGTCGAAATCACCTGGCCCGAAGCAAAGAGCAAGAGTGGTCCTGGCAACTAAACTTGAGCCGAATACAACGAAGTTTTTGGCCCGTTCTGGGCACTTCCAGACAACTCAGCACCACTAAATAGGAGTATCCCTTGGCAAAAATCGACGCAGTCGGCGCACGCGAAATTCTAGACAGCCGCGGCAACCCAACCATCGAGGTTGAGATCATTCTCGAAGACGACGCGTTCGGTCGCGCAGCTGTTCCATCAGGTGCATCAACCGGTGCGTTTGAAGCTCACGAGCAGCGCGATGGCGACAAGGGTCGCTACATGGGCAAGGGCGTTTTGGGTGCGGTGCACGCAGTGCTCGACGACATCGACGAAGCTCTTACCGACCTGGATGCAAACGATCAGCGCCTAATCGACGAGACCATGATTAAGCTCGACGGCACTTCGACAAAGTCGAAGCTCGGCGCTAACGCAATTCTCGGTGTCTCACTCGCAAACGCTCGCGCGGCAGCCGAGTCAAACGGATTGCAGTTGTACGAATACCTGGGCGAGGGCAAGGGTGTAACTCTTCCGGTTCCGCTAATGAACATCATCAACGGTGGTGCGCACGCCGACACCGGAGTCGACATCCAGGAGTTCATGATTGTACCGCTTGGCGCAGAGACATACAGCGAAGCATTGCGCTGGGGTGTTGAGGTTTATCACAACCTCAAGGGCCTGCTGCAGAGCAAGGGTCTCGCGACCGGTCTTGGCGACGAGGGTGGTTTCGCGCCTGAGTTACCAACCAACGTTGCTGCGCTTGAACTAATTGTTGAAGCGATCGCAAAGTCGGGCTACACCCTCGGCAAAGACATCGCACTTGCGCTCGACGTTGCCGCAACCGAGTTCTACAGCGAGGCAACCGGCACCTACAAGTTCGAAGGCAAAGAGCGCACCACCGACGAAATGATTGCCTACTACGCCGAGTTGCTCGAGCGCTTTCCGTTGGTTTCAATCGAAGACCCGCTAGCCGAGGATGACTGGGCCGGCTGGACCAAGATGACCGCACAGCTCGGCGACAAGGTTCAGATTGTTGGCGATGACCTATACGTGACCAACCCGAGCCGCCTGCAGCGCGGAATCGACGAGAAGGCCGGAAACGCAATTCTCGTGAAGGTCAACCAGATCGGCACCTTGACCGAGACCCGCGACGCCGTTGAACTCGCGCAGAGCAAGGGCATGAAGGCCATCATCTCGCACCGTTCGGGCGAGACCGAAGACACCTTCATTGCCGACCTAGCCGTGGCAACCAACGCCGGCCAGATCAAGACCGGTGCACCTGCTCGAAGCGAGCGCGTTGCGAAATACAACCAGTTGCTTCGCATAGAAGAAGAACTCATGGATGCCGCCGTGTATGCAGGTCGCGACGCATTCCCACGTTTCAAGAACTAGGGGCACTTAAAACTCATGGCCCGACGCCCGGTTAGCAAACCCGCTTCTCGCAAGCCCGCTGCAAAGCGACCTGCGAAGGCTGCGAAGGGTGCTGACCGCGCGGCTGCTTTGAGTCAAGAAACCCGCAACTGGATTGCGAGCAACTTTGATGTTCGCAACGCCGTGATCTTGATCATGATAGTTCTCGGTGTGCTCACCGTTGCGCCGAACGTGCAAACCTACTTCAGCTACCGTCAGCAGATTGCCGACATGGCCGCGCAGGTTGAAGAGGCAAAAAAGAATCTCGCCGACATGGCGGTCGAGCGCAAGCGCTGGGATGACCCTGTCTATGTTCGCTCGCAAGCGCGTCAGCGTTTGTATTACGTTTTGCCAGGCGAAGTTTCTTACCTGGTCATGGATGCCGGCAGCGTGAACACGTCAGACAAGAGCGGCACCGTTGGCGCGATGCTCGCCGAGCGACGCAACACCGCGGTGATCAGCTCTTCGATTCGCACAACCTCAGAGAACTGGGTTGACGACATCGTGGGTTCTGTGATTCGCGCGGGAATCGAAGAGCCGGTTGCAGAAGAGCCAGCGCCAAAAGAAACCAAAGCTCCGACTAACTAATGCCGATTTCAGACGCCACCGAGCGCGACTGGAAAGTCGTTAGCGCCCAACTCGGTCGCCCAGCGCGAGACATCGTGGCCATCGGTGCGCGCTGCGTTTGTGGCAACCCAACCGTGGTTCAGACCAAGCCCCGGCTTGCCGATGGCACTCCGTTTCCGACCGTCTACTACCTAACACATCCGGGGGCTACCGCCGCAGTGTCGACGCTCGAGGCGACCGGCTTGATGGTCGAGCTGCAAGACCGCCTCGCGGTCGACGAGGCGCTAGCTGCCGCCTACAGGTACGCTCACGAGGCATACATCCTTGATCGCGACCAAGTGGCCACGGCCTGTGGGCTCGAGGTAGTCGACGAGATCTCGGGCATCTCGGCGGGGGGAATGCCCGTGCGAGTGAAATGCCTGCACGCGCTGGTCGGCCACTCGCTGGCGGCCGGCCCAGGGGTCAACCCGATGGGCGACATCGCCCTTGAGCTTTGCAGTTGGTCACCCGACCGCTGTCAGTGCGAGCCCTCTTGGGGCACAGAATGAAAAATCCGAAAGGCTAAACTAAAGCAATGTCTAAACCACAAATTCTGATTGTCGGCGGCGGTTATGCCGGTTTCTACACAGCCAAAAAACTTGAGAAAATCCTTAGCTCTGGCGAGGCAGACGTCACGCTAGTTGACCCGCTTCCATACATGACCTACCAGCCTTTCTTGCCTGAGGTCGTCGCCGGATCAATCGAGCCGCGTCACTCTGTGGTTTCGCTGCGTCGTCACCTCACGAAGACCAACATCATCACCGGCAAGGTTGTAAAGGTTAACCACGCCAAGAAGCTTGCAACCATCGAGGTGGTTGGTTCACCGGCATACGAGTGGAAGTATGACCACATCGTCATGACTGCCGGTGCTGTTTCGCGCACATTCCCGATTCCTGGTGTTGCCGATGTTGCAATCGGAATGAAGACCATCGAAGAAGCCATGAACGTGCGAAACCGCATTCACCGCAACTTCGACATCGCTGCAAACCTTCCAAAGGGCCCAGCTCGCGACCGCCTTCTCACCTTCGTAGTCGTCGGTGGCGGTTTCGCCGGCATCGAGACCATCGCCGAGATGCGCTCTCTCGCAACCTACCTGCTGCGTTTCTATCCGGGCATCGCATTCGAGGATGTGCGCTTTCACCTCATTGAGGCAATGGGTCGCATCATGCCTGAGGTTTCGCTCGACACTTCGCTCTGGGTTGTCGACAATCTCGAATCGCGCAACGCCAAGGTTCACCTAAACACCCAACTGCTCAGCGCGGTTGGCGGCAAGGTCGACCTCTCAACTGGCGAATCGTTCGAGTCAGACCTCATCGTCTGGACTGCCGGGGTGAAGGCCAATCCGTTCGTTCCAAACTCAGACCTTCCACTGGATGAGCGCGGGCGCATCTATGCCAAGGCTTCGCTACAAGTTGCAAATGGCGACAAGGTCGTCAAAGGCGCTTGGACAGCCGGTGACGTCTCAGCCGTTCCTGACCTTTCGGGCGACGGCGTTGGTGGCTACTGCGTTCCTAACGCTCAGCACGCTGTGCGCCAAGCCAAGTTGTTGGCCAAGAACATTGCGGCGACCATCCGTGGTGGCGAAGTGAAGAACTACTTTCACAAGAACCTCGGCGCGGTTGCAGGCCTCGGCGTTGGCGTCGGTGTCTTTCAGTGGCGCAAGGTTGCGATCAAGGGTTTCCCTGCCTGGTTGATGCACCGCGGTTATCACGGATTGGCCATGCCGATGTGGGAGCGCAAGATTCGCGTGTTCGCAGGATGGTTCTGGAACTGGGTGCTTCGTCGCGACATCGCGTCGATCACCGCTTCGCACACACCACGATTAGCCTTCGAGGCTTCGGCTTCTCGACCTGCAGTGGCAGCACCTGCGGCGAAGAAGACTGTGGCCAAGAAGACTGTGGCCAAGAAAGTTGCCGCTAAGAAGGCTCCGGCCAAAAAGGCTCCAGCGAAAAAGGTTGCAGTCAAGCCTGTTGCCAAAAAAGCGGCACCCAAGAAGAAGTAAAGAAACTTCGATAAAAGGGTGCCCATGTGGCACCCTTTTTATCTAGCCCCTGTATCCCAATGGCAGAGGAAGACGACTTAAAATCGTTTCAGTGTCGGTTCGAGTCCGACCAGGGGCACAGTCAATCTGAGTGTTCGCCGAGAGATTGCGGCGAGGCTCTTGCGAAGTCAGACGGCTCGCATAACATTGAGCCATGGAAATCATTCTTTTAGTTATCGCTGGTATCGCCGTCCTCCTAGGTCTCTACCTATGGAACACCTACAACTCACTCGTTCGCCTAAACGTTCGTGTTGAAGAGGCGTGGAGCGACATCACAGTTCAGCTCAAGCGCCGCGCCGACCTGATTCCGAACCTCGTTGAGGCGGTCAAGGGCTACGCAAAGCACGAGAAAGAAGTCTTCGAGAACGTCACCAAGGCTCGCGCAGCAACCGTCTCACCAGAGGCCTTGCAGTCGCCAGCGGTTTCGGCTCAGGCCGAGGGTGACTTCACCAACGCGCTAAAGAGTTTGTTCGCTGTTGCCGAGGCTTACCCTCAGCTTCAGGCCAACGCCGGGTTCTTAAACCTTCAGGCTGAGCTAAGCGACACCGAAGACAAGATCATGGCTTCACGTCGTTTCTACAACGGTGGAGTGCGCGAGCTCAACATCAAGATCAAAGAGTTTCCGGCAACCCTCTTCGTTCGCGGTCTCGGTTTCAAAGAGCGCGAGTTCTTCGAGGTTGCTGACTCGGCTGCAATCGCTGAGCCACCAAAGCTAAAGTTCTAGCACCTAACCTTTTGTCGCCCAGGCGAGTAGGGGAACCATGTATTCGGCCATAGCCGCAAACAAGCGCAACACGATCATCATCATCGGTGTTTTCGTTGCGCTGCTCTCTGGCATAAGCCTGTGGTGGGGATCATATTCGGGCAACGGTTCATCAGCATTGCTGATCGTTGGCTTCATCTTGATCTACACACTGATTCAGTATTACGCGGCCGGTAAATTTGCCATCGCGTCAACTGGAGCAATCGAAATCAGCAAGGCCGAGAACCCAAGGCTCTGGCGAATCGTTGAGAACATTGCGATTTCTCAAGGCATGCCGATGCCAAAGGTTTATGTGATTCCAGACCCTGCACCAAACGCTTTCGCAAGCGGCCGCGACCCAGAGCACGCAATCGTTGCAGCCACCTCTGGTCTTCTAGAAATCATGGATGACAAAGAGTTGCAGGGCGTAATGGCTCACGAGATGGCTCACGTCAAGAACTACGACATCCGTGTTTCGACAATCGTGTTTGGTCTGGTTAGCGCAATTGGTTTGCTCGCCGACTTTGCAATTCGCATGGCGTTCTACAGCAACTTCAACCGCGACAGCCGCGATGGCAACGCAGCAGCAATCCAGCTGGCATTTTGGGCAGTTGGAATTGTGGCAGCGATCATCGCCTGGCTAATCGGCCCGTTGGTTAGCGCCGCGGTTTCGCGCCAGCGCGAATACCTCGCAGACGCGACAAGCGTTGACATGACCCGCTACCCGGAGGGTCTGGCCAGCGCGCTAGACAAGCTTGGCCAGTATGGTCGCCCAATGCGTCGCCCATCGAAGTCGATGGCTCACATGTACATCTCAGACCCTGTGAAGCCTGGCTTCGTAGAGCGCATGTTCTCAACCCACCCACCGATTGGCGCTCGCATTGAGCGCCTAAAGAAGATGGGTGGAGCTTTCTAGGCCTTAGAGGTCTTGACCGCTTTAGCAAGGGCAGCCGAAAGGTTGCCCTTTTGCTTTACCTCGATGCGCTCGCAACCCTGCCAGGTGGCAGCTTCGGCGAGGTGCGCTGCAAGGTCGCGGGCGAGCGTGGGCAGGCGTTTTGCGGCAAAGTCTTCTTCGTGCCACGCAGACTGAACGAGCAACGTTTTGCTCTGCCTGTCGTTCTTGAGATCGACGCGACCAACTATCTCTCCGTTGTGCAAAATCGGCAGCGTATAGTAACCAAAAATTCTCTTTGGCTCTGGCGTGTAAATCTCGATTCGGTAGTGAAAGTTCCAAAGTTTTTCGCTGCGTGGCCTAAACCAAACCAGCGGATCAAACGGACTGAGCAAGGTTGTTCGATCTGCCGTTTCGGCAACGTCCAGGTTGGTGCCAGCAACGGCAAAAGCTTTATCTTTCCAGCCGTCAACTTTAACTTCGATGAGTTTCTTGTCTTCAACCAATTCGTTCAGCAGCGTCTTCGCAAACGGAGCGTTCATTCTGAAATAGTCGGCGAGGTCAACTGCGGTTCCAACTCCGTGCGCAGTTGCAGCTTTGATGAGCAACTGCTTGCGCGCTGCAATCGGGTCAACAGCTTTTTCACGGATGCGCTTTGGCAACACCTGTTCTGGCAGTGCGTAGAGTCTCGAGAAACTTTCGCGGCCACCGCTCACCAGTTCGCCATACATGAACATGTACTCGAGCGCGCGCTTGACGTCACTCCAACCCCACCACGAACCTTTGCGAACGGCTCGCTCGTGTTCGAAGTCTGAGGTTGAGAGTGGGCCGCGGGTGCGAATTTCGCCTTTGATCCAGTCTAGAAATTCGCGGTTCTCGTCGGCCCAGCGCTCATAGCTTGTGCGGGTTCCGCGCTGGTTTTTCTCCATGCGGTAGCCGAACTGCGTATAGTTCTCGGTGCGCACGAAGGAGGCTTCGTGCGCCCAGTACTCGATGAGCGCGGGGTTCTTGCCGCCGTGCAGTTTGTCGAGCTCGGCCTTGTCATAAGCGCCGAGCCGAGAGAACAGCGGCATGTAGTGGGCTCGCTCGAAGACGTTTACGCTGTCGATTTGCAGCACTCCGAGGGTGTCGATGGTCTCGAGCACCGTCTTCGGTGCGGTCGATTCGAGCAGACCCTGGCCGGCTAGGGCGAGCATCCGTGCGTTATTCAACGAAATCTGCTCAGCCACAGCGACCCTTCTCTAACTAAACTCTTACATTATGACCGCAACCCAGGTGCCTACCCTCGCTGATTTCGAGGCTGCCCTGCTCAACGTGCGCCAGGTGGCTTTTGAGACCCCGGTTTTGCACAGCAACTTTCTGAGCCAGCTGATTGGTCAAGAGGTTTTCTTGAAGGCCGAGAACCTGCAGCGCACGGGTGCTTACAAACTTCGCGGAGCCTTCAACCGCATGAGCAAACTCACCGCCGCCGAGCGCAAAAAGGGTGTAGTTGCCGCCTCAGCCGGAAACCACGCTCAGGGTGTTGCCCTAGCGGCCAAGAAGCTCGGCATCAAGGCCACCATTTTTATGCCGATCGGTGCATCGCTGCCGAAATACAACGCAACCAAAAACTACGGGGCCAACGTGGTGCTCGAGGGTGCCGTGTTTGGTGAGACCCTTCCGGCGGCTAAGGCCTATGCCGAGAAAAAAGGCGCAATCTTTATTCCACCGTTTGACCACATCGACGTGGTAATCGGTCAGGGAACCGTCGGCATGGAAATCTTTGACCAGGTTGAAGACGTGCAGACCATAATCGTTTCGATCGGCGGCGGAGGTCTCGCTGCCGGAGTTGCCGTTGCGGCAAAACTTCGCGCCAAAGCGCGCGGCAAAAAGGTTCAGGTAATCGGCGTTCAGGCCGAGAACGCGGCGAGCTATGTGCCTTCGCTGCGCGCCGGAAAGCCAAAACAAATTGACACAAAGCCAACTATTGCCGACGGCATTGCGGTTGCTAAGCCCGGCGCGATTCCGTTCGAGCTAATCAAGAAGCACATCGACAAAGTGGTCACGGTTAGCGACAGCGAGATTGCTTTGGCAATCGTTGCTCTCGCCGAGCGAGCAAAACTCGTGGTTGAGCCGGCAGGTGCTGCCTCGGTTGCCGCCCTAATGACCGGCAAGGTCAAGCCAAAGGGAACCACCGTTGCCGTGCTCTCAGGCGGAAACCTCGACCCGCTTCTGATGCAGAAGATCATCGGCCACGGCTTAGAAGCCGCCAACCGCTACACCACCATCACCGCCATGCTGCCAGACCGCCCAGGCCAGCTGGTCAAGACCTCAGAGGCCATCGCCCGCGCCCAGGGCAACGTGGTTGAGGTGCTTCACACCAGACACGGACGCGGCCTTGGCATCGGCGAAGTTGAGCTACAGATGAGTGTTGAAACTTCAGACCGTGAGCACGTTGAGCGAATCATGAATGAGCTCAAGAGTTCGGGCATCAAGGCCCGCATCGAGCACGAAGACTAGTTAGCCAATAAACGTTTCGACGTTTACGATTTTCACCGCAAACACCTTGCCGTTTGGTGCGGCATACGAGGTTTCGTCGCCAACGGCTAATCCGTGAATTGCAAGACCGAGTGGACTCTCTGGGCTGAACACATCGATCTCGATGCCCTCGCTGATTTCAGGGCTGCCGAGCAAGAATCGTTGCTCGTTGCCGTTGAGAGTTAGCGTCACAATTGTTCCGGCCTCAACTGTGCCGTTTGATACGCGTTCGTCGTCGACAATCGCGGTTGCAAGAATCTGCTCGAGTCTGTTGATGCGCATCTCGATCTTGCCTTGCTCTTCGCGAGCCGCGTGGTATCCGCCGTTTTCTTTAAGGTCGCCTTCGTCGCGAGCCTCAGAAATCTTCTTCGCGATTTCTTTGCGGCCGAAATTGATCAGTTGCGAAAGCTCTGCGGCCAAGCGATCGTATGCCTCTTGGGTGAGCCAGGTGCCTTCGGGTGCGTCAGTCATAATTTCTCAAGTTTATTTGAACCAGCAGTCTTTCGTAACTCCCGTTACGCCAAGACCTGTGGTGTTAACCATCACGGTTTGCTCGATATTCGAGTTGCTCAAGAAGCTCACCTCGCGATAACCGACCACGGCATAGCGAATATCGAGAACCTCAACCTGGCAGACCACCGGGTCTGGCCGAGGGCGTTCAACCAAAATCGTGACCTCGGTCTGCTTTTCGTCGATCACCAAGAAGCTTTGCACCTCAGCGGTCACGCGGTTGGCCCCATAGGCGGTAACCGCGACCGCCCAGATTAAGAAACTCACCAGCAGGGTGGCAGCCAGCACAGTTGCGATGCGGCGTTCGCGCGCCTTGCCTTGGCTAGAGCGCCCGTAGCGCTGGGCCAGCAGTTCGTCTTGATTCATTGCCTTAAGGCTACCTTTTAGCGGCGATACTAGAAGCATGCTGATTTTTACATCAACTCCAACCCCAACCGCAGACCCGGCAACGACTTTTTATAGCCCAGGAACAGAGGGTTTCTTGTTCGTGGCCTTCATCACTTTGGCCGCGGTTCTGATTGTTGTCGACATGGTTCGTCGCGTTCGCCGCGTGCGATACCGCGCCGAGATTCAAGAGAAGCTAGCGGCCGAAGCTGCCGGCGATGGGGTTAAGGGCGATTAGCAAAGCGGCGGTCCAGTGGCTCATGAAAGCCAAGACCGTCAACGAGTGAAAGATCTCGTGAAAACCAAAAACACCCTCAAACGGGTTCGGCTTCTTTAGCGCGTAAACAACGCCACCAACTGTGTAGGCGAGACCACCGGCGAGAATCAGAATCATCATCGCTGCGTTGGCGTTGAAAAAGTCGACGATGTAAACAAACGCCGCCCAACCCATGCCGATATAAATCGCAACGATTAGCCAACGCGGCGCACCAACCCAGAAGACTCTGAAGAATATTCCAAGGATGGCCGTCGACCAAATCACAATCATCAGCGGCAAAGCCTTCTCTTGTTGCAGAGCGAGAAGTGTGATTGGTGTGTAAGAGCCGGCAATCAATACAAAGATGTTTGCGTGGTCGAAGCGCTTGAGCAGCATGTAGGTCTTTGGCTTCCAATTGAAGCGGTGGTAGAGCGCAGATGTGCCGAACAGCAAGAACGAGCTAGCGAAGAAGATCGCGCTTGCCGCCTTGGCAACAACGCCATCGGCGAGAACGATAAGCACAATTCCACCTGCGACAACTAGCGGCAGCACGCCCGTGTGAATCCAGCCGCGCCAGGTTGGCTTTACGTTTTGGGTCGGCTCACTTAGGCCGTTGCTGATTGGCAAACTCATATGCCAACCCTATGCCGACTTTTGACTGCTCTCGACTTTGGTAGATTTCACCTGTGCGCAATCTTCTCTATCGCCTATATGAGGGCCGACTCGAACGCGGCTTGGTCTCGGCAGATTTGCCAAAGCACGTAGCCGTGATGCTCGATGGCAACCGCCGCTGGGCAGAGCGCAGGGCAGGTTCGAAAGCTTCGGCGGGCCACGCGGCCGGCGCACTAAAGATATTCGAGTTTCTGCAGTGGTGCGACGAGATCGGCATCAAGAACACCACTCTGTATATGCTCTCAACCGACAACCTTGTGAAGCGCTCGTCAGACGAATTACAAGACTTGCTCAGAATCATCGGCGAGGTCGCGACTGAACTCGCGAGACGCAAACGCTGGCAGGTGCGACTGGTTGGTGATCGAGCCGTTCTGCCAGATTCGCTTCGCAGCCCAATCGAAGCCGCCGAGAATTCAACCGCAGCGCTCGATAAGCCAATCGTTAACCTGGCCGTCGCCTACAGCGGCCGAACCGAAATCGCCGACGCTGTGAAGAGCATCATCAAGCAGCACTCGGGCAGCGGCAAAACCATCGACGAGCTAAGCGAGTCGCTAACCCCAGAACTTATTGCCGAGCATCTTTATACGGGTGGGCAAGCCGACCCAGACCTAATCATTCGAACCTCGGGCGAACAGCGCCTGAGCGGCTTCTTATTGTGGCAGAGCAGCAACAGCGAACTCTATTTCGAAGAGGCGCTGTGGCCCGACTTTCGCAAGGTCGATTTCTTGCGAGCTATCCGTGCGTTTGCCAACCGCAACCGCCGTTTCGGTGCCTAACCTTCAGCGCGGGTAAACAAACCATTACGTTTCACGCACTCGGGCGTGTCGGTGCCACGGCTGCCGAGTGGTCAGGCGTAAATTCGCTGCAAGATAACAACATAAGGAGCACCCGTGGCCCGAACCGGTTCAACTTCGACCACCAGCAAAGCCAAGTCTGCATCGGCTGCGAAGAAGAAACCGGATGTCGCGACGAAGACATACGTGCTCGACACATCGGTCTTGCTGTCTGACCCACGAGCCCTCTTCAAGTTCAAAGAACAAGAAGTTGTTATTCCGATCATCGTGATCAACGAGCTCGAGAAGAAGCGTCACGACCCAGAAATCGGCTACTACGCGCGCCAGGCCCTCAGAAACTTGGATGACCTTCGCGCAGAGCACGAGCGCCTCGATTTTCCGATGCAGGTTGGCGACGGCGGAACCCTTCGCGTTGAACTGAACCACATTGAGCAGTCGGTTTTGCCAAGCGGAATGCAGCTGGGCGACAACGACTCGCGAATTCTTGCCTGCGCCTTCAACCTCGCCAGCGAGGGTCTAGACGTAACCGTGGTTTCGAAAGACCTGCCGATGCGCGTGAAGGCAGCCTCGCTCGGCATGCACGCCGAAGAGTATCGCAACGACATCGCGGCCGACTCTGGCTGGACGGGCATCAGTGAAATCACGCTAACCGGCGACGAGGTCAACGACCTATATGACACCGAGTTGATCAAGCACAACGGCGTTGCCAACATGCCAATCAACACCGGTTTGATAATTCACTCGGAGCGCGGCAGCGCACTCGGCCGAGTTGAGGCAGGTTCGAAAATCAAACTCGTGCCTGGTGACCGCGATGTTTTTGGTGTGCACGGTCGCAGCGCTGAGCAGCGACTTGCAATCGACATGCTGCTTGACTCTGAAGTCGGAATCGTTTCGATGGGTGGTCGTGCCGGAACCGGAAAGTCGGCACTCGCACTTTGCGCCGCTCTCGAGGCAGTGCTCGAACGTCGACAGCACAAAAAGATTATGGTGTTTCGCCCGTTGTTCGCAGTTGGCGGCCAAGAACTCGGATACCTGCCGGGCACCGAGGCCGAGAAGATGAATCCGTGGGGTCAAGCAATCTTTGACACCCTAGGCCCGTTGGTTTCGAAAGAGGTAATCGACCACGTTGTCGATCGCGGAATTCTCGAGGTTTTGCCGCTGACACACATCCGTGGGCGTTCACTGCACGATGCCTTTGTGATTGTCGATGAGGCGCAGTCGCTCGAGCGCAACACTTTGCTCACCATGCTTTCGCGCATCGGGCAAAACTCGCGCGTGGTGCTGACTCACGATGTTGCGCAGCGAGACAACCTGCGAGTTGGGCGTCACGACGGCATCGCCTCGGTGGTTGAGCAGCTCAAGGGCAACAAGCTTTTCGCGCACGTAACTTTGACCCGCAGCGAACGCTCGGCTATCGCCGGTCTCGTCACCGAAATGCTCGATCGCTAGCCTGTAACAAAATGTCACCGCCTGCTTCTGGGCTGGCGGGTGGGCTGGAGGCGGGTTAAACTCGAGCCATGACCAAACGCATCTTCAACGACATAACCGAGGCTTTCGGAAACACCCCGCTGGTTCAGCTGAACCGCATCACCGAGGGTGCCGAGGGTCGAATCTTGGCCAAACTCGAGTTTTACAACCCCTCAAGCAGCGTTAAAGACCGTCTTGGCATCGCCATGGTCGACGCGGCCGAGGCCGCCGGAGCTCTAAAGCCAGGCGGAACCATCGTTGAAGCGACCTCTGGAAACACCGGCATTGCCCTGGCCATGGTCGGTGCTGCCCGCGGCTACCGCGTGGTCATCACAATGCCCGAATCGGTCTCAAAAGAGCGCAGAGCGCTTATCCGTGCCTATGGGGCAGAACTTGTGCTCACGCCCAAGTCAGAGGGCATGAGGGGCGCTGTGGCGACCGCAGAAGAGCTTGGCCAGAAGCCAGACCACGTGCTCGTGCGACAGTTTGAGAACGCGGCAGGGCCTGAGATTCACCGCAGAACCACCGCCGAAGAGATCTGGCGCGACACCGAAGGCAACATCGACGCCTTCGTGGCGGGCATTGGCACCGGCGGAACCATCACCGGAGTCGGCCAGCGTTTGCGCGAGCTGAAGCCAGACATCAAGATCTTCGGCGTTGAGCCAGCGGCCAATGCCCTCCTGAACGGCGGAGAGCCAGGCCCACACCCGATTCAGGGAATCGGCGCAAACTTCATTCCGAACGTGCTCGACCGCACTGTCTACGACGAGGTAATCGACGTGGCAAACGAAGACGCTCTTCGCTACGCGAGACGCCTGGCAACCGATGACGGCATCCTTGGTGGAATCTCGTCGGGCGCTGCTGCGTGGTCGGCTATTCAGGTTGCCAAGCGGCCGGAATTTGCGGGCAAAACTATTGTTGTAATACTTGCGTCGTTCGGTGAGCGTTACCTTTCGACGGTCATGTATGAAGACCTAATGGAGCAATAATCTCAAAATCATTTATCGCTCGCATGCGCGAAGACGTTTCTTCAGCATTCGATCGAGACCCAGCCGCCACGAGCAAACTTGAATTGTTGCTCTCGTCGCCAGGCCTGCATGCCGTGTGGTGGCACCGAATCTCGGCGTTCTTTTATGTGAAGCTCAACTGGCGCTTGGTCGGCCGACTGTCATCGCAATGGGGTCGATTCTGGACCGGCATCGAAATTCACCCATCGGCAAAAATCGGCCGTCGCGTTTTTATTGATCACGGCATGGGTGTTGTCATTGGGGCAACCGCAATTGTTGGCGACGACGTTCTGATGTACCACGGTGTAACTCTCGGCGGCAAAACTCTCGAACGCGGAGTCAAGCGGCACCCGACAATCGGCAACAATGTTTCGCTCGGTGCTCACGCAATCATTCTCGGCGACATCACGGTAGGCGACGGCGCGCAAATCGGTGCGCAGGCAATCGTCACAAAGAACGTCAAGCCTGGCGCTGTTGTCGTCGGCAAGTTTTAGTTTTAGCCTCACAACTCACTTAGGCCGATTGGCAATTCAAATTGCTTCGCTGCGCTCGCAAAGTCTTGCCAATTTCGACCTTGGGTAAGTTGTGCATAACTAAAACACCAATTGGCCGGTGAAACTAGCGTCGGGACATGAGTGAAGTCTTTGCGTGGCTCGGCCCGGCATACCTTGTGGCCGTGGCCTGGCCTCTGGCGCGAACCGATATTCGTGAGCATCGCCTTCCTAACAAATACACCCTGCCGCTAGTGCCAATCGCGCTGATCGGCCAGCTTGCCGCTTGCTTGGCTGGTGCCGACTGGTCTCGCTTGGCGGTTGCGCTCGGCTGGGCGGTGGGTGCGTTCGCAGTTGGATTGGGCATCAACCGCATCGGCACTCTGGGCATGGGTGACGTGAAGTTGATCACCGGTATGAGCCTGAGTCTTGGGTGGTTCACGCCGGTTGCTCCGCTGCTGGCTCTGTGCACAGCCTTTGCTCTGGCAACCATCGTGGTGTTATTTCTCTTTGTCACCCGAAAAGCAAGAATGGGCTCGAGCATTGCGCTCGGCCCATACTTGTTGGTTGGTTTCTTTATAGCCCTGGGTGCGTCATAGACAAAACGTCGAGCGCTTTGTCGAGTTGCTCCATGGTCAGTTTCTCGCCATCGACATAGCCGAGCTCGATGGTTGCCTCGCGAACCGTGATGCCCTTGGCAACCGAGTGCTTGGCAATCTTGGCCGCGGCTTCGTAGCCGATGTATTTGTTGAGCGGCGTGACGATTGACGGGCTCGACTCTGCAAGAGCACGCGAGCGCTCAACATTTGCCTCGAGACCATCGACGGTTTTGTCTGCGAGCAAACGCATTGAGTTCGAAAGCAAACGAATCGACTCGAGCAGCGCGTTGCCCATAACCGGAATCGCAACGTTGAGTTCGAAGTTGCCAGATGCGCCAGCCCAAGCCACAGTTGAATCGTTGCCAATCACGCGAGCGCAGACCATCATCACGGCCTCTGGAATAACCGGGTTGACCTTGCCAGGCATGATCGAAGAACCAGGCTGAAGATCAGGGATGTGCAGCTCGGCGATGCCGGCATTTGGGCCAGAACCCATCCACCGAAGGTCGTTGTTGATCTTGGTGAGAGAGACGGCAAGCACGCGAAGCGCACCCGAAGCTTCGACCAAACCGTCGCGAGCACCCTGCGCCTCGAAGTGGTTGCGCGCCTCGGTTACCGGCAGGCCGGTCTCGGCGGCAAGTAGGCGAAGAACTTCTTGCGGAAAACCCTTTGGTGTGTTGATGCCGGTGCCAACCGCGGTGCCGCCAAGCGGAACCTCGGCGGTGCGAGCAATCGTGCTCTCAACGCGCTCAATGCCATAGCGAATCTGCGCGGCATAGCCACCGAATTCTTGGCCGAGGGTCACCGGGGTTGCATCCATCAAATGTGTGCGGCCGGCCTTGACCACGGTCTTCCAGAGCTCGGCCTTAACCTCTAGCGCTTTGGCTAGGTGGTCGAGGGCTGGCAGCAAGTCGTGAATCAGCGCCGAGGTAACTGCAACGTGCACCGAAGTCGGAAACACATCGTTCGAAGACTGCGATGCGTTGACGTGATCGTTTGGGTGAACCGGCGAACCGAGACGAGCGGTTGCGAGAGTCGCAAGCACCTCGTTCATGTTCATGTTCGATGATGTGCCAGAGCCGGTCTGAAAAATGTCTACCGGAAATTCGCCGTCGTGCTTGCCCGCGATAACCTCGTCAGCAGCACCGGAAATTGCATCGGCAATCGCAGCATCGAGAACGCCGAGTTTTGCGTTGGCTTGGGCAGCCGACTTCTTGATCTGAGCAAGAGCTGCGATGTGCGCGCGCTCGAGAGTTGTGCCCGAGATCGGAAAGTTCTCGACTGCTCGCTGAGTCTGTGCTCGGTAGAGAGCATCCTTGGGAACTTTAACTTCGCCCATGGTGTCGTGTTCGATGCGGTATTCCACGAATTGCCTTTCGGTTTACGAAACCTGGCCGACCATCACCAGCGGGTGAATGTCGCCAAGCACGAGTTTGTAGTTTGCGCCCACAATTGCAAGTTTGCCCGATTCAACGGCTTCGCGAACGATTTTCGACCGAGAAACCAGGTCGTTTATGGTGTCTTGAACGTGCAGCGAGGTGATTTCATCAATCTCACGGATGCCGTTCGCGTAGGCAGCGCTCACTGTCGGCTCAATGTTGGCGACCATCTGCTGAATGAACTCGCCCTTGGCCTGAAGCTTGCCCTCGGCAGAGTCGATGGCCGCACGAATCGCCCCGCACTCGTCGTGCCCGAGCACCAAAATCAGTGGCACGCCGAGCACCTCAACCGCATACTCGAGCGAGCCAAGAATGGTTTCGGCGATAACCTGGCCGGCATTTCGAACGACAAAAAGGTCTCCGAGGCCCACGTCGAAGATGATTTCGGCAGAGAGTCGCGAGTCTGAGCAACCGAAGAGGGCCGCGAAGGGTCTCTGAGCTGAGGCCAACGATTCGCGGTGATCGATGTCTTGGCGAGGGTGGGCGAGCTGACCCGATACGAAACGCTGATTGCCATCAGCCATGGCCTGCCAGGCCTGCTGGGGAGTGCTCGGTCGATTCGACATTATGTGAGACAACCTAGTCGTTAAAGGGCAGGTTCGCGAGTTTGAAGAACTGGGCAAACTCGTCGCGGCTTGCGGTTCCGCTAATCAAAACTGCGTCGTTGCTGTCTTTGGCTGTGTAGATCCAAAGCTTCTCGCCGCTCTTGTTTTCTGCTCGACCGCGATATTCGGTGAGCGTGAACTCATCGTTTGGTTTGAACTCGTCGACAATTTCGAAGTCAACCAGTTTCAGTGAAATCCAGGTTGGGTTTGTCTCGAATGCTTGAGTGATTCCGACGAATTGATTGTTTGGCCCAACGAATCCCACGAACCAGTAGTTCACACCATCGGCAGTTGTGTCGCGCCAACGCGCATTGTTTGCCCACCATCCGGTCGGAATCGGCGCAGGCGCAATCACATCAACCTGAGTAGAGGAGCGAACATCCTGGGCGATTGAAATGTAGTCGACGGGTTGAATGCGGTTGCTGTCGTCACGCGGAACAACCATCATGAATGTCAGCAAGATTCCCACGGATGCGCCGAGCGCAAGCATCAAATTGATCAGCGTCTGACGTGCGCGTCTGACTGCCGCGGGGTCTTTCTGAGGTTCGGCCAATTGGGTCTCGAACTACTTCTGTTTTGCGGCGATGACTTCGTCGAGTTTCTTGCGAGCTCCACCGAGCATCTCTTCGCAGCGGGCGGCAAGGGCTTCGGCGCGTTCCCAGAGCAGCATCGACGCCTCTAGGGTCACCGAGCCGGCTTCGAGCTGGGCCACAACCTGCTGCAGTTCGTCGCGAGCTGCCTCATAGGTCATCTCGGCAACTGCGGTCTGCTTCTTTTCGCTCATAGTTCAAGCCTACTTTCGGTTAGTCGGCCGTAGCCGTGGTCTCGCCCTTTGCCAGGCGAAGTTTGAGTTTGGTGCCTGCCTTGATCTTCGAGGCGTCAGTGAAAACGTGCCCGTCGGCGTCGCGAACCACCGAGTAGCCGCGGTCGAGGGTCGACTGCGGCGATAGCGAAACCGCAACCTTGCGCAGGGTGTCGATCTTGTTGCCTTCGCGCTCGAGCATCAGGTCGATTGCGCCGCGGGCGTCGCCGACCAATTCGGCAATCTCTTGCTCGTGAACTTCAATGAACGTGTATGGGTTGGCCAGGGCAGGTCGGCTGCGCAACTGCGCTAGCAAATCGAGCTGACCGCCAACAAAGTTTGCGATGCGAGTGAAGGCGCGGCCCAGCATTTGATCGAGCTTCTGGCGTTCTTCGGCAACATCGGGCACCACTCTTTTCGCGGCGTCGGTTGGGGTCGATGCACGAACATCGGCCACATCGTCGAGCACCGGTCGATCGGCTTCGTGGCCGATTGCAGAAATAATCGGAGTCTTAGCGTTGGCCGCCGCGCGCACAACCTTCTCGTCGCTGAACACCAGAAGGTCGCCAAATGCGCCACCACCGCGAGCGATGATGATTACGTCAACCTCGGGGTCGGCATCGAGCGCTTGAATTGCCGCAATTATCTGCGGTGCCGCATCATCACCCTGCACCTTGGTGTTAATCACTCTGAACTTCACAGCCGGCCAGCGCAGCTTTGCGTTCTGCAAAACGTCTTTTTCGGCATCGCTGTCTTTGCCCGTGATTAGCCCAACGCAGTTTGGCAAAAACGGGATGGAGTGTTTGCGAGCCGGGTCGGTTAGACCCTCAGCCGTGAGTTTTTCGCGAAGCCGCTGGATGCGTTCGAGCAGTTCACCCAGACCAACTTTGCGCAGCTCGAGAATCTGCATCGAAATCTTGCCCGGCTTCTTCCAGAAGTCTGGCTTCACCAAAACGGCGATGCGGTCACCGCTTGCAATATCTTTCGCAATGCCCGCGGCACTGAAACTGTGAATCGAAACACCCATGTCTTCGCGCAAATCGCGCAATTCGCCAAAGAAAGTGGTTCCGCGAATCGACGGCTTGGTGAGCTCGCCCTCGATCCACACTGTGCCGAGGCGTTTGATGTAGTTGGCGAGGTTCTCAGAGAGTTGCGAAACCGGCCAAGGGTTCTCGAAGCTGTTGCCGTTGCCAGCACCGGCAGGGGTGTTAGGCACGTCGGCCGCGTCAGCCTTGAGTTCTTCGCTCATCGTGCCCCTAGATTGTCGGTTGCCCCCGACACTTAGACTTGACGGGTGACTGACATCAAGGATACCGCCAGCCCGATGAGCCCATCCGTGGGTAAAAAGGTGCTACTGGCGTCACCCCGCGGCTACTGCGCCGGGGTCGACCGTGCGGTAATCGCCGTTGAGAAAGCCCTCGACCACTATGGCGCGCCGGTTTATGTGCGCAAGCAGATTGTTCACAACAAGCACGTGGTCTCATCGCTCGAGCAGCGCGGGGCGATCTTCGTTGACGAGGTTGACGAGGCTCCGATTGGTTCGGTCTTGGTGTTCTCGGCTCACGGAGTTTCGCCAGCGGTGGTTGCCGCCGCAGAAGCCAGACAGCTCAACACAATCGACGCCACCTGCCCGCTGGTAACCAAGGTGCACCGCGAGGTTCAGCGCTTCGCAAAAGAGGGTTACGACATTTTGCTTGTTGGCCACGAGGGTCACGAAGAAGTTGAAGGCACCGCTGGCGAAGCGCCAGACATTGTGCAGATCGTTGATGGTGACGACACCATTGCGGCCACCACAATTCGCGACCCAGAGAAAGTTATTTGGCTTTCGCAGACCACACTTTCGGTCGATGAGACCATGCAGACTGTTTTGAAGTTGCGCGAGAAGTATCCGACTTTGCAAAACCCGCCTAGCGACGACATTTGCTACGCAACGCAGAACCGTCAGGTTGCCATCAAGAAGGTTGGCGCACAGAGCGACTTGGTTATAGTGGTGGGCTCGGCCAACTCGTCGAACACGGTTCGCCTTGTTGAGGTTGCGCTTGAGGCTGGAGCAAAAGCCGCATACCGTGTTGACTTCGCACACGAGATTGACGATGCCTGGTTCGAGGGCGTCGAAACCATCGGCGTTACATCTGGCGCTTCGGTTCCTGAAGAGCTAGTCAGTGAAGTTCTCGACTACGTCGCGAAAATCGGTTTCGGTGATGTGCGAACGGTGCAGACCGCCGAAGAGGATGTTCAGTTCTCGCTTCCGGCTGAGCTTCGCAAAGAGCTCAAGGCCGCCGGCGAAGACGTAAACAACAAGATCAAGCGTCAGCTCTAGTAACTAGCTGCCGAAGTCGGTTTCTTTCACCAATTTGCCTTCGCGATCGAAGGTCTTCCAAACACCGATTTGCCTGTCGTGGTCGAATGAACCGCTGCGCATCAGCGAGCCATCCTTGCGAAAGAACTGCCAGAAACCGTGCATTTTGCCGGCTGAATAGTCGCCCTTAAAGCGAGGAAGCCCGTTGTCGTAAAACGGGCTTCGCTCAATCATTCTGAAATCCTATAGCGACATCGATTTGCCGGCCGAGCCAAGCTCGGTGGCGGCCTCGACAACGCGTGCAGACATTCCGGCCTCGCCGAGTTTGCCCCAGGCACGGGGGTCATAAGCCTTCTTGTTTCCAACTTCGCCGTCGACCTTGAGCACGCCGTCGTAGTTTGCAAACATGTGCGCGGCAATCGGGCGAGTGAACGCATACTGCAGGTCGGTGTCGATGTTCATCTTGATGACACCGTGGCTCACGGCCTCTGCGATCTCTTCAGCAGTCGAACCCGAGCCGCCGTGAAAGACGAGGTCGAAAGGCTTGTCTTTGCCATACTTCGCGCCGACAACTGCCTGAATTTCGCCAAGTAGTTCTGGGCGAAGTTTGACGTTGCCAGGCTTGTATACGCCGTGCACGTTTCCGAAGGTTAGAGCAACCATGTAGCGGCCATTCTCGCCGAGGCCGAGCGCTTCGGCAGTCATGAGCCCGTCTTCTGGAGTTGTGTAGAGGTGCTCACCCATGCCGCCCTCGACGCCATCCTCTTCGCCACCGACAACGCCAACTTCGATCTCGAGAACAGCACCGATACCGCTGGTGAGTTTCAACATCTCTTGAGCGATGCTCAGGTTCTCGGCCATCGGCACGGCAGAGCCATCCCACATGTGTGAGTTGAACAGCGGGTCTTCACCGCGCTTAACACGGTCTTGCGAAATTGCGATTAGCGGGCGAACCAACTTGTCGAGCTGGTCTTTTGCGCAGTGGTCGGTGTGCAGGGCGATTGTGATGCCATAGTTCTTGGCAACCTCGCGAGCGAACGCCGCCATCGCAGCGGCACCCGAAGCCATGTTCTTGATGGTTGGGCCAGACCAGTAGTCGCCACCGCCGGTAGTCACCTGAATAATGCCGTCTGAACCGGCCTCTTGCAAACCTGCAAGCGCTGCGTTCAGCGTCTGCGAGCTCGAAACGTTGATTGCCGGATAAGCAAAGCCGCGACTCTTGGCGCGGTCTAGCATTTCGAGGTATTGATCTGGGCTTGCTACAGGCATGGCCGAACTCCTAAAAGCATCATCGGGATAAGCCCAAGGCTACCGCATGCGCCCGCTCTGGCTGCTTTGGGCATTAGGTTTGCCTTGTGAAACTCAATGACGTCGGTCAGCCAACACTCGACTTGTTTGCCGCCGCCGTAGCCGCAGCCGCGGGTGCCTGGCCCATGGTTGGTTCTGGCGACAAGTTTGCCGTTGACGAAGCAGCTGTTGATGCGATGCGGGCATCCCTGCGAAATGCCGACTTCGGGGGAATCATCGTGATCGGCGAGGGTGAGAAAGACGAAGCGCCGATGCTGTTCAACGGCGAGCTAATCGGTGCGGGTTTGCGACCGGACTATGACATTGCCGTTGACCCTATCGATGGCACAGCGCTCGCGGCCGAGGGCATCGAGGGTGCCGTATCAGTTATCGCAGCAACCGAGCGCGGCAAGATGCTCGATTGCAAAGACGTCTTCTATATGAAGAAGTTAATCACTGGCGTCGAGGGTCTCGGTGTTTGCGACATCGACATGACGCCAACCGAAAACATTGTCGCGCTCGCGGCAGCCAAAGAAATTGCGGTCACCGATTTGCGCGTTGCCGTGATCAATAAACCGCGCAACAAGCACGTGATCGAAGAGGTCGAGGCCACTGGTGCAACCTGGGTGAGTTTTGACGAGGGTGATGTTGCCATGGCCGTTGCCGCAGCAACCGGAGACAGTGGCATCGATATGCTGCTCGGCGTCGGCGGTTGTGCCGAAGGAATTGTCACGGCTTGCGCCGTTCGAATTCTCGGGGCACACATGCAGGGTCGACTCGCACCGAGCAACCCCGATGAACTTGAGCGCGCCCTCGAAGCTGGCCACGACCTCGAGAAGAAACTCGAGCTCGACGACATGGTTTGGGGAGAGCGCTTCATTTTTGTGCTCAGCGGCGTGACCGACGGCTTGCTTGTGCGTGGAATAGCCGAGACCCCTGAGGGTCTCGAGATTCAGAGTTTCTTGCTCGACAGCGAACTCGACGAGGGACACATTCTTGATGTGCGGGTTGAGCGCGAAAACTAGCTCGAGCTAGCCAAGCGAAAGAGAAATCTTTAGGTTGTCGCCAACCTCGATACCGGCAGGTAGGCGCACGGCGTTTTTGATCGGCAAAAGGTAGCCGCCATCCTTCGGAAACAGTGAAGTTGTGAACTCAACATTGCCGATAGTCGCCGTAACAGGAATCACACCCCAGCCATAGCTGAGCCTGGCTGCCTCTGCCTTGATTTTCTTGGCGACCGGCTCGGGCACAGCCACGAAGTGAAATGGCGAAGGGCCACGCCAATAAATGACCTGGCCCTCGAACTTCAGAAGCATCTCTAGTGAGGTTTGCCGATTGCTGGCTCGTCGAGCGCGGTCTCGAGCGCGGGAGAGTAGTTGATCGTGCTTTCTGGCAGCGGCTCAACGGCCGTTAGGCCAGAGGTTGGCTGGGTAACGGCGATTGCGCCCCACTGAACGGCGGTCTTCACTCCCATTGGCACGTTGAAGCCAACACCAAAGTCGTCTTCGCCTGGCTCAATTGGGTTAGAGACTACGGCAGCTAGAAAACCGGCAAGGGTTGCGTCGCCAGCACCCACGGTGTTGATTACCTTTACCGGTGCTGTTCGCGCCGACCAGGCGTGATCTTTGGTTACGGCAACCATGCCGTCGCCACCGAGGCTTGCCAAAACCACATCGACACCGAATGCGTTCACTTCGCGCGCGGCTTCGATAACGTCACCGATTGTTTTCAAGTTCCGGCCAACAATAAATGCCAACTCTTCTGCGTTTGGCTTCATCACTGTGGCGCAACCTTCGCGCGCCCAGTATCCGAGTGGTTCACCAGATGTGTCGAGGGCAACCTTCACGCCCTGCGCCTGCATGCGATCGAAAATTGGTTGCAAGCTTACGTATTCGCCAGACTCTTTATATGTCGGCAGTGCGCCGGCAATGACGAGCCACTCTGCGCCATTCTCGCGAACGGTTCTGTCTGTCAATTCGACGATTGAGTTCCAGTCTTCGTGGCTTAGTGGGCGAGGGGTTTCGTTGACCTTGGTGGTGGTGCCGCCGTGCTCAAGAATTGTGGTTGAAACTCGCAGTGAGCCGTCGACCCACAGGGGAGTTAGAAATTCCGCTGATCCGGTGCGCACCAAGACGGCCGGGTCTGAGTTGCCGATCGGAACGATTCCGGGTGCGCTGATGTTTGCCAAATGCAGGCCGCGCGAAACGTTGATGCCTTTTCCGGCTAGCTCTTCGCGCACGTCATCGGCGCGGTTTACAGCACCAGAATGCAGGTTGGTTACGAAGTATGTGCGGTCGAGGGTAGGCGCAGGAGTCAAGGTGACGATTGGCGAGCTGTTGGCTTTACCAGACATGGAACTCCTATAGTGCTTTCATAAAAAATGCCCCTAAAGCGAATTGGGGCCAGAAATCAGCGAACTACGTTGTAAGCCGTGCTGTGTCGATTATAGCCAAGTGGCAACTGTCACCGCGGTTGCCAAGAACCGCACGGATGCGCAAAATGCCCCATTTCTGGGGCATTCAGCGGACTTCAACATGATCTAGGTGAGTGCTTTTGGCCCGTCGTCAGGGTCTTCTGTCAACTCTGCCTTGGTGAAAACATCGGTGCCTTCGCTCAATTCAGTTAGCTGCGGAACGACTTTTCCTGCGTCGAGAATACCCATGCTCTTCTCGTTTAGACGTCGGGTTGTGGTGAGCAGGTTGCGCTCGAGACTCGAGGCGAAAGCGTTGTAGCTGGAAACAGCTTTGTTAAGGTGCCCGCCAAGGCTAGATGCGTGCTCGGCAACCGTTCTCACGTACTTGTGCAAGGTAACCCCGAGACTAATTACATCTTTCATGGTGTCTTCTTGGGCAGCTTGGCGCCAGCCATATTGGATCGTTCTCAGAACACTGAAAAGCGAGACCGGGGAAACCAGGGCAACTTGAGCTTTCATCGCAAAGTCAAGCAGGTCGAGATCGGCATCAAGAGTTGCTGCGAGCACACCTTCGTTTGGCACAAACAAAATCGTGAATTCCGGCGAAGACTTTAGCCCCGAGTAGTAGGTCTTAGAGCTAATTTCTTTGATGTGCTTCTTAACATCTTCGACGTGCAGCTTCATGAAGTCTTTACGAGCCTTCTCATCATCTGACGATGCGACTTCAGGAATCTTGATTGCGCGTTCAAAGTTGGCGTAAGGAAACTTGACATCGATTGCAACAAATTTGCCATCCGGATAGTTGACGATGAAGTCGGGTTTGATGGTCTTGCCATCTTCGTTCTCAAGAACCGTTTGTTCGGTGAAGTGGATACCGGCTACAAGACCACTCTGCTCTAAAAGTCGCTTGAGATTTAGCTCACCCCACTTACCGCGGTTTTGGTTGTTCGACAAAGCATTTTGCAGGGCCGAGGTATTGTCGATCAGTTTGCTTTGCTGGCTGCGGTTATCGAGAAGCTGCTCTTGAATGGTCGAGAACTGCTCTAGGCGCTCGCGCTCCATTTGGCCGACGGTGGTTTCCATTTTCGAGACGTTCTCGATTAGTGGAGCCATTTCGCGGATGATTCGGTTCTGCTCGGCGAGTGCCGCCTTCTCGCGCTCATCGCGCTCTTGGCGCTCGCGAGCAGCTTCAGCAACCTGAGCACTGAGCCCAAGAACCGTGGCGTTGGCCGCTGCCAGGTCTTTCTCGAGTTGCAGGGTGTCAGCAGGTGAGCCTGAGCCCTTTAGACGCTGGCCAATAACAAGGCCAATGGCACCGCCTAGAAGCAGTGCGCCAACGGTGAATAACACAGTGAAATCGTTCATGCCAAGAGTCTGGCACTACCCACCGACATTCGAGGATTGCGAGCTAGTTGAGGTCAGCCGAATCTTCATCCGTGGGCAAATTCAGAGGCTTGAGCTGCTGCTTTGTCTCGGCTAGTAGCCCATCGAGGTCATCGGCACCGTGCCGCTTGGCGGCGTGAATGATGATTCGGGCGCAGGCGTCGCTGTCGGCGAGGGCGTCGTGGTGGTCGAACTCCTCGTGGCCCACGGCATAGGCCACCTGATTGAGGCGGTAGCTATCCAAGTTGTAGGTCTTGCGAGAGATCAGCAGTGAGCAGGCGTAGTGAAGCTCGGGCAGGGTTCCGCCAACAGCCTCAGTTGTCTTGCGCAGCACTCCCATGTCGAAAGCGGCGTTGTGGGCAATAAGAACATCGCCCTCGATGAAGTTGAGCATCTGAGCCAGAACCACAGGCCAGGTCGGTGCGTTCTCGACATCCTTGGGGTAGATGCCATGAACACGGATGTTGCCAGGGTGAAAATCCCACCAGCCAGTCGGCGGGTTGATCAGGGTCGAATAGGTGTCGACAATCTGACCGCCGCGCACCTTAACCAGACCAACAGCACACGCGCTCGCGGAGTTGCCATTGGCTGTCTCGAAGTCGATGGCTGTGAAGTCAAGAGGCACCCAACAAAGATACCCGCAACTAGACTTGACCCTCGTGGCTCTAACAATCGGAATCGTGGGACTGCCTAACGTAGGCAAGTCGACCCTCTTTAATGCACTCACCAAGAACAACGTTCTGGCGGCGAATTATCCGTTCGCAACCATCGAACCAAACATTGGAGTGGTCAACCTTCCCGATGCGCGTCTTCAGCGCTTAGCAGACATGTATAGCAGTGAGAAGATTCTTCCGGCCCCGGTGTCATTCGTTGACATCGCCGGAATCGTTCGCGGCGCCTCTGTCGGCGAAGGTTTGGGCAACAAGTTCTTGGCGAACATCCGCGAGGCTGACGCGATCGCGCAGGTGGTTCGCGGGTTCACCGATGGCGACGTCGTTCACGTTGATGGCAAGGTCGATGCCGCGAGCGACATCGAAACCATCAACACCGAGCTGATTTTGGCCGACCTCGAGACTCTCGATAAGGCGCGCGGTCGCATCGAAAAAGAAGTCAAGGGAAAGAAGATGGAGCCGGTTGTGCTCGAGACGCTTGACGAGGCGAAGGCCTGGCTCGATGCTGGCAAGCCGCTGTCTGCTTCGGCAATCGACATTGCTCCGCTGAAAGACATGGGCTTGCTCACAGCAAAGCCGATCATCTATGTGTTCAACGTTGACGAGGCTGTGCTAACCGACGCTGCAAAGAAGAAGCAGCTCGCTGACATTGTTGCGCCGGCCGAGGCCGTCTTCTTAGACGCCAAGGTTGAGAGTGAGCTTATTGACTTGGATGCCGCCGAGGCTGCCGAACTGTTGGCGTCACTCGGGCAAGATGAATCTGGTTTGAACCAACTTGCTCGCATCGGTTTTGACACCCTTGGCCTGCAGACCTATCTAACTGTTGGCCCGAAAGAGGCTCGCGCCTGGACTATTCGCAAGGGCGCGAAGGCACCTCAGGCTGCCGGTGTCATTCACACCGACTTCGAGCGTGGTTTCATCAAGGCAGAGATTGTGTCGTTCGATGACCTCATGGCTGCCGGATCGATGGCAGACGCGAAGTCGGCTGGCAAGGTGCGCATGGAAGGCAAGGACTACGTCATGAAAGATGGCGACGTGGTCGAATTCCGCTTCAACGTTTAGTTCCTAATCAAGCCCTCTTGGCTCATCTTGGACTTCAAGGATTTTCGATTTTTGGGTTCGACACGTTCAAGAGGTTTGGCCAAATCTCAGTACAATAGCGTCAACTATCAATTAGATAAGGGGTAAATGATGTCAGAACAAAGCACTTCAAACACTTTCTCAATTTTGGCAATGGTTCTCGGTGGGTTGGCTCTCTTAGTTCTGCCAATCGTGTTTGGTCCGGCCGCAATCATTCTCGGTGTTGTAGCAATCACAAAGAAAGAGAAGCTAGCACCAGTCGGTCTTGCTGTTGGAATTCTTGGCATGGTCGTTGGAATGTTTATCGGCGCTCTTGTAGGAATGGCTGTTTTTAGCTAATCCGCTTGCAGTCTCAGTAGTGGTGAAGATTCCTTCTCAACAAACTTAGGCTCAATCGTTTTGTGGCATGTAGTTTGCATGTGAGTGTCTTCTGGTTTAGGCTGCGATCTTTTTAGCGTTGGGTTCTGATGCGGCCACTTGATCCGGTGGCCAGTTCCAAAGACTGCCCTAACATAGTCGAATGAGATCAAGCCGACGAATCAACTCGATAGTTTCTAGCGTCGCGCTGCTTGGTTTACTGTTCTGGGGTCTCGTGCCAGGCATGGCTCGCGCAGAAGAAGACTGCTCACCGGCTGATTTATCGACAGTGTTTTACGATGACTACTATCCGGGCACTAAGTGGGCGCGAGCTGGCGAAAAAGCTGTGATCACCTGGACCATCAAATCGCAAACAGTCTTCAATGAGTCGATTACTCGAGAGCCGACCGAAGCAGAAGTTGCCACAATCCGCCAAGGTATCTCGAGTTGGGATCTGCAGCTCGAGACTGTTGAATTTCAAGAGTCGCTCAGCGATGCAGCGTTGCTGACCATTGGTTGGGTGCAAATGAGCAGCGGAATCACACAGGCTGGCGCCTTGGGTTATTGGAACGCCTGGTGGAGTGGCAGCCTGATTCGCAACAAGGCGACGATAAAGCTTCGAGACAACTCTCTAATTAGCAGGGATGTGGCAGCGCTTCTACTAGCAGTTCAGCACGAAGTCGGCAATGTGCTGGGCTTGGGCGACATTGTTCCCACGGATGCCTTCGATTCTGTTCAAGAAGATCCTTGGCCTGACCTGTCACCCAGAGCTGTGTTAAGCGAGTTTGATGTGCGAATGATTCGAACTTTGTATTCAGAGTCAACCTGCCCATCGACTTTCTACAAGGGCACGCCAGCCGTCACGCCGACCCCGACCCCAACCCCGACTCCAACCGTTACAGCCACTCCAACCCCGACTCCTTCACCGAGCCCGGTCTTTGCAACAGTGACCGCTAAACAAAAGAAAAGCCTCAACAAGAAGTTTTTGAGTTGCAAAGCGCTCAATGCTGTTTTTCCTGGCGGGATTGCGGCAACCAAAGGGTCAGTGAATTCAGGGGCTAAGACGAAGTATCTTGCCGTGATTCATTCAGGCACCTACAAGTTGAACAAATCCCTCGATCGCGACAAAGATCTCATCACCTGCGAAAGGTAGCTCGGGTCTAACTACGAGAGCCATTCGCGCGGCACACGCTCAACAAAGTTGGCCGCAATCGTTCGGTAGCCGGCGGCATCCGGGTGAATGCCATCTGGCATGGTTAGCGCTTCTTCGTGGTTGAAGAGCTGTAGGCCATCTAAGTAGTGAATGTTGGGGTCGGTCGTGGCTCGCACGGCAACTAGCTCGCTCAAAATTTCACGGATGCCGCGCAGGGTCAACTCGCCGATCCAACTGTGGCGACTGAAGGGTTGCCCTTGAACCATGCCGTCGAGGCTGGTTTCGCTCGGGCCGGGGTTGTCTTCGTGAGCAGGGCAGCTGACCGGCGAAATTACAAGAATCGGCGTGGTTTTGTGTGCATCGCGAATCGTGTCGATGAAGCCGTGCACCGCCGGGCCGAAGGTGCGCGCGGTGTAGCTGGCGTTGTTCACCACGTTGATGCCGAGCTTCAGGCTGATGAGTTTTGCAGGCATGTCACGGATGGTTCGCGCTGCGAACTGTTCGAGGTTGGCGCAGCCGCCGAGCGCAAGGTTATAGACGTCGAGCCCGAGTTCGCGGGCGGCTGCGACCGGCCAGACACCGAGCGGCCCATCGGCGTCTTCGCAGTGGCTAATCGAGCTGCCGTAGTGCAACCAGAGTGGTTGGTGGCTCGTGTCGGCCGATTGCCATTCGTCGTTGGCCTCGATCGAAATCAATTCGATCGGGCAGTTTTGCGGCAACCAGATTTGCACAATTCTTGGGCTGTTTGTTTCTGGAAGGTTGAACTCGGCTACCGAGTCTTCGCCTTCGATTTCTTGCTCGATTACATCGAAGTTCCAAACGCGCAGATCGCCGTTGCTGTGAGAAATGCTTTGCTCGAAACCCTCGGTGGTGACGGCAATGGTTGACGGGCCAGAAATCCAGTTGGTTGAAGGGTTTGAATCGCGCAGTGAGCGGTAGGTCACGGTGATTTGGGTTGCCGCTGTCTCGATGTCGATGTGAACCCCGGATAGGCGTTCGGCCATCTTTGCCACGATTGGAGCGTGCGAGTGCTGCGGGTATGTCCACTCAGGCAAGCGGCTGAAGGCTAGGCCACGGGAAGTTTTATCCATGCGGGCAATGCCGTGCAGCGCCCATCCCAGCTTGTGTTCGAGTTCTGGGCTGATGGTCATGAGCCGAGTCTATGGCTAGGCCTATGCCACTTGATGTCGTCGGGGTCGGGCAAGATTGAAGTATGAAGAAAATCGGTTGCTTTGGATGGCTAGTCATTTGGTTGATGGGCGTTGGCGTCATCGCTGCGTTTGGCGAAGGTGGCAACCCGATCTGGGCACTTCCGGCATTGATCTTTGTCGTGGCCATTGTTGCTGGGGTGTTCATTATGCAGCGTTCAAAGAACAAGGATCACAGCGCCGAGTTGTTGGCGGTAGCCGGCGATCTTGAAGCCTGGGTGGCGGCAGGGCTTGATGCCGAGGGCAATCCGTTTGATGCCGACGACGAGCAACTTCTGTTTGTTTTGCCAAACGTTGAGTTGCTCGAATACAAGAGCACCGGCTCAACCTACTCGGGTGGCAGTGCTGGCGTGAGTTTTCCGTTGTTCGGTCGAGTGCGCGGCAACGTCGGTGGCAACCGCGGTTCTTTCTCTCGCAACCCCGAAGAGCTGATTCTTTCTGACCTCGGTCGCCTCAAGGTTTCAACCGAGCGATTGATTTACGTTGGCGAAAAAGAGTCTCGCGAGATTGATCTCGACAAGGTGCTCGACTTCGAACTTGGGCCCAACGGTTTGTGGGTCAAGTTGGCCATGAGCAATCGTTCGAAGCGCGAAGGTTTTCAGCACATGCAGGTCGATCAGATTCCAATCGGAATGTCTATTGGAATCGCGAAAGAGTTTGCCGATAAAGGTCTCGACGCTGCCAAGCTCTATGCCAAAAACTTGGCAGCCGACATTCGTGCGACCATCGCAGCCGAAGCCGCAGCTAAAAGCCGAAAGTAATAACGCTTGACAGCTTGCTTTAGGCAAGGTGTAAGCAGGAACCATGAGCAAGTTGCATGCCCCAATTCATCCGGGCGAAGTCTTGCTCGAAGAGTTCATGATTCCTCATGGAATTTCACAGTATGAAGTGGCTAAGGTCATTGGCGTCTCCGCGCGTCGTATCAATGAAATAGTCCACGGCAAGCGTTCAATTACGGCTGATACGGCACTTAGATTGGCAAGAGCGTTCAGCATGAATGACGCATTCTTTAGCAACCTGCAGGCCGATTATGACCTAGCCGTAGAGCGAGAGTTGCTTCAGAGCGTGTTGCCGAACATTCCAGTTTTGCCGGCTATCGCAAAAGCGCTTCAGAAGTCAGCGGTCTAAATTAGCCGTTTGACTCCCACCTAGCGATTTTGCTTTAGGCCAATAGGCTTATGGCATTAGGCAGGGGAGGGCATAAAGTGCGCAGAGTCATTTCGCTTGTTCTAGCCCTGGTTCTTCTGGCTGCGCCAAACGTCGCGCTGGCAAATTCAAGCGTTACCGCAAATTCACCTGTCTTGCTCACCGGGTCTTTCGGTGTTGGTGGCACTATCACCGCGCTCTACCCGACAGACGACCCAGCCATCTCGGCTTCATTCGAATGGTTCACCAACGGTACAAAAATCAACTCGGCGCAAAACTCAACTTTCTTGCTGACCTCAGATCTCGTTGGCACAACGGTATCGGCACGAATCACGCTGAGAAAAACTGGTCTCACCGACCTGGTTGTTGACGCTGCCGGAGCAAGAGTATTTGAATCTTTGCCAATCTCTTCAGGTAACACGGGCTGGGGTGATGAATCAGTTCCTCAACCCGGATGCTTCGCTCCGCGTGCAACGCAGACTGATGCGCCGAAGGTTGGATGGACACTTTGGTTTGGATGTCAACCCTTCAACACCAGCTTTGGAAGCACCGTCGACCAGAAATTCTCTTGGTATCGAAACGGACAACTAATTCAAGGTGCCAACGCAATCAGTTATCGCCTGCAAGCAGAAGACGCAGGCCAATCTATTTGGGGCGCTTACCAAGTGACCTACCAAAATGGATTCGTGTTCACCGAGTCGAAGAAACTTCGAACCCCAGTGCCGTTTCCGCTCACTGTGGCCAAGCCCACAATCCTCGGAACCCAGACCGTCGGCAGCAGTCTAACGGCACAAACGTCTGGCACCGATGCGCTCGCAACCCTCAGTTACCAATGGTTCAGCGATTACGCTCCCGTCGCCACAGCAACTTCTGCCAGCTACACGGTGCGAAACACGGATGTCGGCAAGGCACTGCAAGTTCTCGTCACCGCCAGGCGAGACGGCTACAGCCCTGCATCTAGACTCAGCGACCCTCTAGCTGGGTCAAGCATTCAGCCGGTAAACCCAATGAGCGCTTACTCGGCGATTTTCAATGGCTATACGCCATCGAGCAGGGTTTACGACATCACATACATCTCTTCACCAACGGTTGCTGCAGGCACTCTTGTGCGTGAGAAAGCCCTGATTCAAAAAGCAGCAGATTTCTGGTACCCCGAATTCAGTCCGGTCGACGTCACGGTGATGTATCTCACTCAGAATGATGCCACCTGGGCCGAAGAGCAGATCAGCCAGCGCCCATCTTGGAGCGGCAACATCCCAGGTGGAATTCGCTCTTGGATTGAGAGAAATTCTTGTGGTTTTGCGCTTGCCTTCATGGCAGATCAAAAGCAGGTTTTTATTCAATGTGTTAAGAATGGCATCAACGATCAACAAGTTGGGCCTCACGAATACAGCCACTGGGTTCAATATGCGCAGACCCCATTTTTGTTTCTTGGAACTGTTCCTTGGTTGATTGAAGGCCAGGCAAACTTCTATGGACTCGCACTAGGTATTGCTCCCGATGATCCGACTTTGCTCTCAATAAACAAGTCACTTGCCGGCCACGCTACACAGTTCGATATTTACAACGGCTATCAATTTGCTGATTTTAAAATGCTCGACATCTTCGAGAGTGCAGACGTGTTTGATATGCAGACCATGCTCACTAGAGGTGGCACCGTTTGGGATAAATACGCCGTCGGAACCCTGACCAGTGAATGGCTAGTTGCCAAGCATGGTCATCAGAAATATGTTGATTGGATGAAGGGCCTGTTGCAAAACAAAGGGCAAAACAATGACTCCGAGCGCCTTGCAAACGCGAATGTGTTCAGAACTGTCTACGGATTCGAATACGACCAGTTGGGCGTGCACGTGACCCCCTATTTTGCAGCTAGATCGAAACAGCTGCGTGACGCCTGGGCTCAAAATGGCCAGGGCCAATCGAACCCGGCACCGCAGAACCCGTCGGTTTCGCCGACCGTCGCACCGACCGTCGCACCTACCCCTACTCCCACGGCATCGCCCACACCTGCGCCGACCGGGTCACCAAAACCAACTCCGACACCTAGCCCTGCTGTGATTCTTAACGCCAAAGTGCAGTTGCCGAGTTTCTCATCCAAGGCCACGGCACTGACGAACAGCCAACGCGCCTGGATCGCTGCAAAGGTAAAGGACCCTCGGGTTAAGCAAGTTTCTTGCACCGCCGCATACTCGTCAAAAACCACCGCAAAAGACTTGGCCCTATACAAATTGCGTGCCCAAAATTCTTGTGCTTATGCCAAGACAAGCCTCACCAAGCTCGGAAGATCGGCGAAGACTTCAGTGACGACTGTGAAGACAACCAAAACCGCCGAAGTGGGTCGCGTCTATTTGGTTTTCAAAGGGTGACGCGCCTTAGAAGATTATTGCTTTGTGATTTTGAATGCCGAAATTGTAACTTTTGACCCTGCAGGTAACGTCGACGGCAAATAGATGCCCTGACCGGCAAAGACCGTTGCGTTGTCTTGCCCTACTTTTAGGGTGTTGCCTTCAGCTTCTTGGTAAAAACTCGTGGAATCGTTGTATGCCACCAAGCTGAAACTGAACCCGTTGCCCGGATACTTGAACGCCGTGCGCTTCTTGGTTCTTGCATTCAATATGCTGATTGTCGGATTCGTGTATTTGAGAACTGTGTCTTTAAGCACAGGTGACTTGGGCTCCCACATCGTCTCAACCCACAACTTGGTCATTAGTTTTGGAACAGTGAAGGTTTTCGAATATGTCGCATATTCGTAGGTCAACTTATAGCCGGTGGAGTTTGCCTTGGTTACTGTGATCGGGGCTGAGTCACCGATTTTCACAGTTGTTTTTGAAGTCAACTTGCCAAGCAGGCCTTTGTATTTTCCATCCAGAAACTCGTCGTAGATGCTGAAGATCTTCAGATTGGCAACTTTCTCGCCCTCGCCCTTGATGTGCGTCCAAACTCCACCACCCCTTGATACCTGCTGTTGCTCCCAGACTCCATCGATGCCACCTTGAACGCAGCATCCCGTGCCAACGGTAAGTGTTTTCGAGCCGGTTACTTCAAGCGCAAATTGCATTTCTGTTCCAACGGCCACAGTCGAAATGTCGTAATCAAAAGCGGCCTCAACGCCCTTGAACTTCAGTGTCGCTGTGTCTACAGCTGAATTGGTGCCGTTGTTTATATAGCTGTGAAACAGATAAGTCTCTTTACCCGCAACTGGCGTTGCTGCTGACGCCGGCAACGCTGGCAGCATGAACAGGATTGTGGCAAGAGCAATTACGCGAAGTAAATTCTTTTTCATAATGCCAAGGTAGCAGTTTTCGCCACTGGTTAGCGATGAACCACGTTCACTAAGAAGTGAAAACCGACCCACCACCAGGCAATCATTATTGCGATTCGCGTGGTTCTCTTGTGCATGATGCGTTCAATCATGTGGCCCACCGATGCCACCTTCGAATCACGTCGTCGAGTGACTAGCCAGAAAACCAGTCCAAAGAGAACGAAGAAGAGGTAGCCGCCAATCGTGATGGCACGCGTTACCTCGTGATCAAGTTCGAAAATCATGGCGTCTTCCAGAGTCTCAAGAAACCGATTCCAACGATTAGCCAGAGCACGGCAAAGGCAGCCTGTCCAAAGACGTTATCGAGCACCGGGTCAATGAGAACCGACAGGGTCGGAAACGACTTCAAACTCTTATCAAGTTGACCAAGGATGTTCGCTGCAAACTCCCAAAGCAGAAGGCCAACTCCGCCGCCAGCCCACGCCATCTGCGCACGCTTGATTCGCCGATCGGCTTTGTCTTTTGGCCCGATGTCGCTGTACCAAGCAAATCGAAGCGCAAAAGGAAGAATTGCTAGCACGATGATGGCCTGCAATGGGGTGTGTCTCGGCACAAACGAGAGCGCCAGAATAATCACGAGCACTGTGGTGTAAATCGCATACTTGTGCGCATGCGGTTTTGATAGGTGAACGTGGTTTAGCAGGTTCGCGGCACTGAGAAAAACCATGACAGTTCCAACACCGAATATCAGGGTGTCAATTAGAGAGCCACGAAAAACCTGCAAAAGCGTGGTGGTGAGGAAGAGCCAGAACCAGAGGTTCTTGAAGCCGAGCTTCAAATCGAATTTGCTCATCTGGCCCCCTATCGAAAGCAAGTTTCGCACAGCCCGAGAGAAGGCCTGTTTGTTTAGGCTTGGTTTATGGAAACTTTCACAATCAATTGGCTAGCTTTCGCACTGGGCACGCTTGCCATCTTCATGATTCAGGCAATCTGGTTCGGCCCAAAGACCTTCTATCCGGTCTGGTGGAAGGCTATGGGCAAAGCGCCAACCAAGCCCGAGGACCAAGACACCAGCGTTAAGGGCATGGTTCGACTATTCGGCAGCAGCTTTGCGGCCGCTTTGGCTCAGGCCACGGTTCTCTATCTTGTGATTTTCGGGTCGGGTCTGACCTTGCTTGGCGGCGCGCTGGCTGGTTTTGCACTTGGCATTGTGGCTGCGGCTGCGTCACTTCCGCATCGACTATTCGGGCAGCAGGGGTTCAAGGTTTGGATCATTGAAGTGGGCGCCGACGTTGTTGCGCTCACGGCGGCAGGCGCAATTGTTGCCGTAATGATCTAGACGCCACCAAATTGTGGCAACCTTGAGCCATGCCAAAGTCTGAGATCGATAAGTTCTTCGCGAAAGTAGAGGAACCCAAGCGCTCGACCCTTGAGGAGATGCGTCGCCGCATACTCGAGGTTGTTCCAGATGCTGAGCAGACCATCAAATACGGAATGCCAGCCTTTCTCAAGGATGGTTGGTGCTTCGTGTGCATCGCCCCGTTCAAGAATCACATCAACTGGTCGCCATACAGCAGCAACGTTTTTGGGCAACTTGAAAAAGAGCTCGTGGGATATGCGGTATCGAAGGGCAGCATGCAGTTTGCCGTCGACAAGCCACTACCCAAGACCCTCGTGAAGAAACTCATCCGGGTTCGCCTCGCTGAAATCGAATTACAAAAAGTAGCCAAAATCGCAAAGAAGGCCAAGAAATGAATCAGCCAATAGTTGGGCACTGGATTGCCGATAAGCATGTCGCAAGGAACTCCGGGCGAACCGCACCCGTCTATGATCCAGCTCTCGGAGTCATTACCAAGCAGGTAGCGCTTGCGAATGAGGCAGAGATTAACTCGGCTGTTGCCGCAGCGAAGGCTGCCTTTGCGAGTTGGAAAGATGTTCCGCAGGCGAAGCGTCAGCAGATTTTATTCAAGTTTCGCGAGCTGCTCAACGAGCGCAAACCAGAGCTCGCAGAGATCATCACGAGTGAGCACGGCAAGGTTTTGTCTGATGCCCTCGGCGAGATCACTCGCGGTCAAGAAGTTGTTGAGTTTGCCTGCGGCATGCCGCATCTGCTCAAGGGTTTCTATACCGAGAACGCCTCAACCGGTGTCGATGTCTATTCGACCCGTCAGCCACTGGGCGTTGTTGCAATCATCAGCCCGTTCAACTTTCCGGCGATGGTGCCGATGTGGTTCTTTCCGATTGCGATTGCTGCCGGCAACACGGTTGTCTTGAAGCCAAGCGAAAAAGACCCGAGTGCGGCCATCTGGATGGCTGAACTTTGGCGCGAAGCCGGGCTGCCATCCGGGGTATTCAATGTCTTGAATGGCGACAAAGAGGCTGTTGATGGGTTGCTCACGCACCCAGATGTGCAGGCAGTTTCGTTCGTGGGCTCGACCCCGATCGCCAAGTATGTCTATGAGACCGGCTCGAAGCACGGCAAGCGTGTGCAGGCTCTGGGTGGAGCGAAGAACCACATGCTCGTCTTGCCAGATGCCGACCTCGAACTGGTTGCTGACTCGGCAATCAATGCGGGATTCGGCTCGGCGGGTGAGAGGTGCATGGCTATCTCGGTTGTCGTTGCAGTTGAGCCAGTTGCCGATGCCCTGATTGCCAAGGTCACCGAGCGCATGGCCAAGTTGCGCACCGGCGATGGTCGGCGTTCTTGCGACATGGGGCCACTTGTGACCCGCGAGCACCGCGACAAAGTTTCGTCTTACATCGACATCGCAATCACGGATGGCGCTCGCGTGGTCGTCGATGGTCGCAACCAAGAGTTTGATGGCGACGCTAACGGTTTCTGGCTTGGCCCAACACTTATTGATCAAGTGCCAACCAGTTCAAAGGTTTATACCGAAGAAATTTTCGGCCCGGTGTTGTCTATTGTTCGAGTCAAGTCATTCGACGAGGGTGTCAGACTCATCAACTCCTCGCCATTCGGTAACGGCACGGCAATCTTCACTAACG
>Ga0315902_10001557_pt1 | contig 36793 bp, 22 predicted proteins | sample LakEriMetagenome_9_FD_203523 | JGI IMG/M metagenome (GOLD analysis project Ga0315902, IMG submission 203523) | Freshwater fungal communities from buoy surface, Lake Erie, Ohio, United States - Buoy 12 MA117 | ecosystem: Environmental > Aquatic > Freshwater > Lake > Lake biofilm | place: USA... | reverse complement strand
GGTGATTTGCGCGAAACACGCACCAGTCCATAATCTACCGGACGGTTGGTTTCAATCAGGTCTTTGAAAAACCAGCCCAGGTCTTTGCCCGAAATCTTTTCGAAGACATCGCGCATGTCGCCGGGCAGCGGATGCCGGAACGACCACGTGTTGAAATAGGCCTGGGTACAGGAGTCGAATATGCGCCGGCCGAGGTACGATTCGAGATAGGAAATCAGCTCGGGCGTATGGCCGTAGACCGATGTGCCGTAGCGCAGGCTGCCGTATTTTTCGGAATGAAGTCCGGGAGGAAGGTAAAGCCCGGTATTGTAAAGGCTCAGCAGGTAAGGTTCGCTTCCTTCGGTGAGGTTGAAGCCGCGGCCGGAGTTGGGGGTTTTGCGCGGACTGAAATACTTGATCGTTTGTTTTTCGAAGTAGCTGTTTACACCTTCGTCCATCCAAGGGTAATCGCGTTCCTGAGAACCAATCATGCCCTGGAACCAGTTGTGCCCCACTTCGTGGATGATCACATCGCGGTTGAGCGACTGCACATTGGTGATCATCGGATATTCCATGCCGCCGCCGCTTTTCAGCGCCGTTTCTACAACCGTGCAGTGTTCGTAGGGATAGTCACCGTTGCGTTTGGAGTAATGCACCAGTGCCTGACGGATGTAATCGAGGCTTTCTTTGGAAGGGCGTTTGCGCGCCAGCACCCAGCCTTCCACCTTGCGGCCGGAGAGCAGCTGCAGCGTTTCGCGGCGGGCTTTGAAATGGCGGTCGCAGAACCAGGCAAAATCATGCACCTTGTCTTGCACAAAATGCCAGGTGAAATGCGTTCCTTCCGCCTTCCAGTCTTCACCTTCGGCCAGGGTTTCCATCCGCTTGCGCATGCCGCTGTCCTGCAATACGCCGGTTGCTGCCACCACATAAGATGAAGGAGTGGTGATGCGCACATCGTAACGGCCGTATTCATAATAGAACTCACCCTGGTCGAGGTAGGGGAAGATATTCCAGCCGTTTACATCGTACACGGCAGGCTTGGGAAACCACTGCGTGATCTGGTAACCGGACGAATCGTGCCCGAATCGGGAGAATTGCTCCGGAATACGGACATTGAAGTCGATATCGAGTTTCAGGCTGGATCCGGCGGGCAAGGCTTTGGGTAAGACGAGCTTTACGATATCCGCATGTTCCGGATGTGCTTCCCAGGCCAGATTCACGCCATCGAGCCGGAAGATCAGCTTCTCGTAGCCACCGCGCGCATCCTTCTTCGCATAAAATATTCCCGGCTGGAAGCCATTGATCTGCTGTTTGGCCAAAGCACTTTGGTTGTCGCGGTAAGCGTTGGCATACACATGGAACCAGATCTCGTTCAGCGCATCCGGGCTGTTGTTCACATACTCCACCTGCTCCGAAGCATAGAGCATGTGAGCGGTATCGTCTAGTCTGACCGATATCGTGTGGTTTACCTGTTGTTGCCAGTTTGCCTGCCGGATGGCTTTGGATCCGGATTGGGCAAAAAGGCCTGCAAAGGGAAGAAGCAGAAGGAAGCAGAGGGCGTTTTTCATCCGGTGTGCAATATAAAATGTGAATAACTGTTTCAGGTAGATAGAACAGCGGTAAAAAAGGGCGCTATAAATTCGAATCTACTGATGATGGAGAATCTGCCACCTGATTTCGGTTTCGATCCGGAAGACAGCCCGGGGATGCACCCCATCGAATTTCTGGTAAAGGAGTTTGAAGAGGAAACGCGCGCCTACTACAGCCAGGAAGAGCTGGAAGAGCTTTGCGAGTACTACCAGCAAGCCATGGAATTTGACCCTTCACGCGGGGAAAGACTCCTCAAAGTATGCGAAATCGGGCAGCGCGATTATCCGTATTGTAGCCAGTTTCTGCTCAGTGCAGCGCGGGTGCATTTCATCGAAAACGCTTTCACTCGTGCGCAACGCCTGGTTTCAAAAGCCGGTTTACTCGATCGCACGGAGCCTGAATTGTACCTCATGCAGGGCCTTTTGCATACCAGTTGCAACGAAAACCCGGCCGCACGTGAGAGCTTCCTCCAAGCCATCGCATTGGCAGAACACCGCCAGGAAATGATCAGCCAGATCTGCAACGACCTGATCCACTTCGGTTTCCGCGATCAGGCCATTCCACTCCTGGAGGAGATCGCAGAAACCGATTCACTTGACCCCTGGGTGCTCGATTCGATTGTGCATTTTTACCTGGAAAAGGATTTGCCGGCCAATGCAGCCGAACTCGTGCAACGGCATATCGATGCCAACCCTTATAACGGCGCTTACTGGAACACCATCGGGCAGATTTACCGCCACCTGGGTTTGAATGAGAAAGCCATCTGGGCGTTCGACTTCAGTCTGGCAATCGACGAACACGACCTCGCGGCTATCCTCAACAAGTTCGAAACCCAATACGATACTGGCGATTACCACGGAGCCCGTGAAACTTTCAGCGCCATCGACAAAGACCTCGCCCTCGGCCAGCCCTATACCAATATGTTTGCCTGGACCTTGTATGAAACCGGTTTCGTAAAGGAAGCGCGCAATATGTACAGGGATACCGTTAACGAGGATCCGGAAGACGCGGAAGCCTGGTATGGCATGGCGCTCACTTACATGCGAGAAGTGGAAGAGAATCCTGCTGCTACACCGGCCGGGACCCTGCGTGCTGCTTTGCTCTGCTTGCAAAAAGCGGTTTTACTGCAACCGGAAGAGCAACAATACCGCATGCTGCAAGCCGAAGCGCTGGGTTTGGATGGTCATGTGATGGAAAGCAATGAGGTGTACATCGATCTCAGCAAGCGTTTTCCGCTCGATCCGGAAATCTGGACCGAATGGGCCTGGATGCTGCGCAATAATGGCAACGACGAAGCCGCTGCCATCGTTTTATCGAAATCGCTCGAACACCTGTCCGGTAACCCGGAGCTGCTTTATTTGTACGCAGCCGCCTGTTTCCGTAGCCATCAGCCCGCAGCAGGAATAGAAGCGCTCGAACAAGCACTGCACGAAAACTTCGCAGAACACCCCGCCTTGTTTAATTTCGCCCCGGAACTGAAGCAGGTACACGCAGTCCTAATGCTGATTGCCCGCTTTACTCCTTGATAGGCATGCACAACGATATCTTCAAACTTCAATCCCTGCCCGAACGCACTGAAAAGCCCCGGCAGAACGGCCTTACTATGGTGATGGACAAAGGTCTGACCCTCAAAGAGGCGGCAGACTTCATAGAAAACCACGCCGACCATACCGATATTGTTAAACTGGGCTTCGGCACTGCCGTAGTAACCCGGCATATCGAAGAAAAGGTTAAACTCTATCAGGATGCCGGCATCCCGGTCTATTTCGGTGGCACCCTTTTCGAAGCCTATGTGGTGCGCAATCAGTTTGAAGATTACCTCCGGGTACTCGATCATTTCCGTGTAGACCACGCCGAGGTAAGCGATGGTTCAATCGAGATGCCGCACGATGTAAAGTGCGACTACATCCGCCGCCTGGCCACCCGTGCCACCGTGCTCAGCGAAGTGGGTTCGAAAGATGCAGAGAAAATTATTCCGCCCTACGAGTGGATCGAGCAGATGGAAACGGAGTTACAGGCCGGCGCCTGGAAAGTGATTGCCGAAGCGCGCGAAAGCGGAACCGTAGGCATCTTCCGCGGTTCGGGTGAGGTGCGTTCAGGTCTGGTAGCGGAAATTATCCGCAAGATTCCCCTGGAAAAAGTGATCTGGGAAGCCCCGCTCAAAGCACAGCAGGTGTGGTTTATCAAGCTCTATGGTACCAATGTCAACCTGGGTAATATTGCACCCAACGAAGTAATTCCGCTCGAAACCCTGCGCATTGGCCTCCGCGGCGATAGCTTCCATTTCTTCCTGGACAGCCAGGCTTGATGCATTAAGGTCGGTTGCTGTCCTTCGGGTCTTTGAAGTCCTTTGAACCTTTCAAAGGACTTTAAAGGACATCAGGGAAAAGGCCCTTGCTTGTATTTTCCCCAAGATCAGGCTTCCCGGCTTGCAGCAAGCCGCAGCATCTGTTTGCTTTCATTGAGAAATACCGAACCGTATCGAAATCAAATTCGAGTACAAGCCGGTTCCAGTTTCGCCAAAGCCGCTGATGGCGTAATCGAGCGTGAACGACTGGATGCGCAGCCCTATACCGGCAGCAGGTTGCGCGCGCCATACCTGGTTGCCCTTGGGGCCTGTTTCGCGCTGCAGGTTGTACACGCCCGTGCGCAGGTATAAAATGCGGTCTTCATCGCCGGCCTCGAGCTTGTAACCAACTTCGGCTCCGGCATGCGGGTCGAGGCTGAAGATGCCGGTGCGGATGATCGTATTCCGCCGCCCGTCCCAGGTGACATCGATATTGCCTTCAGCCGTGAGCAGCCAGCGGTCGCGGTCTATCGTCTTGGCCAGGCCACCAATCACCCTTGGCAATCCGATTTCCAGGCTGTTGCGCGGAATGGTGTTGCCGGTGAGGGCCAGCACATCTTTCTGCGCATCGGTGAAACGAAACTCCCAGGCATTGTAGCTCGAACTGATGTCGCGCGCCATCAGTCCCCAGGTGATACCCGAACGCGGATTGTCCATCCGCAACCCGGCATCGAGGCTGAAACCCCAGGCCCGGGCAAACGGCCCCACCCTGCGGTGTATTACCTTCATGCTGCTGCCGTAACTGAAGGCGCTGCGGCGGTAGCGTTTGAGCTTCTTCTCGCGGGCATAGTTCACAAAAAAGCCATAGTCGACCGCTGAAAAAGTGCTGATGCGGTCGTAGTTGATTTGTCCGTTTTGGATGAGATCGAGCGTATTGAGGATGCCGTCTACCCCAAAACGTACAACGCCGAAGCCGAACGCGTCGTCGTTGCTTCCCTTGGCGGCGAGGGCCAGGTAATCGTAATTGGCCAGTCCCTGGTAATAGGACGCATGCATGAAAGCAGCCTGCAGATCGTCTTTCATGGCCGTTAGCCCGGCCGGATTCCAATAGCCGGCATAGGCGTCATTGCTCGTGGCCACCACAGCGCGGCCCATCGCAAAGGCGCGTGCCCCGGTGCCCATGTGCAGGAACTCATTCACATACTTGCGCGCCGCCTGTGCCCTCACCGTTTCAGCAGAAACGAGAAGCAGAAGGAACACAAAGAAGCAAAGCCGTTTCATTCAGAGCAGCGATATACGTTCGGTTACGATGGCTTCGGCTTCGGGCAGAAGATTGCGGACAGCCTCCTGCTGGGCCAGGGTCCATTCGGGCGTCACCTTGGCCTGCATGTAAATGCGCATCAGGCTGTAGGTCATCGCGCCATCGTCGGGATAATGGTAAAGATAAGCGACCGTGGTAAAACGCTCAAAGCGCTGCAGGAATGTGCCGGCATCCAATTGCGCATCTTCCAGAAACCGGGTTGTGGCGGTGGGAGGGGTGTTGCGCAAGCTGTGGTAAAATGCGTCGAGTAAGGTGGGGGCTTGTTTCATCAGCACGCGGTCGAGCATCAGTTCCACCAGCAGATGGGCCGCCAGCCAGGTGCGCGGAACCGTTTTGCCCAGTTCTTCGCGGCGGAACAGTTCTTTCAGGGCCGCATCGGCTTCTTTGAAATAGGCAGAACCATGGAAGTGGCGGTCGCGTTCCAAGTGCATCAGGCAGCCTTCCCACAAAGCCTGAACCTCGCTGTCTCCCTGCGCCGGAGCCAGTTGTTCAACCCGCACCCTGTTGCCCGGCAGGAAATTCCGCAAGAAATCAGGCAATACCAGACCGGTATTGTAAGGGTGCTGCTCCAGGCGGTGGTCGAAGTAAAAGTGCGCGAAGAAATTCAGAAATGCAAAGGTAGAAAGAGAAAAGTGCCAAGTTGTATAAGAAACGTTTATCCCGGATCGTGCATTAAAATTTGTTACACGGGTAAAAAAGCCCACTGCAACAGCTATCGTATAGGCTTGTTTCTTTAAGAGGCAATGCACTTAATAATGCGTGAAGAGAATACAGCTTACCACATATTCCACTGGTTCTTTAGGCAGGAATAGATTTTGTCACGCGGTGGGTTTACAAGCCCGTGTAGCATATCCTGGCGAATCTTTGACTTCCTTATTTGAGCGGAATCAATCGCAGGGCGCCTGGCGGCATTTTGCCGGGAACCCAAAACTTCGCCACACTTACAAGGACGTGAGGACAGACTATCTTCGCGGCGTGATCATCCACTTACACGGAAAAACCGCCTTGGTTTGCGGCAGCACCCAGGGCATCGGGAAAGCGGTGGCCCATCAATTGGCAGCTGCCGGCGCTTCGTGCATCCTGTTGGCCCGCAATGCCGAACGCCTGCAGGCCGTTTGCGATGCATTGCCGGCTGAATCGGGGCAGCAACACCGTTTCTACCTTGCCGATTTCGCGGATACTGCTTCTGTACAGGCTGCAGCTGCAGAAATCGCCGAAGATGGCGGAGCGGATATCCTCGTAAACAATACCGGTGGTCCGCCGGCAGGCCCCATTGCCACGGCCGGAACAGACGCCTTTCTCGACGCCTTCCGCCTCCACCTGCTCAACAACCACCAGCTAGCACAGGCTTTGCTCCCGGGTATGAAGGCCCGCGGACAAGGACGCATCATCAATATCATCAGCACTTCGGTGAAAGTGCCCTTGCACAACCTCGGCGTGAGCAATACCATCCGCGCTGCTGTGGGCAACTGGAGCAAGACGCTGGCCAACGAAACGGCGGCATTCGGCATCACAGTGAACAATGTGCTGCCTGGTGCCACCCGCACCGAAAGGCTCAGCAGTATCATCAGCGGCAAGGCTGCCCGCACCGGTGTGAGCGAAGAAACAGTGCGCGATGAAATGCTGGCTGAAATTCCGGCCGGGCGCTTTGGTACACCGGAGGAAGTAGCGCATGCCGTGGTCTTTCTGGCCTCTGAGCAGGCGGCATATATCACCGGCACCAACATCGTGGTCGACGGCGGCCGCACGCCCAACCTGTAATACCTGCACTTGACCGATTCACCCGCATCCATGTCAGGCCCCGACGCAAGCAGCCACAACCGCAAAGTCGCGGTGATCATCGGCGCCGGACCGGCCGGGCTTACTGCTGCGCGTGAATTGCTGGAACGCACCGATATCCTTCCGATAATCCTCGAAGCAGATACAACCATCGGCGGCATCTCGCGCACCGTTGAATACAAAGGCAACCGGATGGACATCGGCGGTCATCGCTTCTTCAGCAAGAGCGAACGCGTGATGCAGTGGTGGCTCGAACGCATGCCCGTCGAAGGCGGCAAGAGCGGCGATATCGATATCCGCTACCACGGGCAGAGCACCCGCGTGCATGCCGGCAAAGGCGATCCACAAAAAGAAGACCTTGTGATGCTGGTGCGGCGGCGGGTGTCGCGCATCTATTTCCTGCGGCGCTTCTTCCGCTATCCCGTCACCCTCAGCCTCGAAACCATGCGCAACCTGGGTTTGCCCCGCATGACGCGCATCCTCTTCAGCTACCTGCGCTATCGGTTGTTTCCTGTGAAACCCGAAGTGAGCCTCGAAGACTTCTTCATCAACCGCTTCGGCAAAGAGCTGTACCTCACCTTTTTCAAGGATTATACCGAGAAAGTATGGGGTTTCAAATGCCATGAGATTTCGAAAGACTGGGGTGCACAGCGCGTCAAAGGCCTGAGCATTTCCAAAACCATCGCCCATGCCCTGAAGCAGCTCGCGGGCAGCAACAAAAAAGACCTGCGGCAGCGCGGAACGGAGACGTCTTTGATTGAACAATTCCTGTATCCGAAGCTCGGTCCGGGGCAAATGTGGGAACATGTAGCGGCAGAAATCAGCGCCCGCGGCGGTGAACTGCATACGGGGATGGAAGTTTGCGGCGTCGGTTCGTCGAACGGCGGCCTGTCGCTCGATACCGTCTATGCCCGCAATGCAGCCGGTGTGGAACAGGCGTTCAGGGCCGATTATGTGTTTTCCACCATGCCGGTGAAAGACCTTGTGGCCGGTATGCGTTTCCCGGTGCCGGAAGCGGTGAAAACGATTGCCGAGGGTTTGCCTTATCGCGATTTCATCACCGTCGGGCTGCTCCTGAAAAAGCTCACGGTAGACGGCAAAGCGGGCACCATACCCGACAATTGGGTTTATATCCAGGAACGCGATGTCAAGATCGGACGCCTGCAAGTCTTCAACAATTGGAGTCCATGGCTGGTGAAAGACCCTGAAACCGTTTGGCTCGGGCTGGAGTATTTCTGCATGGAAGGCGATGAACTCTGGTCGATGGACGATGCGGCACTGCGCCGTTTCGCCGCCGCTGAACTGGAGCAGATCGGGCTGATTGAGCAGCGCGATGTGCTCGACGGAACCGTCATCCGCATGAAAAAGACCTATCCCGCTTACACCGGCGTGTACAGCGAATTCGATACCGTGCGCCAATACCTCGACAGCATCGAAAACCTTTACCCGATCGGCCGCAACGGCATGCACAAGTACAACAACAGCGACCACAGCATGCTCACAGCGATGACGGCGGTCGACAATATCGCAGCCGGACGCCGCGACAAGGCCAACCTCTGGGCCATCAACACGGAGATGGAATACCACGAAAGCAAATGAACCTCAAACCCTGGATCCGCGCTGCCCGCCTCCGCACGCTGCCATTGGCCGCCGCAGGGGTATTGCTCGGCAGTTTCCTGGCGGCTGAAGCCCTGCAGCCCCTGGTACTCGCTGCCTCACTCGCCACCGCCTTGCTGCTGCAGATACTCAGCAACTACGCCAACGATTATGGCGACTATGTCAAAGGAACCGACAAAGCGGCCGGGCGTGCAGACCGCATGCTCACCAGCGGCGAAATCAAACCGGCTGCCATGTGCAAGGCGCTCATTGTACTGGCCTTGCTGGCACTTGGCAGCGGACTCCTCGCGTTGCGGCCTGTCTACGAAAACGCCTTTCAAACCTGGCTCATCCTCTTGCTCGTTGGCCTGCTTGCCATCTGGGCAGCCATTCAGTACACTGCCGGTAAACGCGCCTACGGTTATTATGGCATGGGCGACCTGGCCGTTGTGCTCTTCTTCGGTCTCTTCGCCGTTAACGGCACCTATTACCTGCACACCGCCCGCTTCGATCTCCCTGTCGGCATTGTATCGCTCGGCCTCGGTTTCATGGCCGCCGGCGTGCTCAATGTCAACAATACCCGCGACCTGGTGAGCGATACCCTGAGCAACAAGCACACCATCGCCGTAAGGCTTGGATTCGCCGGCGCCAGGCGCTACCAGGCCCTCTTGCTCGGCTGCGGTATGGTGGCCATGGTCTTGCCTTTGTATTTCGCGTACGGACGCAGCTTTATTCCTTCCGCCCTGCTGATCCTCATCCTCGGCCGCCTGCACCTGCGCCGCTTTACGCATATTGCCCAGGCCGCGCGCAACGATTACAACCGTGAGCTTAAGCGCCTCAGCCTTTCCATCCTGGCCATGGTGCTGGGCATCGGCATCTGGATGTGGATTCGCTTAACCGTTGCGGGCGCATGAAACTCACTTACCGCAGCGAAAGCCTGCAATTCCTGAAACCGGCGACCACGAGCAAGGGCGCGTATCTGACGCGGGAATTGTACCTGCTTGAACTGCAGCTGGCCGACGGCCGTTGTTACAGGGCCGAGTGTGCGCCGCTGCCCCATCTGAGCTGCGACGACATGGCAGCCCTGCCGGCGGCGCTCGACGACTGGTGCAGGCATCCGGAGCGCATCGCAGCTGATGCCTTCGAAATCGAAACAGAACAATCCCGCTTCCCGGCGCTGGCTTTTGCGCTCGAAAGCCTACGCCGGCAATGGCTCAGCGGTATTCCCGGGCTGTTGTGGGATAATGCATTTACCCGCGGCGAAGCCTGTATTCCCATCAACGGATTGGTTTGGATGGATGACGCCGAAGCGATGCTGGCCGCTGCCATGGAAAAGGCGGCCATGGGATTCCGCTGCATCAAGTTCAAGGTAGGCGCATTGGATTTCGACGCCGAGTGCAGGCTCCTGGAAACGGTGCGCGCCACATATGGTCCTGAAAGGCTGGAGCTGCGGGTGGATGCCAACGGCGCCTTTCGTTCAGACGAAGTGGATGAAAAGCTGCGCAGCTTGTCGCGTTTCCATTTGCACAGCATCGAGCAGCCGCTGTCTCCGCCGGATACCGAAGGACTGGAACGCCTGTGCAGGGAAAGCCCTTTGCCCATCGCGCTCGACGAGAGCCTGATCGGTCTGAACCCATTCGGGCCCGATGCCGCCAGGATACAGCGCATGGCTCCGGCCTACCTCGTATTGAAACCCGGTCTGCTTGGCGGATTTGCGCGCTCTGCCGCCTGGGCGAATCTGGCCAACGGGCACTTCCGCGGCTGGTGGGCTACTTCGGCCCTGGAAAGCAATATCGGTCTGAGCGCCATTGCCCAATGGTGCGGCAATTACCCGGTGCAACAACACCAGGGCCTCGGCACCGGACGCCTGTTCCACACCAATTATACGAGCCCGCTTAGGCTGGAAGGGGAGGAGTTGTGGTTTGATGGACCGGCTAACAGCTGACAGCGCGTAGATTCCAGGAGGAACGCAATCCCACCCGCAGCCTTTACCGTATCAACATCACATCGGTCGAAACCCGGTCGGTGAAGATTTCGCGGTTTTCGTTGCAGACGGTGCTGTAGTCTACCACGATCACGTACACGTCGGTCGGTTGCAGAATGCCGTTGATCTTGCCATCCCAAATGCCTTTGGTGATGTCGCCGGTATTGGGTCCGCGCCACTCGTAGCGCTTGCCGCCCCAGCGGTCGTAAACCGTGAGCTTGTAGTTCAAAATGGTCGAGGTCATCACCGGCCGGTACACCGGATTCAGGAAATCGTTGTTGGGCGTGAAGGCCGTCGGCAGCCAGATGCGCGGCTTGTCTTGCACTTCCATGAAGCGCTCTTCAAAATGTTCGCAACCCTTGTCGGTCACCCGCGTGTGTTTAAGGCGATAGGTTCCGGCCTTGTCGAAGGTATAGGTAAACTTGCGTTCGGTGCTGACGGGCACGAAGTTCAGTTCCCAGCTGATATCGTCTTTTTCCTGAGAGTTGGCAAAAAACTCCACGGGGTCTTCGGTGATGATTTCGCTGCAGCGCTTGATGAAATTGAATGTGGCGTCGGGCAGGCGGTTCACGGTGATCGGCATGCTGGCAGAATCAACACAGCCTTCGGGCGATTCGGCGATGGCCGTGTACATGCCCTGCAAACCGAGGTGGATTTTCTTGACCACATACTGGGACAGGCGTTGGTCGCGCACATCGAGTCCCGGCCCGCGCCAATGGAATTTTACGCCGTCGGTATTGAGCGACAATTCCAGGTTCTGGCCTTCGCAAATTTCCTTGGCCGTGTAATCGGTAATATTCACCAGGGGCTGTTTCCAGACGCGCAGGTTGGTCTGGTAGGTACCGGAGCAGTTGTGGATATCGGTTACCCGGAGCCGGTACATCCCGGAATCACTCCTGTTGACACGGTTGAGCTGGATGGAAGGTGCATTGATGACGCGGCCCTGGGGCGTAATCCACTGGTAGTTGGTTGCGCCGCGTGCCCGCATGATGTAAATGCTGCCGGCACAGAGCATGGTATCGGGCGAAGCGAGGACGCTGTCCAGCCCGGTCTTCATTTTCCAGCGGGTGGTAGCGCTGCAACCGTTGCTCAGCCTTCCGGTAACGTAATAAATACCCGTATCTGTTCGCTGGAAAGGCGTGAAGGGCAGTCGTTGCGCCACGCCGAGGGTATCCATTTTGGCGAAGTAGGGATTGTAGCGCGTCCAGGTGTAGGATGCCGCGCCGATACCGCGCAGTTCGGCGTATTGCTCATAGCAAACGGTTTCCGGAGCAGACTGGATCGACACCAGGGGCAACTTGTTCACGAATACATGCACTTCAAGACTGTCCAGACAGCCGTTGCGGTCCTGGCCGATGGCCTTGAACACCATGTCTTTCTTATACCTCACGGAATCGAGCCGCAGCGGATTGATTCCCCATGGATAACTGCGTTCCGGACCGATCCAGCGGTAGATGACGCCGTCGTTCATACCGGCCTGCAGGTTGAGCGTTCCGTATTCACAAATCTGGACGCTGTCGTTGGCTGTGAAGATGGGGTTCAACGGTGGGTCGGTAATGCTCAGTGAAGTGTCGCCCCTGCAACCCAACATGTCAACTGCTTCCACGCGGTAGGTGCCGGCACGCAGGTTGGTAAGGAAGCTGTCGGTGCGCATCACGGGGGCCGTGAACCAGGTGTAGCGGTAGCCACCATTGCCTCCTTCAGCCGTCACCCACAGAAGACCGTTGTTGCCGCCGTTGCAGGTGATGTCTACCTTGCCGAGCGCTTTCACCCTTACAGGATCAGGCTGTTTCGGTTCAATGGTAGTAAGCATGGTATCGCGGCAATTGTTGCGGTCGACCACGATCAGCCTGTATTTACCGGCCGGAACACCCTTGGCAACGCGATCGCTGGATATGTTCCGGTTTGCGGCATCGCGCCAGAAATAGCGCACCGGCATTTGTCCGCCCACATAGTTGCCGTACAACACCGCTGAGCTTTCGCCATGGCAGCGGGCATCGGTGAACGAGTCTACCAAAGCCTGCAGTTGATTGGGTTGTGAAACCACAAAGGTCAGGTTCCGGCTGCAGCCATTGCTGTCGGTCACGTTCACGATATGGCGGCCTGCGGGCATTTGCCTGCGGGTTGAATCGTTCGGTACAAAATTCCATGCGTAGCGATAGGGTTTGATGCCACCGCCCGCTGTAAGCTGAACCTCTGCAAGACCGCCGAAACAACTCACCGGGGCCAGGGTGGTGGCTTTAAGAGTAAGCAGTTCCGGTTCGCGGATTTCAAATGAGTCGCGGATGGAGCAGCCGAGCATGTCTTTGACTAGGAGCTTGTATTCACCGGCCGGCACACGGTACAGGTCTTCACCGAAATACGTTCTTCTATTCGAGGTCCATTCGAAGCGATAGGGTGGCACACCTCCCGAAGCCTTCACATTGGCGTTGCCGGAAGTTTCGCCAAAACAACGCACATGGCTGATGAGGTTGATGGTATCGATCATCCGGTCCGGTTGGGTAAGGATGAAGCTGGCATCGCTTTCACAACCATTGGCGTCGATGATCTGCAAGTGGTAATCGCTGGCAGGAATGGAGTCGAGGATATTGCTGCGGTGGCGCGAATTACCGTTCCAGAGATAGGTATAAGGAGCTTGTCCTCCGGTAGCGGTAGCTTGCAGGGCGCCGAGCATGCCGAAGCACTGGATGCCGCGCAGCACGCGTATTACAGGCTTGTCCGGATTCTGCCAAACGTGCACCGATCGCGATGCCGTATCATAACATCCATAGGGCGATGTGACAGTTAATCGGATGGAATAGGAACCTCTGATATTATAAGAATGCGAAGGACTATGCGCGGTGGAACTGCTGCTGTCGCCGAACTCCCAGAAATTATTGGCTATACCACCACCTCCGTAGTAAACCGTCAAGTTGCTAATATCGAAGCGGTTGCTGCTCAGGCACTGCGCGCTGTCGTTGACCATGAAGTTGGCAACAGGGTGTTCGTAGATCCGCACCCTTTGCGCGTTCGCCGTTCTGCAGCCGTAGGAGTTGGTCACATGCAGGATTACAGGCAGAAGGCCGGCAGTGTCGTATTGATGGAAAGCATTTTTCAGGGTTGAGGTGTCGCCATCTCCAAACTCCCAGAGGAAATTCAAACCACCGCCCAAGCCCGGGCTTACGCTGTTGTTGGTGAACTGGAACCAGTTGTCCTTGAAACACTGGTCGCTGTCGTTCACGCTGAAGCCGGCTATCGGATTGGGTTTTACGTGTACAATGACGGTATCTGAAGCCTCGCAACCGGTTGCAGCGCGCGCGGTGCCGATTACCATAAACTGGCCGCTGTCGGCGAAAGATTTGCTGAACTCAAAACCGGTGGCGGCTGTTTTGTCGCTGAGCCTCCAGCGGTGCATCAGGTAGCTGTTGCCGGTAATGCCGGAGCGCGACTTGAAGTAGAAAAGGTTATTGTTCTGGCAATCGCTGATGGTAGAATCCCAGGTCTGGATCCAGGGTGCAGGATAGATGCTGATCACCCCGGTTGTGGAATCCATGCAGCCGCCGCTGGTTCGGGCAACAAGTTTTACTGTATACCTTCCAAAGCTGTCGTAACGCCACCTTGGAGAAACAGAGGTTGAAATGCCCCCATTACCCAAATCCCATTTATAGCTTATTGAGCCGTATTTCGTTATTGTTGTGTTGTTGAAAACTGCAACACTTGTATTGCTGCAAGGGTTCTGTAGAGCAAATCCTGCAACGGGAATATCAAAAACCTGTATAGTTTCATAAGCAGTATCACGGCAGCCGTCTTCCCCTATTACAATAAGTCTGACACGGTATCCGCCCGGCTCGGCATATTGATGGACTATATGTGTATCGTTGCTCACAACGGCCTGCATCTTACCAGTTTTGCCAAGTGGTATACTGTCACCTGGCTCCCAAATAAATTTGAGTTTGTTTCCCAGAGGCCCGCGCGATTCATTCTTGAAGGTGAATATCTGCTTTACTCCGCATCCATTTCTATTATTCACTGTAAACGCTGCCCTTAGTCTCTCATAAGCTTCAACTGGTTTCTTAGCTATATCAACGCATCCCGAGTCAGATGTAACCTTTAATCTGACATCATAGTAACCTGCGGTTCTGAAACCCACAGTTGTATCCAAACCTGACCAGTTGAAACCGCTTCCGAAATCCCATTCGTGCTTAAGACCTGTTCCGTATCCTTTGCCTGGGTTGAAGATTACAGCAGATCTGAATTTGAGATACAGACTCAAACCGCAAACGGGCGCTACTGTAAAGTCAGCAACAGGAGATGGTATTATATTCACTTGGTTGCTTATGCTGTCATTGCAACCTACAGCTTGTTGGGATATAATTTTAATGGTGTATTTGCCGGGTTTTGCATACTTGTAAGTGGTATCAGATCCGTTAAATCTGTTTCCATCACCCATATCCCATATGTGTTTCATCCCCGGGATGGGGCTAAAGGATGTGTTTTTAAGTTCTACGGCATGTGTATTGAAACACTGCCGCAATGTGTTAATAGTAAAACTTGCAGTAGGCTTTGCATACACAATTACAGATGTTGTTGTGCTGTTTGTACATCCATTTCTGTCGATTACAGTAAGGGTTACGAACTTCCGACCGAAGGAAGAGTACACAACGCGGTTATTGGATTGTGCGGTTGAAGTTCCAGGGCTGGCATCAGTGCCGAAGCTCCAAGACCAGCTTCTCACCTGAGACCCAATAGCAGGTACTGATGCGGATGAAAAAACAAATTGGTTACCAGACAGGCATTGATCCGTATCGTTTATTGTAAACCCTGCCCGTGGGTTTGATTTTACCTTTACAAATTTAAAGAATGTATCCGCACAGCCATTCTGATCATATGCAATTAGAGTTACCCGATGAGTTCCCGTGCTGCTGTATTTTACAGTATCAGGCCTTAAAGAGTTTGAGGAGTCTGGGTTAGCCCCATTACCGAAAAACCAACGTGCCTTATTGATATAAGATCCTGTTAGCGGGGTTGATCGGTCTGTAAATACAAAACCGTTCCCGTTTATACACTGCGTATCTTGATTTACACTCCAAGAGGCTGTTGGATGTCTTAATAATGAAATATTCTGATATGCTGTATCCAGGCAACCTGCATTGCTTTTGCTGATTAGCCGAACCCGGTAAGTACCTACGCTTGAATAATAAACCGAATTTGGGTTCTTCAATGTGGAACCTGATCCATTGTTGAAGTCCCAGGAATTCGAAATTATACTGTCGTTAACCACTGTACTTAATCCGAAGAAATTGTAAGCATGACCCCAGAAGCACTGTGCGGACTTATTGACGCCTATGACGGCCGATGGTTGAGCATCAATTGTAAGTGGCAATGAGAAAGTATCCTTACAACCGGCACTATTGGTGGCAATCAGTGTCATGGTGTATTTTCCTGAGCTGGTGTAAATTCTTCCACCATTTAAACCATTTGTCCGTGTGCTGCCATCGCCGTAATCCCATAAGTATGTGCTTGCACCGGTGCTCGCATTGTTTCCGACAAAGAAATTTCCGCGGCTGCATTGGCGGTTGCTGTTCAATGTGAAAGCCGCTTTTGGAGACGCATTTACAACAACATTTCGGGAGATGGTATCGCGGCATCCATCTTTACCTATGGCAATCAAACGAACCGTGTATGTTCCTGTTGCGTTATACTGTTTGGTTGGTTGAAAGGCAGTTGATCCGCTTCCATCCCCAAAGCTCCAGATGTAACTGGAAGCACCGGCTGTGGTATTGCTGAAAATGAAGTTATGGCCGCGTAGGCATTGATTGTTGTTATTGATACCAAAGTTCGCGTTGACACTGTTTATTACAACAGTATTCTTAACCGCAGTGTCTGAGCATCCATTGCGATCTCTTGTTATCAATGTAATTCGTTTTGTTCCAGCGGATTTATAAGAAATGCTCGTAGGTACTGAAGATGTGTCAGTTGTCCTGCTGGCGTCTGGCCCGAATGCCCATCGATATGATGCTATTGCGCTACCGGCTACGGATGTTGAGGACTTGCCGCTAAAATTGAAAGTATTTCCCCGGAAACACAAGGTATCGAAATCGACATCCAGTACAGCTTTAGGATGTGCTTTCACTTCAATTGTTTTTGTTATAGAATCAAAGCATTGGTTTGAAGTGCGGGTAATAAGTTTTACGGTATAGGTTCCGATGTTGCTGTAACGCACACCCGTGGGGTCTTTCGCCGTTGAACTGCTGCCATTGCCGAAGCGCCAGGTGTATCCGTTGATACTGCCCGAGCCAACGGCGCTGGTATTGGTGAAGCTGAAGCTGTTGCCGCGCAGGCATTGGTCACCGTTCCAGTTGAAACCGGGTTTCGCCTGGGGATAGACCTGCACAGTTTGCCATTGCGTGTCGTTGCAGCCTTGGTTGCTGCTCACGATCAGGCGCACGCGGTAAATGCCTGAATCGGGATAAGCGAAACTGTCTCGTGCGGCGCTCGAGAACAAGCCACCGCCAAAGCTCCATTCATGCGATTGGATTCTGCCGCCGGAGATGGTGGAATTGCTTCCAAAGACGAAATGGTTATTGTTCAGGCATTGCTTGTCGCGGTTTACGGTAAAAGATGCTGAAGGGTCAGTATTTACGGTTACACTGCGGCGAATGGTATCCCGGCACCCAAACGGATTGGTGGCAACGAGTTGGATGTTGAAGTTTCCGGTTGCAGTATAGCGTTTCACTGGTTGTGCCTGTGCGGAAGAGGTGCCATCGCCAAAGCTCCAGGCATAGCTCAGACTTCCGCTGCCGGCGCTGCTGGTATTGGTACTTACAAAGCGGTTGGCGCCTAGGCATTGTGCGGAGGCGTTCAGGCTGAATGCGGCTGTAGGTTCTGCGTACACCACGATGTTCTGTGTGCTGCTGTCCAGGCAACCGAAGGAAGTGTTCACCCGCAGGCGAATGGCATAAGTTCCGGAGCCGGCGTAGCGTTTGCCGAACGGACCAACCCCACTGAAAGAGGAACCATCGCCCAGGGTCCAATTGCTTTGGGTGATGCTGCCATTACCGGCGGCAAGGGTAGTATTGGAACGCAGGCTTACGTAATTGGTATTGGCGCAGGAGCGCTGTGAGTCGGACTGGATGGCAATGCTAGCCGGCAGGCGAACAGTGAGGGCAAAGCCGGTATCGTAAGAACAACCCCCTGCGTCGGTAAGGCGCAAATTGAAGTTGCCGGTATACGAAGCGGTAATTCCATTGATGATGAAATTGCTGTCGATGCGGCTGAAAGAAGCGGGTCCGGACCAGCGATATTGGTATCCGCCGTAGGCATTCACTACACGTGAACGCACATCGAGCCTGGCTCCGCGGCAAATATTGGCTGGTGCTGTGATTGCAACCTCCAGGCGCGGCCGCACAATAAGCGGCACGGTCAAGGTATCGCGACATCCCAGGGAGTCGCGCACTGCCACACGGTAGGTTCCCGACCTGGATGAATCTGCGTTGGGAATGAAAGGTGAGAAGGATGAGCTGCTGAAGCCGCGAGGTCCTGACCAGGAGGCGCTTTGAGCACGGAAAGGTCCGAGCAAGCTCAGCCTGACTGTGTCTCGGTTGCAGACCGGCGAATTAGACCCGGCGGTGAAGATCGGGCGCACGCTGATGAGCATGGAATCCACTTCTGTGCAGCCACCGCTGTCCCGCACTTCGAGGTAATACTTCCCTCCTGCATCTGCATTGGCAGGGAAGCGCTGCATGATGGATCCGGTATCGCGGAAGTTGCGTGGCCCGCGCCAGGTGTAGAGGGCGCCACCGGCCACATTGGCTTCGAGTTTGATGGTGTCCCAGCGGCAGAAAACCGTTTTCAGGTTAATCCAGCTCGCGCCTTTATCGCTGATAAAACTGCTGATTCGGAGGTAGGAAGTGTCCGGGCAACCGTATTCGTTGAAGACCACAAGACGGTAGAGCCCGGTGTCTGTCCATCGCGCCTTGAACTTCGGAAACTGCAATGAAGAACTGAAGCTGTTCGGTCCGGTCCAACTGATCTTGAATGAGGAAGGAAAAGCCTTGGACCAGCTGTATGGGCTGCCGGAATAATTGTCGACAAACAGGCTCGAATCGAGCGTGGAATAAAGCGTAACGGAATCGTTAATACAACCGCTGCCTTGCTTAGTGCGCAGGAAACGCGGGCACACGCTGAGACCGGCTGTAAACGCATCGGCTGTACCGGCAAAAATATTCTGAAATCCACCTCTGGCAATGCCGGTATCGGAGGCTGTTTCGCCGGCCAGGAAGAGGTTTCCGCCTTTGCCTCTGGCAAAACCATGCGCGAATTCGTCTTTATTGCTGCCGTAGTAAGTTCCCCATGAACGGTTGCCACCGGCATTGAATTTCGCGAGGAATGCATCGCTTGCGCCTCGGCGGTTGGGATACAAGGAACCGGGCGTTGCGATGGCTCTCGCGGTTCCGTTGGGCGAAGTGGTATTGCCGAGCAGGAAATAGTATCCACTGCCGTCGCGCGTCACAGCGACACCTTGTTCGTCGTTGTCGCCGCCGTAATAGGTTCCCCAGCGCGGTGAGAGTGTGGTTGAAAGTGATACGAGGAAAGCGTCGCTGGCAGTGGTGGATGCGCCGCGGTTCAGGCTGCCCTGGTGACCGCCGGCGAGGAATCCCAATCCGGTACTGGAAGTTGTACCTGCCACGGCCAGTCCGCTGCTGTCGATAAAAAGGCCATTGACGGCATCGGTTCCGCCGCCGCCGAAATAGCGGTTGGCCAGGGCAGATCCATCGGCGAGGAAACTGCTTACGAATCCATCGTAGCCGCTGCCGATGCTGTTGATGCTGTTGGGCAAGGACCCACTGCGGGTTCTTCCTCCCAGAAACAAGGTATCGCCTGCGTTGACTGCCAGTGTGAGGGCTTCGTCGTGCGCCGATCCGCCCCAATAGGTTGAATACAAGCGTTTGCCTGCGGTGTCGAGGTAGAGGATAAAGGCATCGCCGTTGCCGCCATAGCTCGCTTGTTCAACGCTATAACCTGAGGCTGCGGCATGTACAAGCGAAGTGTCCGGAGAGAAGGTTTCTCCGGCTACAAGCGGTTGCCCTTTGCGATCGAGAGTGAGTGTTCTGGCAATTTCGTTGGCATTGCCTCCGAAGAAGTTAGACCATATTAATCGCCCGTTCTGGTTGAATTTGGCGATGAAGGCATCGGAGCCACCTTTATGCGTTGTCTGAACCTGTGGCCTGAATAGCAGGCGCGATGTATTGGTGGATGAAAAGGTCTGACCGGCGATATACACATGGCCAATGGCGTCGGCTTGGACTGCAAAAGCGGCATCAGCGCTGTCGCCGCCGTAATAGGTGCACCAAATGCGGGCATTGCTGCCGCCAGCCGGGCGCAAACGAGCGAGGAAGGCATCGCTGCGGGCGGCGAGCTGATGCTGGAAACTTCCTGTGGTAGCGATATTGGCAGAGGCGGTGCGGCCGCAGATGTATACCGAACCATCGGTGGCTGTTGTAATGCCCAGCGCCTGATCGCTGCCGCTGCCACCCAGATAGGAAGCCCAGCGCAAGGCCGGCACCGGATCTACGACCAGGGCGCAGGTACTGGAGTCTTTCAGTTCAAAACCGCAGGTATTGTTATTGATTTTTTTCCAGTTCACCTGAACTGGGTCTGGAACATTGCCGCAGCGCAGATAGGAGCGGGGAATCCGGTCGTTGAGTTGCTCGTTGCCCGCGTAGATAGCGATTTCGGCGCCGTTGGGTGCGATGCTTAAGGAATCGATACCGCGGAAAAGGAAGCGTACCTTGTCCAGCAGCCTTGCATCAGATACTTCGAGTTCATACTTAAAACCCGACTGCGGATCGCTATAGAAAACCACATCGATACCTTTCCAGGCATTTTTGTAACGTACTTTGCCGAAGACCGGAACGTCTGTAAAGCGGCCATTTGCGGTGTAATAATTGAAATTCCCTGTTGCCGACCCTTCTTCTTTCCAGCCATTGAGGACGGTATCGGCCTGATCGAACTGGACATCGATGCGTTGCACGAGGATTCTGCCGGCCTGGCCAGGTTTAAAGATTTCGTAGCTGAAGCCTCCGGTTCGGAACTGCACATGCAAATCGGAACCGACACCCAGGTATCGCACCGATTTCACTTCCCGGCCCTGCTGGTCGCGCAATTGTCCGTCGTTGCGCACAATGCCACCCGATGCCCCCACATCGGCCAGCAGCAGAACCCGGGGAACGAGCAGGCACAAGGCGAATAACGCCATGCTTAGCCATGATTCAGCCCTACGGGTAGTTGATAAGAACATCCGGTTGTTGGTTTGTTACGGGCAAATATAATGCGAAGATTTTGTGGATAAACAATAAGGTGCAAACAAAATGCAACTCAAAACGCCTGTAAACACTGAATTCAGCGCATTTTGCAGATAATTAACGCTTTGGTGTTTAGGTTATTTTTAGTAATTATTTGGGGGCTTTTAGTTGCTAAACAAAGCATCGATTGCCAACCGGTCGAACAACTTTCCACAACCTGCCGGCGGCGGCGGAGCCGAATTTTCTCTACAGAAAAACTATACGAGCCGGTTTTCAGACATGCGATAGGTGGTGTTTGTAGCTAGATACAGTAGCGGCGGACAACTTCAACGGAGTGGAGTATCGCACTTGCCTGGGGTTTGATTGTTTCAGAAATGGAAACAGGAAACAGGCCGAAAAGATTGCTAAAAATTTTTCGGGTTTGTTGGGAACAGGTCTTTATGCGGGTCTTAGTTCAATGAATGATTAGGGTTTGTTCATGGACGCGGATCCGCTCGCTTCCCGATAATCCGGGTTCGGCGGGAACTCAGTACGGGCGCGGTTTTGGACGCTTCCGCCTAATCTGTGGTGGCTTCGGCCCGTTTAGCGGTCTTTGCGTGAACCTTGGGTTTTAGATTTACGTCTTCGATGTCGGAAACGGTTACCGGACGCGGTTTTGGACGCTTCCGCCTAATCTGTGATGGCTACGGCCCGTTTAGCGGTCTTTGCGTGAGCCTTGGGTTTTGGATTTACGTCTTCGATGTCGGAAACGCTTGCCGGGTGCGGTTTTGGACGCTTCCGCCTAATCTGTGGTGGCTACGGCCCGTTTAGCGGTCTTTGCGTGAGCCTTGGGTTTTAGATTTACGTCTTCGATGTCGGAAACGGTTGCCGGACGCGGTTTTGGACGCTTCCGCCTAATCTATACCCGCACGCCATACATACCCCGTTTACCCGGCATACCCGAACTCATTCCATTCCCAAACCCCATTCAAGCCTTTTGACACAATCCGGATTCAAATCCTCACTGCCCGGTAAATACCGGGTCAATCCGGATATGATAGCCATGCCCGGCAGCGGCAACCGAAAAGGTATCCTCGCCACGCAAGCCGGAGCAGCGGTAACATGTACAATCGCTTCCACAAGACGTGCTGTACAAATCTCTCTCCGACATAATCAACCGCTTGCCATCGCTCTGTATCATCGGAAATGGTTATGCGCCAATAAGTGAATTTCCCGGAACGATGACATGGGTCTGTGAGTCACCGGGAACAGACACTACACCGACTCCACAGTCATGTTGCCCGTCCGCTTCGTCTAAAATCCGTATCTAATCTGTAAGATCAGGCCATACTATATGCGAGGCTGCGGGCTGAATCGTGCATCCATAGCCACCCTTCTATTGGTTGCAGGATACCATTAAGCATAACAAAATCAGCGTCTTCACTATACCAAACAGTGCCAGCATTTCGTTAACGCTATCGAACAAACTCCTTGCCGTAATGTCCACCGAACACAAAAAGCCCCGACAGCATGCTGCCGGGGAGATAACAAACTTTTCGACCTGTGTCGCTCCGAACTCAGAGTTCGTCTTCGTTGAAGAAGTAGTCGTCGTTCGTTGGGTAATCGCTCCAGATCTCCTCGATGCTCTCGTAAGGCTCTCCGTCGTCTTCCAACTCCTGAAGGTTTTCAATAACCTCCAGGGGAGCCCCCGAACGTATGGCGTAGTCAATCAGTTCGTCTTTGGTGGCCGGCCATGGCGCATCGTCCAGCCAACTCACAAGTTCCAGTGTCCAGTACATAGGCGAGAGATTTTAGAATTTGCGCGAATAAAACAATTCCGCATGAATATGCAACGACTTTTTTTTAAGAATCGTATGTTGTTGTAAATCTGTGATATACATTTGCGACCGACCGTGAAAAAGCGTTTACCTGAAGGTTCCGGACTCTACGATGAAACACTGGAGGCATACTGTACCCAGCATTCTTCCGCAGAACCTCCCTGGCTTACCAGCCTCCAACGCCTCACATTCCTGAGGCATACCCATGGCAGACAAATGAGCGGCCATCTCCAAGGAAGGTTCCTTTCCCTCCTTAGCAAAATGGTCAAGCCCTCCCTGGTGCTCGATATCGGTACTTTCACCGGCTATTCTGCGCTGTGCTTCGCCGAAGGCCTGGCTCCCGGCGGAAAAGTGATCACCATCGAAGCAGATGAGGAAAACGAAACACTCATCCGCGAAGCCATCCATAGCTCTCCGTATGCATCTGTCGTGCAGCCTGTGATTGCCAATGCGCTCGAGTGGCTGGAAAAACACCCGGAAATCCATCCCGACCTGGTTTTCCTCGATGCAGATAAACGCAACTATCCGCATTACCTCAATAAACTCATTCCTATGATGTTGCCCGGCAGCCTCTTGCTGGCTGACAATACCCTGTGGAATGGAAAAGTGGTTGATCCGCAGGAAAGAGAAGACGATGTCGATACGCGTACCCTGCACCGCTTCAATGCTGTGGCTTCTTCGCATGCCGCGTTTGATACGGTCTTGTTGCCCTTGCGCGACGGACTTACCCTGATGCGCCGCCGCTGAACCAATCGTCTCCGCAGCTGTTTTCTTGGCTGCATGCACCGAAAAAGCTTTTTGCCTGAAAAAATCTGCTCCGTTTGTGGCAGACCTTTCGCCTGGCGTAAGAAATGGGCCCGTGATTGGGAACAGGTCAAGTATTGCAGCGACCGCTGCCGGGCCTCTGCAAAACGCCAATCATGAAGGAGCTAACCCTCATTTTCCCACATCAACTATGGCTCGACAATCCGGCTTTTCGCTCCGATCGTCCGATTGTGCTCGTCGAAGACCCGCTCTTTTTCCGGCAGTTCAATTTCCATATCAAAAAGCGCATCCTGCACCGGGCGTCCATGAAAGCGTTCGAAGAACTCCTGCGCAGCAAAGGGTTTCATACTTTGTATATCAAGAGTGGCCCGGAAGCCGAAACCGCTGTTCTCCTCAATGTGCTTAAACAGGAGGGAACTGAGGCCATCCACCTGGTCGAACCCGACGACTACTTGCTGGAGAGGCGTGTCAGAAGAGAAGCGGGACGCCTTGGAATCCAACTCCAAGTCTACGATTCACCCGGTTTTTTGATGAACAGGAAGCAAGGCGCCGAGTGGATGGAAACGCACCGGATGCATCAAACCGATTGGTATATCCATTGGCGAAAACAGCTGGGTGTTTTGATGGAACCGGATGGGAAACCACAAGGCAAACGCTGGACCTTCGATACCGAAAACCGTCAGCCCTTTCCGGCCGGTTTGCAAGCGCCGCCTTTGCCGGAGCCGTCCCTGCCATCGGGTTTCTCAGCATGGTCCAAGGCGGTTCATTCCGAGTTTCCGGATGCGCCCGGCCATGCAGATCACTTTGAATACCCCGTCACCCATGCAGCGGCAGAAAAATGGCTCGATGCCTTCATCGAACAGCGGCTGTTCCATTTCGGTCCATACCAGGACGCCATGGTGCCGGGGCAGACATTCCTATTCCACAGCGTAATAAGCCCTTTGCTCAATACCGGATTGCTCACACCCGCCCAGGTCTTGCAACGCACGTTGGATGGCGCTGCTGCATCGGATGTTACCCTTGCTTCGCTCGAGGGTTTCATCCGGCAGGTGCTCGGATGGCGGGAGTTTGTACGGGCAGTTTACCACAGCCACGGGGTGAAGCAACGGACTGCCAATTTCCTGCAGCATACCAACAAGCTCTCACAGCCATTTTACAACGGTAATACAGGGTTTTTCCCTTTTGATGAGGCTTACCTGCGCCTGGAACAGACTGCTTACAGCCACCATATTGAAAGGCTGATGGTGCAAGGGAATCTCTTCCTGCTCCTGGGTATAGATCCGGATGAAGTGTACCGTTGGTTCATGGAACTGTTTATCGATGCCTATGATTGGGTGATGGTACCCAATGTTTACGGTATGAGCCAGTATGCAGACGGCGGCGCGATGGTTACCAAGCCCTATATCAGCGGCTCGCCTTACTTGCTCCGCATGGGCAAATACAAGAAGTCCGCCTGGTGTGCTGAATGGGATGCCTTGTATTGGAGTTTCCTTCACCAACATCGGGAAAAGTTGGCAGGTAATCCGCGCATGGCCATACCGTTCGCGTCGCTCAGGAAGATGGAAGAAAAATTGGCCGGATACCTTGAAACCAGGGAGGCTGTGTTGCAGCGATTGCAATTTGCCCGAAAATAAAGGTGCCCGTCTTTTGAACGGGCACCTTATAAGAATCCAGCCGGATGAATCCGGATTGGTGTCTGATTATTTCACTGTAACGCGGGCCGAGTAATAGCGGCCATCCTGGGTTTCAGCGCGCACGAGGTAAACACCGGCGCTCAGGCCTTCCAGGCTGGCTACACCCAAATTACCCTGAACCTTGCTCTGGTACAGTACCCTGCCCTGCAAATCGGAAATCGACATGCGGTTGAGCACTTCAGGTGCCTCGAACTGTACAAATCCGCTGGCAGGGTTGGGGTACACACGGAGTGTTCCTGCATTCAGCTTGTTTACACTGTTGGCTTCGTTGTCGATCAGCGTAAGGGTATACACGCTGTCGGCGCCTACTTCCGTTCCCCAGTTGGGTTTGCGGAGTGCGAGCTGAATGGTTTCGTTGCCTTCGCTGAGGTTGTCGTCGAAGAGATCGACCTTGAAGGTATAGCTGCTGCGACCGGAAGGCACAACCACTGTGCGGTTGGCCATATTGAAGTCTGCATTAGGTGTTGCTGTTCCACCTTTGATTGCCAGTTCAAACTGCACCTGTGCATTGGGGTTGGCAATGTTCACGGTGATGAGCAGACTGGAATCGTCTACTTCGGATGAAGCACCTGAATTGGGCACAAAGCTGATAACAGGGAAGGTGAGATTCTGCACATCGGCTGTATAACGGGGAACCAATGCGTAACCAGAGTTGAAGGGTGAACTGTTGTCGTCCTGGAATCCAATACCGGAGATATTGAAGTAAGTGCTGGGCGCGGGTGTGCCATCTACATTGGTTTCAGCATCAAAGGTTACATCCCAGGTGCGGGTACCGTCTGTTACAGACAATGTTTTGGTGGTATTGGCGGCCAGAGCAGTGGTAGGCCAGGCTGCCGGGTCAACGAGTTTCACGTTGCGCAGGCGAACGATACGCGATTCATGGGTTTCGCTGAAGGCGCTGCTCACATTGGCGGGCGTGCGAACGAAGCCGGTGGTACTCAGTCGGCGAACGGTGTCGAGGTTTTGGAGCACGGTCATGCCATTGATCTGGCCAACGCGTCCTTGAACCATCACGGAATCACCTTCGCGTACGTTGTAACCGAAAGTGCTTCCGGTTCCCACAACCTGAATACCACCTGAGGTATCGATAACCGTAAACTGCAGGCCGCTGCTGCGGAGGTTTACCCCGTGCACAACACCGAATACGCGGCAACGCACGTTGATGGAATCGTTCACGCCATTGCTGTTGATGCGGCTGATCTGGCGGATGCGGTAGGCCGGAAGATCATCGCTTAACATGGTTACTGTCAGTGTGTCGGGTTTGCCGATGGTACTATTGGTGAGGGTTGAAATGGTGAAAATGAGCCTTTCAGGTGCTTCCGACAATTCATCGTCGATGATGGGCAGTTGGATAATTACACTATCAGGGTCATTCGGGGTAACGGTGATGATGCGTGCAAGTGGATTCATTGTAAAATCCGAACCTGCAGTAGCGTTGCTGATGGCTGCATTATAGCGGAAGATAAAGTCGCTGTTGAGGTCGTTGCGGCCGTTCACATTCACGCGGATGCGCATGTTGCCGTCTTTCTCTGTAACAGTTGCCGTGCGACGGGCAAAAGAGTAAACGGGCGGACGGTCGTTGTCTGTCACCACAATCGTGAGCAGGCTATCTCCACGTGTAGCTCCGCTGCTGCCGTTAATACGCAGGGCGAGCACGATGGTGTCGTTCGGATCAACATCGGTGTCATCGAGAATACGAGCGAAGAATACTACGCTGTCTGGCCCGGTTGATTTCCCAACGTTAACGGTAGTATCGGTATTGGTGCTTCCAAGGCGGAACTCTGCAGGAATAAAAGTGCTGTCGCCCCTCGATTTCACGAGCACGCGCACACTGGCAGGAGTTGCAATCGCCTTGTCCATTTTGATGGTGATGGCAGCGCGGCCTGCACTTTCCTTAACAGTTACGCGGGCAGGAGCAAAGCTGATCAGGGCCTGGTCGTTGTCGTTGATGAACAGGGAGTGTGTGCGTTCCAGGCCGATGCTGGCACGCACCGGGTCACGAAGGGAAATGGTGGCTACTTCCTGGCCTTCAACCGCGTTATCATCGTTGATTGTTACCCGCGTGGTATCGAAGGCTGTATAACCCGGCTTGAAGGTGATAGACTTTGGTGTGCTGAAATTGATATCACCGCTGGTACCATGACTTGCAGTGCCGCCAACGTAGAACAGGGTAACAGAGCTGGAGTAATCGTTGGCATAGCGCCGACGCACAAGCAGATTGGTGCTTCCGGCGTTTTCGCCTACTGTACTGCTGCGGAGCCAGAACTGGAAATCGGTCGGTACCAATGCGCACTCTTCGGTAGTGAGACGGATAGCTCTTGCCGCATTGCGTGGATTAACGGTTGAGATGGCTGTTCCACCCCAACCCCAAACACCGTTTGAATCAATATTGGAGTAAAGGGCATTTCCAGATTTGAGGTCGAAAGAAGTAATGCGGCGAACACCATTGCTCAGGTCGTTGGGAATTATAGTTCCCCAGCGGCCGTTCTTGCCTTGCACGCTGTCGTTGTAGAAAACGGCAAGTGCACTCGCAATGGTAAAGCCTGAACCTTCCACAAAGGTCATGGAGAGCGGCCGACCGCGGCCGTCCAGGTTGTCATATAATCCAACAATACTCTTGGGAGCAGCAGCGCTGATGCCAAATATAGCTGAAGCCTTGGTGCTGCCGGCAGCTGTGTCCATGGTCAGGCAGGTGATTTCTTCGTCTGCGTAGTATTTTTCTACCGTTGAACCACCCGCTATAGCCTGAAGCTGAATATAAGGCAATACAACGTTGCCGGCATTGAATGCCGCATTGCTGCTGCGATAGAAGGCAAACCATCCTTCATACGAACCACCAATATCGGTGGTCAGCGTATCATGTTGGCCGACATTGTTCAGCGAAAGTGAAGTGCCCGGGTTGCGCCATTGTCCCGAAGAGTCAATGAACAGACAATTGCCGATACCTGAGGCGGTTGTACTGCTGGTATCGCTCCAGCGCATGGCACGCACATAATATTTGTACTGGGTATTGGGCAGCAGGTTGCTGACCCGGGCCCGAAACACAACGGGTACCGAGTGGCTTGAGGCGTTTGACGACATGTACTGCGGGACATTCATGGGCATGAACACCCCCGCCACAGGCTTTTGTGCACGCAGTCCGGCCAGTGCCAGTACCGTGAGTGCTAAGAGTATAATTTTCTTCATGGTGCTTGCGCGAACCGCGAAGATAGTTTTTTTCAACACCTTATGAGATGAACGAACTGTCATTTCCCTGTCTCCGTAATCGCGAGTGTGAAGATGCTCAGGGTTTTACAGCCGTTTTGAACCAATGACTGCAGGCATGCCTCGAGTGTGGCTCCTGTTGTCAAAACATCATCTATGAGCGCAATGTGCTGCCCTCGGGCATCATGCGGAACAGCAGCCTCAAAGCGGGTTCCAACATTTATCCAGCGAGAGACCCTTGAACCCTTCGTTTGCGACACAGTAGAGCGGGTTTTCTTCAACCACTTCGTCTCCAGCCGGCTGCCCCAGGCCAATGCCATGCCCCTGGCAATTTTCTCGGCCTGGTTGTATCCCCTCAGACGCTGTTTCCCCGTGTGCATTGGCACCGGTATCAACAATGCAGGCGGATGCATGACGGCAGCGAGTTCCGTGGCATATAAAAATCCGAGCCGTTCCGCAAGGCGCGTTTGACCTTGGTACTTGATAGCGTGCAATATCTGCCGCGTCACCCCTCCTTCCCTGAAATACAAATAGCTGCCGGCGTGTTGCAATGGAACCCGCCCGGCAAATATCCGGTGGGCCGCCTGTTCCTTCCTGACATTGAAACCGGTGTAGGGCAGGCACATCGTGCATTCCAGGCAAATCCAGCTTTCTGCTTCCTCCAATATCCCATTGCAACCCGGACAGGTGCGCGGGTAAAACAAGCGGAAAGTCTCGCGCAGCAGCGTCGCAGGTGCCTGTAATGCGTTGTACAGCAAGCCAGGTTTAGCCTCGATCATGCCACAAAACTCGGGTTGGCTTGGGTTCTTAGCCGTAAATTGTACGCTTATAAACGTTTATTTACGTTCGATGTGCATAAGCCAATACCAGGGCTAACTTTGCAGCATGGAAATTTTGCCCGGTCGCATCAATCGCCTGCCCATTGCCCGGGCTGTAGATTTTGGCGTTTATCTGGATGCCGGTGAATACGGCGAAATCCTGATGCCGGCGCGCTATGTGCCGGAAAATGCGAAGCCGGGCGATGTGGTAGACGCTTTTTTATACTGCGATTCAGAAGACCGCATGGTGGCCACCACCGAAAAACCCGCAGCACAAGCCGGTGAAATTGCCTGGCTGACTTGCAAGTCGGTTAGTCGTTTCGGGGCTTTTATGGATTGGGGATTGATGAAAGATCTGCTCGTTCCTTTCCGTGAACAGACTGTGCCTATGCAGGAAGGAAAATCGTATGCTGTTTTGGTTTATGTGGATGAGAAGAGCGGTCGCCTCGCCGGAACCGCCCATATCGAAAAGCACCTAAACCGCGGCAGACCGCTCTATGAGCCAGATACAGAAGTCGACCTGCTGATTTACGCCAAGTCGGAACTGGGCTATAAAGCGGTGGTTGATCATCGCTTCGGCGGGCTCCTGTATTTCAGTGAAGCATACCGCCCATTGCAGCCGGGCGATCGTATCACAGGCTACGTGCACCGGGTCAGGGAAGACGGAAAAATAGATCTCCGCAGCCGCCCAACCGGCTATGCTCCCGTTGGCGATACGGCAGGTGAAATCATGGAGAAACTGAAAGCAGCAGGCGGCTTCCTTGCTTTTACCGACGACAGTGATCCGGATGAAATTCGCCGCGTTTTCGGTATGAGTAAAAAGCTTTGGAAGAAGGCAACAGGCGCTCTGTATAAACAACGCCGCATTCTGATCGATACCGACGGTATCCGCCTGCCAACGGAAGACTGAAACCTGCCACCCGGGTGCCAAACGCAACGGCAGCAATAGCATACCCCGGCTTGCCGTATCTTGCCGCCGGAAAATTCCGGTTCATGAAAAAACTATCCTGCTACTTGGCCCTCCTGTTGGGTGTTGCAGCTGTTCCGCTCGCTGCCCAGGGCCCCGATACGCTGCGCAATAAACCGGGCAGCGCCTATCTCTTTTCCCGTGTAAAAGACAATGCCGCCACCCAGGTGCGCAATCAGTGTCAGACGAGTACCTGCTGGAGTTTCAGCACGCTAAGCTTCCTTGAAAGTGAATTGCTCCGAAAAGGAAAAGGAGTTTACAATCTGAGTGAAATGTATGTGGTTCGCCATGCCTACTATGAGAAAGCGGTCATGTACCTGCGAATGGACGGCGACCATCGTTTTGATGAGGGTGGGGAAGGCCATGATATACCCTTGATCATCCGCAAGTATGGAATTGTACCTGAAGAATTTTATCGCGGTCTGGCATACAAATCGAATCCCGGCGATACAATACACAACCATGGTGAATTGGTGGCTGCACTCAAGGCGCTGGTGAATGCCTACAAGCCGTTTTCACAGGCCGGCAAGCTAAGTCCGGCATGGCAAAAAGCCGTGAACGGTGTATTGGACGCGTACTTTGGTCCGCTGCCTGCATCTTTCCAATACGCCGGTAAAAGCTTTACTCCCCAAACATTCGCCCAATCGCTTGATCTGAACATGGACGACTATGTGGTGCTTACGTCTTGTAATCATCAGCCGTTTTACCGATCATTTGTGCTGGAACTTCCGGATAACTGGAGCCTGCAGCAGGCCTATAATATTCCGCTGGAAGAATTCGAAACTGCTGCCTTTTCCTGTCTGAACAAGGGATACACCTTTGCCTGGGCTGCCGATGTAAGCGAGAAGGGTTTTTCTTTTAAGGATGGACTCGCTGTGCTGCCGGTACACGACAGCCTGGTGAAAGCCAAGGGCGAACCGGCCCGCTTCAGCAACGGGCGTTCGCTCAGCGCCTTCGATCAGCCCTATCCGCAATTGCAGGTTGATGCAGCCCTTCGTCAGCAGATGTACGATTACAAAACCACTACCGACGATCATGGCATGCAAATGACCGGATGGTATCGTCTGGCAGATGGTTCGCCCTGGTTTCGCATGCGCAACAGCTGGGGCATGGGCAACGCACTGCAAGGTTATCAGATGGTATCGCTGCCATATTTCCGCGCCAAAACCATTTCCATCATGCTTCCCATTGAAGCGCTCGAAAAGGATTTGCGCAAAAAACTCAATCTGCCCTGACAATCTGAACTACAGAATTTCCGTTCCCCCTGTATGAAACGTTCCGCAATCACCCTCCTTGCGCTGCTGATCCTGGCCGTTTTGGTCCAGTCTTGCGCTTCACGCCGCGGTTGCAGTACCCGAGGCCATACCCGCACCGAAATGGGATGGATGTAAAAGAACCGGTCTCTGTTCTCTTTGTCTGCCTGGGCAATATCTGCCGATCTCCGTTGGCAGAAGGACTTTTCCTGTACCACGCCGAAAAAGCCGGAACAGGCGTGCATTTCCGCGTAGACAGTGCAGGTACCAGCAGCGAGCACCGGGGAGAATTGCCCGACCCGCGCACCCGTGCCAACGCAGCCCAACACGGACTGAATCTGACAAGCCATTCCAGACAGGTGAGGGTGGATGATTTTAACGCCTTCGATTGGATGTTTGCCATGGACCGTTCGAATCACCGGAATCTGCTGCGCATCCGCCCGGCGGTGCACAAGGCAAGGTTGCACCTGTTGCTGGGTCCGGAATTGCTGACGGCCCCTGACCAGCTCGAAGTTCCCGACCCATGGTATGGCGGACCAGAAGGATTTGAATCGGTTTTTCAGCTGCTTCATGGCGCAACGGAGCGTTTGCATACCTTTCTTTGCCAACACCATGGAATACACCGAGAAACGCGAAGCTGAAATCAAGGCCTGGCTGCCGGCCCTTGCAAACCTAAATTCGGATACCGTTCCGGAATGGGGTGTCTTAAGCGCGCAGGGTATGCTCGAGCACCTCACACTGGGTATCAAGATCGGCAATGGCAGCCTTGCGCCGCGTGGTGTTGTTCCTTACGACGATTACGACGAAGCCCGGAAGCGGCAGGTGGCCATCTTCGTGGCTTCAGAGGCTCCTTTTGCGCGCAACATCATGAATCCGCTGATGCAAGACAAACCTTTTCAGACACGTAAACCCGACCTGGAAGCCGCCAAAGCATGGTTTTTGGAAGAGCTGAGCTTGTTTTTTTATTATTGGAAAGAAAATCCCGATGCCACACGCCTGCATCCTACGCTGGGCCCTTTGCAACGCGACGACTGGTACCGCTTTGAATACCGGCATATCATGCATCATTTCAGGCAGTTTGGGTTGCTGATGGATTTGCCCAAGGGATAGATAACATTACTCCTTCAATCCGAGCCTTCCTTCAGGAACAGGGCAAGTCAAATATATAGCTTTAAAATCAAAAGACCCGGTTTTTGACCGGGTCTTTTGGCGTTTCTCTGCTCTTGTCGAATCAATGGTGGTGACCACCCTCGCCATGCACATGGCCATGATCCAATTCTTCTTCCGAAGCTTCACGTACCGCTACGATTGTGCCTGTGAAGTTCAAGCTCTGATCGGCCAGCGGATGATTGAAGTCCATTGTTACCACTTCATCGTTGAAGCTCATAACCCGACCGTGCAAGGGATTTCCCATCTGATCCTGCATAGGGATGATATTGCCAACCTGAAGGATACCTTCGGGCACATCCGGACCCTGGAAAACACTCGCAGGGATACTAACTACTGCCTCAGCGTCAGATATTCCGTAACCTTCTTCTGCGGAAAGCAAAAATTCAAAGCTGTCGCCAGCCTTCAAACCTTCCAGGTTGCGGTCGAACGCTTCCAGCGTCTGGCCTATTCCGTGAATAAATACGAAGGGATCCTGATCCGTCGTGGAATCAGCCACTTCACCGTTGGCAAGGGTAAGCGTATAGGAAAGGCTCACCACGCGGTTCTTTTCAATGTTCATTTTGGATTCTGTTGTAATACAGCAAAGGTCAGCTTTTTTAAGACATCTACCTGCGATAGGTAGGACAGAAAAACGTTTTTTCCTGTCCATTGGCCCGATTGCTTCACATCAAATGACAAGACAGCAAATCCATTCCTGCTTTCCATCTGCCTGAAAACATCCGTGGCGGATTGGTCCGAGCATTTCATTGAGCCCTCCTCAAATCCCGGCGACGACGGTGTGGATATTCCCTATGTAGCATTGCCAATGCTTTTCACCATATTTACGAAAAGCACCTATGCCCCGGAAAAAAAACCTCCCTTCCGCGAATAAGATATTCGTTCTTGATACCTCTGTCATCCTGCACGACCACCATTGTATCAACCAATTCGATGAACATGATGTGGCCATACCCATTACCGTGCTGGAAGAATTGGACAACTTCAAGAAAGGCAATGATACCATTCACTATGAAGCCCGGGAATTCATCCGTTTTCTGGATAAGCTTTCCGGACAATTCACGCTGCAAGGCTGGATTCCGCTGAACGGTCCGGGAAAAGGACGTTTCTGCGTGATCATGGATGAAAGCAGTACGCTCGATGCAACGCGGATCTTTGGCGACAACAAGGCTGATCACAAGATCATCAATGCGGCATTGCACATGCAGGAAGCAAACCCTGAACGGCGTGTCGTGCTGGTTACCAAAGATGTAAACCTGCGCCTCAAAGCCAAATCGTTGAACCTGACGGCGGAAGACTACGAGACAGGGAAAATCAAGAACCTGGACAGCCTGTATACCGGCATCCGGCAGATTGAAAATATCGATGAAGACCTATTCGAGAAACTCTATTCCGAAGGGGAATTTGCGGCCGATGCCCTCTTCGATAAACGCCCACCTGCCAATCAATACTTCATCTTCCGCAACCAAAAGAAAAGCGCATTGGCCTGGTATAATCCGGGCAGCGGAATGATTGAAAAAGTGGAAAAACGCAGCGCCTATGGAATCAAACCCAAAAACGCCGAACAAACCTTTGCCATGCACGCCGTATTGCGCGAAGACTTACGCCTGGTGAGCATTCAGGGCGTTGCCGGAACCGGTAAAACGCTGCTTGCGCTGGCATGCGCCATGGAACAACGCAGCCTGTACCGGCAGATTTACCTCGCCAGGCCCATTGTTCCGCTTAGCAACAAAGACATCGGCTACCTTCCCGGCGATATCAAAAGCAAACTGAATCCGTACATGGAGCCTTTATGGGACAACCTGAAGTTCATTCAAGGGCAATACCGTGAAAACCCGAAGGAGAGCCAGAAAATCCAGGAAATGCTGGATACCGAAAAACTGGTGGTTTCGCCCCTGGCCTATATCCGCGGAAGGAGTTTGTCGCATATCATTTTCATTGTCGACGAAGCGCAAAACCTGACCCCGCACGAAATCAAGACCATTATCACCCGTGCCGGCGAAGGAAGTAAAATCATCTTTACCGGAGATATCCGGCAGATCGACACACCCTACCTGGATGCGCAGAGCAATGGATTGTCGTATTTGATTGATCGCGTGCGCGACCAGCCGCTTTGCGCGCATATTACCCTGGAAAAAGGCGAAAGAAGCGAACTGGCCAATCTGGCCAATACCTTGTTGTAGTCCCCAATTTTGCAACAAGCTATCGGAAGGGGCGATTGAACCCGGAACGAAATTCAGAGGCGGGATATGGGATGAGGGGGAGAGGAGACGAGGAAGGGGCGGGGAATAAAGGTTTGTGTTGCCAATTTATTATTGGTTAAACGTTTATAAGCGTGTAATTTCAGGCTAGATTATGCGCAAGCCGACTCTCGGCCTTTGCGGTGTGTGTTTCAACCCCTAAATTGCGCCTGTATTATAATCATTTTCAATTATGGACTTTGTTACTTTTATCCAAACTTACAACACCGAAGAGCGCTGTATCCTTTTGTGGAAGAATTCGCGGGATAAGCATGGTGTGTTCTGCAACCGCTGCGGCAACGATGAGCACCTGTGGCTCCCTTCAAAGCTGAAATACCGCTGTAGACAATGCAAGTCTGAAATGACCTTGCGCAGTGGAACCTTGCTGGAGTATTCAAAACTCCCTTTCCGTTACTGGGTTTACGCGATTGGTGTAGTGGCATTTCAGAAGAAATCGATCTCTGCTTTGCAGGTACAGCGCCATCTGGGACACCGGAACTATCGCCCGATCTGGCTGATGATGCAGAAGATGAAGGTGATGATGGCTGATCTGGTGGATTGGTACGCGATGCTCGACCATCTTACGGCGGGTGTTGCCACTTTTCCGGCTGTTCCTGAAAAGTCAGACCCTGAAGCTGAAACCACCAAAGCTGCTGCAAAGCAAGGGCTGAAGGTACAATCAGAAGATGGACAGGGCCTGGAGCTGATGCCCGTTGAGATAAAGGGACTGAATTTGCAATTGCCTCATAGCCATCCGTGGTTCATCCACGCGCAGGGCGGGCGTTTGCGACTGATTTCCATGCTGCCGGAATCGTTGAAAGACCTGCCTTACAACCACCACCATCCGGTTCCGCGCAAAACCACGCCGCTGACACCTGAAGAGCTCCCGGCCGGAATGAACATCCGCATCCGCAGCCTCGACAAACGTCCGCGCCCCTGGTTCGAGGATGACCGCTATATAGGCAGATTGCGGTACACGGAAATCATGATTGTCAATGCCAGGCGCAACCTGGAAGGCATCCACCATTTCGTCAGTTCACGCTACCTCCGGAATTATCTGGGAGAATTCTGCTACCTCACCAATCGCCGCTACAGCGGAAATCAGAAAGTTGAACACATGTTCGCTTTGTTTGTCAGCAAGGCATGGAACCTGCCGTACATAGTGGACGCTTCCGACTAATCTGGAATTGCCGTTTCGCCGAAGGGCAGTTTACCAGCCATTTCCCGCATAAAGCCCATCCCAACCTCACCCCTCATTCCGCCAATGCACCTTTCCTCTCAGATTCGGTGTCTCTTCACGTATTTCCGATGCAGGAACCAATAAGATCTCTCGTTCACGAAATCAACGTCCCGGGCCTTCGGGTCGATGTTTTCGACCCTCCTGACGATTTCCTAACGCACGATTCGGGATAATGAACCCTCAAACGGTCATAATCTCCTTTTCCTTGGCGGCGAAGGCTTCGTCGGTTTTCCTGATATAGGAGTCAACCAGCTTCTGCACCTCATCTTCACCGGCCTTGGCTTCGTCTTCACTCAAACCATCCTTCTGAAGCTTTTTGATCTTTTCATTGGCTTCCTTACGGAGGTTGCGGATACCCACCTTACCATGTTCGGCTTCCTCGCGCGATTTCTTCACCAGGTCTTTCCTGCGGTCTTCGGTGAGCGGGGGAACACTGATGCGGATCGTTTCACCGTCGTTGGATGGGGCAAAACCGAGATTTGAATTGATGATGGCTGTCTCGATGGGACGGATGAGCGACTTGTCCCAGGGCTGGATCACCAGACTGCGTGCATCGGGCGTATTGACGTTGGCAAGCTGGGGCAGCGGAGTCATAGCACCGTAGTATTCGACCATTACAGACGCCAACATGTCCGGGCTTGCCTTTCCCGCGCGGAGCCGGGCAAATTCACTGCGGGTATGATCCAGGTTTTTCTCCAGCGACTCTTTCAGTCCGGTAATGATTTCCTGCAGGCTTGTGCTCATTTGAGTGATTTTAGAGGCGCGAATTTAACCAAAACACCGCGCAGAATACGGCCTGTGTCTGGAAA
>Ga0315902_10001556_pt1 | contig 36803 bp, 28 predicted proteins | sample LakEriMetagenome_9_FD_203523 | JGI IMG/M metagenome (GOLD analysis project Ga0315902, IMG submission 203523) | Freshwater fungal communities from buoy surface, Lake Erie, Ohio, United States - Buoy 12 MA117 | ecosystem: Environmental > Aquatic > Freshwater > Lake > Lake biofilm | place: USA... | reverse complement strand
GCCTGGCCGGTTGCTGCCTGGCCGGTTGCTGCCTGGGCTGTGGCGGGGATTTCCTGCGCCGAAAGGGGCGTTAGCAACCACGCCGCGATGATCACCAGCATCGCTGGGATCGATCGCTTGCAGGATCGGCATAGCCATTCCAGGGCTTGGGGAGAAACAAGGGCTTTGGAAAAATCGATCGGCATGGTCTTACATCTTCCTTCGATCATCGCTCGTAAATCGGCAGGAACCGATAGTTGAGCGCCAGGGCCAGGAGGGCCATCGAGGTGTTGGTAGTGGGTCCGAGTTGTCCGGTGAAGCTGCCATCTTCTTTCTGCATCGACTTCAGTTGGCGAATCGTACTGGCATTCCATTTGCGCCACAGATCGACGTTTCCTTGGAAGAGCGCCTGGGCCTGATAGTAGCGTGCGTACTCTGGCCAGCTGGATGCCGATCCTTCCAATTGGTCGTCGATGTAACCGAGCGCTGCTTTGTACTGTTTGAGATCTTTCCGCTTGGCGATTGAAAACACGAGGGTGGCGATGGAGGACCTAGCGAGCGATTCGCCGAAGCCATCGAAGCCACCCGAGTAGCCGACGATGCCGCTGGGGCCCGTCATGCTGCTGAAGTAGCCGATCGCCTTATCGATCGCTTCATCGGGGACTTCGATCCCTGCATTGCGGGCTGCAAGCAGCCCCATCAGGATCGCGCCGCTGACCGAGGTGTCGGCATCGCGAGCATCTGGGGAGTAACGCCAAGCACCCAGTGGATTTTTCTTCTGGCTGGTCAGCGCGCAACGCACCGCGAGTTCCAGCCCTTCGCCAATCGTCCGCTGAGTTGCTCCCTGTCCCCGCTTCCCTTCCCACAGATCGCGATCGTCGACCGTCCCATAGGCTTCGGCCAGAGCCAACATCGCGAATCCATGATGGTACATGCTGTTGCCAACGTACCCGGTTTCACTGTTTTGATTTTGCAGGATCGAGCGGATCGCTTTGCGGATAGGGGTCCTGTAGATTCCAAAATTCGGATCCTCACCCGATGCCAGAAGCGCCATCAGCGCAAGACCGGTTGATCCCCCGCCCATCTCGCTTCCCTGCGTCCATGCCCCCGTCTCATCTTGAGTCTTGACCAGATACTGCAGACCGCGATCGTACATCTCGCGCACATCGCGTGGGACGGTATCGCCACCACCTGCGTCAGGTGTCTGCCCATGGATTGGTCCGCGAATCATCAGGCTTGTTGCCAGGACGATCAGCAGCAGACAGCAACCTCGGAGGATGGGATTCACTGCGGTTTCTCCTGCGTGGGATCGGGTGGTGCCACCTGGGTGTCACGGACCGCTTCAAAGTCGAAGCCTTCCTGTTTCATCATTTCGATGATGCCCGCATGGGATTGCGATTCCTTCTGCAGGAGGGCCAGTTGGGGCGGATCAAGGACCTGGGCCAGATCCTCTTTGGGAATGGAATAGAAGGCTGCCTCCACCAAGGCGATCAGGCGTTGATCGTCTTTGATCGACCTACCCTTGCAGCGACTGGCAACCTTCTCCAGGATCGCCTCCCGCTGTCGGCTGGTCAGCGGTAATCTCTGTTCCAACCGAGAGAGCTCGATCGCCATGGCGGTCGCATACCGCCTCTCCAGCCGTTCCTGAAGATAGCGTCGCCACGAAGCCATCTGGTCTGGGGTCAAGGTGGCGGAAGTCACCGTCTCTAGCAACGAGTCCTTCTTGAAAAGGCCCCCGATGAACTTGTTCTGCACCGGCGAGAGGGCCTGTTGAATCTGCTGCATGTGTTCCTGATCAGGCTGCATCCCTTCGGTCTTCAGTCTTGCCAGTTGCACCATGCGAAAGAAGCGGGCGATATCTCCTTGTGCGGCTGTTTCCAGTTTCTGCTTTTGATCAGCCGTCAGTGAGCACTGCTTCTCCATCGCCTTGAGCTGCAACTGGACTTGGCTTAGCAACTGCCGGCGCACCTCCGGTTCCGGTTGCCCCTGGAATGCCCACGATTCGAACCAACCTGGATTCTGGACAATCAGCGCCTGCGCCCGAAGCGACGGCAGTGGCAGCGCACCCAAAGCGATCGCCAGGGTCAGAACCCCCAGCCATCGGTAGGCGCATCGCATTGGCCGCCAGGATCGAATCATTTTTCGATCACCTCCTGGTCGGGTTCCTGGGAGATCCCGAAGGAGACTTTCTGCAGCGAGCGATAGATCCGTTTTTGTTCGATATCGAGGTGCTTGAGAATGGCGGAATCGGGAAGCATCGGAAGGTAGCGGCGATTGGTCATCAGGAATCTTGGGTCAAAGTCGATGTTGGTGGATTTCTCGAGATCTTTTCGGATCGCATCGCGCTGCGAAGGTTCCAGGTAAAGTTGATCGTCCAGGAGAGCCAGAATGGCATCGACCGACGCTTGGCTGACGAACTTCGACCTCACCTTTCGCTCCACCTGATACGCTTCGTTCTGCTGGGGCTGGAGGATGGTTGCCAGTTCTTTGTCGAGCGCGCGGAGCACGGCGCGCTGCATCACCGAATGCGGCTGGGGGAAATCCTGACCAACCTGCAGGAAGGCGCCGCCACCCCGAAGATCTCTCTGCACCGAAACCTTCTTGGCTACCCACTTTCGATCGAACTGGGCCAACAGCTTTTCCTGCTGCTCATCAAGCTGGACGACGCGTCGCAAGAACGCCAGTTCCACCCGCAGCACTTTCTCTAGTCGTTGAATCGATAGCGCTTCGGGACCCTGAGCTGCCTGGGGGTCTTCTTCCTCTTTCCCTTCTTCCGCTGCTACAGGAGGTGGGTTCGGCTGGGGTTTGCGAACCTCCAACTCGACTTCCACTTCCCCAAACAGCTGCTCGATCTTCTGAATCGCTGCTTCTTTCTGGTCCGCTGCAGGTTTGGGGGGATCGGCATCCTGCGCCAGCAGCACATTGGCAGAGACAGCCAAAAGGAAGGCGATGAGAAGCGATCGACTTGCCAGTGGTGGAATCGTCATGGTCGGTCTCGATCGAGTCGGTTGAAATACTCGTCCAGTCCGGCGCGAAATTCCTCGGGAAGCGGATTGGCCTGTTCTCCAGTCGCCTGCTGGATCTCGCGCGATTCCCTGAATTCCCGTGGATTGATTCCGGTACCGATCAAGGCGAGGGCTGAGTCCTTGGTGTCCCCTTTGCCACCACCACCGGGCGCCGTGCCACCACCACCTCCGCCCGATTTCGGGTTGATTCTCTTCGACTTCAGAAGAAGCTCAATCGCCTCGGTCTCCATCGCGATCGCCTCAGGACCGGTGTTGGGAAGAGCCAATACTCCGCTGGCATCCCCCATGACGGTTTCGACCTGACCGAGCAGATCGAGTTCATCCTGAAAATTCTCCTGGGCTTCCGGCAGTCGCTGGATCCGCTTGACCAGGTCTGCAATGCGAGTCTGCAGTCCTTGCTGCTTGTCGCCCAGTTGCTGCCCAAGCCGCTGGTGTTCCTCCTCTTCGATCGCCGCCTTCGACTGTTCGGCGACGCGCGTCTCTTCCCGCAGATTCACCTCCGCCTCTAGGATCTGCAGCGCCTCGAGAATGATCCCAGGAGGCAAGCTGTCTTTCGATTTTCCTTCGGAGTCGGTCGACTCTCCTTTGGCAGCCGGATCGACCAGATCATCGGCCCAACGATCCAGGGTGTCTGCCCAGAATTCGCATTGCGCAATCGACATCCCTTGTTCCTTGGGGATCTCATCTCCCAGCGTCCGAAGCGCGGCCAGAATGTCACTGCTGCGCATCTCATCAAGCACCAGTTTGAACTGATTCATCCGTCGACGATCGAAGTAGGCCTGCAGATCATCCATGATGTTGGAGATCGACTGGCTGCTGCGTCCCTCGACATCAGTGAGCGAAGCGAGAAGTCGGCGATCGGCTTCTTCCAGATGGCTGCTTTGAGCAAAGAACGCCTGGATGCGATCGTTCAGTCGATTGGCTACCTGCAGTTGCTCCCGGGAGGCTGCCTTGAGCCGTTTGACCAGGGTGCTGCCTTCGAGGTTGGCCAGCACCTGATTGAGTTCATCCGAGATTTTTTCAAACTCAGTCAGCAGCTCCCGCTGCTTTTCCACGGCCTGCTGCACCTTGGGCTGCGCTTCGGATGGCTCCTGATCCTCCTGCTCGTCTTCCGCATCCGAGGAGGCGATGGTTGTGGAGGGAAGCGAAAGACGACTGGGTGGAGAGTCCTTGGGTGGTTTCGGCTTTCCTTCCTTTCCATCCTTCGGATCGTCAGGAGCACGTTGCGACGATTCCTGATCGCCGATCGATGGCATCTTCGCCGATTCTGGATCGGGTGGCTGCATCGATTCGGGAGATGGCTGGCTGCCCCCCGATGGATCGCGTTGCTGACCTGCCTGAGGTCCAGGGGGCGGGCTGGCATTTTGCGCAATGGATGATTTGGATTTTGCTGCCTGTTTCAGCAGTTCTTCGACCCCTGGCATGCGATCGCCGGAAATCTCCTCGAGCACTTGCAGCATTTCGGCCCAGCGGTCCAGCTGATCGGCTTGGATCTCCGAGTTTCTGGCAGCCTGCCGCACCAGTTCCTCGCCCACCTTGGTCAGCTGCGCCAGACGCCTTCCGTTGGCGGCTTCCGCGGCGGCCTGTGTCTCCAGCATCTGTCGAGCATCTGGCTGATCGAGCTGCTTGCCCTCCAGGGCGCGGAGCTGCTTGTTGGTTTCGTGCAACTGCATCTCTCGGTCGCGAACGTCGAGCGATTGACGGTGCCACTTGCTGAGCTGTTCGGTGATCCAGATGGCATGCTGGTCGGCCGAGAGCACGAAGAAGGTGTGGGGAGGCGAATAGATTCGGCCCCGTTCGGGGAGATAATCCTCCACCCAAACTCTCAGTTCGATCGCCTGGGGCTCGATCTTCCAGTCGTTGGCGTTGAAGACTCCTTGCCACTGCATCGCCGTCTGCTGCGGACCGCCGGCCGCCAGGACCTGTTCTCCGGCGGCGGGCTGGCCCACCAGCTCGCTGGGCACCCCCTTCCATTCCATCCCGGCGCGGCGGACCCCGAAATCGTCTCCCGCAAGAAACTGGAAATTGATCTGCTCGGTCACCAGCACTACTGCCTGACGCGGCAGCCCTTCGACCGAGATCGTCGGCGCGTCATCCGCCTTGGGAAGCAGCTTCAGCTCGAATGGCTGACTGCCTTCCAGCTGGTCGGCATCCTTCCAGGTCAGCACCCAGGGGGGCATCGACTCCCCTTCAACCGTTCGGGGTGGCGATAGAAACTGGCGGTCCTCCACCGGCAGAGCCCGCCCATCGATAGTGGCCGATGTTAAGGATCTGGAGGCGGTGGCACGGACCTGAACGCTGGATCCAGTGACGGCCTGGACCGATCCGGAGCGGGCATCGCGCTGGATCGGTTCTGCGATTTGAAGGTACTCAGGCAGTTGAATGCTCGCTTCGATCTGCTCCAGCACTGGTCGCAGCTTGGGGATCACCTGGAGACTCTTGCTTTGATCGCCAACACGGACCTCCAGCGAGGTATCGGCGGTCAGGGCGGGGAGTTCCATCGAGTAGCGATTGGACTGAAGTGGCCAGCGGCGATCGGGGTGGAAGGGCAGTCTTGCCGTCGCCTCGGCCGGCTTCCAGCGCGTCGATTCGGACAGCGCTACATCCAGCCTGGATGGCTCTCCATGCGCCACCACCAGAGGATCGGGAAGCGGCTGCAACTGGGCAAAGGTGTAGCGAGGGATTTTCTTCCAGGGAAAGGCGATCCGCTGCCACGCGTTGGCGGCAGCTTCCGGAAAGAGCGCCAGCAGTCCGATCGCCAGTGCGGCCAGAGCTCCTGCGGCGCCCAGCCACTGTCGAGCATGATGTCTGGGGGCCGAATTGGTGAAATCGCGTCCCTGGGCGGATTCGGCTACCTGCCGTAAGGCAGCGGCTACCAGTGCGGGGGATCGCTGCTGCTCCTGGCGGTCTTCCGCCAGCTCAATCACCCCCAGCAACGGGTCGCCGATGCGGCGGTCGCGGCGTCGCAGGAGTCGGGCCAGTTGAGGGAATGTCCGCTGACGCCACACCCAGCGGTAGACGACCCAAGGGATCCAGATCAGCGACACCAAGGCGGCACCCCAAAGCAGCCAACGGATCGCAGGGGTGGTATCCTGCAGGCGGTCGGAAGCGAACAGGAGGGCATAGCCCAGAAGAATCACGGTGCACAGCAGACCGCACGCCTCCAGCAGCTTGGTGCGCCATACGTAGGTGCGAAACTGCTGCAACTGGGCCTGCAGCGTAGGAGGGATTGCCCAGCGATTGGCATCGTTGCGTTGTTGCATCGACGATAGCTCCTGTGGGTCTGTGCGTCCTCGCACCGATCTACCCGCTCACTTAGAACAATCCTAGCCATTTGCGACTGATCCAGAAAATGGCCAAACCCGAGATCATCATTCCTGCGACCCACGGATTGCTCCAAAGCTGCAATCGCCGCAGTTGATCCGGGGGTTGGGGCAAGTTCTGGAGTGACTCGATCAGTTTGTCCCGTTGGTTCCATCGTACCACCTCTCCCTTGGAAACTCGGGCAAGTTCCTCGAGAACCTCGGGCCTGGCTGGTTTGCCGATCTGTTCCAGCGCCGATCCTTGCACAAAAATCGTTGTTTCGAGGGTGGTATCGGTGGCATCCGATCGGAGGGTGACGCGATGGGGCCCCGGCTCGTTGGCGGTCCAGAGTCCCGCGAAGGCCCCCCATTCGCCTCCCTGGGCCGCCAGGCGAATCCCTTCGGTCTGTCCTGAGGGAGATTCGATCCGAACCCGCACGTCCCCCTGCTGCATCGGTTCCCCTGTACGGTCCATCACGTTGGCCTGCAGGGAGATCGTCTGCCGAACCTGGGGCTGCTCGGGCGAATAGTACAGCCGCATCGATTCCCCTTTGGCCATGTTGCGTTGGTAGGCCATCCAGCGAACCACCTGGCCCCAGAAGCGATAGTGGTAAAGATCTTCCACCCCCTTGCGCCAACGCCATGCTCCATCGGTGCCCATGAAAAGGACCTTGCCGCTTCCAAAGGTACGGGTTGCCAGCAGGGGAATTCGACCGAAAGCGTTGGAGGCTTCCTGGTGGACTGCAAGGACCTCGCTGCCCGGTTTAGCGCGGAGCACTGGAGCATACCACTGAAAGCCAGGGAGTTTCTCCCAGACGGCTGTCGTCTCGTCCTGCGTATCGGCCAGTTTGGTCAGCAGGCTGCGACGACCCGATTCGGTCAACTCAAAATGGCTGGGGGTCCGAGTCCCCCAGCCTTCCGGTTGGGCGGGATCTAGGAGCACCGGATAGAGGTCGGCTAGCTCCGTCTCCAAGAGGCTGGACTGATGCCCCTGCCAGCCAGGCATGAACACCAGGCCGCTCGCCTGCTGCTCGACCAACCCCTTGAGCAGACGGCACTGTTCGACGGTCAGTTGGCCGTCGGCGATGCCGACGTCGCCGAGGAAGACAACGTCGTATGCGGCCAGCGCTTCCAGAGTCTCAGGAAACGCCTGGAGATAGTCCTTGTTGCCACCGCCGACTTTCCCAAGCCCGGGGTGAAACAGCAGGCAACTCACCTCGACACCTGGATCGCGGGATAGAGCGTTCCGCAGATAGCGATACTCCCATCGCGGCAACGATTCGACAACCAGGACCTTCAGTTTCTCCTCGCGGATAGCGATCGGGACGGTCTTGCTGTTGTTCTCCGAGATGACTTCGCCAGGTTGCTGAGGGACCTCCAGCGTCAACGTGTAATCGCCGATTCCTTCTGGCTTCCACACCACCGCGTCACTGGTTCGTCCCATGGGGGCGATCCGAAGGTCATGGGTAATTTCCTGGCCGTCGCTGGCCTTGAGGATCACCTTGGCCGCGATCGCACGAGGCAGGGAACTTTCGATCGTGAACGGAATGCGAACGGCCTTCCCAGCGATTCCAAAGGTGGGGGCATCCAGGCTGAGCAGTTCCAGGTCGGGAAGTCGAGAGGGGCTTCCTAGGGGGATGGTCCAGATGGGCGTCTCTGCCGTTCGGTACTGTAGAGCGGCTTGCACGGGAGCCGGTCCTTGATTCCAGTCGCCATCACTAGCAAGCAAGACCGCCTGCAAGTTGGGGTGACGCTGACGTGCGGAGACCAGCAGGTCGTGCAGGTTGGTCCCGGCACGGTCATCGGTTGCCGCATCCCCTCGCGTCGATGACCCTGCCTGCTTGCTGTCGGTGGTTTTCGAGTCGTCTTGCGATTCCTTCGCTATGTCGCTGGAGGACTCGATCAGGACATCGAAGCGTTCACGGAGCGAATCCCAGGCCGTTGGGTCGATCCAAGGCGAGAGCGCTTCCCGACGAGTCCGCGCCTGGGAATTCGTTCCACCGACTGCTGCACCCTCCGTCGACTCGGCAATCCCCTCGACCACATCGCGCGTCTCCATGCTGGCCGAGGTATCGGCAAGCAGGACGATCGCTGGCTTCTGGTCTGGCCGATATCGCTCCACCCACTCGGGCTGATTGAGCAACAGCAGGGCGCCCCCAACCAGCGCCAGGCGAAGCAGTTCTAGAGCGACCATCTTTGGTCGAAATTGCCAGCGCCGCATCGCTTCCCAGCTGATCGCCAAGGTCACGAGAAAGCACAGCAGACTGAACGCCAGCGTCCATGGGGTCCACTGAAGGACCAACTCCCGCTCGGTCATCGCAGCGCCTCCTTGGCTACCGGTCGCCGCGGCATACAAAGGATCGCTTCAGCGATCAGGGCGGCGATCATCAGCATCACAAACAGCCGCCACACCTCGCGCACTAGACTGCTGGCCGATCCCGTCTTCTGCTCGACCTTCGTCAGTGGCAGACCTTCAAACAGCTTGTCGATCTGTTCGGGGGAGACCGAGTCGGGCTGGTCTTCCAGGTTGGATCGATTGATGGCGATCAGATTCTTCTCCGACTGAAACACCCCTGGCTGAAACCCAATCTCGCTCGAAAGGCTGCTGCCACTAATCCCAAGGGCCTGCCATCCTTCCAGGTCGATGTTGGAAGGGGAGGAAGTGGCAAGCGATCCCGCATCGATACCTCGGGTGCGACCTAGCGATAGTGTTCCCTGTTCGATCGCGCGCTGGATCATCGCGTAGAGGACGATTCCCTGCCGGGCGAGATTGGAGTCCGATTCCAAGGGGGATGCGCTACACAGGTAGACGGAGCCGCGATCGGTAGGGATTCGGGAGAGGACCGGAGTGCGATCGGCAAGGCTGGCCAGTGCAACCGCGTCTCCCTTCCAGGTACCGATCCCCGACAATTCGATTTGGCCGACGGGCAACGCGGCACCCGACCGGGTGGCTGCAAGCAGATCGCTGTCGCCCCGCCACTGATCGATCAGGGCTACCGGTTGCAGTGGCTTCCAGGCATCCCACTGAACTCCAAGAAAGGGGGTGCCGCTGTTGCCGGCATTCCAGTTTTCGGCGGTCGGCGGGAAGAGCATCAGGCTACCTCCGGAGGAGACAAATCGTTCGATTTCTTTAGCGCGATCTCCCTGCGGCATCGTCCCCTGCCAGATCAATAGTCCCACCTCCTGCCAATCGATCGACTGGGTGTCACCCCACGGCAATTGCTGGGCATCGCTTTGCTGTTCGGTCTGGGGTGGGATCCCGGCCGCCAGCGCCAGAGGAGCGGACGCGGCATCATCCTGGCAGATCAGGAGAGCTCGTCGTGGCGGTGGCGCGTCGAAGACGAAGTAGAAGGTGTTGTCGGCTGGATTGGCATCCGCGGGGATCGATACCTTCCCCCATCCGCGCTGGGTGTCGCCATCCAGGCGGATCCGATGTTCATTCCACTGCGCCTGTGGACCGGCTACTTCCATCTCCACCTGCGACCGGCTCCCTTCGATTTCGATTTCTACTGGGATCTGGATCGCTGGAAGATCGTTCTTCCCCTCGACGCTATCGCGCCGCACCACCCAGGAAAGGACCAGATCGATGCCTTGCGCGGTTCGTTCGCGACGAGCGGAGGTGACGCGGATCGAGCGGTTGTCGGTGGCGGCATCCGGGTAGGCGATCAGGTGGAATCGAACATTTTTGGGGAACTGTAGCAATTGCTCGCGCACCACCGACCAGATCGGGCTATCTGGCTGCCAGTCGCTGGTGCGAAGATCGGAACAGATCCAGATCTCGGTTGGTCCTGGTCGATTGGCGGCTAGATAAGCCGCTGCCTTTTGAAGCATTCCGGGAATATCGCTGGAAGCCCCAAACGGCTCGGTCTGAGGCGATTCCAGCAGCCCTTCCAGTTTCTCAAACTCCCGCGGTTGATCCGTTGCGGAATCGACCAGCACCCAGCGTTTGGAGCCGATCGTGGAGAGGGCTTGTCGGAGTTGACGACGCCCCGTCTCCAGTTTGGACTCTGCGCCTCCCAAGCTTTTGGCTTCCATGCTCGGAGAACGATCCAGCAGGACGATCGACGTATCGGGGCGTCCGCTGGCGGCCATCCCCATCAGTCCGCTTGCCAGGGGACGGCTGATCGCGAACACCAGGCCAGCGATGGCAGCCATTCGGGCAGCCAGGATCAGCCATTGCCTCAACTTGGCATACCCGCGCGCCATGCGGTTGGCGGTCAGGAGGAACATCATCGCTCCCCATCGCTTGGTCTGATAGCGCCACTGGTTGATCAAATGAATGATCAGCGGAACCAGAAGCAAAGGGAGCAATGCCAAAAGCCAAGGCTGTAGAAAACTCATCGACGACCGCTCCCTCGGTTCCTCGCTACCAGGAAGTCGGTGAGCACCGACTCGTGGGATCGGTCGATCGAGACGCGATGGTAGTCAACCCCTGTCTCTAGGGCGATGCGGCGAATCGCTTCGAGGTACTCACCCACGGCGCGCTGGTAACGCTGCGCGATCTCGCTGGGTTCGACAAAGATGGCCGGTCCACCTTCCATGTCTAGGAAACGGGTGGGTCTCTGGAAGTTGAAATCGATCTCTTCCGGATCTAGGAGATGGAATGCAGCAACATCGTGCTTGCGAAAACGAAGATGCTCAAAGCAGCCCCGCCACTGCTCCGCATCGAGAAAAAAGTCGGAGAGGATCACCATCAGGGACCGTTGCCTGGTTGTTTCTGCCAGTTCATGCAGCAGTTCGTCCAGCCGCGTCGGACCCTGGCACTTGGCCTGCTCCATTTGATCGAAAAGGACGGTCAGGTGAGCGGGATTGCGGCGGGCTGGGAGATTCTGCACCTTCTTGTCGGCGATGCAGGTCAGCCCCACCGAATCCCCCTGCTGCACCGCTAGGTAGGCCAGGGCGGCTCCCAGTCGGCGGGCATATTCCAGTTTGCTGCAGCCGACGCTACCGAAATCCATCGACCCGGAGGTGTCGACGATGAGATACAACCGCAGGTTGGTATCGGCTTCAAATTCCTTGATGTAGAAGCGATCCGATCGGCCGAAGGCGCGCCAATCCAGCCGACGGAGATCGTCTCCAGGAACGTACTTTCTGTACTCGGCGAACTCCACGCTCGCCCCGCGATGGGGGCTGACATGGCGTCCCGAGACCTGCCCCAGCATCGGTCGACGCGCGATGAGCGGCAGGCTGGAAAGCCTCGCCAGGATTTTGGGGTCGAGGAAACTCCTCGCTTTGCGTTCCGTCAGCATCCGCTTTCACCCTTCTGCATTCCAGCCACTGGGCGCCTTGATCGCCGCCCGCAGGGAACCAGCGGCTCCGGAAAACCGTAGAGCGATTCGCTGGTTGCCGCTCCAGGGCAGCCGTTTCAGTCCGCACCTTCCTGGGTCGATTCTTGAACCAGTCGGGCGACGATTTCCTTGGCACCAATCTGTTCGGCCTGGGCGGCGAAGGTGGTGATCAATCGGTGGGTGAGCACCGGGACAGCCACATGCTCGACATCCTCTTGACGCACCAGATAACTCCCTTGCAGAGCTGCCCGCGCTTTGGCGCCCAGGATCAGATTCTGGACCGCTCGCGGGCCTGCCCCCCAAGCTACCAGAGGTTTCAGCCACTGAGGTGCGGTGGAACCCTGCGGCCGCGTCTTGCGGACAAGCCGTGCGGCATAGGTGTAGATATGGTCGGGCACCGGCACGCGCCGGACCAATGCTTGATGCTGCAGGATTTCATCGGCATGCATCAGCGCCTTCAGCTCTGGCAACTCGCCACCGGTGGTCGTCTTGGCGATCTCGATCTCCTCCTGCTCCGAGGGATAATCGAGTTCGATCAGCGACATGAAGCGATCCAACTGCGCCTCCGGAAGAGGGTAGGTACCTTCCTGTTCCACCGGGTTTTGGGTCGCGAGCACCAGGAAGGGGGACTGCAGCGAAAAGGTTTTTCCGACGACGGTGACCTTCTGTTCCTGCATCGCTTCCAACAGCGCGGCCTGGGTCTTCGGTGGTGCGCGGTTGATCTCGTCGGCCAGGATGATGTTGGCAAAAAGGGGGCCTCGAACGAATTCGAATTCCCGACGACCGCTCTGGGTATCCTGCAGGATATCGGTGCCGGTGATGTCCATCGGCATCAGATCCGGGGTGAACTGGATTCGAGAGAACTCCAGCGACAGGGTCTGGGCCAGTTTGCTGACTAGCAGCGTCTTGGCAAGGCCTGGAACCCCCATCAGCAACGCGTGCCGCCTTGCGAAAAGGCAGATCGCCAATTGCTCGATCACCTCCTGCTGCCCGACGATCACGCGGGAAAGTTCCTGCTTCAGTCCCCGATAGGCCTCTCGAAGCCGATCGATCGCCTGCACATCATCGTCGCTCAGCGGCCGCGCATCGCTCGCCATCCCTTGGGCCATCTGTCTCCCGCTCCTTTTCCCATCCTCTTGCCTGTTCATCGCATGAACCATCGCGGCACCAGAGCATGGCGCCAGCGGTCGAAAGCCCCACCGGGGGTCTCATGGCCCGATCCCCTCCCATTGTGGTTGCCTCGGCCAGGGCTTTCCAGCGAGAAACCGTACCAAGGGGATGGATTTCGGCGATCGGAACGGGCCGACTACTTCCTAGACGCCTTCCCAGGGGGAAAAGTTTCACGCTTCCATCGCTTTCCAGCGATGGCCCCAGTCGGACCATGGATTGTCCCCCTGGTAGAAAAGGGGGAGGAAGTTTTTCTAACGATTCCGCACCACTTCCAGTTTCACACCATCAAAACGAGCGATACCAGTGCCTCCGAACATCCCGATCGAAACGATCGCTTCTTTTGCGTTGGGCGGCACCTCGAACTCCCGCTGCTCTCGATGCCATTTTTTGGTCCCTAGGAAAGGACCGAGGAAATAGTAACCGATGCGATTGCGATCCTTATCGAAGAACTGGAGCACGATCGCTGCCTTTTCCTCCGGTCCCCCTCCAGTCTTCGTCTGCGTGGTCGAAACCCAGGTCGATAGACGAACCTTCCGGACCAACGTCCCATCCAGTGCCATCCCCTGCAGCAGCAGGGTGGGCCGATGCGGAACATCATTCTCAAAGACGATGTGTTGTGGTCCTTCCGGTGCGTCGGGATCTGACTCGACCCGCATCCCGAACTGGTAGTACCACCCCGGGCAATGCTCGGGATTATCCAGTGGCAGTTCAAAGTCTCCGTTGACCAGCTGCGGGTTGGATGGATCCGGGCGCACTTCGCGCAATTGATCGGCCTGACCTGTCATCGGGACAAAAAGGGTGGGACGCAGCGCCTCCTTCTCCAGCTTCCCATCCCGCTTGCGCATCAGATAGAGGCTCTGTTGGTACCGTTCTCCCACGGGGATCACCATCAGTCCCCCCTCAGCCAACTGCTCCACCAGGGGCTCGGGGACTTTCTCGGGCGAGCAGGTGACGATGATCTTGTCGAAGGGGGCTACCTCTTCCCAGCCCTTGAAGCCATCGCCGACTCGCGTGAAGACATTCGTGTACCCAAGCCTCTTCAGTAGCTGGGTTGCCTTCAGTCCAAGGCTCTCGACGATCTCGATCGTGTAGACCTCTTTGACCAGAGGGCTGAGCACCGCGGCCTGATAGCCACTGCCGGTACCGATTTCCAGCACGCGGTCGGTCGGTGCGGTTTGGAGCGCTTCGGTCATGACGGCGACGATGTAGGGACTGCTGATCGTCTGGCTTTCTCCGATCGGCAAGGCCATGTCGTAATAGGCCTTGTCCCGTTGGGAGGCATCGACAAACTCATGCCGCGGTGTGTTGCCGATCGCTTCCAGCACTTTCGGTTCACGCACCCCACCCGGCTGGAGCACATCCTCCAGCAACCTTTTGCGGGCCGCGCGGTACCGATCCTCGGAATCGTCCTGCCCATACAGCAGGGACTCTGGTCCGACCATCATCGCGGCTCCTCCCCAGAGCAGTGCCAGAAGCAGCCAACGCAGCAACGATCTGGAACTTGGTCGATCTCCAATCCAACCGCTCTTTCGCTGCATGCTCATCCCCTTCTCCCGATCGCTCGAAATCCCGCTGGCAGCCACGCCGCCTGGAATCTTATCCGAGCGCGCTTCCCAGCTGAAAATGCCCTTCTTGGCGGCCCAAATATGCCCTGCGGATCCGCCCAGTTCCCGTTCCGCCCTACCCCGCTTGGCCGCAGAGCCAGCCTCTCCGCTCTATCGACCCCTTGCCTTCCAGGAATCAGCCAGCCACCACGGTTTAGAGGAAGTTGATCATTTTCATTGGCAGGCATCCAATCGCTCTGCCGATAAACCTTCTGGATTGTATCGATCGTGAGGCTTCACAGGGATCGCTGCCATGACGGTTAAAAGAATGCTTGCAGTTGCAGGGTCCTTGGTTTTCTTCCTGGCAAGTCATTGCCAGGCGCAGGTGCATCGCCCCTACGATCCAGCCGATCCTCGGCCCGATCTGATCCCACATCCACTCTATCAGGCCTGGGTCCCGTACCGGAAAATCTACAATCGACCTCGCTACCTGGGGGGCTATCTGGCTTCGAAGATCGAGCCGACCAGTCAGGAAGCGATGGCGTGGCACGATAACGTCAACGCTGGGCTTTATGGATCGGGATGCAAAACCCGCGCTCCGCTTTATTATTTTCCTAAGCCATGGGAAGCGCTCGAGATCGGAGCGCGTCCCAATCCCTACGATCCTGATTCGATGGCTAGGTACCAACAGCGAACCGCACAAGGAAGCGGCGAGTCGGTCGCTCCGATCGCCGTCGACCGTCGCGAAAGCGCAACTTCGTCGCCACCTTCCAGCACCAGCCAACAAGACGCCACCGACCTTCCTCCTCCACTTCAGGTCGATCCGGCGGAAGTGCCGGTGGAGCTACCGATCCAGTAGAGCGGCCAACTCGGCCAATTCGCATCGGGAGGGGGTGATGTGGATGTCACTCCGGTATCAAACGGCGGTTCTCTGTTTTCCGAGAACTTCCTCGATGCTGCTCATCAGCCCATCCGCTAGGTGATCGATCTCCTCGGTGCCAATCGACAGGGGCGGCAGTATGGGGATCACATTCCCTAATGGACGAAGCCAGGTGCCGCGGCGAATCGTTCCCTGACAAACCTTCTTGCCGATTTCCTCGGACCATGGGAACCCTGTCTTGGTAGCGCGATCGGCAACCAGTTCCACGGCGGCAATCAGGCCGCGCTGGCGGATTTGACCGACGTGGGGATGGCTGGCCAGAGGGGCCAGCCGCATCGCCAGATGCTCGGCGGTGAGCGGTAGTTTCTGGAGCGTTTGCTCCTGAAACAACAGCTCGAGATTCGCCAGAGCAGCGGCGCATGCCAGAGGATTGCCACCGAACGTATGTCCGTGAAAGAAGCTTCGGGATTCGGAGTAATCCCCCAGAAACGCCTCCCATATCTCGCTGGTTGCCAGGGTCGCGGCAATCGGAAGATAGCCACCGGAAAGTCCCTTGCCGGTGCACAGCAGATCGGGTTCCACCTCTTCCTGCTGGCACGCCCACAAGGTACCGGTGCGTCCGATCCCGACGGCTATTTCGTCGGCGATCAGGAGGACTTCGTACTGGCGAGTGATCTCCCGCAGGCCGCGCAGAAAACCGGGCGGTGCCATCACCATGCCGGCGGCTCCCATCACCAATGGTTCAACGACCACGGCAGCCAATTGGTGCGCGTGCTGAGCGATCAGCTGCCGATAGCGATCCAGATACCATGAGCACAACTGGTCTTCGGGGATGCCTGGTGGAAGACGGTAGGTGTCTGGGGTTGGTCCTCGGATCGAGGAGAAGAGCAGCGGCTGGAACATGGAGACGAAACGAGCGATTCCGCCGACGGAGACGCTTCCTAGCGTATCGCCATGGTAGGCGCCCTCGACCGCCAAATAGGTCGTCTTCTCCGGACGTCGCCCGGTTCGCCGCTGCTGCCAGTACTGGAAGGCCATCTTGACGGCGACCTCCACCGAGCTGGAGCCGTCGCTGCTGAAGAAGACATGAGGCATCTTTCCTGGCGCCAGTTCCGCCAGTCGCCTGGCCAGCCGAATCGCCACCGGATGACTCATCCCAAGCAGCGTCACCTGCGCAACCTGATCCAGCTGATCGCGGATCGCCTGATCGATCACCGGATGGCGATGCCCATGGACGATGCACCACATGCTGCTGGCGCCATCCAGCAATCGAGTGCCGTCGACTGTCTCCAGCCAGCATCCTTCTGCGGACTGAATGATCGCACCGTCGTAACTTGCCATCTGGGAGAAGGCATGCCACAGGTGATGTCGGTCCCAGTCTTTCAGTCGATCGGTTTCATCCATGAAGATGTTGGGGATGGACCCGTTGAAGGACTACCAGTGGATAATGATCGAAGCACCGCGACGAACGCCAAGCATCCCCGCAGCAGAGTCACCCAGCAGGCAGATCCGAAGCGGTTTTCCTGGTTCACCGACCGCCGCAAGTGTCATCGGCTCCAGCGAGGAATCGGGGGGATGAATCCCGAAGGTCTCATGTTCGCCGTCAATCACCACGCGCGTGGTGACTCCTGGGGGCAGTGGCGACCATTGGTCCTGTTGAATATCGGTGATCAAATCGCCCGATTCATCGATGGCGATCACCACACCCCGCAATGACTTGCTCACTGGGCGTCCCTTCGATCCTCAGAAAGTTCCAAGCGGCTAATAGGTCCGGACGTCGCCGCGATGACCGGCCAGCATCCCTTCCAAGCAGAACCCTTGCAGAATAAGTCCAAGAAGAACTGCCTTCCAGCCCCCTAACCCAGATAAGCCTCTCGGGTTTCGGGTGTGATATCCTCTTTTTCGTCACCGATGGATCGGTGGAGCGACCTGGAGAGGTAGATAAAGAATCAATGAAGGATTTCGTGAACCATCTGCACGGTGAAGACTTTGCGGAGGCCTTCTGGTTCGGTAGCGACAAGTTCTCCCGTTCGCCCCAAGAGTTGCGGGGGGACTAGGCGGGAAGACGTGCCATCATACGTTCCCGAGGTCGTGTCGGCGGGACGCTCCGAATGGGTCAGCCGGATGACACGTCCCAATTTCAATTGCGAAGCTGCAGAAAGGGCCGCCGCACGGCGCTGCGCTTCTTGGTAGGCGCTTTGGATCGCTTCCTGCTCCAGTTTGGCATCCAGGGGAGCCACATAGACCCATTGGACATCGCTGGGCAGGGGGTTTTGATTCTGCACAAAGAAATTCTGGTTTCCCGCCTGTCTCTGCAGCTCCGCCCATTGCTCCTGTTCCTCGTCGCTCATCTCGAGACGCTTCTTCTTCCCGGTCAAGTCGCGCTGTGCAACCTGCTTCCTCAGCGTCTCGGGAAGCAGCGCCAAGGCGTCAGCGTCATCGGTCGGTAGTTCCCATTCGGCTGTCGCTCTGCTGACCGCCACAAACGACTTGGGCATCGTCACCTCCCCCTGCTCCAGATCGGTATCGGCTTGATAGGGATCAGCTGGAACCAGACCGCGGCGAATCAAGTTCTGAAGCATCGGATGGTTCAAATCCGAAAAGCCCAGATAGCCGATGGAGATTTTGGGAGCCGAAAACTCGATCTGCGCCGGATCGGCTCGCATCTGCTGAAGCTCTTGACTGACCAGCATTCTCTGGTCCGCAAGTGCCCTGAGCGCATCAGCGCCACTTCTACCTTCGCCACGCACTTCGATCACCACTCGCAGCCTCGTTGGGCGCAGCTTCAGCGTGTGGCTTCCGGTGGAGGTGAGTCCGCCGGAATTGGCAGCCGATGAGGAGTCCAGCACGGGATCCTGAGCCGCTCGCGCAGCCGAACCTGCGATGGCAAGGGACAGTAGCATTCCAATCCAGATCCCACGCCTACCCCCATCAAGCGTCCAGCTCATGCGCGACATCCTCTCGAAAGATCCTTATGACGACCGGCCAGCAGGAATCGAATGATTATCGATCAAATCAGCTCCATCGCAAATTCTTTTTGCCTGAGGTTTCCAGTTTGGTCAGCGGCCGAGGGCAGGAACGTTTCCGTAGCGATAGCGCAGCATCCATTCGACCGCCAGCATCGCAATGAGAGTTCCGACGATCCAGGGGAGGTTCCAGATCGACCTGGGAGGCAGTGATACATGGCGTTCCTGCGATCGACTTTCCAGGTGTTCCCAGAGCTCTTGGCGATCGGCAAATGGAAGGTGGATTCCCGAGCCGCTTCGGGAAAGTTGCTCCATCCATTGCGGCCTTGGCTCCATCGCCTGCTGTTCATCCAGATCCCCCTGCACCATCACGCTCACCGGTTCTGGCTGTGGGGTCATCTTGGGGACCGACAGCAGGAATTCGCCTGGCCTTTCCAGCACCAGCTCCATCCGATACCGGTCGGGGGTTTCCTGACTGCGAGTCATCAAGCGGGCCTCCTCGGTCGCGCGGCCCGGGGTGGGGCTGTTGTTTGCTGTGACCTGCAGTTCCACGGCATCACGGGGGGTGGCGGTTCCCAGCAGGTTGCTGTCTTTGGGGGCTAGTTCCACCCGGATCGGGCTTCCTGCCCGGACCACCTTGGGCTCTGCGATCAGTTGGTAATTGGGTTCGGAAGGGAGTGGAGGGCGTCGGGCCAGCCACCTCAGCCACTGCATCCAAAAGCGTTCGTACACGACATCTGAGCCAAGGAATCCCCGCCAGCGATAGGTGGTGTCGCTTCCCATCCAGACGCTCCGGCCCGCCCCAGTAAACTGCATCGCCATCACCGGAAGACCGCGAGCATCGTTCGCCAGCAGGCTAGCTGTTTCCCGCACCTGCATCGGCGATTGGGCAGCTCCCGTCGGTTTCAGTTGCCGCCACGTTTCTCCTGGATCCGGTGCGCTGACATCGATCTGCATCGGTCCAAGACGCCTAGCGATTTCCGTCAGCCGCCAAGGCCCCATAGCTGCGGTCATCCTCGCAGGAACCGGACTTGCAGGATCGGCCTGAACCGGCAGCAAGGACCCCATCGATGCCGAAAGGTCCTGCAGTCGCAAAGCGTTTCCCTGCAACCAGAAGACACCCCCACCGTCCTCGCGAACCCATCCCCCCAGTAGCTTGCCTATCCCCGATTCCAAATAGGCCGCTTGGGCATCGCAGACCACCACCACGTCCCAGGTTCGCATCTGAGTGGCGGAAGGGGGAAAGAGATCGCTGGCCGATCGATCCTGCTCCAAATAGCGGGCATCAGCCGATTCGAGGTAGGAGGCGACTTCAAATGCGGGCAACTCTGGATCGTTGGGCTGCCTGGCCCTTTCCAGGTAGTGCTTGAGGAACCGAAACTCATAGGATGGACCACTTGCGACCAAAAGGACGCGCAGGGGATCGCGGCGAATCTGAATGGTCTTGCGTTGGCTGTTGTTGGTCTGAATCGTCTCTCCCCGCCCCGGCTCAACTCGCACTTCCAGCACCCGCTCCCCCTTCCCTTCTGCTTTCCATCGCAACTGGAAAGGAAAGCGTGCAGGAAAGCTGGGAGCCGGCAATTCGATCTGGTCGAGCTTCTGGTTGGCCTGCGCATCCCACAGCGACAACCGCGCTGTCTCCATCTCGCGGAATCCAACTCCCTTCAGCAACCCTTCAACCAGAACCTGGTCCCCTTCGAACACCAGATCGTCCAACCGTAATCCTTCGATCATCCAATCGGGCCGCTGTTCGATCGGACCGACGGTGATTGCATCAACGGGATGGTTGGCTTGGCTGGCCAGTTGGGACACCAGCTCCAGTGGCGTTGCATCCGTCGCAGCTCCATCGGAGATCACCAGGGTGCCTCCCTCGGCCATCCCGTGCTGCTGCCATAGTTTCTGCAGACCGCTTCCTAGATCGCTTGCGCTGCCAGTCGCTTCCATCGACTTGAGGTCGCTCAGCTGCCTGGGTTCCAGAACATCGGCCACAGTGAAAAAACGCACGCGGAAGTTTTCGGTCCCCTTTCGAAATGCCTCGGAGGTCAACCAGGACTTGGCCTGGTCCCAGCGGCTTTCTGTTGCCTGGGATTCCTCCGTGGGATCGATGGAACTCATGCTCAGCGATTGATCGAGCAGCACCACCAACTCCGGTTTCATCCGCTCGACCGGTTGCAGCATCCAGCCTTCCAACATCCACAGCAACAGACAAAGGCTCAGCCATCGCAGCAGCGCCGCCAGCGACAAAGCGCGCACCGCCCGTCCAGGTGCACCAGCGGTGAGAAGCAGTTTGCCTACTCGCCGATCCAGCAATCGATAGGACCAGAGGGAAAGCAGGGCCAGGGCGATCACCACCAAGATGGCCAGCGCCGGTTGGGCGGTTAGAGAGAAGCGGCCATCGCTGAGCCACTGGGCATCAACCACGATCGAACCTCCCGTGGAGCCCTTGGGCGGTGGAGGAGCCCGGGCGATTGCCCGCAGTCTTGCGGATTCCAAGCAGTATCGACTCGGTCAGCAACAGCCCCAGCACCACGGCCAGGAACCAACGGAAGATCGGCCTTGCGATTGGAACCGCGGAATCTGGCAGCGTTCCATCCCCCTCTTTCCATCCTTTCGGCAATCGATCGGGAGGCAATGTGTCCATCGTCAGTTCTTGCATCGGGCGCTGCAGCGACCAGATCTTCGTGTAGGAAGGATCGGGATCATCCCATTGGTAGCGTCCTGCTATTTGGCCGGCTGAGGCGGTGGCTTGCCAGAGTCCTCCTGAACTTTTTTCCCAGCGGATTGGAAGCGGCTGATCCTCGGGATCCCGCAACCGATGCGATGGCAGGATGGCTTCGACGAAGGGGCTTTCCAGCATCATGGGAAGGGGACCGTGAAGCGGTTTGTCACGCTGTTCCAGCAGCCGATTCGCCAAGGAATCGATCAGAGGGACGAAACTGGGCCAGGCAGCCCAGGCGTTCCAGCCAGACTGCCCGTCGGGGAGAGCCGGCGCGGGTGCCGTGGCAATCCAGTAGGCAATCCCTCGGCCAAAGCGATGATGCACGATCATCGGATCACCGGCAGCGGTCTTCAGATCGATCGTCCAGGGGGGAGTTGAGGTGCTGCGGGAATCGTTGGGGCCTTCCTCCAACCGCCAGCGCCAATGGCGTTGGATCGGCGCATCGAGCAGTCCGCTGCGTGGATGGTCGCGAAAGGGAGCCAGCAGAGGGCTGGTGTATTCCATTGGATCCAGGATCGGTGAGATCGAGTTGCGGTCAAAAGGTAACTCCAGCTCCACCACTCCCTGCCACTGCCAATCAGGCAGTCCCCATTGGGTCCACGATGGAACCAATTCGCTCATCCGCTTGGCACCCTGCGCCGCCGAGACGGTTTGCGGACCACACCAGACGACCAAGCTGGCTCCCCGCTGCCAGCAGTCCTCCATCGCCTGGCGGGAACCGGGAGCTTCCAGCGGCACATCGCACAGCCAGATGGAACTGGAGGGGCCCAGCGCATCGACTTGCCACCCCGGAAGCATCCCTCGCTTCCAAGTGGCGGCGTTCCCCTCCAGCTCGGTAAGCGACTCCAATGCAGCAGCCACGAACCGCCCCGCCCGGTCCTTCCCCTCCAGCAGATCGATCGAGGGGGGCGGAAGCACTTCGACCTGGATTGCCGTGATTTGATCGGCCGGAAGACTGTTGCTCTCCCGCTGGACCGCGACCTCATATCGACCAGCAGTTGACGGGACCCAGGTCCACTCCATCGACACCCCACCCTCCTTTGCCTCCACCCTCTGGGAGGCCCGCTGGAAGCTATCGATCAGCCATCGGACCGCGACGCCTTCGGGCGGTGGATTGCCGATCCATCGACCTTGGGCTTGCAGCACACAAGGCTCTCCAGCGATCACCGGATCGGGAACCACTAGTCGATCGATCGCGAGGTGTCCTTGGGGATCGACCGGATGACGGCAGGAGACGATCTGTCGGGGGACCTCCTTCAGTTCTGCCGGAAGCAGTTCTGGATCGAGCGATGGAAGTTGTTCGATCCAGCTGTTGGACTCCAGATCGGATAGAAGGATCAACTCGAAAGCGGTTCCAACGGGTAGAGAGTCTTTTGCATTCAAGATGGCACCCGCAGCGCGCGAGAGGACCGTAGCCAACGACTCACCCGTTCCATCCTCCACCTGCATCTGTTCGATCAGCGGCAGAAGGTCGTCGGGGTTCAGGGACGGGCGAGGTGCAGACAGGCGCGCGGCAGCGCCCCCCAGCCAGATCGCACTTTGGCCCGGCTGCAGCGATTGGAGTTTCTTTCGGCACCACCGTTTGGCCAACTCCAGTCGATCGACTCCATCGACTGTCCAGCCCATCGAAAGCGAGGGGTCAATCCAGAAAAGGAGGCATTGCGGATGGCTCGCCTTCGAGCCGATGAAGGGTTGGGGGCCGGGTTGCCAAAGGGGCTGCGCGACCGCCAGCCCCAAAGCCAATAGCGCCAGGGAGCGGAGCCATCTCAGCCAGTTGGAGGGGGCTCGACGAACAGTAGTTGCCTGCGCCATCGCTTCGCGAAGGAACTCCATGGCGGGCCATGGCATGGTGGTTTCCGACTTTCGGCGGCGTCGCGCTATCAGCCATGGCACGATGGCTGCAATCACCCACAACAGCATCCAAGGGCTGTTCCAGTTCAACCAGGCGAATGGTAAGGGGCCAAGGATCGTCACTGGCATCCGGCAAGCTCCAGCGGCCTGGGGAATCGAACGAAGATGTCGGATTTCTCCTCGAAACTTCCCACCGATTCGAGATGGATTATCATCCTGCATGCCCTTGCACCGGGGCTCTGGTGCCGACCTCCTTGCGCATTGCTCATGGGAACCCCTTCATCGATCGATCAGAAGTTTAGCGACACCATCCAGCAGCGATTGATCGGTCTGCACCCAACTGAACCCAAACCCTTCGCTTCGACAAAACGACTCCAGACGCCGATGGTGCTGCAGGAAGACCTGGCGGTAGGTTTCGGCGATCTGCACCGGATCGACTTCTTCCCAACCATCCCCTTCCAGCGACTGAAACCGCGCTGGTGAGAGAAACTCGAACTTTGACTCCTGAGGGTCTGTGATCCGCAGCAGCATCAGATCGTGACCTTGATGGCGAAGGAATCGAAGCCCTTGAAAAAGGGAATCCTGGTCGGTCAGGAAGTCGCTGAGCACCAGAACCATCTGACGACGGCGCGATCGTTGTGAAAAGACTCCCATCGACTCGGCCAGCAGCGACCGACCGCTCCATGCTGCCCGGTCCAGATGATGGACCAGAGCCTGCCAGTGGCGACGTTGGGATGAGTGTCCCACCCAGGGGCATTGTCCATCGCCAATCAATCCCAAAGCGACGCTGTCGCGACGCTCCAGCAGCAGATAGGCCAGCGTGAGCGCGGCGACCTGGGCGTACTGCCATTTGGTTAGCTTCCCGGGGAGACTGCTGTAATCCATGCTGCGGCTATGGTCCACCAGCAGCGAGACGACCAGATTGGTTTCCTCTTCAAACTGCTTGACGAAGAGCCGATCGGAACGGGCGAAGACCTTCCAGTCGATTAGCCGTGTCTCCTCCCCGGGTGAGTATTCCCTGTGTTCGGAGAATTCGACAGACTGACCTCGTTTGGGACCGCGATGGATGCCAGCGCTGAGCCCTTGGAGGAGGAAGCGGCTTCGCACGGTCAGGTGCTTCAGACGCGCCAGGGTTTCAGGATCGAAAGAAATCGCCGAGGCTTCCACGCGATGCGCTCCTGTCAGCGGCCTGGTCGATAATTGCCTGCAGCAGGGAGTCGACGCGAAGGCCTTCGGCATCGGCCTGGAAATTCAGCTGCACGCGGTGACGGAGGACCGGAAGAGCGACACGATGGATATGCGATTCCAGAACCAGGGGCTCCCCTTCCAAAGCCGCCCACGCCTTGGCCAGAAGGACTAGATGCTGGCTGGCTCGCGGCCCTGCCCCCCAGGTGACATATCGCTTGACCTCCTCCGGTGCCTCGGGATCTCCAGGTCGGGTGCGCCGAGCCAGTTGCAGAGCGACTTTGGCCACTGAGGGGTCGATCGCGATGCGCCGCGTCAGCTGCATCATCGCCTCCCATTCCTCCTGGCTGACTTGTGGCTGCAAATTCACTTTGCGGTCGTCGGTCGTTCGAAGCACGATATCCAGTTCTTCCTCGACCGTGGGATAGTCGACCCATAGCTGCGTCATGAATCGATCCAGCTGCGCTTCTGGAAGCGGATAGGTCCCCTCCTGCTCCACTGGATTTTGAGTCGCCAGCACAAAAAATGGCTGCGGCAGCGGGTGCCGCTTGCCACCTGCTGTTACCTGCCGTTCCTGCATTGCTTCCAGCAGGGCCGCCTGGGTTTTGGGTGGCGTGCGATTGATTTCGTCGGCCAGGATCATCTGAGCAAAGATCGGGCCAGGAACAAATCTCAGTTCCCGGACACCCGCCTGACGATCCTCTACCAGCACCTCGGTTCCCGTGATGTCCGCAGGCATCAGATCGGGAGTGAACTGGATGCGGCGAAATGGAAGATCCAGCACCTGTGCCAGCGACTGGATCATCAGCGTCTTGGCCAATCCCGGCACCCCAACTAACAACGAATGGCCCCCCGCCAGAAGTGTGCACAGCATCGGACGGATGACCTGCTTTTGGCCGACAATCTGCGTCGCCAACTCCCGCTCAATCGATTCGGCGACTTGGCGTGTCCTGGAGAGGAGGGCCAGGTCATCCTGCGGCAATCGGGATCGAGTCATCGCGTGGGGGTATCCTCTGGACGCGGGGTATGTGGAGTTTTGGTAGCATCGGTTGGGTAACGCTTAGTAGCCAGTTGAAAATGGTCATCGTGGCCATTTTCAAACTCGCAAAGCTCAGAGCCAAGCTCTGGGAGGCTCGCAATACTTTGGCCTTCGCCTACGTGTTGCAATCGCTTCCTTGCGATCAAGCGACCCATCAAGTTTTCCAACGAGCCGCAAGCCTGCTGACCCAATTCAAAACAAACATGATTGGAGAACATCATCGATCGGGTTGCAAGGGAATCGTATCGGTTGGTTCCCTTTTGACCAGTGTCGACGGGCCGCTGCGACAGAGCAGCCATCGCGAGGGAGTAGCAAGAACCAGCCAGTTGGAGCTGCGAAAGAGGTTTGCCCCCTGCATCCCCCTGACTCCCAGATCGACCTGACCCACCACCGCGATTTGGTTGTCTGGCGGATTGGGGGCGGCGAGCACCTGGAGGCTGCCGCTCATCGGAAACACCACCTGCTCTCCCGCCAGAAGCCCCCTGCCCCGCCCACCAAGCTGGGCCTCCAGAACATCGGGATAAAGTCCCTCCAGCCGTCCGCTGTATCGATCCAGCCATAGGACGCGATCACCACTGACCACCCAGTGCCTTTCGGTGGCTCCAAGCAGATGGACGACATGGCGACAAACACCCGGCTCGCTGATCCACCGCAGCTGGCCCGTCTCCCAATCGAACGACATCAAGTCCGGAGTATCGCAGGGAGCCACCACCACCTGATCGGCCACCAGCAACGGCGGCGGCGGATCCCGCTGTCGAAACGGGGCTTGGCTTCTCGTGTCGGTTTCTCTCCCAGGAGGACGCGGATAGGTCGCCAGCCACACCACCTCACCCTGATCGGCTTCCAGCGCCGCGATCACGCCCAGGCCGGTATCGACCACTAGGCGTTCCTCGAGGCAGCTGAGCCGTACCTGGGTGACTCCATGAGCGGATTCGAAACCTGCAGGATTGGAACCGGCCAGAATTGGGCTAACCCAAAGGGTCCGTCCGTCGATCCGATCGAAGGCAGCTACCCGCCGCTGCCACTGCGAAGCTGTCCGTTCGGTCACCACCACGCAGATCGCATCCCCCACGACGATCGGGCTTCCCTCGAACTCAGCCTTCCCCCACTCGGCCTCCGGTAAAGCGATCGGAAATCCTGGCAGCAGAGCTCCCTCCTTTCGCAAATCCAGCCCCACCAGAAGGCTCATCGAGCGGTTGGTTTGGGAGGTTCGTTCACGCCAAGCCGTCACCGCCGACCCGACTCGGGCATACAGGCAGTCGTCGATGAGGGTCAGCGAACTGCGAGGCACACCCACCACCGATTCAGCTGCTGGCACGTATTCCTCCTCAGCCACCTGTGTGTCGAACAGCACGCCGTTGCCCGAGACCCAGCGCCCATCTGGGTCGATCGACTGAGCGATGATGCGATGCCCGAGATTGCAGTAGAGGCGATCCCGATGCAGAACTGGAAAATAGCCTAGCAGCCCATCCGAAGATTCTGCCACACGGGGTTGGAGCCGATTGCGATCCATGCGACGAGGCATTGCGCCCGATGCGACCACCGGTAGCCACCTGCGCCACTCCTGATCGGCTAGGGGTGGCCCTTGTGCGAAGTCACCGGCGATCGATGGAAGTGGCTGGCGGTCCCCCAGAGCCATGGAGGGCTCTTCTAGCTTCGATCGTTCCATCGCGATCTTCAGACGTCGCTGCAATCCTTCTCCCATCGGCCGATCGAGGTCCTGAGGGTCCAGCGGCCAACGATCCAGTGCGTCGGGGAACAGTTGCTGTAGCCACTTCAGTTCCACCTCGGCGCGCCGCCACTGCATGGAGAGAATGGAACAGTCGACCATTCGCGACCAGGCGGTTGCCTTGGCAAAAGCCACCTGCGGCGATTGCGTTAAACCGACGATATACGTTCGGATCGCTTCAGGTACCTGCGTCGGATCCGATAGGTCCTTGGCCACCCAGTACCAGGGAATGCTTCCGCGCGGGGAGTCGACGGGACCCAGCGCCGCTTCCAGGGTCGGGTCGATTCTTCGGTAGCATCCCCTGGCTCGCTCTACCGCCCCCAGTTGCAACAGCCGATCTCCCACTTCCAGCCAGCCCGGGACCGCTTCCACTGCGTTATCTGGAGGCAGATTGGACCGGTCGGCCGTCTCCGCATCCCATGCCGCCTGCTCGGCAAGCCGCACGATCGACGCCAGCGAACTGCCGGGCGGCAACGGCCTCGCAGACCATGTGGCTCGCCAGGGCAAGTTGGCGTCAGGATCCAGATCCTCCTGCAGCCATCGACGCCTCTGACGCGCTTCCTCACTCCAGGTTCTTGCTCCAAGCCATCGCTGAAATTGATCCTCCTGAAAGCCTTGAGAAGTGGACGCTGTCGCTGGATCGTCCTTGCGCAATGGGATGGTGGCGATCGGCGGAAAGACTCCTTCAGGAAGCTGACGGCCCCACTCTTCGATCGACAGCGCCGATTCCTCCCACGCCTTGGCATCGATCTGGGAGGCGATTTGCCTGGCTCGCTGCATCGCCTGCGGTGCACCAGTTGGCAGCATCACCCCCGAGTCCGAACGGCCCATAGGTGGTTGGATGGCCCACAGGCGACCGGTGTCGACGGCAACATGCATTCCTGGCCAGCCCCCCCAACCCCAGATCACCCATCCCGAGATAAGAAGGACGAGCTGGCAAGGGGTCCAGGAAGTTCGGCCCGGCGACGTCATGGCACCCCATCCGTCACGGGTTGAGCGGTCGACTGGTTCGTGCCTAAATCGCTGGTCGATACCAGCGCACGGACATCTTTCTCCAGCAAACGCAGCTCTTCCGGCACATGCCAGTCGTAGGCCGCCAGCCAATCGCCTCGCGCGTCCATCAGGAGAAATTTTTCGATATGCTCTCTGGGACGATGAAGCCCGTGAAAGAAGACCTCGCTGGAGATCTTCTCCAGCTGCTCCCAGGTCCCGGTTAGGAACAGCCATCGCTCCGGGTCCGCCCGATACCGATCGGCATACTCTTGCAGCACTTCGGGCGTATCGACTTCCGGATCGCACGTGATGCTCACCAGACGCACCGGAATGTCTTTCAGTCGCTCCTGCAGCAATCGCATCTGATCGTTCTGCTGCACGCAGATGCTGGGGCATTTGGAAAAGAAAAAGCTGGCGATATAGGGTTGCCCGGCGAGATCCTTGGAGCCGATCGGTTTGCCGCTACGCTCGATCAGTTCGTAGTCGTGCAGCCACTGACCGGGGGGAAGGTCGCGAACCGATTCTCGCATTTGTTGCGCCAGTTGCCGACTGGCCGCGATCCGAGTTTCCGGGGAGTCAAACACCGCCTTGCCGGCGACCCCTTGGGTCTCCTGGAGGCTCTCCGAGACCGTTCCCTGCCCCTGGCCCTCCACTTGCGGCTCCAAGCGAGGTTTGCGTGGCGTGCTCCACCAAGCCGCTAAAAGTGCCAACAGAATCCCCACCAAAATCCATGGCCATCGATTTTTCATCGCCTTCCCTTCGGCTGCTTGCTCACCATGCCTGCTGCCAGCGCCGACAGACCCAACGCGAAGCCTGCCAGCGCCATCCAGCATACCATTGGCCCAGGGATCCATCCGGTCGCTTCCATCGCTGGATCCAGGTGCTGCCGAATCCCGGCTACCACATAGCTCATCGGATTGACTCGCATCGCCCAGTGGAACAAGGTTTCGCCCCAGGTGGCATCGGGGTTCAATCCAGGGATCGGGAAGAGGGCTCCACTGAGCAACCACATCGGCAGAAGCACCAGATTCATGATGGCATGAAACCCCTGGGTCGAATCCATCGGCCAGGCGAAGAGCATGCCCAGGGCGGTGATGGCGATGGCCGCCAGAGCCAGGAATGCGATCAGCGATAGCGAAAGGGAGCCTATCTCCAGTGGTCCTAGAACAGCTGCAAGAAGGACAAACAGGAGCGCCTGCACCCAGGCGATCGCGCCGCCACCAAGGATCTTCCCAGCGGCGATGGCCCAGCGTGGCACCGGTGCAGCAAGCACCCCCTGCAGGAACCCGGCTTTGCGGTCTTCGATGATCGAGATGGTGGTGAAGATGGCGGTAAACAGCAGGATCAGCGCGATGGTTCCCGCAAGGTAATATTCCGAAAAACCAATTCCCCCCGCTCCCTGGAAGCTTCGCCCCAGACCGACTCCCAGCAGCAGCCACAAAAGCACCGGTTGCCCCAACGCACCAATGACGCGGCTGGGCTGACGGAAAAAACGAATCCACTCGCGGACCGCCAACGCCACCGCACCGCGCCATCCCGCAACCATCTGCCCACTCATGCTCGGGTGCCTCCCTGCCGACGCCTGGAGGTGCCGGGGCGGTCGGTCGGCAAAGAGGCTGGATCGCCCGCCAACGAACGACCGGTTTTTCGGAGGAAAAGGTCTTCCAGCGTCGGCCTAGCCCAACTCAATTCTCGCACCTGCTGCGGGAATTCGTCCAGCCATCCCCTCCAGTCGACCTCTGCATCCAGCCGGTCGATCAGCAGCTGATCGGCCGATTGTTCGATCTTGCACTCCAAGCGTTCCAGCAGTTGCTTACGAAAGGCTTCCGCCTGCTGGACGCCATGGCATCGGACGCGAAGCACCGCGTCTCCGAGGTCGGATCGCAATTCAGCCGGCGTCCCTTCTGCTACTTCCTTCCCCTGATCGACCAGAAGCAATCGATCGCATCGTTCCGCCTCATCCAGAAAATGAGTCGTCATCAGCACCGTGACCGACTCCTGGGCGCGAAGACTTTCGATCGTCTCCCAGAACTCCAGCCGTGCGGCTGGATCTAGACCACTGGTTGGTTCATCCATCAGAAGCAGCCTCGGCTGGTGCATCATTCCCTTGGCTAGTTCCACGCGTCGTTGCATTCCGCCCGAAAGCGACTGGCAGCGACTGTGCGAACGATCCCCAAGCCCGAATCGCTGCAGCCAACGTCCGGCCCGATCCCGTGCCTCCCCTCGGCTCATCCCGTACAGCGCTCCATGGCACAGGAGGTTTTCCAGGACCGTCAGCTTGGGATCGATTGCAGGGTTTTGAAAGACCACCCCCAAATGCCGCCGTATGGCCGATGGGTCCCCTTCCAAATCATCTCCAAACAGAGTGACCCGACCTTGCTGCATCGGAGAGATCGTCGCCAAAAGCCGAAACAGCGTGCTCTTCCCGCAGCCGTTGGGTCCCAAAACCCCGTAGATCGCTCCCTCGGCAACTCGCAACGAAAGGCTATCCAAAGCGATGCGATCACCGTAACGATAGGCGATTTCCGACGCTTCCACCGCTCCTTCCGCTCGGGCTTCCCCCATCGGCGACCTCATAAGCAGACGCGAAGGACCCATACCAGCAGCATCGCTGGCAGGTAAATCAACGATGCGCGAAGCAGGTATCGGGCGGTGATCGACGTCTGCTCCCGCCAAAATCGATACGCACCCCAAGCCATTCCCAGATTGGCCAGAACGCTCGCAATCCCCAGGATCCAACCCCAAAGGCCGTCGGCGCCCACCGACAGAACACCTACCGGGAAAAGCGCCAATGCAGGCAGCAATGCATGCCATGCCGCCAATCGCCCCGTCGGATCAACTGTTGTCAGCATCTGGAACCCTGCCGCTCGGTATTGTTCGCGATACAACCAAGCAATCGCCATGAAATGGGGCAATTGCCAAAGCACCAACACCGCGGTCATCCACCAGCCCAGCGGCTGATTCAACGATCCGCCTCCTGCCGTCCATCCGATCAGCACAGGTAGTGCCCCAGGCAAGGTCCCAATCAGAGTGTTGATGCTGCTGATCGATTTCAGTGGGGTATAGAGAAGCACATAGAGTCCCCAAGTGGCTAGCGCGATGGAGGCCGGAAGCGGCAGGCCCCCCAACGCAAAGACCGCCAGCCCCACGATCACAAGCAGGAACCCGAACCCCAGCGATTCAATCGCCGTCAGCCGACCCGCGGGTAGAGGTCTCCTGCGAGTCCGCTCCATCCTCGAGTCCCGTTCGATTTCATACCATTGGTTGAACACGCTGGCGCTTGCAGCCACCAACGCAGTCCCGACCACCGTCGTGACCACCGCTTGCCAGGAAAAGAGTCCTTGCGGCGCTGCCGCCATCGCCACCAGGGCTGTCATGACGATCATCAACAGGATGCGAGGCTTGGTCAGCTGCAGATAATCTCGCCAAACGTCGCGCAGCGCGACCACCGTTCGGACCGACGCTTGGTCGACCGACGAGCGATTAGCAGCCAGTTCCGTTGTCTCCGTCGCCATCGTTCCCCCGTCCTGCACCCTGCCACCTGTTGACTTTGGAAGGCTTGGATCCAATCCAAACCCATCGTTCAGATTATCCCAATTCCCGATTTTCACCAGCCGAAACGGTGCTGGGTATGCCGATCGTGCCATGAACCTGGGAGGCGCCACCTGGCAGACTAGCCCTTATCGATTGCCTCCCGGCGACCGTCGAAACACCTTCCTCCGACTGGATCCCACTGCGCCGACCTGCCTCCCCCATCCACAACCACCAAGCAGTCGACAGGCCGATCAGCAGCGAACCGGTCGCCTGATGGCCAGTGATCACCCACGACTCAAAGTAACCTTTGGCCTGAAGCACGTACCGATCCAGCCCACCCAAGGAAATGGCCCAGGGAGAGGCGTAGCTGACAAACCAGGTTCCCACACCCAGACTCAATTGCAGCAGCAGCAACGCCGCCAAGCCATCGACAGGCCATCGAATCGCTTTGGACTGCCGCAGCGGTTTGGACCAACGACCCAGCCAAGCAGCGACGATCAGCAGGGTGACGACCGCTGCAAAGGTCAGGTGGAGGTGAACCCAGAAGGTGAATTGCGATGGGAGCGCCCATGGAACGATGTGGCGCACCTGAGCCCCCAGCACCAACTGGGTCAGCACAGCCGCCAAAATCGCTCGGGACATCCACAGCCATCGGCCAGGTACCGCCTGTCCGATCTGAAGCTTGGACGAATTCCAGGTCCTGCCCGCCCAAACGGCCGTCGCCACCGCCATCGCAAAGAAAAGTGGGCCGGTGCAACCATGGATCATCGCCATCACCCTTTCGTCCAGCCGAACGCGAAGGCCTCCCAAAATCCCCTGCCCGATCACCGCGGCCAACACACCCACCGACCACCACCGCATCGAACGACTGACGTGCGGCCTCCAGGCGCTTCCCACCAAGCAGATCGCAAGCAGACCGACGAAGGTAGCAAGCAATCGATGACCATGCTCCACGAACAAATCAAATGGCCCAAGCAGCCAAGTGGAGATGGGATAGAGCCAAAGGTTGTATCCAAAGGTCCCGGGCCAGTCGGGAACTGCCATACCGGCATCCTGAGTGGTCACCAAGCCTCCCAGCCAGATCAGCGGGAAGGTGAAGAAGGCAAGAAGCCGAGCCCAAAAACGGACCCGCCCCATCGCGACGTCTCGATTCGGATCGGATGCTAGGCCCGAATCGACCATATCCATTTTCGCATCGACGCCTCGACCAGATCGGTTCATGGGATCTCCTTCTCAACAGCCGGGCGATCGCTTCCCGATTCGATTCCGGCGATGGATCTCCCATCGTCGATGGTTTGGGACCCAGTGGGCAGGCCTAGCAACAAGGCGACCGATTGCCGGTCGCTTGACGCTGGCGCCGCGGTGGCACCCGAGGGTGCCGATTGGGCCGCAGTTTCTCTAGGGAATTGTTCCGAGTAGGGAAGCCACCGGACAAAATGAACAAGATCCCAGACATCCTGGGAAGTCCAGCCTTGCGGATTGGCTGGCTTTAGAGGCAGCGCCGGCATGGGGGAACCATCGATGCCCCCGGCGATCCGCCGGTATAGATCCTGAGAACTGGCTCCTCCCCGATAAACTCCCGCATGCAGGTCCCGGGGGCGATCTGGGACCGGTTTTCCAACACCCAGCCGGCTCCATCGCTTCCACTGCGATCGATCCGTGGGATCGACCCCAGCACGAATCGTCCAATCCTTGGTCCATTCATCGTAGTCCACCACCCGGCCATCTCCTCGTCCGCTCTGGCCATGGCAACTGGTGCAGGCGGTCGCTGGCATGCCAAAGAGTTTTTCCCCCCGCTCGATAGCGGCCAGCAACTGGGACCGCTGAGGACCGCTCCAAAGATCTTCGATCGACCGGTCTGCCAGTTCGTTGTCGGGCACTTCCAGCACTTCTTGCGACGCTTGACGCCAACGCCGAAGAACCTCCGCCACCTCTCTTGCGACCGAAGGCCGAGAGTCCGGCGCTGTCGACTTTTGATCCGAAGGCAGTGCCGCCTCCCAGCCCTCTTCTCCCGACTCACTCATCGCACCAATCAGCCGACGTTCTACTTCTCCTCGCACCGACAGGTAGATGACATAATCGATCAGTGGTTCGTAATCGTCTCGAAAGTGCTTGCTCTCGGACAGCGACGCAAAGGATGGCATCGACGTCCCGGGAATGCCACGCTTGAGTACCGCCATCAGATCGCTTCGAGTCGGACGACTTCCTACGGGAGTCGATTTGAACTTGAAGGTGCCACGGCGAAAATCACGCGGGTAGGGTGATAGATTGCCTGCCGTCGCGCCCCAGCCGTCTCCCGAGATACCGTGGCAGTGAGCACAGTGCTTTCGATAAAGGCCATATTCGACGCGATCTTCCAGACGCCGAACTGGTCCCGCCGCCCGTTCCAGCTGCTTGGGATCGACCAAGCTGACCAGCAGAGATGCCTGGTCGATGCCGCCGTCGGTAAGCTTTTGAGCGGTGGGCCAGCGGGGCTTGTCGGGGGTGCCAAACCAGTCGGTCATCACCGATTCCAGTCGAGCAGTCATCGCCTCTGCCGATACCTCACGGCTCTCGGAGACCTGGTGGATCTGGACGGCGCTCGGGCTAAAGGATCCGGGAGATCGGACATTGCAGCCGCCAAACAGTGGTAGGATTCCCAGGCAAGCCATCACCACCCACACCCTGGCCCTAACCTTGCAACCGATCATCGCTTCCCAATGTCCTTTTCCGTAAGCCTGCCACCAACCACCGTCGGTTCGCTGCACCAGTAGTTCACCGCAATTCCCCCTGGGGATCAACCCAAACCTAGTATCTTCCCAAGTCGCTGCGACAAAATGGGACGGTCGAGGTCCCCTCAGCACCGATCTATCAGGACCAAAAATCGTTGAAAATGCGACGACAAAAAGGGAACATCTGGAATTTTTGCGGGCGATAAACCAAGCGAGTCAAAGGAGCAGGCTTCTCGCTCCCGCCGCCAGCCACAGGAAAGCCTGTCTCTAGAACGCAAGCCAGGCGATATTTTTGCCCCCCGCCAGCCCCTTTCGATCGAATGGGGAATCTGCTGCCATCACGCGCAGACGCCAAGGCGCGAAGAAAAACAAGATGGAGATATTTCGTCAGTACGCGACAATGGTCCCCCTACGCGAATCGACCTGTTGATTCGCATGGCAACGAGGTTTCGGGCACTGCATGAAGAAGGCGGGATCTCCAGCAGATAGCGCAAAACCTCCTGGGCTCTGTCTTGCTTCGCGGCTTCGCGTGAGCCGAGCAGAGAGGTGGACGGTAACCCATGGAAATCAGGAGAAGAAAACGAGGAGGCCATCTGGGACGTTATCGCGTGGCGATTGAATTCGATCCAATCCGATACGTTTGCCTCAGAAGGTCAACAGAGTCGATGCTTGATGCCGAGGGAGGCAGGCCGGAATGGATGGGTGGCAACTTTCGATCGCAGTAGGCGTTTTTTCGGATCCACCGACGAACCGAATTGCCCTCTAGCCCTAAAAAAAGCCGGCGATCCCTTGATAAGGAACCGCCGGCTGGCATCGATTTCCACGGGAGGACTCCCCTTCAGCGCGACGCATGATGGTCGGTCCGCAGGGAAGCCTGACTTACTGATTCTTGAACTTGTCGGCGCCGATGACCACCGTGCCAAGATCGTTGGCACCTGGCTTCAGGGTGTACTCGAAGTTCCCCTTCGCCCAAGCTTCCTTCTTCCCGCCAAAAGTCACCTCGTCGATCGATTTCTTCGAATTCTCGTGGTAGACCTTAAAGACCAATTTGGTTCCAGCGGGCAGTCCCTTGATCGTCAATTTTCCATCGGCATCGCTGACCCCAACGTAGGGATGGTCGACCACGATCAACTTGGCTTCCATCCAAGGGTGGACATTGCACTGCACCGGAATGGGAGCCGGTTCATCCTTCTCCAGCTTCAAGTCCTTCGACCCGCCTGCTGGGACCACGAAGTTTTGCGCCGAGTTGTTCAGGAAATTGAAATTGGCATTGTGCCCGGTGGTGTCCGAATTCTTGACTTCGATCGTCTGCCCCGGACGTGCGATGACAATGTGGGGAACAAAGACACACTCGAGATTGTCCAGAACGATTTTCCCGTCAGAAGGTTTCTTCAGATCTGGATGGATGTTCTTTTCGGTGATCTTCGATTTCTTCGCGTCGACCCACAGGGCGACGTTTTGAATCCCTTTGTTGGAAGGATTGACGATCAACCCCTCATCGTTCTTGCTACTTTTGGCGCAAACCGAATCCTTCGACATGTCCAGCGGGGCGCGAGCAGGGACCTTTTCGCCACCGTAGACGAAGGAAATCGTCAGGTCAGACCATGCCGCTTCCTGACCCATCGCTTGCCCAGCGCCACCAATTCCTGTCGCCAGCAACATGCCGACAAACCATCGCAATCCAGTTCGCACTCCAGGCCTCTCTTTCAGTAATTTCGTCTGCCTCTGGTCTCATCCAAAGATGGTCCCACCTTTCGTCTCCACTCCTCTTTCTGCATCACGAACGTCTTCCGATCGAATGGCAGAATGGAGTCCCTCTGCCTGTCATGGTAGCCAGCGATCCAGTGAGCGTCCACCAAACCACGAAGTCGCATAGCCGACTCGAAGACCAGGCGACGGGTCGATCTACCGAAAGTAGGTACGCTGCGAAGCTTCCGAATATCGAAATCCCACACCAAGGTGCGGCGCAACCGGCTAGAGAGAGAACCGAGCAAAACCCGATAGGGCTGGAACCCCTGAGGGTCTGCTACCTAGAAAGAACGATCGGTTGGACGACGAAATCTCTAAAGGCTTGCTCCGCAGACCCGTGCCGACCTGCACCTGCCAAAGTGTCCAGTCCCAGGACCAGGCTAGCAGAGGATGCCGATTGGACATTCGGAATCCGTGCCTCGATGACAGCCCCATCTCCAATTGCCCGACAGGGGATCACCGTCATCTCCTCGACTCATCGGCCCAAGAGGAGTCGCACCTTTTCCGGAGTCGGCTCACCGCTATTGAATTCTTCCAGCATCACATCGGCGTCCCATCGTCGAGCACTTTTCAGCTGGATGGCACCCGTGCCCGGCGCGATGTGATAGACCACCAGCGATTTCCGCTGCAGATCGACCAGACACACCTGCTGAGAACCGTCGGCAAGACCTTGCGTCAAAGCTATCAATTCACCGGCCGCTTGGGCAGATGCGGCAGGAGCGGCAGAGAAAGTCCCAGGCTGAAAGTTTCCGCCTTGACTCCATCCATTGAGATTCGTTAGCACCACCGACAGCAATGCGATCACCAAGATCCAACCCATCGAAAATGCACGCATGATCAGTTCCTTTCTTCAAACCGGTTGGATCTGTAGCGGTTTCAACGATTGTTCGCAACGGTGTTTCCCCGAAACATTCAAATACAGCACTTTCCTTCTGTTCAAGATGCGTCCGGCTCTTGTAATTAAATGTCGCTCGTGCTGGTCGTAAGGCCAGATCAACAAATTCCGGTGCCAGAGCGTCTGGGGCTGGATCAAGTTATGACATTTTCGAAGTCGATGAATCGCCTACCGATGGGAGGTACCATGATCATCCGATTCGCTTTGGCCGCTTTTGTGAGCCTAATTTGCTGGCCGACGTCG
>Ga0315902_10001553_pt1 | contig 36826 bp, 34 predicted proteins | sample LakEriMetagenome_9_FD_203523 | JGI IMG/M metagenome (GOLD analysis project Ga0315902, IMG submission 203523) | Freshwater fungal communities from buoy surface, Lake Erie, Ohio, United States - Buoy 12 MA117 | ecosystem: Environmental > Aquatic > Freshwater > Lake > Lake biofilm | place: USA... | reverse complement strand
TTCTTTAAAAATTCCTACAGCAAATTCAGTAGAGGTTTTTTAAAATAATATCTAAAAATTCCGAATAAACTTAGTTTTTCCTCAAAATCTTGTCCATACTTTTACCCTTAGCTAGTTCATCAATTAATTTATCTAAATATCTAATTTCTTTCATTAGCGGTTCTTGAATTTCTTCTATTCTTACCCCACAAATAACACCGTTTATTAAATTTCTAAGCGGATTAAGTTTAGCCTGGGTAAAAAACTCTTCAAAATTTACCATGGCTTCAATCTGTTTTTCAAATTCTTTTTGAGTGTAACCTGTAAGCCATAAAATGATTTCATCTACCTCTTCCTTAGTTCGCCCTTTTCTTTCAGCTTTTTGGATGTAAAGCTTATAAACACTGGCAAAAGACATATCATAAATTCTTGGCCTGATTAGTTTCGAAGAAGAGATGTTTGGCATAAATTAATTTCCAATATAACTTATCTATTTAGATTCAAATTGTAAACAAAAAATATCTTATACTTAGGATATCCTAGATAGGGGTACATAAGTGAAAAGCGAGGGAAGTACCCCTGGTAAGGGGTCAAGCCGAAGGCTTGGGGGTAGCAAGGGGTCAAGCCGAAGGCTTGGGGGTAGCCAGATTTTAAAATGAAACTATCGGTTTATTTTAGCCCAAGCTTTATTCATTTTTTCATCGAAAGAATTTATTTTAGTAATTTTGTTAAGCTTGCACCAACTTAAATGATAGTTATCTTCCAAACCTAAATTATTAGTTAGATCATTTTGTAGGGCTAAAGCAATAATTGGTTTATCTTCAAATTCCACAATATCTAACTGCAAAAAATGATTAATTAATGTACAAGTTTGCTCTTTTTCCAGTTTCATTGTTTTGAATAAAACCCAGTAAAGTTCAAACAAAACTACATTATTTGAAACAAGTTTTATGCCTCCGGTAACACACTCAATAAAGAATTTTGAAACTAAATTATACTGTTCTAAATTGTCTTTTAATAAATATCTTAAAATGTAATTAGTATCTACAAACTGTTTATTCATAATCTTTAAATTGTTCTTCTTTTGCCAGTTCAATTAATCTTTCTAAATCTTCATTGGTTTCAGCTTTTATATTTTTTGGAATAGGTATTGATCCAGCCAATTTTTTAATTTCTTCTAATTGGTTAACAAGCCTGTAGCCCCCACGAATGTCTTTAACTAAAATTAAATAATTATTTTCAACATTTTTTTGAAAACCTAAGTCTTCTAAAACATCAACAGGAATAGTACCCTGATTTTTCTTACTAAGTTTTACTCTATAAGCCATAGTAGGATTATTGTAAGTTAAGTAGGGAAGAATGTCAAGCAAGGTTTCCCCTAATTCTAAGTGTAGTAAACTACCCCGAAACCTACGGTTTCACCCCTAGATAGGGGTACATAAGTGAAGCGAGGAAAAAAAGTACCCCTGGTAAGGGGTCAGAGTTTGAAAAACTCTGGGGGTAGCTTTGCACACAAGTAAAGAGTTTAACTAATAAAGTTGATTATTTAATTCCTGTTTTTAATTTACTTTGAATTTTGTTAATGCTATCATCTAGATCTTTTTGATCTTGAACCTTCTTAGAATTGATTAGTTCTTCATCTAAAATATATATGATTGCTTTATAAACTATGTCGTAGTAAATACCACACTCTTCTTCTGACAAGTCGTGCACACCCTTACTTAAAATACTATAAAGACTTGAATTTTGAACAAGTGAAGCAGGTAAAAAATCTTTTAATAATTTAATTTTTTCTTCTGCTTTATACTTTTTAAAATCATCTGGGAGGGATGTATTATTATTTATATATTTTTCTTCTGCCTTCTCAATTAAATGTGAAAAGACCCTTCTAAGGTATATGAATGCTCCTATTGAAGTATCGTGAGATGCTAAACCTTGTGCCTTTTTTAATTCTTTTATTTTTTCGTTAGATAAAATCTTTTTGTATTTTGAAAAATCATTACTTTTTAAGTCTGCAAAACTAGGCTGCTGACCAATTTTAATTATTAAATCTGTAGTTTCTAAAAATGTATATCCTTTTTGAGTTTTAACCAAAAAATATATATTGTGACTATCGTTGTAGGTGCAGCAATAAGTTATTAAAGCTGGATTTGCATATTTAATCTTCTTTACCGTATTTGTAGTTTCAGTATATGTAGAAACACTTACAAATTTAAATATTGATATTTCTTTACAATATGGGCAATAGTTTCTAAACTTTAAGTTTTGAATTGTGTCCAAAAATTTATCTGGATCAACTTCCTCAAGAGGTGAGTATAACGGTGTATCAAATAAAAATTCAACACACTTTGTCCCAAACGATTTTTTTGAATTTATCACCTCTTTGTTTTTAGTTTCGTATGTCATAAACTATGTCTAAAGTTTGAACATTAATTTAAATATGTCTACTCACATCTCACTTTTACCCACCTCACCACCCTCTCCCTAACCCCCTCCAAATTCTCCAAAACTTCCTCATTCGTAAACCTCAAAACCGTTATCCCGCATCCTTTCAAAAAATCGTCTCTAACTTTGTCATAACCCAATTTTTCATTATGGCTTTCACCATCAATTTCAATTGCAAGTAACAATTCCGCACAGTAAAAATCTAAAATGTAATTATCTATAATTTTCTGTTTGATGAATTTATATCCATTTAATTTCTTTTCAGACAAAACTTCAAACCAAATTTTTTGTTCAGCTTTGGTCATATACCTAGACATTTTTTTAGAGCGATCTGAAAGTTTTGGATTATAATTAATTCTTTTGAACGGAGATTGGATTTCTGGTGCGGCTACTCCCAAGCTACCCCCAGAGTTTTGCAAACTCTGACCCCTTACCAGGGGTACTTTTGACCTAGCTTCACCAATAGTACCCCTATCTAGGGGTGAAACCAAAGGTTTCGGCGTAGTGAGCGTGGTGTGCCTCTTAAACCTATCCAACTTACCCATAAACAAAACCTTACACCCCCTTCAAAAACTCGCCCAACGCTTCCAAACTAATCTTACTTTCCCCTTCTTGCGTTCTTACAGAAACTTGATTTTCGGCAATATCTTTTGGCCCAACAATTATAAGTACTGGAATTTTTTGCATTTCGGCTTCTCTAATTTTTTTACCGAGTGATTCGCTTCTATCATCAACTTCAAACCTAATTTCGTTGTATTTTAATGGTTTCATTAGCACTGTTTCGTTTAAGATAGATGTGACTTTTTCAACATATTCCAAAGTTTCTGGTTGAGTATTAATTGTTAAAATTTTAACCTGGGTTGGAGCTAACCAAAATGGAAAACGCCCGCCGAAGTGATCTATAATAACACCCATAAATCTTTCTGAAGAACCTGCAATTGCTCTATGAATTACAACTGGTCTTTCTTTTTCGCCAGCTTCATTTATGAATTCTAAACTGAATCTTTCTGGTAAGTTAAAATCGCATTGAATTGTGGCAAGTTGCCATTCTCTTCCCAATGCATCTTTGAACATAAAATCTAATTTAGGACCATAAAAAGCAGCCTCTCCTTCAACCCGTTTATAGTTAAGATTATTAAGCTTTGCCGCTTCTTCCAAAGCATTTTCCGCAGTATTCCAAGCCTCGTTAGAACCAAGATATTGATCCAAATCATTCATATCTCTTACCGAAAGAGAAACCCAACTTGATTCCATTCCAACTGTTTCGTAAAACGAACGGATTATTTCAACGATTGTACTTACTTCGTCTTTTATCTGAGTAATACGGCAGAATAAATGTCCATCATCTTGTGTGATTGATCGTACTCTTGTAAAACCAGATAATTGTCCTGGCTTTTCGTCTCGGTAAACTGTGGCGTGTTCAAAGTAACGCACCGGCATATCGCGGTAGCTAAATTGATTATCTGCAAAAAGCTGCATATGATGAGGGCAGTTCATCGGCTTCATAAAGAAATTATCGGATTTACCCTGAACACGGAAAAGCTCATCTCCAAATTTAGCAGCATGCCCTGAAGTTATATACAATTCTTCCTTGGCAATATGCGGTGTCCAAACCCTTTTATAACCTCTGCCGCGATGTAATTGCCATAAATAATCTTGAATATTTTGACGAATAATCATTCCATTTGGCTGGAAAAGTGGTAAGCCAGCCCCAACTAATTCACTAATTGTGTAGTATTTTTGAGTTTCGTTTAAAACGCGATGGTCTCTTTTCTTAGCTTCTTCCCTAGCAGTTTGAAACTCGGTTAATTCCTCTTTAGTTTCAAAAACCAAGGCGTAAATTCTTTGCATTCTAATATCTCTTTCCTGATCTCCACGCCAATATGAAGCAGAAAATTTATCTAGGGCAAAGCCAACATGTTTTAATTCTTTTACATGCTCAATATGTGGCCCTTTGCATAAGTCTTCAAACACAATTTCCCCAGTACTTTCATTAACTAATCTGTAGATTGTAATTTTCAATTCCCCCATTAAACTTTCTGATAGTTCAAAGTTTTCTTTTTCTTCCACACTCATGCTGGTTGTACCCCTGGTTCTAAGATCATTTAAAAGTTCAACTTTAAGCGGCTGATTGTTCTTTTCAATAAGCTCTATGGCCTCAATAATACTAACTTCCTGAACTTTAAAAGCCAAGTGCTGCTTTAACATTTCCCTCATTTTTTCCTCAATTAAAGGTAAATCTTCTGGAATTAAAGTGCGTGGTAAAATAAAGTCGTAATAGCAACCGTTTTCAATAACAGGCCCAACGCCATATTGAGCTTCTGGGAACATTTGGCCAACGGCCGCAGCCATAATGTGGGCCATAGAATGACGCTTTGTATCAAGGGAAAGGTTTTGTGAGTTTGGGGATAGAGACATAGGTTTTTAATGTATAATTTTAAATTTTTAAGCAATTTTTAATGTAGAAATTTTTAAGACTTTTGTTGATTTTCAAATTTAACTCGTAGGAGAATGCCTACGGCTTCCCAAAAATTAAACCTTAAACATTTTCTTCATTTTATTTAGTATTTATAATTTGTGTGCAAACAAAAACTCCCATTTCTGGGAGTAAGATTATTTCGTAAAACAAAACTACTCCCGTATTTGGGCTGTAGTTGTGGTAGTTACAAAAAATTGCATGTTTTTATTTTAAGCCAAGCTTGATTTAATGTCAAAAAAATATAACTTTACACTAATTTCAAAATACAATTAAATTACAGAGTGATTGAAGTTACAAAAAAATTTGGAGAATACATGGCAATTAAAACTTTAGTAACCTTCCCTGATCACACCAGGGAATCCGGTGAAGAATTTGAAACTTTGAATGAAGCATTAAACTATGTGGCTAAACTAAATAAAAATAAGTTTTTTGAAGGCAAGCCGATCAAAAGTGCTAAAGTTGATTTAGAAACTTAATTGTTAGCCCTATTCTTCTCAGCTTCCAGAGCAGATAATCCAAGTTTTATACTTTTAGTGATTGTCTGTTTTTTTATTTCTTCATCAGCGTCTGGCACATCTTTCAGTTGATCTAAAACAAGCCTAAATATATCTTCTTTTTGGTTTGGTGCGAGTCCTTCAATAATTAAAATATTTGGGTCATTTTCATAATATTTAATTGCATCAAAAATAACATCTATATTATTCGCTGCAGATTCTAAAGCCTTTTCAAAAGTTAATTCTATGGTATCTTTGTTTTCTTCAAAATAAGTTTTAATTAATTGTTCTCCAGTTTTAAAAGGTTGTTCAATTTCCTGAGCTAAGCTTTGAGCTTCTCTGGTTAAAATTTGTAGGTTTGGATTAATTTGTGAAAGCAAAGAAGTTTCGCTAATTAACTTTAGCTTTTCACTATTTTTTTCCTTGAACGATTTTGCAATTATTCCAGCTAAATTTTTAGAGGTGTCGTCTTGTAGATTTAATTGATTTATTTTATCAATAAATTTTTCAATTTGAGGCTCGAACAAAGCATACCTAAAATCACTAAACTTGGTGTGTAAATTTTTATCTTTGATTATTTGTTCATCCAAACCTGCAATTACATTATCATTAGTTTCCTCATAACCTTGGCTGGAAATTGCTTCTTTTACTTTAATGACTAGGTCAATTTTCTCTTCTTGGGAAAGTAAGTTTAAATATTTAGTTCTATCTTCTTTTTTTACAGCAAAAGTATCTGTGGAATCATAAATTACTTTTCCAAGTTTAGCAATTTCAACTATCGGGTTAATTTCTACTCCCGAATTAGCGTAAGCTCTTTCCATTTCCTCCCTAGCCTCGGGAAGTTCTCTTTGGGGAAGTTGTTGTTTAAGTGAATTTTCAAAACTTGTAGGCATTTTGTTTTTGTTTTGGCAATTATACAATAAAAACAACTTTTCAGCAATTCAGTGCTTAAATTAAATAGAACTTTTTAATTATACAATTTCTCTTTAGCTTCTTTAATAACTTTTGCCAATTCTAGCTTTTGTTTCAAATTCAAAACTATTTTATTTAAATCCCCTTCATTATTGGAACTAATTTCTGAATAAGTTTTTTTAAAAATTTCAGGATTATCATCAACTATTTTTGCTAGCTCCTTTAATGACTTTTGCTGTTCCAGAGAGTTTGAATCAAACATATACAAAGCAGTGTTCAATTTTCTTAATGGTTCTGAACTAAATTGTAACACTTCGGCTGGTGTTTTTTTATCAATTAAATTATCTACGCTTCTTATATCTCCTATAAATTTTATACTTCTTGCTAAACTTGCTTGGTGAATAAGTGAAGATAATCCTGAAGTAATAGTTTGCTCGGAAAGATCTTGCCCTATTCTATTTTTTCTGTAATCATCAAGGCTTTGATATTCATCTAATTCTTTAATATTATCAATCCCGATTTCTTCAATTAAACTTAAACACTTTGCTTCTAGCCCATTTAATATTATTTTTGTTGATTCCAATTTATCTATAGTTGAATCTATTTTAGAATCTAAATCTATCAGATCAATACTTTCGATATTTCTTTCTATTTTTTCTCTTGGTTTATTATTCAATCTTAATAGTTGATAAAAAACCTTGACAGGATTAGTATCTGCCTTAATTGCTCCTAAAACTTGATTTATAAGAGCAGGATTAACTTCTTGTTCTCCGCTATTTTTACTTATATTTTCTGCCAAGGTTTTTTGCACGATTGATTGAATTAGATGCTTTGATTTTTCATCTTGTTCGATAATTTGAAATACTTCTTTTGTATGAGCATCGCAACTTGGAATTAAATCTAAAATTTTTTCATAATTTTCTACTGATTTTATTTCAGCAGCCGCAGCTTTTTCTATAATTTCTTTCGTATCGCACGCTCTTCCCTCCACTTTTTTTGGTGGCAAAGAACTTATTAGGTTTAAATCGGTTGTATCCGCAGTCATATTTTTTGTTTTTTGATATATTATACATCTAAAATTAAAAATAGGCAATAATTTTCAACTATCCATTACACCCTCCATAGGTAATTGATTTAACTCGAACTTTGGCACTTAACAAAGTCAGCTTGCCGTCATTTTAATTTGTTATAATATAAATACAAACTATGTCTCATATTCTAATAATTGAGGATGAAGAAAGAATGGCCGCCACTTTAAGGAAAGGCTTGGAAAAAGAGGGTTTTAAAGTAAGCATTATTAGCAACGGCCTGTCAGCCAGAGTAACACAAATAACAAATTATGATTTAGTTCTTTTAGATTGGATGTTGCCAGGTGTTTCTGGAATTGATTTGCTTCACCATTGGCGCAAACTAAAATATACTACCCCAATTATAATGTTAACCGCCAGAGATGGCCTTGCCGATACCGTAACAGGGCTAGATTTTGGTGCCGACGATTATATTTCCAAGTTTTTTAAATGGCCTGAATTAATTGCTAGAATAAATTCTTTATTAAGAAGAGCTAGGCCTGAAGCAAACCTTGTAAAGGGTATTGAATTCGACAGAACTAACCAAATATTTTTAGAAGATAGCATTCCAGTAAATTTAACTGCAACAGAATACAACATTCTAAAATACTTTTTTGATCATCCAAATGCTTTAATTACCAGAACAAGTTTACTTCTTTCAGTCTATCAAGATTCCAAAGAAACTTTTTCAAATGTAATTGAAAGACATATCAAATCAATAAGACAAAAATTTAATTATGACCCTATTTCAACAATTCGCGGACTCGGTTACAGGCTACGGTCTTCCAGCTCAGTTCAAAGCCACAAGGATTAAACTAACTTTCATAGTTTTTATTCTATTAAGTATTCTGTTAATTTTGGGAGGTCTAAATTATTATGATAACAGCAGGCAAGGTTTAGAAAATTTAAGAAACCAAATTGATATTCAAATTGATAAAGAAAGACCAAGGCTTAGAAATCAAATTGATCTGATTGAAGAAAGCAGAATTAAAGCCCTAGGAAGAATTCAATTTCAAATTATTCTTAACAATCTTTTGTTGGTTTTAGTTTTGTGCGGACTAACCTGGGAAGCCCTATATTTCTTACTTTTACCACTTGCAAAAGCCACCAAGGCAAGGGAGGATTTCTTAATCAGGGCAAGCCATGAACTGCGAACACCTCTGGCTATTCTTCATTCAGAAATTAGCCTATCTTTAACAGAAAAAGATTACAATAAATTAGTAAAAATTAACCAAGAATCATTGCTGGAAATTGAAAGACTGCAAACATTAAGTGATACGCTACTTGGAAGAAATACATCTAAATTAACCAAAATTCAAGTTGAAAAATTAGTTTCAGATATTTGGGAGAATTTGGAAAGTATAAATTCAAAGGAGATTAAATTGAAAATTCATTCTAAACAAAGTTTATACATTACCACCGACTCTATTAAATTTTACCAGTTAATATTTAGCATTCTTGAAAATATTGTTAAACATGGAAAAGCCAATACTTTATGTTCAGTTTTAATCGATCAGAACATTGTTTTTGAAAATGAAACTACTGAAAATAATTATTCAGCTGGAACAGGGATAAGTATAATGCAAAGTTTAGCCCAAGATTTAAATTTTGATTTTACTTGGGAAAACAATGGAAATATTCACAAAACGGTTTTAATATTAAAAACTCAGCGTGATTAAACTTTTGGTAGAAAAATGATTAATATAACCCCAGCTATCATAAAACAGCCTGCAATTAATTTTTGGTAGAATCTATCTTCATTCCAGATGAACTTTCCATACACAATGTTCAGTAAGGTATCCATTCTTCTTACGGCACCAACATAAGCCGGCTGTGAAACCAAAGCTACTGAATTAAATTCACCAACCCAAGTGAAGAAAGATAAGGAAGTAAGCCACAAATTTGTACCTTTAAAAATTTCTTTTTTCGGAAATTTAGTTCCTAAAATTACAATATCAACCAACATTAAAACAACGGTAATAATTAAGTTTACAGCGGAAACAAAACCTAAAATGTTCGAGCTTCGTATTCCAACCACGAAGCCAACACTTCCAAAACTCCAGATTAATGCTACTAACAAAGCTAAGCTAGAACCTAGACTAAATTTAATATTAATACCTTTTTTGTTTATTTTAGCATGGGCCAGAATTGATCCAAAAACAATTAAAATAACTCCGATTAATCCATTAGTATTGAACGGTGAATTTAAGAATACAATATTAATAAAATATGAGAAAGCAGGACCCAAGGAAAGCATTGGTACTACTATGGAAAGATCTTCAATTTTTAAGGCGTAAATGAGCAATAAATTTCCAACTATTTCCAAAAGAATTGTACCCATTAATAGCCACAGAAAATCTCCGTTCAAACTTGGCAGACCAAACCAGAATATAAAAAATAAATAAACTGGAATGGCAAGCAACCCAGGCATCCACAAAATAGTTATAGGACTTAATCTGGAAGAAAGTTCTTTACGAATTGGAGAAACCAAAGAAGAACAGAAACCAGAAAAAACTGCGTACCAAAACCAAAGCATTCTATTAGCTTAGTTTTAAAAGAAAATCTGGTCAAAGCATTTACCAACTTCCGCCTCCGCCTGAAAAACCTCCGCCTCCTCCGCCTCCGCCTGAACTATCACTTGGCGGGGTGTAAAATGTTGCAACCGCGTAACTGGTGTAGAAAGAATTTACCGATGAAACTTCGCTTGAGTCTGGAATTAGTTTTCCGAAATACTTTTGATACTTAGGTAAAATTCCGAAACTGGCAGCAAATGGAACACTGACAAGATATTTCTGAATTCCATCTTTTGGATTATTGCTGAAATCCAGCTTTAATATTTCTACATGCTCTAAATAATATTTGTACCTTGTGCAATATCCAGTCATTTCCAAACCTAAGTTATTTAATCTGGCCCATTTGGCAAAAATAAAGTAAACACCTGGAAGACTGAAGAAAAAAGCCCAAAGTAATAAAGTTGACCAACTATTCCCCAATAAAATTGCAGACTGCAAAACAGAAAATGCTATCGCACCTAAAACAAATACTGCAAAACCATACAGTAAAGTCCAGAGAATAGGAGAATTTAGTGGTTTTTTGTCGTAATACTGCGATAATGATAGTTTAATGCTATTCTGGGTTTCTTCCAAATGGGTTGCAGGGCTAATTTTAGTAGAAAGAATGCCTTCATTTACACCCAATTTAGCTACTGCTTCAATAGTTTCGTTATAAATGGAAGGGAGATGATTATTGGTTGGCAAGTCTTTGTGAAGGCTTATGGTAATATCTTTAGAACCTTCCTTAATTGGTTCAATTTTTAATATTTTCTTATGATTAAGCCACAAAATATAGCTTAGCAGAATATTTTTAACATCAAATTGTCCATCACCGACAAGATAATTTGCCTGCCAGGGCAACAACTTTGGCTCTTCAAATTCAGGCCTGTCCAATTTCTGCTTCCCCCATTCATCTCTAGCTATATAATACCAGATTAAATATAGAGCATAGTTAACTAAAATTAGCAGAAGTAAATATGGCCAAGTACTTAGGAAAATGCTAATAAATAAAGAAGAGGCTGGCTTATCATTGTTAAGTTTTACTTGGAGTGGATTTTTATCACAATTTTTATATTCTCTTAAATCTTGTTCTGTAATTACATTCTGGGAATCTGGGTAAAGTATGTTTAAAAATTCTGCATCAGGATTTGGTGTAACTTTGGTTTGCCCGTCTATTCCACAAAACATATTTCCATTATATTTTAAAGAAAGCTGTCCAATTGTTTCAGTCCAATCATTCAAAAAAATAAAATTATAGGCCACATCTGGGTTGTAATCTGCTTCAACTTCTAAACCGTAAGAGTAAAAACCAGGGTCGATGAACACATTTTTATCACCAATTCTAATTCTAAACTGATCCCATTCATTTATTAATTCATATTTTTCACTGCTCCAATCTAAAGTTTCAGCACATTTTAAATCACATTTTTCGTTAGATTTGGCTTTTATAACATTTTTTACTGAATATTCCGTCCAAACTCCGTCTTGATTTTTAGGTAAGGCCAGAAAAACCCCTCGGCTTGGTTTGTTAAACTTTTCGGTAATAAAATACTTTATTGTAATTTTCTTATTGGAAGTGTTTGTAGATGAAACTATGGAAATGTTAGCTGTTTCATTGGATATTTCATCAGCTTTTACAGGCAAAAATGGCAGACAAACTAATATTCCCAGCAGCCCAAGAAAAGCAATTTTGTTTTTTAAATAGATAGGTATCATAATAAGTTGTACCGTAGCCATTAACTAGTATTCAGTTTTGGTCAATCCTCTCGATTTGAAAGAATATTCACCAAGACTGTGGATACCTTACTTATACAGAATGTTTACAGTTCAAAATGCTCCTTGAATATTCCAAAAACCTAGATATTTGACTAGTAAAAAGTTAAAATTACTACTTAACAGTTTGTCTGAATTTACTAAGCTTTCTAAGCTATTTAGTTTTAAAAGAAGGTGATAATCTTTGACAAACCAGGTAAATTATCTTATTATAACAATATATACTTGATCTAAAAATTAAGTAGACTTTATGGACAAGGCCTAAAAAGCCTGAAAACAATATGAGTTACAACGATATAGAATCAATCAACCCCTACGGATACCAGCCCAACTTTATTTTAGTAAATAAGCCATCCAAAGGATCCTTCTTCGGAGACATAGTACCTGTTTACAGAACTACTCAAGAACTTAGCAATGTAATTGTTACATCTTGGGAAGGTCTTTCCAGCTTTATCTTAAATAGTAGCAACTTTTTAGTTTGCGTACTAAGTTTTCTAAGTCAGGCCATTAATAATACCGCTTATCAAAGCTATTTAATTATTAATTCTGCTTATCAACAGGTTTTAGAAATGCCAGAAATTCTTGGCGGAGTTAGCAGTAAATTACAGATTGCATTTGAAACTTTAGCCCAGGAAAGCACTCGTGAATTATGGTGGTTAGAAGTTAAACTAGATGTAAGAACACTAATTGACCAAGCAACTGCCAGCATTAATAGCATTTGGAAAGTTTTACAAAAGTTTTACCTTGCCGCTTTAATTTTTCTTTGTTTAGGATTTTTAAATTTAAGCACACCTTTGCTTGCTTCCAGCAATTCGAACAGCTTTTTAACTAAATTTTTAAATAATAATAGCTATGTTTCACAATCTAGCTTGCTTGCTTCCAAAGATTTTCAAGTTACTACCAACTTAGCTACAACCAATAGCGCAGTAGTAATTTCTACTGTTTCTGTTTACACAGTAAAAGAAGGCGACACTTTAGATAAAATTGCAGAATCCTTTGGAATTAAAACACAAACCATTTGTTTCAATAATTACGGAACTGCTGAAGCTTGCACAATGAAAGTAGGAGATAAATTATATATTCCTTGGGTTGATGGATACATTTATAACTTAACTAAAGATGTTTTAGCTAGCGATTTATCTAGCACTTATGGTTTAACAGTAGAAGAAATTGTTAGCTATAATAATTACAGCTATAACCCTGTAACCCTTAACTTCCCTAAAGATAGTTTGGTTTTAATTCCAGGCACCGATTTTGCTAAGATTTCCGAAGCCAACAAAAAAGAACAAGCCAGACTTGATGCAGCTACAAAGAGTGCAGAACAAGCAGCTAGAACTAAAAACCTTAGCAGCCAAGCTATTCCAAGAACAACTGCACTACCAGATTTAAACTATATGAAGGGTGGTTTCATTTGGCCAACCGTAGGTTTCGTAAGCAGATGTGTTCAACCAGGCCACATTGCTTGTGATATTGCCAACCATTCTTCCCCTGCCATTGTTGCTTCCAAGGGAGGAACCGTTTCAGCAGTTTATAGATATGATGTTGTAGGTTATGGTTTAGCTGTTGTTGTTGACCACGGCAGAGACGAAAATGGAAGATCTCAGAAAACACTTTACGCTCATATGTCTGAAATTAGTGTTACTAAAGGACAGAAAGTAAATCAAGGTGATCAGTTAGGATTTATGGGTCAAACTGGATACGCTTCAGGAATTCACCTTCACTACGAATGTATAATTGACGGTGTAAAACAAGATCCATTGCAAGTTTGCTTACCATAGAACTAGATTCCCTTAATTGGGAATTTTTTAATAAAATAGTCGCCAATTTTTTAAAGGCGACATTATCATAATTCTGTTAATTATTCAAAACCAGGGTCAATTTTATCTAGGACAGACTTGAGCTGGGCCTCAAACTCGTCAACATTAATAGATTCTGGCTTGGTTACCGCATTTTCAAGGATATGATAATCCAGTTGAAAATTAAATTCATTCCAAAAGCTGTAAGTAAATTTAGACCAAAAACGGCAAGTAAGCGGTAATTCCGATACCAAAATTAATTTATTCGCACTAGAATTGATTAAAATATTCATCTACTTGTTTATAAAGGAATTTTTTAATATTAATATTCTAATTTATTTAGTCAAAAAAACTATTCCCAGATTATTTCTTTTTCTGACATTCCTCCAATTCTTGATGGGGTTAAGAAAAGCTTGAATCCGTGATATTCTTGCTTATTGTTCCATTCTTTAAGATTGAGAGAATGATTGTGATTCGTTGTAACCGACAAAGCTGGATTATTAACTTTAAGTCCTATTTTAAAAGCATTAAAGGCCAACAAATTATCCACCGATTTTCTTCCCAAATAAAATTCTTTCTGGATCAATTCCCAGTCTTGCAAACTTGCTACCCAGGTATCTTGGCTGGTGGAATATAATTGTGATAACTTGTTTAATCTTCCTTCTCTGAAGAGAACATCGTTCTGGTATCGTGTAATAGCCCAAAATTCACTTTTTCCTAAATTTTCATGTACCTGACTATTTAAATTGTCTGAAAAGCTAATATCGCTGTTGCTTAAACAAATGGCGGACATTTCATCCTCTAAAGTTTTTATGTGGTTGAACATCTGCTGAATAGTAAATTGTTCCTTGGTAATTTCAAATTCAACGCTAGAAAGGTACTTCTTTACATCATTTTGGTTAGCTAAATATTTGTTTAAATCGTCCAGCTCGACACTATCTTCAGAGAAAATATAAATTTTATTGAATATATTTGCTTTTAAATTGTCTTGGATTGAGGAATAAACTTCGTCTTGCCGTTCTTTCGAATTAAATTTTCCAAAACTTGTTATCCAAACTAAATTATTTTCCTGGTTTCGATCTTGGTTTAATTTTTTTTCTGAGTTTATATTTAATTTACGGATATAAAGAGCCAAGATGACCAACAGAATTGGAATTATTCCTATTTCTAAAACCAAATTAAAAGGACCGAAATGGGCTGGTTGATAGGCCCAATTATCTAGTATAAAATTCTTTTGCAGAAAAAATGCAGAACCTCCCAAACCTACTCCAAATAACAAAGAAGTAAAAGACAAATTTGAAAATAAATTAATCCACAATGAAAATTCTTCAACTCTAACCAGGTCAGATTTACCTCTACCAAGCCAAAGAACTGTAAGTGTACCGATTGAAATGACCACAAAGATAATTATCGCGGTGACATTTTTTGATGGAACTTTTCTCCAATTTTTAATATTCTTCCAGGCAAAATTTAAAATTAAGTAAATTGCCAGCAAAGCAATTCCAAGCCTGCTAAAGCTTAGTATTACAATTATAAAACTGATGTATATTAAATATTTTGAAAGTTTATTCTGATTGTAAAAAGAGGTAAGGGATAGGCAAAATATGCCCAACATGGATAGATTATTTGGATGTGGCAACAAGCCGTAACCGCGTAAAAAGGTATGGTCGAAACTAAAAATGTTGAGGTTTTGTCTGGCCAGTTCTAACAATTGGAAATTTTCACCAAGCAGGTTAAGACCTAGAAAACTTGAAGTTGCAACTTGGTAAACCGAGATTAATAAATTTAAAACCATGTAACCAATTAAACCATAAAATACAAAATTCAAAGGTTTAGTAGATTTCAACCACATCCAATAAACCAAACAGAAAAGTATTGGAATTGGAAGTAAAAAATTTAAATAATCTAGTAAAAAATAGAGAATCAAGCACAATAGAAAATAAATTTTGTTGTACTTTGAAACATTTTCAGCTGATAAAATTTGATTTGCCAGATAAACCCAACATGAAATTACACAAAATACCCAGAAAAAGTTAAAATAAGCTGCAAAGTTTGATGAAGAAACTAAAATGGATATTAGAGAGGATAAAAGAAGAAATATTTTTAAAGAAACTTCATAAACATTGGCACGAATTAAAATAACAAAAGCAAATAATATTACCAAAACATGAGGAAAAGATATATTTATGCTGGTAAAATAGCTTGTGTAGGGAATTGAAAATATTTTGTTTAAATTAAAAGTAAAGCCAAGGAAAAGGCTTGCTAAACCCAACATAACCAAGAAATAATTAAGCCGGGTTGAATAACCCCAATTCATAAAATTCAAAGTATTTTTCACTTTAATATGCTTAGAAATTAAACAAATAAGGGCAAGAAAAAAAATTACATTGACAGGCAAGAAAAAAATAACAAAATTCTGCTATTGTGGCATTAGGTAAAAGTTTAGGAAACATTCTTGGCGACTATTTCGGTCAGGAAAGCGTAACTCTTGGAAATCAGGAGTCAAATTTTGGTAAAGATACCCTTGTAACTTTGCTTCCTATAAATTCAATAAACCCTAGTCCGTTTCAAACCAGATCGATTTTTGAAGATAATAAAATTAACAAATTAGCTGCAAGCATTAAGGAAAGTGGCTTGATTCATCCAATCTTGGTTTTGAAAAGAGACAAAGACAGCATAGATGAAAGTGCAGATGGTTTTGAATATACACTTTTAGCTGGGGAAAGAAGACTTCGAGCTTGCAAAAGTTTGGGTTTTACAGAAATTTTATGCATTATTAAACCTTTTGATTCACTTTCAGGTAAGCAACAAGCCATGTTGGCAGCAGTAGAGAATTTGCAAAGGGAAGATTTAAGCCCTATCGAACTTGCCGGAACTTTTTTGATGTTAATGCAAACCCAGAATTTTGATGAACAGGAATTAGCCGACAATCTTGGTCATTCTTTGCAGTATGTAAAAAACTATATAAGATTGTTAACTTTAGATCAAACCGTTCAACAAGCCTTGTTGGAAAGAAAAATTGGTGAGGGTCAGGCCAGATTTTTAGTTGGATTAGAACCAAATTTACAAATAAAACTATTACAAAGAATTATCGCCGAAGAATTAACAGTGAAGGAAATATCGGCTATTACTTCGCAATTAAAATCTGCAGAAGCAGTTAAACCAGTTTTAACACCTAAATTAAAGACTGTAACTAAATTTAGCCCTGATATTATTGTTAAAGCCCAAAAGCTTGCAGAAATATTCCCTAACGCAGTTTTAAAGTGTACCGGCAGCGAAGAAGAAGGTAAAATTGTAATTTCCTGGAAAAAAGAAGCCAAGTAGGTGAACGCTAGCCGTTCCTAAAGTGTGCACCGTTCCTAAAATTCTCAACAAACCACATTATTCGCCCCCAAGCTAAACCAAAAGCAAGGGGATTTTTTTACGACCTAATTCTTGTCCAAAGTTTATTGTCTGTTCCGCGGACGAATTGGTATTGTTTTCCGTTGAAACTTACTTGGGTTGGTGAATTCAATACTGTAATGAAGTTTCCTTGTATCCAAGTGCCGTAATCATTTCTATGGTACAATCTGTTGTCTATGCCTGCCCCAGCTTCAACTACTAAACCGTTGAATGCAGAAAAATTAGATGACTCAATACTGTTTAAGGATTCACTAAATGAATTAAGTGAAAGATTTGTGAAATCATCTACAATATAATTGGTTTTAAATTTGGCATCTCTTGCCCCGAACCACATTTTATTATTTACCACAACTGGTTTAGACATGTCTGAATATGTAAATCTGTCGTATCTGACCCAAGTATTAAACACCTCCGGGGTTCCCATTGACCTGAAGTAAATTGCGCTGTCCGTTCCCAAAGCTATTTGGAATAAGGTTGAATCAACAACTCCACCTACTGCTGTTTTTGTGGTTGTTAAACCGCCAATAGTACTCCAAACTGGTGTAGTGTAAGCAGTCTGATTGAAAGATGTATATTTTGCGGTATAAAGAACATTGTCTGTTCCTGTGGCAAACAACCAATATTTTGAATTAAAATTGTGTAAGGAAGGTAAATCTTTAATGGTAATTGTTCCAACCCTTCTCCATCTCTCACCTCCTGCTTCGCCAACTTTCCAGAAATATAATCCGTTATCTGTACCTCTGGCAAAAACATATAATTCACCTGCTGGATCTATACTTAAAACTGGTGTTCCAAGCGCAGTTATGGAAGATAATCTGCTCCAATTGTTAAATACTCCATTGGAATCAGCACTTCTTAAATATAGCCCTCTATCTGTTCCTACTGCTGCTTGGTAAAGTCTGTTATTGTAAATAATTTCCTCGGTTTTACCTGCTAATGTAATAGCATTTGGTGACCATGCTGAAAATGGTTGCAAAATATTATAGGTATTGATATTTGAATAAGCCCCACCGTTTATGTTGAACTCGAACTGAGTTGGTGAACTGACAGAATTTATTGGAGCAATAAGTGAATTACATCCCATACTTTCTGTAACACCAGTAACAATTATACAAGGATTACTATTTATGCTGCTTCCTATTTTAATAGTATGAGTAGGTAAGTTAAATGAAAGCCCTTTTCTTAGAGAATACAAACAATAAAGAACATTCTGCTCTGCTGTGTTAGTAACCTGTTGATTACAATAATTTAATTTTAAGTTTTGACTAGTTACTGTAACTGAGGAGTAAGGTGTGGAACAATCAATTCTAAACAAATCATTAGTAGCGTAACTTAAAGCAATAATCAGCTGATTCGAACTATTGTTTACCATCATTACATTGTTATAGTATAAAGGTGCCATCTCTACTTGTGCCCCATTGGATATATTAACTCTGGAAAAAGATCCGTCAAACTGTATGTAAGCAAATGTATTAGTAGAATCTGTTAAAACTTTAGCCTCGTCCAAGGTATTTAGGCTGGTTGAATAGTTTACTGAAAATGTTGGAGTGCTTGAAACTGGGAAAGTATCAGTATCTAAAATTCTTTTTACCCTTAAGTAATTAGAGTTATCCATATATGAAACCATTACACCTCCACCCACTACAGAAGTTGGCATAGTAATTAATTCTTCAGATAATCTGTTTGGTTCAACTTGCGAACTTGGGCTGTATTCAAATCTTCCTTTTTCTGTGCCATTAGTATTTAATACTAAAATGGATAAACTTATATTGGTAGAACTTGCCTGATTATTTGGGATAGTGGCCACAAAAATTAAACCAGCTGTAGAAACATTAGTTCTTAGACTATATTCACTACTTAAATTAAATGAGGTAATGCTTGGAAGAGTGAATGTGTTTAATAATGATCCAGTGCTTGAGATTTTATCTATCTGTGTTCCAAGAGTAATACTATTAATTAAATTTGATACTATATCATAAATAATATATAAATTTCCCGCAGAATCAATCTGAATAGAGTTAGGGCCAACATATTTGTTTGAGCCGTTTATTGTATAAATTTTATTGTAATTAGTTGTTCCGTTAGGAATTCTGTAAACATGGTAATTTCCAACCAAACTTTCAAAGGTAATTTGATAAGCATCTCCTACTGCATTAGCTACAACCTTACCAGTTAATAATTTAGCTGGAACATTAACACTAGTTTTTACACCAACATTATTGAATTTATCTACAACTGACACATTATTTAAATAGTCGTATCCTGCACTATATACATTTCCTTGCCCATCTGCTGCCAAAGCACTAATGGTTGCTGAAGTAGATGAGTTTATATAATTAGCTGAACAAGCATAATTTGGTATACTTTCTTGCAATTTCACATCAGCAAGTTTAACTTGGCTGCTTTTTTCCTCAAACTGCCTTGTATTTTTTGGAACTAAGGTTTCTCTCCATTCCTTTGAAAGGTTAACTGAATCATTAAGTCGGCTTGGTTTTAGAGAAGAAAAATTAACTTCAGAAGTATCTGAAAGATTATTATTTGGATTTTCAGGATCAACACAGATTCCAGCTGAATTTAAAATTAATCCTGCTTCACAAATTTGATTAGCAGAGGCTTTGTTGTCGCTTCAAATATAGCCAATAAAGGCAATGGAAATAGTTGAAGCTATAATTACTAAACTAAGCCCAATTAATGAATATTTTAATATAGCTCGGTTATTATTAAATATTTGTTTTTGCATATTTATTTTTTACAAAAACATTATACAGTAAGAACCTGTTTTAGCCAATTTATGAACAATAAGGACTAAGCGTCAATATCAGAATTTTCTTCAGAAACTACCTCGCCTTCTGTTTTTTCTTCAATAGCATTAATACTAATATCTAAATCTAATAATTCAGAAGCAAGTCTAACATTTACACCTTTCCTTCCAACAGCTAAAGAGGCCTCTTCTGGGTAACAGAAAATGTTTACACGGTTATCTTCCTTAGAATAGTCGATTGTTTGAATTTCAGCTGGTTCTAGAGCATCCATAATCATTTCTTCCATTTCTTCTGGTCTGTTTTCCACAACATCAATCTTTTCAGACATAGTGATGGAAATTTCACGCATGATATTAATAATTCTTACATTCTTTCTTCCCAAAATAGTTCCAACTGGATCGATATTTTCATCTTCAGGGGCTGAAACCAAAATTTTACTTCTAACACCGGCTTCTCTAGCAATTTTATCAATAACCACAATTCCTGCTTCAACTTCAGGAACTTCTTTGGCAATAATAGCCCTAATAAAGTCTGGGTGAGAGCGGGATAGAACTAACCTTGAATTTCCTCTTTCATCTTCACTGATTTCCACAATTAAAGCTTTGATATTCTGACCTGGCTTGAATCTATCGGTTGGCATTAGGTTTTCCTTAGCAATAAATCCAGAAGTGTTGGCAAATTTTACAATATAGCCACCTTTCCTTGAAAAATCTACTTCTACATTAATTACATCACCAATTTTGTCTTTAAACTGTTGAAGAATTTTAGTGTGCTTAACATTGTTAATACTTTGGCGTAAAACCTGCTTTGCAACCTGGGAAGCAATTCTACCAAAATTCATATCTCCATCAGTAATTACAACCTTTTTTAAAGTGTCTCCCATCTGGGCGTTAGGGTCGGTAAGCCTGGCTTCTACCAAGGTAATTTCGCGTAGTGGATTGATAACTTCTTCCACAACATGGGTTACTTCGTAAACGGTATATTTTCCAGTTAAATTGTTGAATTCACCTTCATAAGATTTGTCTTTGTCACCAAATTCTTTGCGGTAAGCACCGGCAAGGGAAGTACCGATAGATTTAATAATTTCATCTGGCGCAAGACCAATTTCAATTCCCAACAAGTCAATTTGTTCTTGAAGGTCGGCTAAGTTAAAGGGCATAATAATGTATAAATAATTTTTAATTAAGGTTTCGGTAAATTTGTGTACCCCTGGTAAGGGGTCAGAGCGAAGCTCTGGGGGTAGCAAGGGGTCAAGCCAAAGGCTTGGGGGTAGCCAGCAAAATTCACCTAAATAAAAGAACCTCCAGTTGGGAAGTTCTATATAATTTTTATAAACCCTAGAATCGACGAGTTGTCAAGACATTTTTGGCTTTAAGTGTTAGACCGAGGTTAAATTGTATTTTCTCCTCGAATTTAACATCAGAGTCTGGAAAATATCTCCAAATGAAATCACTGTATTTTGGTGTGAAGTCTTTCGGATATGAAGTATAGCCATTCTGCATGACAAATGGTACGGATTCCAATGGTGGAAGCTGTAGTTTGATTGATTCTCCTCCATCAACAAGTTTTACAATTGAAGCGTTGTCATATTCTGTGTTAAACAAATCAGTATAGTTTTTATACATTCCAACAGCAACATAAAGCGGAACAGTTGTAGCTAAATTAGAAAATTTACTGTTCACCTTTGAATGAGGTTGATCTCTTACCGCTACATTTATTACCCAATTAATTGCTTCAATAGGGACAACATACGAATCGCCATTTTTTTCTTTCACTTGAGAAAAATCAATTATCAAGTTCAAAGAGTATAAATCTGGTGTTGCATTATAGATATTAATCTCGCTACCCCAGCCGACCTTGCAGAATTGTCTAATCCAAACATAGTTTGAAATAGAGCCCTCAACAACAATTTGCTTGTTTGCCTTTTGCAAGGTGTCGAGAGTTGCATCGATTTCAACTTTTGTTGTTTCAAGTTTGGTATTTCTAATTTTTTCACCCAGCGCGTTAAAAGCCTTTCCAGCATTATTGATAGATCCCATTACTAGGTAATCTGCAACAAAGTTTCTTAAATCTGGTGAAGCATAAAGCGCAATACAAAGTGCACCAACAAATAAATATCCTTTCTTCAAAATAACCTCCATATTTTCAATCTAAATACCCAATACTCTATTATGAATCACAAAAATTGGGTATGGTCAAACTGGTTTTTTGGTTGGTTTTAGGAAGAAAAGTGGTAAGAATATACAAAGAATTGCAAGTATTAACTGTAAAAATCTAATGGAGTATAGAAATGTCTCATCAATTCTATTACTATCGGTATAATCAAATAAAAAACTTTCTATTCCACAATTTAATATTGCAAATCCAAAGGAATAAAAGGCTATAATTCCAAGCTTTTTATAATATCTAGAAAAGATTAAATAAATTATTGAAATCAATAGAGAAAGTAAGGGTAATTGTAACAAAAAAATAATAAAAAAATCGAGTAGCATAAATAATATTGCAGATTAAACTAGGCTTTTGATTGTAATTTAGATTTGGTTATTTTTGGTCTGAAGAATAATATAAACAGGACAGTATTAATTGGTAAAACTGTTCTTAATATTGATAAATACGAACTTATAAATGATTCGGTAAAGTTTGGGAATATTCCAATTTCAGCATTATCTATATTAAAAGCATTGCCGATTAAACTTCGTAATGGTTCAAAAAATGATAATAACAAATACAAAAAACTAATTCCAAAAATTATTTTTGTTGCAAAACTAGTTTCAAATTTATAGAAATAGAAGCTTAAACCAATGTATAAAAGTAGGGTTGGTAAATACAATACAAGCGAAATTAAAGTTCCTATTGTTACATTACAACCTTCGTTCGAACACACTAAGGGATAGCAAAGAGCTAGGAAAATAATGTTCAACAAGATGATGGTGAGTATTTTATAACTATTATATATTTTTAACATATTATTATTTAATTACACCCACTAGAGACGAAAACAGATGTCTTCCGTTCATGAGTTTTTCCCTTTATTTTTAAGCAACAAAAGTGGCAAAAGAATTGTGATTACTGCAAAAATTATCTGAAAATTTCTTACAAATTCTAAAATGTTATTATCAATTTGGTTACTATCAGTATAATAGATCAGAAAAATGTCAATGGAACAATTTAACATTGCAAACCCAAAAGAATACAGACTAATAGTTCTAAGTTTTTTATAATATCTTGAAATTAACAAGTAAAAAATTGATATTAATAAAGAATAGAATGGTAGAAAATATATTATGTACATAAGGATTTTATTTTTAAGGATTACATCCTGCCCTAAACATTCCGTCTAGGCCTACATCAGGTCTCCAAGGTTCTAAGTTCCACTTTCCTTTTGCAACTTTTTTTGTATAAATTTGAATATAAATAGTAGTTGCAAGATAAAAGTAAATAAAGCTAAAACTAATGCTAAGTACATCAAATAATTATAATTAAGTTGAACTCCTAAGAAATAACTTGGATAAAACTTATCAAAATTTACATTTTCATCAGCCAAAATTCCAAAAAAAGTCAGTAGCAATATACATAACAATTGCACCATAAGGGAATATGGGATGAATATTACTGTGGTGTTTATTTTCATAAATAGTTGATAAATTAATTACAGCCACTACCGACAAATCCCCAATAACCCTTATCCTTTTTTGCAGGTTCAATATTCCACGGAGTTTTAAAACCTTGAGGAAAATCAGCATGGCACATAAATTGATTATACATAGACCAATATTGATTTGTATTCCATTGTTTGTTCCATGGCCTATTAACACATGTCCAACCAGACCATAATGCACAACTTGATGTTTTGTCGAATGATTCTTGCCAGCAAGCCCATTGACCTGCACAATTCCAAGCACCGCACCAAGTTGGATTGTTGCTAGCAGACCACATTCCATCTCTATTTATCCAATTTACGGTACTAATTGCGTTGCCACACCATAAGGGGTCGGCTACAACTGGAAAGGCTGCATTTTCTAGGTTTATGTGTTGCCTTAAAGTGTTTCCGTTTTCTACTGTGTACCAGGTTTTTAAATCTTTTTTGTTAGCATCTACCGCCCAAGGTTTTCCTATTGAAATAACCGGGGTTTGTCCAGACATTATTAAATCTGAAGTTGATTTATCTATACTTTTTGGTAAATTAATTTTTTCTTTTTTGTTGAAATTTGGGTTGGGTTTGGTTATAACTGCGCTTCCATCATTGTTGATTGAAAGTTTATAATCTGGTTTTAGTTCTACTTTAAAATCGTAAAAATTCGGAGCATCTTTAGACTTTATATTAATTACTTGTCTTACTCCACCATCTACTGCTTCAACAATGATATCTGATTTAGACTGTTCACCTGAATAAATAACTTTGTCGTTGATAATATCTACTGAATTTATTTCTTTATCTTCTGGAATTGAAATAGAAATATCATCATTTAACTTTGATAATTTAACCTTTTTATCTTTCAAATTAAAGTCTAGTTTAATATTTTTTTGGTCGGAATTTAAACGATTATTATCATTATTATTTTTAGTAAGTTTTTGGGAAACTGACTTCAGTTTATCTTTATCTTTTATATTTTCGAGTAATAGTTTAGTTTGGTTAAAAGATCTTTTATTTACCGTTAAATCTAGCGATTCCGAGGCTTGAACATTAAAATTAAGAAGCGAGAACGCCAATACTAAAATGATTGTTAATGAAAATATATTTATTTTGAAAAGTTTTGTGAACATATATAGTTTTTTAAATTTATAATATTCTATATAAGCCATTGAATTAAACAACAGTCAAAGAAAAAAACTGTTCACAGATTGGACTTTAAATATATTATTCCAGCCAATAATAGTTATTATCTTGGTATAGCTATGCTTATTAGACCAAACAAAACAAAGAGGAAAAGCAATGTTGCAAGAACTAAATGAATTATTCCTAAAATTTTGTTAGTTTTTCTTAGGTGACAAAAATATGAAAGGTTCAGACCAAATCCAATCATTGCAACAGTTCCTAGATTATAATATTGGCTAATGAAGGAGTGTGATTGACCTACCATTTCAGCATCTTCTTTAAGAATTGTTGAATATAAATATAGTATAATAATTGCTATACAAGTAGCAAAATAAATTAAATAAGTCTTAGTCAAAGTAATTTGTTTCATGCAATATCATTTATTTAGGTATTGCGACACTAATTATTCCAAACAAACCAACTAAAAGTAAAAACACTGCCAGTATAAAATGTATTTTATAAATAAACTTGTTCCTATTCTTTGCGTAAAAAGAGTAAAATAAGTTGAGTCCAAAGCCAACTATCGCAACAGTTTTTAAATCGTAATATTGGCTAATAATAGGAACAGGTTGGTTTAATATCTCAGCACTTTCTCTGGAAACTGTAGAGTATAAATAGAGAAAGATAATTGCTATGCATGCAACAAAATAGATAAAATATGCCTTGGAGAAAGAGTCTTGTTTCATAACTTAATAGACTATGAATAAAATCTAATTTGATCTCGAAGCATTTCAGTATTAAAACTCCAAACTCCACATGCAGTTAATCTGCCATGGCCAATAATCATTTTTTGGTTTGAATAACCATACCGCCTGACTGATATACCATTATCCCATCTTACAGCACATTCCGTTGCGATACTCCACCCGTCTACTTTATTTACTCTGTACCCATTAAGATAAAATGAAAAATCACAAGGCATTATCCCAGATCGCTCGTCTTCAGTATTAGCAAGTCTTCCTACCCAGTTTGCTTTTTGCCCATAGTAAGTTTTATATTGATATCCAACCCAATCTGGAAATGAAGTTTCCCATTCACAGCTCTCCCACCGTGCAGCGTTTACACTTATCTCACCGAAATTTGCAACTTCTTTTTGAGAATTAATTTTATTTAATCTTTGAATTTTTTTGTCGCTATTAATAAATACCTCTAAACTATTTTTTTGTATTTCATTTAAATTATAAATAGATGAATTTTTTCCAAATTCTTTTTGAATATAATTAGTAATAATTTTTTGAATTTGTTTTGTAATCTTCTTTTGTTTAAGGCTTAATTCAATGGAGTTATCAATATTTTTTTCATTCACAGCTAACACCTCAATAGAAGAAAGTTTTTTAATTTCTTCAACTTGCTTACTCAACTTTTCTCTGCCACCTTTAAATTCTTGTGACTCGTTTAAGGCGAGGCTTAGTGTTTCAATTTTAGAGTCTTTTTTTGATTTGATGAGCACATTTTCGTCATCAAGGGATAAAATTCGTTCACTAACTATTTTATCATCCTCGCTTAAGCTGTTTGTTTGTGCTATTACACCAATAATGTTGGGAATAGTAAAAGTTATTATTAGTAATACTACTACAATAGATAATAGTCTGATATTGTAAAGTTTAAACATGTTTAATATGCTGTACATTCAATTTAATAATGTCAATTTAAAAAATAGATAAATAGCAAACAAAAAAATAAAATAGATTTATGAAACATAGACAGATGGGTTAATAAAGTGAATATCATGAAGTAACATTACCCCGCAACAAAAGACCCAATTAAGGGCCTTTATGATGGTTTTACAGAAGTTTGCAACTTACAGCTGGATTTTAGCAAAGTTTTATTAAATTAAAAAACTAGAAAAAATTAAAATTCGACTGATTAGTATCACTTGGCTGAAGCAGTTAACCTGCCTTACACCTATGACCTATTATTACGTAGTAGTCTTCTACGAGTCTTCAGAGCACAAGGCTCATCGAAATCTTATCTTGAGGACAGCTTCCCACTTAGATGCTTTCAGCGGTTATCTTAACTATGCGTAGCTACCCGACGATGCTCTTGGCAGAACAGCCGGTACACCAGAGGCATATGGATCTCGGTCCTCTCGTACTAGAGATCCGCCCTCTCAAATTTCGCGCGCCCACACCAGATAGAGACCGAACTGTCTCACGACGTTCTGAACCCAGCTCGCGTGCCTTTTTAATTGGCGAACAGACAAACCCTTGGGAGCTACTTCACCCCCAGGAAAAGACGAGCCGACATCGAGGTGCCAAACCTTACCGTCGCTGTGAACGCTTGGGTAAGATCAGCCTGTTATCCCTAGCGTAACTTTTATCCGTTGAGCTTCCGTCTTTCCACTTAGAAAACGGTCGGATCACTAAACTCTGGTTTCCCATCTGCTTGACTTGTAGGTCTTGCAGTTAAGCTGGCTTATGCTTTTGTGCTTTGAGGCTCGATTTCCATCCGAGCTAAGCCAACCTTTAGACGCCTCCGTTACAATTTAGGAGGCAACCGCCCCAGTTAAACTACCCGGCAGCCGCTGTTCCCGAACTAGTTACGTTCGAGTTAGTTATATTGGAGTATAAAGCTGGTATCTCAAGGATGACTCCACAAAAACTAGCGTCTTTGCTTCAAAGTCTCCCAGCTATGCTGAATAAATAAGCCAATACAACAACGACAACCTATAGTAAAGCTGCATAGGGTCTTTTCGTCTTGGTGCGGGTAGAGAGCATCTTCACTCCCTGTGTAAGTTCGCTGGGTTAATGGTTGGGACAGTTCTCTGCTTGTTATGCCATTCGTGCGGGACACTACTTATGTGCCAAGGAATTTCGCTACCATAGGACAGTTATAGTTACTGCCGGTGTTCATCGGGGCTTAACAGAAAAGCTTGCGCCGTTCTGGTTGACCTTCCGACACTGACCAGGCATCACCCCGTATACATCATCTTTTAGATTTAGCACGGAGCTGTGTTTTTGGTAAACAGTCAGCAGAGACCTTTTGTTGAAACCTTTGCAGGCAGACCTTATCCCGAAGTTACGGTCGCTGTTTTGCCGAGTTCCCTAACCTATTATTCACCCATTCGCCTGAGGATTCTCTCCTCGCTCACCTTTGTTGGATTGCGGTACGGATAGATATAGACTAAGTTTAGAGGCTTTTCTTGGCAGCTTAGTACCACTTTAATTTGTTCTTACGAACATTCTGACAAATCTGATTAGGATAGAATTCTCCGATAGGAGCTCTTACCAAGATACACAAATTTTTTGCGTACCAGCTAACTTGATTAATCAACGACAATAGCCATAAATCGCTAAAGTTGCTAAACTGCGTCCCCTCATCACATCTATACCTAGTTATGGAATATTAACCATATGTCCATCAGTTAGCCCCATTAGAGACCAACCTAAGGCCCGACTTACCCTACGACGAAAATCGTGGCGTAGGAAACCTTGAGCTTTCGGCGGCAAAGTTTTTCACTTTGCATCATTTGCTACTTATTCTGACATTCTCACTTCTAATCGCTCCACCCCGAGTTACCTCTTAGGCTTCAGCGCAGATTAGAACGCTCGCTTACCAATCCTTGCGGATTCTGTGTCTTCGGCACGTTACTTGAGTCCCATATATTGTCGGCGCAAGATCACTTGACCAGTGAGCTATTACGCTTTCTTTAAAGGATGGCTGCTTCTAAGCCAACCTCCTGGTTGTATGAGTAATCTCACCTCCTTTGCACTATAGTAACGATTTTGGGGCCTTAAACGACAGTCTGGGCTCTTTCCCTTTTGGCAATGAAACTTAGATCCCACTGCCTAACTCCTGGAGAACACAATGCAGAAATTTGGAGTTTGTTAGTGCGGGATACCTTGCGGCTCCCAACACTTTCAGTGCTCTACCTCCCACATGCTATAGTCCAAGGCTAGCCCTAAAGCTATTTCAGCGAGAACCAGCTATCACCCGGTTCGATTGGAATTTCTCCTCTACCCACAAGTCATCCGAGAGAATGGAAGCTCTCACCGGTACGGTCCTCCGATACGTTTTACCATATCTTCAACCTGCTCATGGGTAGCTCACCGGGTTTCGGGTCTAGGGCATACGACTAAACGGGCAGTTAACCCTCGCTTTCACTTGCGGCTACACTCTCTATCGAGCTTAACCTTGCCGTATACCGCTAACTCGTCAGATCATTCTTCAATAGGCACGTAGTCGTGGATTTAAAACCCACTTCCACTCCTTGTAAATATACAGTTTCAGGGTCTATTTCATTCTCTTACCCAGAGTACTTTTCACCTTTCCCTCGCGGTACTTGTTCACTATCGGTGAATAAACGTATTTAGCCTTTGCGCGTAGTCACGCATGATTCCAACAAGACTTCTCGGTGCTCTTGTTGTACTTGGGATGAATTACCAGTTGGTAAATAGAATACTATACATACAGGGCTATCACCTGCTATGGCTTAACTTTCCAGTTAATTCTGCTATAAACTATTTTTGTAGACCAACTCTTCAGCGGTAAGGCTGAAACGTAACTTCCCACAACCCTCTGTTGTCTATACCCCATACCGGGCTCTTGCTCTCAAGTTGATTAGTCAATTGCTTGACTTGATTTTCCATCCAGCTAGAAGACATACAAAGTTTTTGGCATACTCCCCCTTCGCTCGCCACTACTAAGGGAATCAACATGTCTGTTTCTTTTCCTCCGCTTACTGAGATGTTTCACTTCAGCGGGTTCCCGATTTAATCTGGCTACTACACCAGTTCGTGTTAGACATTACTCTAACCGGATTTCTCCATTCGGACATTTTAGGCTCATCGGCTGCACACGCCTAACCTAAACTTTTCGCAGTGTACCACGTCCTTCATCGGCGTTTATTCCCAAGGCATCCACTGTATACTTTTAAGTTTTAACTTTTTATAGATCTTTAATTTTTTTCGAACTTACACGTTAGAAAGATTTAGTATTTCTACTAATGCTTTTCTACCGCGGTTTTTATGCTAAAATCCAGCTGTAAATTGACTATCTATTATGCAGATTATTAGCATATTAGTAGCTCTTTAAAAGAGACAAAAATTTGTTCACTTGTCAAGTTATTTCGCCAAAAGGTGTTTATGCTTAGTTCTGAGTAGCTGTAAATGTGTGTTTAAATAGGTATCTTTGGTCATTCCATGGCTTAAATTATTCAAGTGCATTCTATGCAAATGACTGTAAAAATTTACATATTCAGGTATTTCTGTGTTTTCTAGAAACCTTAAATATAAATCTAAATCGTCAGGACCTTTAAAATTCTCATCAATACCGCCTACTTTTTCAAAAAGATCTTTTCTAAATATACTGTTGAATTGAACAAAATGTTCGGCATTAAGCATTGCATATATAATTTCTTCAGCTGTTTCAAACTTCCAACCATAATAGTCTTGACCCATTAAATATCTGGTTTCTTGGTCAACCCTAATAAAATCGGATACAAACCATTTAGTTTTTGGGTTGGATACTATTGCTTCAGAAAAGTTTGCTAAGGTTCTTTGTAGAATAATATCGTCATCATCCAAAACAAAAATCCAATCATATTTAGCTTTGGCAACTCCTAAATTAAATGCTTTTTTTCGGCCTACATTTTCTTTTAAATCTATGAAACTAAAATTTTCTGGGAAAGATTGATCGTTTAAATACTTACTTACATCAGGGTTACCGTCATTAACAATTATATATTCCCAAGTTATTTCATATGGTGAATTGATTAAGTTTTTAACACTTTCGATTGTTTCGTTTAGGAAATGTATTCTGCTTGTTCTGGTTATTATGGAGATGGTTGTGGTCATGATTATATTAATATCAAAGATGGTGGATTGGGTCAAAAAAACAACACCCCGAAGGGTGGTTTATTGGTAAATTATATTTATTGACCAAAGCGGGAGATAGTAAATATCTCCCCTACGGTGAAATTTTGTTCGACGCAATGGTCGCATTTATGGCGATCCGCGATCGCCGCTACGGGCCCAAACGGGAGGATGAATCCTTCCCCTACGGTTTTTTACCTGCTGATTAGGGTGAAGGCTTTTCCGAATTTTCCGTTTCTGCCTGTTCTTCCTATTCTGTGAATGTAATCTTCGTAACTCATTGGTTCGTCGAAGTTTACTACTGAAGAAATATCGCTAACATCGATACCTCTAGCTGCAACATCGGTAGCAACTAAAATATCGATTTGTGTCTGTCTGAATCTTTTTAGTGCAATTTCGCGGTGTTTCTGGGTTTTACCTCCGTGAATGAAATCTGTGATATATCCGCTTTGACCTAATTGGGATGAAACTTGTTCAGCCATGATTTGGGTATTAACGAATACTAAAGTTTTAGTTCTTCCTTCTTTCTGAAGAATATCTAGTAGAACATCAATTTTTCTGTTGCTTCTATCAATGTGTACTGCTTCTTGATGTACGAACATGGAAGGTTTAGGCTGGTTTAACTGAATATAATCAGCAGTTGGGGCTAAACGATTAATAGTTGGTTGTACTTTTTTATCTAAAGTAGCGGAGAAGAATAGGTTTTGATGAACTTCAGGAATTTTACTGAACAATAAGTTAATATCGTCGGAAAAACCCATATCTAACATTCTATCCATTTCGTCTAAAACTACTGCATCTACATATTCAAGTTGCAAAACTCCGCGGTGGAATAAATCTACAAGTCTTCCTGGTGTTCCAATAATGAAGTGATTAGGACGACTTAAACCACGAATTTGGGTTCCCATTGAAGCACCACCAATACAGGTTTGTACTCCAATTCTTAGTTTTCTTAAATCGAAAGTCATTAATTCTTTTTCAATTTGAAGAGCAAGTTCACGAGTAGGGGCAATAATTAAATTAACCTGAATTTGGTTGTTCTTTGCATGAGCAATTGTTTGGTTAAGAAGAGGGATTAAGAAAGCTCCGGTTTTACCTGAACCTGTTTGAGAAATTGCCACAATATCTTTTCCGCCTAAAACGACTGGAATTGATAGAGCTTGAATTTCTGTAGGACTGTAATAGCCTCTTGCTGTAAGAGATTCTAAAATTTCTGGGGCAAGGTTTAAAGATTCAAAAGAACCGAAGTCTTTTTGTTCTTCAACGATAGTAAGTTCAGCTTGGTTGATTGTTTGATTGTAAAGGGAAATATCCAGAGTTTGACCTCTTCTTCCTCCTCTACCTCCGCCCCGCCCTCCACGACCTGAACTGAAACCTGATCGGCCACCACCAAAACTTCTACCTCCTCCACTGTTCGAATTTGAGCGACGGCCAAAGCCTCCTCCTTGAGAATTATAATTCATATAAGTAATAACATTATTGCAGAACTAACCAAAGCAAAACAATATGTTATCACTTCAATCTGTGCAATTCCTTTAATACTTATACAAAAACCCAATCTTGTAAAGGGTAACTATGAATATTAAGCAGAAAACCCCTTGTATTAAACAAGTTAAGTATTTTATTCCTGGTCAATTTTATTTTAAAACTAAATTATTGCAATTAATTTTACAGTGAAAACCAAAGGCGAATTAGCAGGAATTAAACCTGGAATTTCTCTGCTTCCGTAAGCAAGTTTTGCTGGAATCGTAAGTTTTCTTTCACCACCAACTTGTAAACCTTTTACATTTTCTAATCCTTCCCCAGTAATTCCCATATCCCAACCTTGAATTACTTGGCCAACCCCGATAGTTATATCTAAAGGTTGATTGCGTGAGTATGAACTATCAAAAGGTGTTCCATCCAGCAAAGTTCCAGCATAGTCGATTAAAATATCGTTACCTACAACAACTTCCGGACCAGTTCCAACAGTAATATCTTCTACAATTAATTCATTAATTTCAGGGTTTTGGTTATTTAATTCAGACATAGGTATGTAAATTTATACTTTTTTATTCTAAATTGTTTGTCTAAATTATGGCAAGAAAATTGTTAATTATATTAGGTCAGCTGGACATAAATGGCTTAAGTGTAAATAGTTAAGTATTAAGTTGTGAGGATAATTTCATGAAAGATAGGATTACAAAAAGAGGAAAAATACTTTATTCAATTGTGGTTTTGTTTTTAGTAATAATATTTGTTGAAATCCCAAGACAAGAATCTGCCAATCAGATTCAAATTCAACAACCAGCTGAAAAGTTGACGAACAAAGCCAAATAGTTATTATTTGGTTAATTTTTTATGGGCAACAAGTTTCACCCTAATCTAGGTTTTAAATTATTACAGTGTTTTGTGGTTGGTTTTTCTGTCTGGCTTATAACCATGCCAATTGCCGTGCAGGCCTTAACTTTTGTGGATTCTACCCAGACTAATTTTAACACCGGTACTTATTCTGCCACACAGTGGAATGGAGGGGCAAACAACTTTGTTCGTTTAACTGCTGGTGGTAGGGCTGCTGGAACTGGAACTTATACTTCTGGGGTTAAAGATGCTGGATTTAATGCAAGTTGGAATAGTATTGCTTGGGTTCCAACTGGGCCTTACAACAAGGAATTGCCGGCAAACTTAGGGGTTGAAACTGGTTACATTATCAACAATGTTAGCATGTCTGGAAATAATGCTTACTACAGATTCAATCAGGCAGTTAGTTCCACAAGTTTTCCGGATAGTTCTGGGAACTCCATGACTGGCACATGTGTAGCAACTGAATGCCCTGTGTCAGGAGCTGCTGGAAAGTTGAATACTGCAACTACTTTTGATGGAGTAAATGATTCAATAGCTGTTCCAACAAGTTGGAGTACAAATTTAAACACTACTTCATCCCTTGCTTTCTGGATTAGAACAACCCAAGTTGGTAATGCAACTTTCTGGCAGGCCCCAACAGTTACAGGAATTGAACAAAGCGGAGCAGGAAATGATATTTTTTGGGGAAACATTGATGATACTGGCAGAATTGCCTTATATGTGGGAGATTCTGGATTCGTAAAAAGTACCAATCCAATTAATAATAATGTTTGGAGACATGTTGTAATGACCAGAAATGCTACAACTGGAGATGCTAGAATATATATTGATGGGACTTTAAATGCTAATGCAACTTTAGAAACAGGCAATAAAACTACGCCATTTACAGCTATTGGAAGACTTGAAAGCACTGTAGGGCCTGCAGGGTTTGTATATTTTGCGGGAAGTTTAGATGAAATGGCTTCTTTTAATCGTGTTTTATCGGCTAGCGAAGTAACTAGTATGTACCAAAGAGCGGTTTTAAGACTTTTGTTCCAGGTAAGATCTTGCCCTAGCGTTGCCTGTACCGGGATTAACTTTGAAGGACCAGATGGAACTACAGGAACTTTTTATAGCGAGCTGGATAGTCCCGGCGTTGGTTTACCAATTTTCAATTTAAATTCCTTAAATGCACCGCTAAACCGTTATTTTCAGTATTTTATTCGCTTTCAAACAGATAATAGTGCTATTACCCCAACTTTGAAAAGTGTAACAGTGGATTATTCACAATATATTCCCAGCATTGCCTTAAGTATAAGGAATAGCGCAGATACTGCTGATACAAACTCGTGCGATTTAGGAACTGCTAGTACAACTTTGGTTTCCAGTTGCAGCTACAGGGTTAAAGTTACTACTAATGCAGTTTCTGGTTATGTTGTTGCAGTAAGAACTTCAGGCAACTTAACCTCAGGCTCGGATAGTATTCCTAATGCTGCTGCTGGTACAGGGGGTGGTGGTGGAAATAACATTGTGGCAGGAACAGCTCTTTATGGTGCTCAGGTTTTAGCTGGTTCAATTACCGGTGGAACAATAGGGGTTAACAGTTTGTTTAATGCAGGGGCAACCAACAGCGTTTTGTTTAATTATGGCAGTAACACCAACATGGTAACAGCAACTGGGCCAAACAACCCTGTAAATTCAAGTCAATCTTCATTAGTAACCCACAATCTTGCAATAGATGGAGGAACACCGGCTGGTTATTATTCACAAAGTATAACCTATAGCGTTACAGCAACTTTCTAGGATATTGCATATAGTTAAAACACGTGTTTTGCTTTCAATAGTTTCTATTTAATCAGTAAAGATGGATAGTAAATTATCTATTCCACCCGCCAGAAAAACTTCCCTCCTTATCTATTCTTTCAAAACCATGCTGCCCAAAGTAATCTCGCTGGGCTTGAATTAAACTTTGCCCTGTTTGATTGTATAGTAAATCTTTTAAATAACCTATGGATGATGCAATAACTGGTAAATTAAGTGCTAGTAATTTAGATTGTGATATTAATGACGAAGCAAGTAATTCTTTTAAAACGGAGGTATAGTTCAACTTGTCGGAAAGAAGTTTTGGCAGATATTCTAGCCATTTACTTCGAATTATACAACCTCCTTGCCAAACCCTTAACACTTCTTCAATCTTAATTCCCCAACCATAGTTTGTTTCAGCTGCTAATAATAGTTCTAAGCCTTGAATATAGCTGGTAAGGAAAATTAACTGCAATAAATTATTTAATTCAGCAACTTCAAAATCCAGCTCTGCAATATCCGCTGAAATTTTTTCCACAATAAAATTATTAAGATCTTTGCTAGTAATTCGGGCATTTAGTGCCGAAAATATATTTGGCACAGAAACTTCAAGTTCTAATGCTGCTTCAACAGACCATTTTCCAGTACCTTTTGAATCGGAAACTTGTTTAATTTTGTTGATCAAAAAGTCTGAACTTAAATTATCTTTGGTGTCTAAAATCTTGGTGGTTATATCCAATAAATATGAATGATTATTACCTGTATTTAACTCTTCAAAAACCTGTTTAATGGATGTTAAATCCAATCCTGTTGTTTTTAATATTGTGTAAACTTCGGCTATGCCTTGCATTAAGGCGTATTCAATACCGTTGTGAACCATTTTCACAAAATGACCTGCAGGGTTTTCACCGAAATTAGTAACACAAGGGTTTCCTTCAAAGTCTTTAGCTGCGATGGCTTGTAAAATTGGCATTACAGCATCGCAACTTTCTTTATGGCCTGAAAGCATTATACTTGGGCCATTCAATGCCCCTTCTGCGCCTCCGCTTATTCCACAACCAAGAAAATATATAGTTTTTTGATCTAGAACCATTTCCTCGTCATCGTTTAATTCATCTTCAAAATCAATACAGTCTTCCAAAATTATCTCTCTGGTAATAGTATCTTGCCAGTTAGAATTTCCTGCATCAATAACAATATCTAGACTGGATAATAATGGTTTTAATTCAACTAAAATTTCATCAACCGGATCGCCACTTTTCACCAAAAGAATAACTTTTCTTGGTAATTCCAAACTCTCCACAAAATCTTTTAAATTTTCATAACCAATTATGTTTTTTCTAGTTTCTGCAGAATCTAGTTTAGAACTTATATCTAAAAGGTCGGTAGTTTTTTTGTAAGTGCGATTATAGACTGAAATTTTATAACCTTTGTTGGCTATATTCCTTGATAAATTACCACCCATTGTTGAAAGCCCAATTAAGCCAATATTATTTAACATAGAAAGTGTTTTATAGCATTTAAGTGAAGAAGTCTAACTTTGTTGTCAATAAATAAGGCATAAAAAAACTGGTCATATAGACAAGAACGGAAATTATTTAAAGATGGATTTGAGTATTGATTCTAGATAGTCATTTTTAAGATTTCCATCTTGATCGAGGTATTTTTCTGGGAAATAATAAATTCGATCGCGTATTTCAAGTCCAGAAAGCATGATAGTGTTGTGGACTTCCGCAGCCTCAATATTAAAAACCCCAATCTTACTAGTTGCAAAACGATTATTTTTAACAAAGTTTTCAGCAAGTACAAGCCCTTTTGGTTTAGTAAAGAGACTTTGTGGGTCGTCCAACAAATTACAATCAATTAGAATAGCATCTGGCTCCTTAAAGGATGAATCTGCATTTATAGCTCTGTTTGAATAAGTCCAAGCACTTTCCAAGTTATAAATTGGAGTAATTTGGTAATCACTAGGCCAGACTAAATCGATAGACGAAATAACTATTATTTTCACTATTGTTCACGTTAATAAAACTATTATATTTATTTTTTTATTTTAAAAATGGTCAATAAAACCTAATTGTACTCCTTTAAAATTTTAATTCTGTTCAGTGTGCTTTTTGAAGTTTTCTAAAATTGCTTGCCAGCCTTCGCGCTGGATTTCTTCTGGGTTTTCGGTTTCTGGGTCAAAAGTTACGGTTACAACTGTTTTACCTTCTGTTTCTTCAAAGGAAATTGAGGCTGTTCTGTCGCCAAATTCATATTCTAGTAATTTATATTCTTCAACTTTGGTATAAACTCCTTCAAAATCAAAACTGGCTGAACCATCTTTTGCAGACATTGTAGAACAAAATTTTCCACCAACTTTTAAATCTGCACTAGCTTTTGGACATTCCCAGTCATCAGAAGCAAAG
>Ga0315902_10001549_pt1 | contig 36880 bp, 29 predicted proteins | sample LakEriMetagenome_9_FD_203523 | JGI IMG/M metagenome (GOLD analysis project Ga0315902, IMG submission 203523) | Freshwater fungal communities from buoy surface, Lake Erie, Ohio, United States - Buoy 12 MA117 | ecosystem: Environmental > Aquatic > Freshwater > Lake > Lake biofilm | place: USA... | reverse complement strand
GTTGCCGCGCTGAGCCTATGACGACCTCAACCGGACGGGTGGCGATTGTGACGGGGGCCTCGCGCGGCATTGGCCGGGCGATCGCGATGCGGCTGGCCGCGTCGGGCCTGCGAGTCGTGTGTGTGGCGCGCGGCACCAATGCCGACGAAACGGCCAGCCTCATCCAGGCGGCCGGGCACCAGGCCGAGGCGCACGGGGTGGATGTGACCGATGCTGAGGCGGTCGACCAGCTGGTGGCCGATGTGCTGGCACGGCATGGCCGCATCGACGTGCTGGTCAGCAACGCCGGTATCACGCGCGACCAGCTGATGCTGCGGATGAAGCGGGCCGACTGGGATGCGGTGCTGGCGACCAACCTGACGGCCTCGTTCACCTGGTGCCAGGCGGTCCTCAAGCCAATGATCCGCCAGCGGTCGGGGCGCATCATCGCCATCAGTTCGGTGGTGGGGCAGATGGGGAACGCCGGGCAGGCGAACTACGCGGCCTCGAAGGCGGGTCTGATTGGCTTTTGCAAGTCGCTGGCGCGCGAGGTGGCCTCGCGCCAGGTGACCGTGAATGTGGTGGCGCCCGGGCTGGTCGAGACGGACATGACGCGGGCCATCACCGACGGGGCCAAGGCCGACTGGGCGGGACAGATTCCGATGGGCCGCATGGGCACGCCCGAGGACATCGCGGCCGCCGTCGGGTTTCTCGCTTCCGACGATGCGTCGTATATTACTGGACAGGTTCTCGCCGTGAACGGCGGGATGTACATGTAGGTGGGCACCACACCGGTGCCGTCAGGAGGATTGCTGTGGCCGTTGCCGACAAGGTGAAGAGCATCATCGTTGAACAGCTGGGTGTCGATGAAGACGAGGTGACTCCGGATGCATCGTTTCTGGAGGATCTGGGCGCCGACTCACTCGACACGGTCGAGCTGGTGATGGCGTTCGAGGAAGAGTTCGGCATCGAGATTCCCGATGACGAGGCCGAGAAGATCACGCGCGTCAAGGATGCGGTCTCGTACATCGAGGCGCACAGCAAGAAGAAGAAGTAAGCGCGCGAAAGGTTGGACGGCGACGGAGGCATTGTGAGCAGACGAGTCGTAGTCACGGGGGTCGGGCTGGTGTCCGCACTGGGGATCGGCACAGACGCCAACTGGCACGGTCTGCTGGCAGGCCAGAGCGGGGCCGGGCCCATCACCCGGTTCGACGCGTCTGCCTTTTCGACGCGGTTTGCGGCCGAGGTGAAGGGGTTCGACCCGCTGGCGTTCCTCGAAAAGAAGGACGTCAAGAAGATGGACCCCTTCATCCACTACGCCGTGGCGGCGTCGCAGTATGCCGTCGACGATGCCCGCCTGGCGGTGACCGCCGACAACGCCGCACGGGTCGGCGTGTTCATCGCGTCGGGCATCGGGGGCTTCTCGAGCATCGAGCGCGAGCACCGGGCGTTTCTCGAAGGGGGCCCCCGGAAAATTTCGCCCTTCTTTATCCCGGGTGCGATCATCAACCTCGCCTCGGGCCAGGTGTCAATTCGCTTCGGGGCGAAGGGCCCCAACTCGGCGACAGCCACGGCCTGCGCAGCGTCGGCCCACGCGGTGGGCGATGCGTTTGAGATTATCAAGCGGGGCGCGGCCGACGTGATGATTGCCGGCGGTTCGGAAGCCGGCGTGTGTGCCATGGGGGTGGGTGGCTTCGCGGCCCTGCGCGCGCTGTCGACGCGCAACGACGACCCGGCCCGTGCCAGCCGTCCCTTCGACAAGGATCGCGACGGCTTCGTGCTCGGCGAGGGGTCCGGTGTCGTCATCCTGGAAGCCCTCGATGTCGCGCTGGCGCGCGGCGCGACCATCTACGCCGAGATGGTGGGCTACGGGATGTCGAGCGACGCCTTCCACATGACGGCCCAGCCCGAGGATGCCGACGGTGCGTATCGGGCGATGATGGCCGCCCTCGAGTCGGCGGGCGTGTCCCCCGAAGAGGTCGACTACATCAACGCCCACGGCACGTCGACCCCCATTAACGATCCCACGGAAACCCTGGCGGTCAAGCGCGTGTTCGGCGAGCATGCGTACCGCCTGGCCATGTCGTCGACCAAGTCGATGACGGGCCACCTGCTGGGCGCGGCCGGCGGCCTCGAAGCCGGCATTACGGCACTGGCCCTTCGGCACCAGATGCTGCCGCCCACCATCAATCTCGATCAGCCAGACGAGGGATGCGACCTCGACTACGTGCCGAACACGGCGCGTGCGGCCACGGTGCGCTATGCCCTGTCGAACTCGTTCGGGTTCGGCGGCACGAATGCATCGCTGCTGTTCAAACGCTACGCATAGCCCGGGCGGGCGGCCTCCGTCAGTGCAGGTGGCGTCAGGCAGCCCCTGGAAAGAACCCTGAGAAGGACGGTCATGAAGATTGCAGTCTGTATCAAGCAGGTGCCCACACGCGAGTGGCAGCCACGGCTGAATGATGCGCGCACGTGGGTGCGCGAGCAGGATGCCAGCTACGAAATGAACGAACCCGACGCCTACGCCCTCGAAGAGGCGCTGCGCCTGCGCGAGAAGCACGGCGGAGAAGTGGTGGTCTGCTCGGTGGGCCCGACCCGCGTGCAGCAGGTCATCCGCGAGGCCCTGGCGCGCGGAGCCGACCGGGCCCTGCATGTCGAGGACGAGGCCCTGAGCGCGGCCGACGCCGCGACGGCGGCTGCCGCGCTGGCGCCGGTCATGCGCGAGGAAGCGTTCGACCTGATCCTGACGGGCCTGCAGTCTGACGACCAGGGCCATGCGCAGTTTGGTCCCGTGCTGGCCGCCACGCTCGACGTGCCGCACTCGACCATCATCATGGAAGTGCAGGTGGGCGACGGTGGCATCCGCGTGAAGCGCGAACTCGAGGGCGGCTGGTTCCAGTACGTCTCGATGCCCACGCCGGCGCTGCTGACCATCCAGAGCGGCATCAACCAGCTGCGCTACGCGACGCTGAAGGGCATCATGGCCGCGAAGAAGAAGGAAATCCGCAAGGTGGCGCCGCCAGCCGGACTGACCGCGCGCCTGCAGGTGGTGGCGATGTATGCGCCCCAGAAGTCGAAGCAGACCGTGATGATTGGCGGGGCTCCCGCCGAGGCGGCGCGTGAACTGGTGCGCCGCCTGCGAGAGGAGGCGAGGGTTCTGTGATTCTGGTCATTGCCGAACAGAAGGGGGGCGTGCTCAACCGCGCCTCGTGGGAGGCCCTGGTCGCTGCCCAGCAGCTGAGTGCGGGAGCCACGCCCATTCACGTGGCCGTCATCGGCCACCAGATCGGTGCGGCCGCCGCGGAACTGGCCCATGCGGCCGTGGCCGGCGTGGTCACGGTCGAGCATCCGTCCCTCGAGCACTACACGGCCGATGGCTTCGTGCAGGCTGCCCAGGCCCTGGTGCAGCAGCTGGCCCCGACCCACGTGCTGGTGGCGCACACCTACCAGACGCGCGACTTCGTGCCCGTGCTGGCCTCGCGCCTCGACCGCGCCCTGGTGACTGACGTGGTCGCCATCCGGCAGCACGAGGGACGGCCGGCGTTTGCGCGGCCGATGTTCCAGGGCAAGCTCGTCGCCGATGTCGTCCTGCAGGGGCCCGCGCCGCACCTGGTGACGATGCAGATTGGCGCGGTGCGCGCCGACGCCCTGGCCAGGGGGGCGAGCCCGGCCCCGGTCACCGCGCTGACGGTCGAGATCTCGCCGTCGGCCATCCGGCAGCAGGCCGAGGCCCCATTCCAGGAAGCCAAGCAGGCCGTCGACCTGTCGCAGGCCGAGCGCATCCTCGCGGTGGGCCGCGGCATCAAGTCGCAGGAGAACATCGCCGTGGCCCAGCAGCTGGCCGAGGCGCTGGGCGCCGAACTGGCGGCGTCACGCCCCATCTGTGACAACGGCTGGCTGCCGATGGAACGGCAGATCGGCAGCTCGGGGCAGACCGTGGCGCCGAAGCTCTACGTTGCCGTGGGCATTTCGGGCGCGATTCAGCATCTCGTCGGCATGAAGGGGGCCCGCACCATCGTGGCCATCAACAAGGATGCCGAGGCCCCGATCTTCGAGATTGCCGACTACGGCGTGGCTGGTGATCTGTTTGAGCTGGCGCCGGCCCTGGTGGCTGCGCTGAAGGCCTGATCGCATGACCCGCGAAGTGCTCGACGTCGACATCCTGATTGTGGGGGGAGGTCCGGCCGGCCTGTCGGCGGCCCTGCGCCTGGCGCAGCTGCAGAAGGCACAGGGAGGCGAGCCCCTGTCAATCGCCGTGGTCGAGAAGGCCCGCGAGGCCGGCGCGCACCAGCTCTCGGGCGCCCTGCTCGACCCGTCGACGCTGGCCGATCTCGTGCCCGACTTTGTGGCCAAGGGTGCGCCGCTGGCGTGCCAGGTCGAGTCCGACCAGATCTACTTCCTCACGCCCCGGAAGAAGCTGCCGCTGCCAGTGACGCCGCCGCCCTTCCAGAATCATGGCAACTACATCATTTCGCTGAACCAGTTCACGCGGTGGCTGGCCGCTCAGGTCGAGGCCGAAGGCGTCGACCTGTTCTGGGGTTTTGCTGGCCAGTCGGTGCTGTTCGACGGTGAGCGCGTGATTGGCGTGCGCACGGGCGACCGCGGTGTCGGCAAGGACGGCCAGCCGCGGGGCATGTTCGAGCCCGGCGCCGACATCCACGCGAAGGTCACGATCTTCGCCGACGGCGTGCGCGGGCACCTGACCAAGCAGCTGCTGCGGCTGCGCGGCCTGGCACAGGACAGCCAGCCGGCCCAGTTTGCCGTGGGCATGAAGGAACTCTGGGACGTGCCGGCCGATCGGCTGGCCCCGGGCACGGTCATCCACACCCTGGGCTTCCCGCTGCGCGAGGAGGAATTCGGCGGCAGCTGGCTCTATGCCATGCCCGAGGGACGCCTGTCACTCGGCTTCGTGGTGGGGCTCGACTACAAGGATCCGCTGCTCGACCCGTACTCCGCGTTCCAGCGCTTCAAGCAGCATCCCTTCCTCGCGGGCCTGCTCGAGGGAGGCACGCGCCTGAAGTACGGCGCCAAGGCGCTGCCCGAAGGCGGCTGGAACACCTGTCCGCAGCTGTATCTCGACGGTGGCCTGATCGTCGGCGACGCGGCGAACTTCGTCAATTCGCTGCGCCTCAAGGGCATCCACCTGGCCATGCGCAGCGGCATGCTGGCGGCCGAGACCGCCTTCGAGGCCGTGCGTGCCGACGACACGTCGAGCGCGCGGCTGTCGGCCTACAAGGCGCGTGTGGATGCGAGCCCCATTTGCGCGGAGCTCTATCCCGTGCGCAACGTGCACCAGGCTTTCGGTGCCGGTCTGCTGGCCGGCAGCGCCTTCGCAGGTCTGGCCATGGCCACCGGCGGGCGCTGGCTCGAAGATCTCGAGGGGCATCCCGGTCACAAGCAGATGCAGACCCTCGACCATTACTACGGGCTGCAGAAGGCCGATGTCCTCACCCCGTCCAACGCCATCGCCCCTGATCGGGTGCTGACGTTCGACAAGCTCACCAGCGTGCACTTCTCGGGCACACACCACGAGGAAGACCAGCCGTCGCACCTTCAGGTGCACACGGAGGTCTGCCACAGCATCTGCGGTCCCGAATACGGACACCCGTGCACCCGCTTCTGTCCGGCCAGCGTGTACGAGATGGTCGACAACGGCGAGGGTGGACGACGCCTGCAGATTCACGCCTCGAACTGCGTCCACTGCAAAACGTGCGACATCATGGACCCGTACGGTGTCATCACCTGGGTGGCACCCGAGGGGGGCGAGGGTCCCCAGTACGACGGGATGTAGAGTCGACAGGCGTGACGGACCATGTCAGCGGCCCGGCGTGGCAGCAGTCGCGATGGAAGCGGCTGCAGATCCGGGCGATTGCCGCCATCGCCACGCCGCTGCTGCGGCTGCTCATCGCGACCTGGCGCTATCGCATCGAGGGCGGCGAGGCCCTGGCGGCGCTGACCGCTGAAGGCCGCCACGGCATCTTCGCCTTCTGGCACGGGCGCATCCTGCAGGGCATCGCCTGCTTCCGGGACCGGGGCATCGTCGTCATCACGAGCGAGAACTTCGACGGCGAGTGGATTGCCCGCATCATCCGGCGCTTCGGGTTCGGCACGGCACGCGGCTCCTCGTCGCGCGGGGGGCGCAGGGCGCTGCTGCAGCTGGTGCGAGACGCGCGCACGCATTCCACCGCGTTCACGGTCGACGGGCCCCGCGGTCCGGCCCGTCAGGCCCAACCCGGTGCGGTCTGGCTGTCGAAGGCCACGGGACACCCGGTGGTGCCATTCCACGCCGAGGCCTCGTCTGCCTGGACGATGTCGAGCTGGGACCGTACGCAGATTCCGAAGCCGTTTGCGACCATCGCGCTGGTGATCGCCCCGCCGTTCCAGGTGCCCGCCGACGTGGATGAGGCCGGGCTCGAGCAGGCCCGGCGTCGCCTCGAAGCGGCGCTGTCTGCCTGCGAGGCGCGCTGCCATACACTGCTGCCGTCGACGACGGCGTGAGGATGTCTGATGCTGACTCTGGTGTCATCGCCCCGATTTGCCGACCACCTGACCCCGCCCGGGCACCCGGAAAGTCCTGAGCGGGCCGACGTGCTGGCGCGCGTCGCCGCACGCCTCGCCGCGCAGGGAGGGACCGTCGCGGAGCCCCGGTCAGCGACAGACGCAGACCTCCTGCGGGTGCACACCCCGGCGCACGTGGCGGCGATGGTGGCCACGCGCGGTCGAGCCGTGATGCTCGACGAAGACACGTTCACCTCAGCGCAGTCGGAAGAGGTCGCGCGGCTGGCGGCCGGGGCCGTGCTGACGGCGGTCGATCTGGTACTCGAGGGCGCCTTGGGAGCGCGGGCGCTGGCGCTGGTGCGGCCGCCCGGGCATCATGCCGAATCGGACAAGCCGATGGGCTTCTGCCTGTACAACAGCGTGGCTGTCGGTGCCGCGCATGCCCGTGCGCGGGGGCTGGCGCGGGTGGCCATCGTCGACTACGACGTGCACCACGGCAATGGCACGCAGCAGATTTTCTACGAGGATCCGTCGGTGCTGTTCATCTCGTCGCACCAGCATCCCTTCTGGCCCGGGTCAGGGGCGGCTGACGAGCGGGGCCGGGGGGCGGGCCTCGGGGCGACGCTCAACCTGCCGCTTCCGCTCGGGTCGACCGATGAGGACGTGCTGGGCCGCTACGAGCGCGAGGCCTTTCCGGCGCTCGAGCGATTCCGGCCCGAGCTGCTGCTGGTGTCGGCGGGCTTTGATGCACACGCGCGTGATCCCCTGGCCGGCTGCCGCATGACGACCGCGGGACTGGCGACGCTGACGGCACGGCTCGTGGACGGGGCGACGCGGTGGTGTGATGGGCGCGTGGTGCTTGTGACCGAGGGGGGCTATGACCTGGCGACCCTCGAGGCGTGCCTGACGGCGGTGATTGACGTGGCCGGCGCACCCCGGTGAGGCGCCGGCATACGGTATCCTTGAGGGGTCTTTTTTCCTGAGAGCTGCCGTGTCCGACTATCGTCCCCAGGAACTCGACCGCAAGTGGCAGGCCCACTGGGCGGCCACCCGCGCCTTTGAAGTCACCGAAGATCTGAGCAGGCCCAAGTTCTACTGCCTGGAAATGTTCGCCTACCCGTCGGGCCACGCGCACGTCGGGCACGTGCGCAACTACATCATCGGCGACGTGGTGGCGCGGCTCAAGCGGCTGCAGGGCTTCAACGTGCTGCATCCGTTCGGGTGGGACGCCTTCGGCCTGCCGGCCGAGAATGCGGCCATCAAGCACGGCATCCATCCCGAGGAATCGACGCTCGGGAACATTGCGCACATGAAGGGCCAGCTGCAGCGGCTGGGCATCAGCTATGCCTGGGAACGCGAGCTGGCCACGTGCCTGCCCGACTATTACCGCTGGAACCAGTGGCTGTTCATCCGCATGTTCGAGCGCGGGCTGGCGTACCGGCGGCGGTCGACGGTCAACTGGTGCCCGGTCGACCGGACGGTGCTCGCCAACGAGCAGGTCATCGAAGGCGCCTGCTGGCGCTGCGGTACGCAGGTCGAGCAGCAGGATCTCGAGCAGTGGTTCTTCCGCATCACGGCCTATGCCGACGACCTGCTCGACAGTACCGAGGGACTGTCGCAGTGGCCCGACAAGGTGCTGACGATGCAGCGCAACTGGATCGGTCGGTCGGAAGGGGCGCGGGTGACGTATGCGCTGGCCGACCATCCGGGCAGCGTCGATGTATTCACGACGCGCATCGACACGATTTACGGGGCCACGTTCCTGATGCTGGGGCCCGAGCATCCGCTGGCGCAGCAGTTTGCCGACCTGTCGGACGATCCCGGCGCATTCCGGGCGCAGCTGGCGCGGTTCCGCGGCCAGGACCGCTCGGCGCGCATCTCGGGCGAGGTCGAGAAGGAAGGCTTCTTCACCGGACAGCATGCGCTCAACCCGTTCACGGGCGAGCGGGTGCCCATCTGGGTGGCGAACTTCGTGCTGGGCGAGTACGGCACGGGCGCCGTCATGGGGGTGCCGTTTGGCGACCAGCGTGACTTCGAGTTTGCGCGCAAGTATGGTCTGCCGATCCGCGCCGTGATTCAGCAGCCGGGGCAGCCGATGATCGACCCCTCGCAGATGACCGAGGCCCTGCCGGCCGAGGGCGTGCTGTGCCAGTCGGGACCGTATGACGGCCTGCCATCGGCGGAGGCGCGCCGCCAGCTGACGGCCGAGGCCGAGCGGCGCGGCATCGGCGAGGGCACGGTGCAGTTCCGGCTCAAGGACTGGGGCATCTCGCGCCAGCGCTACTGGGGCACGCCGATTCCGATGATTCACTGCGCCGAGTGCGGCGTGGTGCCGGTGCCGGACGACCAGCTGCCGGTCTCCCTGCCGAAGGTGGCGCAGTTCACCGGCCGCGGCGATTCGCCGCTCGCCAGCATCCCCGAGTTTCTCCACGTGGCCTGCCCACGCTGCGGCGGGGCGGCGCGCCGCGAGACGGACACGATGGACACGTTTGTCGACTCGTCGTGGTACTTCTACCGGTTCGCCGACGCGCACAACGACCAGCGCCCGTTCGACCCGAAGAAGGTCGGCTACTGGGCGCCGGTCGACTTCTACAGCGGGGGCGTCGAGCACGCCATCCTGCACCTCATCTACTCGCGCTTTTTTGCCCGCGTCTTCCGCGACCTGGGCATGGTCGATCACAGCGAGCCGTTCACGCACCTGCTGACGCAGGGCATGGTGCTGAAAGACGGCGCGGTGATGTCGAAGTCGAAGGGCAACGTGGTCGATCCCGACACGATGCTGCAGAAGGTGGGCGCCGACGCCCTTCGGCTGTATGTCATGTTCGTGGCGCCGCCCGAGAAGGAAGTCGAGTGGACCGACTCGGGCCTCGACGGCAGCTTCCGCTGGCTGGCGCGCGTGTGGCGCATCGCCGAGCAGTGGCGTGACGATGCGGTTGCCGCAGGGGCGCTCGAGTCGGCGGCGCTCACCGCCGACGAACGGGCGCTGCGGCGCAAGACGCACGACACGATTCGCCGCGTGACCGTGGACATTGACCAGCGCAAGCAGATGAACACGGCCGTCTCGGCGATGATGGAACTGGTGAACGAGCTGTACGCGTTCACGGAGAAGGGCGAGCGCTCGTCGCAGGCCGCAGCGGTGGCGCGCGAGTCCGTGGAATCGCTCGTGCTGCTGGTCTCGCCGTTTGCGCCGCACACGGCCGAGGAACTGTGGGAGATGTATGGGCATCAGGGCGGCCTGGCGGGGGCCGTCTGGCCGGCGTTTGATGCCGAGGCCGCACGCGCCGAGCTGCTGGTGCTGCCCGTGCAGGTCAACGGCAAGGTGCGCGGACGGATCAGCGTGGCGCCCGATGCCCCTGTGGCCGAGGTGGAAGCCGCGGCGCTGCAGGTGCCGACGGTGGTGCCCCACCTCGAGGGGCGGACGGTCAAGAAGATCGTGATTGCCCCGGGCCGGCTCGTGTCGATCGTGGTGGCGTAATGGCAGGCCCGATGCTGACCCGCCGACGGTGCCTGGCCCTGCTGCCGTCGCTGGTGGCAACCGGCTGTGGCTACACGCTGGCCGGCCGCGGGCAGTATCTGCCGTCGTACATCACGGCCATTGCCGTGCCCCTCTTCGGCAACACCACGCCCATCCCGCAGGTCGACCAGATCTTCACCAACAAGGTGCGCGCCGAGTTCCAGAACCGCGGCCAGTACTCCGTCGTCACCAGTGATAGCGGGGCAGACGGCCTGGTGAAGGGCACACTCACGGGCCTGGGGACGACGCCGGTCGCCTTCACCGCCGCACAGCTGGCGCGGCGCCTTCGGATCACCGTAGTTCTGGCCGTCTCGTTTGAGGACCTCCGGCAGAAGAAGGTGCTCTGGGAGAATCCGGCCCTGTCGTTCTCAGACGAGTATGAGCTGGCGAGTCCCGGCAATCTGGGTGCCGATGCCGCCGCCTTCATCGGGCAGCAGTCGGCCGTCATTGATCGCCTCGGCGACGACTTCGCCCGCAATGTCGTCACCGCCATTCTCGAGGCGTTCTAGCGCATGACGCCGGCGCAACTGAGGGCCGCCGTGTCCAGGGGCGAGGCCGCGCCCGTCTACCTGCTGGAAGGAGCCGATGCCCAGGCGCGCCACGACCTGGCGCAGGTCTTTCTCGGGCTTGTGGACGAGGGACTCCAGGCCTTCAACGTCGAGACGGTGCATGCGGCCGAGGCCACTTCGGCGTCGCTGCGCGACCAGCTGCTGTCGTCGCTGATCGGGTCGGCCAGGACGCTGCCGATGATGGCGCCGCGTCGGATCGTGATTGTGTACGATGCCGACCGCCTGCTGTCACCCAAGCGAGGCCGCGAGGACGACAGCGACGCCCTGCCGCTGGCCGGGGCGGCCCCTGGCGGCCGGGGCCGCAAGCGGGCGCCTGCACCTCTGACGCCGGCCGAGGCATTCGAAGAGTATCTGCAGCAGCCCGAGCCGATGAGCACACTGGTGCTCGTGTCAGGGCCGCTCGACGCTTCGCGACGGCTGGTCAAGCAGGTCAGGGCGCATGCGACGGTGGTCGACTGCGGCACGCTGGAAAGCCCGCAGGAGGCGGCCACCTGGATTCAGGGCCGCCTGGAGGCCGACGAACTGACCATCGAGCCCCGCGCCCTGCAGCGCCTGCTGCAGGCCACCGGACTCAGCCTGGCGCGCATCCGGGCCGAGATCGAGAAGCTGGTCCTGTACGCGGCGGGCGAGTCGACCATCACCGAGCGGCACTTGCGGGACCTGGTGCTGCCGCAGTCAGAGCCCGGCGAAGGCTTTGCGTTGGGCACGGCGATCTGGAATCACGACGTACGCGGGGCGCTGGCCGAAATCGCGGCGCAACTCGAGGCCGGGGCCCAGCCGCCGATGGTGCTCGGGCAGATCCGCGCGGCGGCGGTGCGCCTGCGGCCAGACACGCGCGTGCGCCGGGCGATGGATCTGGTTCTGCAGACCGACCTCGCGCTGAAGACGTCAGGAGGCACGCCGCGCCATCTGCTGGAGCGGCTGGTCGTCGAATTGTGCGGGAAATGAACGGCGGCCGGCGGACTGGAGAGCCCGCCGGCGAACGGCCGGAATGTTACTGAAGGGGGAGACCAGCTTCAGGCAGCCGCGGACGACAGCCGGGCCACGAGGCGCGACTTGTACCGGGCGGCGGTGTTGCGGTGGATGATGCCCTTGGTCGCCATCTTGTCGACCAGCGACTGCACACCCTTCATCTGGCCTCGGGCACCGTCCATGTCGTTGGTGTCGAGGGCCTTGCGGATGGCCTTGAGCCCGGTGCGCAGGCGCGACCGCAGGGCACGGTTGGCTTCATTCCGCTTGATGTTCTGCCGGTTGGCCTTCAGGGCCGACTTGGTTCGCTTTGCCACGTGTCTGTATCCTCTGAGACGGGGACGTCGGAAACACCCAATTATAGCACGATGAGCGGCCTGATCGTACCCTCGACCGCCGCCAGCATCGCATCAATCTGGGCCGGGTCCTTCCCCCCAGCTTCGGCGAAGTCGGGGCGGCCCCCACCCCCACCGCCCACCAGCGGGGCCAGGGCCTTGACCAGCTGGCCGGCCTTGACCCGGTCGGTCAGGTTGGCCGTGACGCTGGCGACCATGGCGACCTTGCCATCGGCGGTCGGTCCGGCCAGGAACACCACGCCGCAGGGCAGCGTCGACTTGACCTGATCGGCCACGGAACGCAGCAGGTCCTTCGAGGCATCCTCGATGCGCTGCACCACCACCGTGACCTCGCCCAGCTGCAGGCGGCGGCCGTCGGTGCCGGACTGGCCGGCCGCTGCCTTGGCCAGCTTGCGGTCGCGATCACGCACGGCCTTCTCAAGCTGCTCGATGCGCGATTCCAGGCGGGCCAGCACATCGTCGGTGCCCGCGTTCAGGTAGCCGCGCACGCGGTCAAACTCTGACAGGCGCGGGCGCACGAAGTGCAGGGCCCCGGCCCCTGTCTGCGCCTCGATGCGCCGGACGCCGGCGGCCACGCCCGACTCTTCGGTAATCAGCAGCATGCCGATTTCGCCGGTGGCGGCGACATGCGTGCCGCCGCAGAGTTCCGTCGAGAACGCACCGTCGCCCACCTGCACCACGCGCACCTGGTCGCCGTACTTCTCGCCGAACAGGGCGGTGGCTCCGCCGGCGATGGCCTCCTGCGTGTTCTTCACGCTGGTCTGCACCGGGTCGTTCCTGAGAATCGCGGCGTTGACCAGCTGCTCGATCTGCGACAGTTCACCGGCGGAGAGCGGCGCGAAATGCACGAAGTCGAAGCGCAGCCGGTCCGGCGCCACCAGCGACCCGGCCTGCTTCACGTGCGTCCCGAGGACGGTGCGCAGCGACGAATGCAGGAGGTGCGTGGCGGTGTGATTGCGCCGCGTGGCCTGTCGCGTGTCCGCATCCACGGTCGCGGTCACGGTGGTGCCGGTGTGCAGCGGTGTCGCGCCAGCCGAGAGCCGGTGCAGTCGGGGCAGGCCGGGTGCCAGCCGCAGCACCCCGGAGACCTCGCGCAGCCGCGTGCCGTCGGACGCGGTGAGCACGCCCCGGTCGGACACCTGCCCGCCCGCTTCGAGATAGAACGGCGTGGCCGAGAGGCAGGCATACCCTTCGGCACCGGCCGGGAGGGTCGTGACCTGGCGGCGATCCGCGTCGAACACGGCCAGTACCTCGACGTCCGGCAGCGTCGTGTGGACATAGCCGTCGAACTGGTCACCCGCGCGGGCCAGGGCGGCACGGTCGTCTTCGGAGCGGAACGCCACGTCGTCGGCCTTCCGTGACTCGAAGCCGCTGCGCGCACGCGCCTTGTCACGCTGCGCCGACATTTCCCGTTCGAAGCCCTCGGCATCGAACCGGACGCGCTGATTGGCCGCCAGGTCTTCGATGAAGTCGCGGGGCAGGCCGTAGGTGTCGTACAGCCGGAAGGCATCCTCGCCACCGAGCACTCCAGAGCCGGCTGCGGCACGCTCGAGGGCATCCTCGAGGCGGGGCAGGCCCCCGGTCAGCACGGCATCGAAGCGTTCCTCTTCGCCCCGGACCACCTGGCACACGGCATCGCGCCCGGCGCGCAGTTCCGGATAGGCCTCACCCATCTCGTGCACCACGACGTCAACCAGACGGTGAAGGAAGGGCTCCTGCAGGCCGAGCCTGCGCCCGTGCCGCATGGCGCGCCGCATGATCTTGCGCAGCACATAGCCCCGCCACTCGTTGGACGGCACGACACCGTCCGCGATGAGGAACGTCATCGCGCGCAGGTGGTCGGCCACCACGCGTACCGAGATGTCGTGCGGGGCCATCGTCCCCTCGTAGGGGCGCCCGGCCAGCGTGGCCGTCGCCGAGAGGATGGGGGTGAAGAGCGGCGACTCGTAGTTGGAGGCGGCGCCGTTCATGAACGCGGAGACGCGTTCGAGGCCCATGCCGGTGTCGATGGAGGGCGCCGGCAGCGCCGAGAGCACGCCGTCCTGGTCGCGGTTGAACTCCATGAACACGTTGTTCCAGATTTCCACGAACCGCACGCCTTCGCCTTCGACCTCATCGGTCCAGCAGGTCATCGGCCCCAGTTCGGGGGCGCGGTCGTAGTAAATCTCCGAGCACCGGCCGCACGGCCCGGTGTCGCCCATGGCCCAGAAGTTGTCGGCCATGCCGAGTTCGCCGATGTGGTCGGTGGGCAGGAAGTCGCTCCAGCGCCGGTAGGCCTCCTCGTCACGGGGAATGCCCGGGGCCCCCTTGAACACGGTGGCGTACAGGCGCGTCGGATCGATGCCCCATTCCTTCGTCAGCAGCTGCCAGGCCAGGGCAATGGCGTCCTGCTTGAAGTAATCACCGAAGGAGAAGTTCCCCAGCATCTCGAAGAACGTGTGGTGACGGGGCGAGGGCCCGACGTTGTCGAGATCGTTGTGCTTGCCGCTGACGCGCATGCACTTCTGCGCGGTGGTCGCCCGCACATAGTCGCGCCGCTCGCGTCCGAGGAACAGGTCCTTGAACTGGTTCATCCCCGCGTTGGTGAAGAGCAGCGTCGGGTCGTCACCGGGCACCAGGGGGGCACTGGACACCACGCGGTGTCCCTGGCGCTCGAAATACTTCAGGAAGGAGGCGCGAATCGCGTTCGGATGCACGCCGGTATTTTACCGGGATTCCGACGGGGCCTCAGCGGCCGAGCCGCGCCAGCACGCGATCAAGGGGGAAGCCCTGCTGCACGAGCGAGCGGATCAGCCGGTGCCGGCCCCGTTCATCCAGGTCGGCCACGGCCTGTCCCCTCAGACGGCGCGCGAGCACGTCATCGAGCCGCGCCCCGACGTCCACCTCGCGAAACGCCTCCGTGACCGCCTCCTCCACCACGTCCTCGGCCAGGCCCATGGCGCGCAGCCGCTGCCGCACGCGCATCGGCCCCTTGCGCCGGATGGCCGTCTCGAGGTGTGCCGCCGCCCGTGCGACACGGGCATCATCGAGACTGCGCTGCTCACGCAGCCGCGTCAGGGCCGCGTCAATCTGTTCGTCGGGGCATCCCTTGCGCCGCAGGCGATCACGCAGCTGGGCCGCTGACAGCTCGCGCCGCGACAGCAGCACCAGCGCCGTCAGGTAGGCGTCCGGGGGCGGGACGGGTTCGTCGTCTGGACCGGAGGCGTGGCGTCGTCGGAAGGGCATCAGCGGGCGGGGGGCTGGGTTTCCCGGCAGAAGGGGCACACGTCCGTGCGCGCCGGAAGGGCCTTGTCACAGTGCCAGCAGAAGCGGGGCAGCGGCGCCTCGCGGGCCTTCAGGCGGGCCTGCACGTCCTGCATCGCGCCGGTGGCAGGCGGTGCCACGCTGCCGGCAGCACGCCACGGACGCCTGGGCGCCAGCGCCGCGCGCGCGGCCAGCACGGCCTCCAGCAGTTCGCCGGCCCGCTGATAGCGATCGGCCACGGCCGGTTCGAGAGCGCGCATCACGATGTCGGCAATCGACTTGGGCAGGCGCGGGTTTCTCACCCGCGGCGGGGTGGTCAGTTCGCCCCGCATCAGCCGTTCCAGATCGCGGGGGGCCGGGGGCTGGTAGGGCATGCTGCCGGTCAGCATCTGGTACATCGTGACGCCCATCGAGTACACGTCCGAGGCAAACACGGCCTTGCCGTGGAATTGCTCCGGCGCCATGTAGGGCGGGCTGCCGATGACCGTCGTGCCGTGAGCGGCAATTTCGAGGAAGCGCGACGTGCCGAAGTCTGCCACCTTGCAGAGGCCCTGCTCGGTGACCAGCACGTTGCCGGGGCGGAGGTCCCTGTGAATCACGCCCTGCTGCTGAGCATGGTCGAGGGCATTGCAGATCTGGCAGGTGTAATCGAGTGCCAGCGTCAGTTCGAGCGTCCCCTCGCGATCGAGCATCGCTTCGAGCGTCTCGCCCGGCACGTACTCCATCACGATGAAGAACACATCATCCTGGCGTTCGGCCGTGAGCACGGTGACGATGTTCGGGTGGGCCAGCGAGGCCAGCAGGCGGGGCTCTCGGAGCAGTTCGGTGAAGTCGGCCGTCTGGCGGTGGGGGACCTTCAGCGCCACCTTCTTGTCGATCCAGGTGTCTTCCGCGAGGTAGACCGCGCCAAACCCTCCGCTGCCGAGGGTCGATACGATGCGGTACTTGCCCACCGTCTGGCCACGGAAGAACATCCCGGGCAGTATACCGGCAGTGCCGGCCACTGCAGCGTCGCGCCGGGCCGCGCGTACAATCACCGGGTGCTGCCGCGCTTCTTTTTACCTTCCAGTGACCCCACAGGCCGGGGAGCGCTCCCGGACGATGAGGCCACGCACCTGACGCGGGTGCTGCGACTCGGTGTCGGGGCGGCCATTGAGGTATTTGACGGGCGCGGGGGCATCTGGACGGCTGAGGTGGCCGAGGTATCGCGTCATCACGCGGCCGTGCAGCTGGGGGCGCCCGTGCCGGCGCCGGCCGAGCCTCGCGTGCGCCTGCACCTGGTCGTCGCCGCGCTCAAGGGCGACAAGCTGGACGATGTGGTGCGCGATGCCGCGATGGTGGGCGTGCACAACATCCAGGTGGTCGTCACGCAGCGGAGCGAAGTGTCGCTGGCGGCGCTGCGGCGTTCGGGACGCGCCGACCGGTGGCGCCGGATCGCCGTGGCCTCACTGAAGCAGTGCGGACGCGCGGTGCTGCCGACGGTGCACGCCCCGGTGACGCTGACACAATGGGCGGAGACGGCCCCGACAGGGCTGCGGCTCGTGATGTGTGAGCCGGCCGCTGGAGCCGGGCGTCGCATCAGCGAGGTGCCCCGGGAAGACGAGGTGACACTCCTCGTCGGGCCCGAGGGCGGATGGACGCCCGACGAACTGGCGATGCTGTCGGGGATGGGCGGGGTGGCCGTGCAGTGCGGCGGGCTCACGCTGCGTGCCGATGCGGCGCCGCTCGTCGGCGTCTCGGCACTCTGTGAAGGCTGGCAGGTCTGGTAGGAGGGGAACCCATGAAACTGATGCGGATGGTGGGATGCGTGCTGGCCCTCGTCGGGGCCTCGATGCCGTCGCTGACGGCGCAGGATCCGGTGGCGACCTTCTCGATTCTCGGCTACGACCCGGCCACCGGCGAGGTGGGGGGGGCGGTGCAGTCGCGCGTCTTCAGCGTGGGCAACGGCGTCCTCTGGGCCGAGGCGGGCGTTGGTGCTGCGGCGACGCAGGCCATTGTCGACGTCAGCTACGGACCGAAGGCGATCGAGCTGCTGCGGGCCGGCCTGCGGCCCGAGGCCATCATCCGCGCCATCTGGGACAGCGATCCCGACCCGTCGCCCCAGCAGTGGACGAAGGAAGGCCGACAGTTCGCCGTCATCAATCAGCGGGGAGAAACGGCCGTCTACACCGGGCCGAAGGCCAGCACCTGGGCCGGGCATGCGCAGGGCAAATACGCCACGGCGCAGGGCAACATCCTCGCCGGGAAGGGCGTGGTCGACGGCATGATCGCGGCGTTCGAATCGACCCCGGGCCATCTGTCACAGCGGCTCATGGCGGCGCTTGAGGCCGGCCAGCAGGCCGGGGGCGACACGCGCGGCATGCAGTCGGCCGCCATCCTGATTGTCGGGAAGGGACAGGGCGTGTGGCTCAACAACGACGTGGTCATGCGCCTGCAGGTGGACGACAGCCCGCAGCCCATCGCCGAGCTGCGGCGCCTGGTAACGTCCTGGAACGAGCGGCGGGCGAAGGGCCAGCAGCGGGCGGTGACGCCGCCGCGGCCCTGAGCCGGCGCATCCGGGCCGTCAGGCCAGCTGCAGGGCGACCCAGGTGGCTTCTTCGAGGCGGGCTGCGGGGCGCAGCGGCAGGAACGCCCGCGTGACCTCGGGCTCTTCGTCGCGGTCAAAGCCGCTGATGACGAGCGTGCCGCTCGGCCTGACCAGCCGACGCAGTTCGGTGGCGGTCATGCGCAGCATCCCGCCTGTCAGATTGGCGCAGACAATGTCCGCGGACTCGAACGGCGTCTGCCGGAAGTCGGCGGTCTCGAACTGCACGACCGGAGGCAGGGGATTGAGCCGGGCGCTCGCGAGCGCCGACTCGATGGCGTCCTGATCGACGTCCACGCCCACCACGGTGGCGGCACCCGACAGGGCCGCCGCCATGGCGAGCACTCCCGACCCGGTGCCGATGTCGAGCACGCGCCGCCCCTCGCAGGGCAGCGACGACAGCAGCGCCAGGCACATGCGGGTTGTGGGGTGGTGTCCGGTGCCGAACCCCATCGAGGGTTCGATGACGATGACGGTGGTGCCGGCCTCCGGCGACTCGGGCACCTGCCATGGCGGGGCCACGACGAAGCGGCCCGCCGTCACGGCGGTCAGCGACGCCTGCGATCGGGCGGCCCAGTCATCATCGGGCACATCGACCGCGGTCACTGACAGGTCGGGCATCGACGAGGCGATGGCCTCGGCTGCGGCCTGACGGGTCGGCTCGTCTGGAAAGAAGACCCGCCAGCGGAGCGGCGTTGGTGGAGGCTCGGGAATCGGCGGGAACGTCGGATCCCACAGGCCGCCCGGCGGAAGCGGGCGCTCAGCCAGGTCTTCGATGGCGAGCGGCGAGTAATCGTCGAGGAGGGCCGGCAGCAGGTCGTCGACGCCCGGGGGGACGTCGACGGCCGGGGCCTCTATCTGCAGGGCGAACCAGAGCCGGCTCATCGGAACAGCTTCGAGAAGATGCTTTCCGACTCGCCTTCGGCGGCGCTGCGCACCGGGCTGTGACGTTCGGGGTCGAGCGTGGCGGCCAGCTGCTCGAGCAGGGCCCGCTGTTCCTTCGAGAGCTTCTTCGGCACGGTGCCGCGGACGGTGACCAGCAGATCACCGCGCACGCGGCTGCCACCGAGGTCCGGCATGCCCTTGGCTTTGATCTTGAGCGTCGACCCCGGCTGCGTGCCTTCCGGAATGCGCAGCGTCTCTTCTTCGTCGATGCCCGGCACGGTCAGCTCGCCGCCGAGGGCCAGGGTGGTCATGGCCACGGGAATCTCGCAGTGCAGGTCGTTGCCGTCGCGTCGCAGGAACTCGTGCTCACGCACGTGAATGACCACGTAGAGGTCTCCGGGCGGTCCGCCCTGCGAACCCGACTCGCCCTCGCCGGTGAGGCGCATGCGCTGGCCGGTGGCGATGCCTGCCGGCACCTTCACGGTGAGCTTGCGCTGTTGGGTGGTCGTGCCCTGACCCGCGCACGACTTGCACGGCTTCTGAATCACCTTCCCGGCGCCGCGGCACTGGCCGCACGTGCGGGCCATGGTAAAGAACCCCTGCTGATAGCGCAGCTGTCCGGCGCCGCGGCACTGCGGACACGTGGTGGCGGTGGTCCCTGGGGCGGCCCCGGAGCCCGTGCACGTATCGCAGGTTTCCTGGCGGGGAATCTGGATGGCGATTTCGGCGCCGCGTGCCGACTGGAGGAAGTCGATCTCCATGTCGTAGCGGAGATCGCTGCCGCGTTGCGGGCCCGAGCGGCGGCGGCCGCCACCGAACGCATCGCCGAAGCCGAAGATGTCGCCCAGCCCGCCGAAGATGTCCTGGAAGTCGGCGAAGATGGTGGGGTCGACGCCCCCGGGGCCGCCTGCGGCCCCACCCACGCCGGCATGCCCGAAGCGGTCATAGCGCGCGCGCTTGTCGGCATCCGCGAGCACGGCGTAGGCCTCGGCGGCCTCCTTGAACTTCTCCTCGGCGTCCTTGTCGCCCTGATTCCGGTCAGGGTGGTACTTGAGCGCCAGCTTGCGATAGGCGCTCTTGATGTCGGCCTCGGATGCGCCGCGGGCGACGCCGAGCACCTCGTAGAAATCGCGCTTGCTCACGACGAGACCTTGGCGACCCGCACCATCGCCGGGCGCAGCAGGCGTTCGCCGAGCTTGTATCCCTGCTGCAGCACCTGCACCACTTCGCCGTCACGGGCCCCGGGCATTTCCTCGTAGGCGACGGCCTGGTGCTCATGCGGATCGAAGTCCCGGCCGAGCGCCTCGACCTCGGACACGCCGCGCTTGCGCACGAGCTCGTGCAGGGCCTTATGAATCATCTCGACGCCCGTCTTGTAGGGACGCGCCGCTTCGGGCGTCTCGACCCTCAGGGCCCGGTCGAAATCGTCCATCACCGCCAGCAGGTCACCGAGCACATCGGCCGCGGCCCACTCGGTGAAGTCTTTCCGCTCGCGGTCGACGCGCTTGCGGAAGTTGTCGAACTCGGCCGTCTTCCGCAGCAGCCGCTCGTACAGGTCGTCGCGTTCCCGCTGCAGGGTCTCGAGGGGGGCCGGAGCGCCGTGGCCATCCGGGGCCGGGGCCGTGGAGGAATCGTTGATGGAATCGTTGGTATTCATGTCGATGGCTCAGTGCACGTCGCGCAGCACGCGCGCGACGGCCAGGGCGGCGATGTCGACGGCGGCAATGGCGCGGGAATACTTCATGCGGGTGGGGCCGATGACGCCGACGGTGCCTGTGCCCCGTCCGTCGAAGTAGGTGGAGGCAATGATGCTGAAGGGCCGCATCTCGGGATCGTTGTGTTCGGTGCCGATGACCACCGTGAGGCCGGGGCCATCGATGTACTCGTTGAGCAGCCGGACCAGCCGCTGCTTTTCCTCGACCATGCGCAGCAGGGCCCGCAGCGTGGCCGGTGAGATACCACTGAGTGACACCACCTGCTCGAGCAGCGTCGAGGCGCCGTCGATGTAGACCGTCGTCGGCCCCTGCAGGGTGTCGAGCGACTGGTTGGCCAATCGGAAGGCGAGGCCGAGCAGCTGGTCGTAGAGCGTGCGTTCCTCGCGCAGCCGCGCACGCACGCCGGCCCTGACTTCTTCGAGCAGTCGCCCCGAGAACTGCTCGTTCAGATACTGGGCCGCCTCGCGCAGTTCCTCGTGACGGACGCCCTCGCCGATGTCGACCGTCTTCTGCGAGACCTGGTTGCCGCGCGAGACCATCACGACGAGGATGCGCGTACCGCTGAGTGGCACAAACTCAATACGGTGGAACACGGCAGACTCGTTCGCCGGTGCGATGGCAAAGCCCACGTGCCGAGACGACTCTGACAGCGCGTGTGAGGTGGACGACAGCAGGTCGTCGATGAGCGGCTGCGCCCCGGCTTCCTGACGGATGCGGGCCTCGAGCCCGGTGGCATCGCGAGCGGCGCGCCGGCTGTCGAGCAGCTGGTCGACGTAGAAGCGGTAGCCAAGGTCGGTCGGCACGCGGCCGGCCGAGGTGTGGGGCTGCCACACGTAACCCATGTCTTCCAGCTGCGCGAGAATGTTGCGGACTGTCGCGGATGAGACGGCCATGCCCAGCCGGGGCAGCAGGGTGGCGGAGGCCACCGGCTCGCCGGTTTCGATGTATTCGCGCACTAGCGCGGCCAGCACGCGGCGCGTACGGTCAGAAAGGGCAGGAGCGCTCATTGGCAGTCGCTACGCGAGACTGCCAACAGTATAGCAGGGCCGCCGCGCCTACCGGCTCACCCGGGGCATCCACCGGAGGGACGCGTCGGCCAGCGCCGTGGCCCGCCCGCGCCTGACGGCGACCAGCTCGGCCACGATGCTGACGGCAATCTCCTGCGGGGTCACCGCGCCGATGTCGAGACCGATGGGGGCGTGCACGTGCGACAGGTGCTCGAGCGTGATCGGTCCCTGCGCGAGCAGCTGTTCGTAGATGCGTGCCACCTTGGCCCGGCTGCCAATGAGGCCGAGGTAGCGCAGCGGGCGGCTGGCCAGCGCCTGCAGGGCATCGAGGTCGTGCCGGTGGCCGCGCGTGACGATGACGGCGTAGGCGGAGGTGGGAAGCGTGGTGGCCGAGAGCCAGGCCGGAATGTCGTCGACCACCACCTCGGCTGCCGCCGGAAACCGCTCGCGGTTGGCGAAGGCTGCACGGTCGTCGATGACGTGCACCTCGAAACCGGCCTCCGACGCCAGGCGGGCGACGTAGTAGCCCACGTGCCCGGCCCCGAACACGTACAGCGCCGGCGGGGCCTCGAGCGGTTCGATGAACACTTCCATCTGCCCGCCGCAAACCAGGCCGGTGTCTTCCGCGAAGTCGTCGTTGAGGTCGTACTTGGCGCGAATGGCCTTGCGCGTGCGGAGGGCCTCGCGCGCCTTGAGCAGCGCATCGTTCTCGTAGCAGCCGCCGCCGATCGTGCCCACGGTGCGGCCGTCGGCAAACACCAGCATCTTGGCGCCGACCCGCTGCGGGGTCGACCCGTTTGACGACACGATGGTGATGAGCGCCACTTCGTCGCCCCGCGTGAGCGCCTCGCCGATCGCGGCAAAGATTTCGTGGTTCACAGGGCGATTATACGTGCCGGCCTACCACTGGTGGAGGCGGCACATCTCCCACGGCTCGGTGCCCGACAGGAAGACTTCCGTCATCGTCCGCGGGCAGTTCGGCGTGGCCAGGTGGCCCGTGTCGCGGTCGATGTCGGCGGCGGCGATGCCCTCGGGCGCCTCGAACGGCAGGTTGGGACGGCCCGCCAGGGCCTGTTTCATGAAGTCGGTCCAGATCGGCGTGGCGGCCTGCGACCCGCTCAGCCCCAGGGGCTGGTTGTCGTCGAAGCCCACCCAGACGACGGCCAGCACTTCGGGCGTAAAGCCCACGAACCAGGCGTCGCGCAGGTCGTTGGTCGTGCCCGACTTGCCGGCGGCATCGAGCGTGAATCCTGCGCCGCGTGCGCTCGCCCCGGTGCCCTCGTTGATGACGCTGCGCATCATGTGGGTCACCAGATAGGTCGTGTCGGGACGCGCGACCTCGGGGCCCTTCCGCCGGGGCGGCTGCAGGTCGTCGGCACCGCTGCGCACGCGGGTGATGCCGGTGAGCGGGGCAATCGTGCCGCCGTTGCCGAACAGCGTATAGGCCGTGGCGACCTCGAGGGGCGTCAGTTCGGAGACGCCCAGAGCGATCGACGGATAGCCCTTCACCTTCTCGGGCCCGACACCGGTGCGGTTCCACAGGTCGGCGACGCGGTCGAAGCCAATCGACTCGGCCACCTTGATGGCCACCATGTTCTTCGACAGCGCCAGGGCGCGGCGCAGCGTGATGAGTCCCTCGTATTCGTTTTCGAAGTTGCCAGGGGCCCACTCTTCCTCGCCGTAGGTCCAGATGGTGGGCTCGTCATTCATGAGGGTGGCCGGCGTCAGGTCGGTGCGTCCCTCGAGGGCCGCCTGCTCGAAGGCGGCCAGATAGACAAACGGCTTGAAGGTCGAGCCCGGCTGGCGCCGCGCCGAGACGGCCCGGTTGAACTGCGACTGGTTGTAGAACCGCCCGCCCACCATCGCCAGAATCTCGCCGGTGCGCGGGTCGACGGCGACCAGGGCGGCCTGAGGCCGCCGGTTTTTGCGTCCGCGGCGCGCCAGCGCCTCGTCGACGCGCGCCAGGCCGACCCGCACGGCGTCCTGTGCCGCGCGCTGCATGTTGAGGTCGAGCGTCGTGTACACCTCGAGCGAGGCCGTTCGGTCGGTGACCCCGGGAAACCATTCATCGAGCACCGGTCCGATGTAGTCGACGAAGTATGGAGCCTCGTTGTCGATGGCCCGCGGGACGACGGTGACCGGTTCGGCGGCGGCGGCCGCGGCCGCTTCGTCGCTGACGTAACCGGCGTCGACCATCGCCCGCAGCACGACGTTGCGTCGGTCGCGGGCGCGCTCCGGGTTGGCAAACGGCGAGTGGTTTGACGGCGACTGAATCACCCCGGCGAGCAGCGCCGCCTCGGCCAGGGTGAGGTTGGTCACGTCCTTCCCGAAGAATGTGCGCGAGGCCTCGGCCATCCCGTGAATCGCGAACGACCCGCGATGCCCCAGGTACACATCGTTGAGATACAGCTCGAGGATGTCGTCCTTGCTGGCCTTGGTCTCGAGGATGAGCGCGACGAACTGTTCGACGACCTTCCGCTTCAGCGACCGCTGGCCCGACTCGAGCTCCTCGGCCATCTCCTCGGTCAGGAAGAAGTTGCGCGCCAGCTGCTGGGTGATCGTGCTGGCTCCGACCAGATAGCCGCGCGTGCCCTGGATGTTCGTGACGAGGGCGCCGACCATCCGGATGGGATCGACGCCGGGATGGTAGTAGAACCGGCGGTCCTCGATTGCTAGCACGGCGCGCTGGACCTGCGCGGGGATCGCATCGAGGGCCACCCGGCGGCGGCGTTCCCTCGGGCCGGTGATGAGTGACGTCAGCGCGGGCGGGTCGAGCGATACCTCAGGCGCGGCGACGTCATCGACCTGGATGGTGGCGATGCGATCCGGGAGCGGAGGTGGGGGGGGCACGCGTGGCGTGCCTTTGGCCGGTGCCGGGGGCACCGTGAAGTCGATGGCCACGGCCTTGCCGGCGAAGTCTCCCGACCGCGGCCTGAACCGCAGGCGACGCCCGTCGACGGCAAACTCCCCGGGCCCGTCAGCCGAGGGACGCTCGGCGTAGCCCACGTCGTTCAGCCGCGTCACGGCATCGGTCGGGCTCAGCACCTGCCCGGTGCGGAACCGCAGCGGCCGGGCATAGACGCGCGGAATCACCCGGTCGCGCTCGCCAGCCAGGCGCTGATCAACGATGCTCGAGAACTGCGCGTAGAAGTACGCGAAGGCCAGCAGGAAGGCCGTGGCGCCGGCCAGCACCAGCCCGCCGAGGATGCGGACCGCGCGACGCCGGAAAAACGCGAGGGGGCCCGGGGCGGCGTGTGTCACGGAGAGCGTCGGCTGGTCAGATGCTCAGCACGTGATGCTGGCCCATGGTCAGCGGAATCACGTCGAGCAGTCGCGGCACGAGGGCATCGCCGTAGCGGTTGAGGAACCAGACCATGCCGACCTCGCGCTCCTGGGAATGCCCGAGCGGGAAGGTGAGGGCGCGGGCCCGCTGGAACTGCCGGCGCAGGGTTTCGTCCTTCCGCTTGGCGGCCTGGATGACCTTCGTGTGCAGCGTCTGCATTTCGTGCTGCAGGCGGCCCTGCGTCGTGCGCACCGTGCCTTCGAGCGTGACGTCAATCTGCGGCACCACGCGCAGCAGCTGGTCGAGCTCGTCGCTGATGCGGGCGGCGGCCGAGGTCAGCGCCGCCTCGACGGTGGGTGGCAGCTGGGCTTCCAGCAGGTCGTTCAGGGAACGCTCGTCCTGCGCCTGAAACGCGGTGAGGGGCAGCTCGTGCTTCCGGATGAACCGCAGCGAGGCCGAATCGACCAGCGTGGCCGTGGCCCGCTGATACATGAGGGGCATCGCGATGCCGAACCGCTCGTAGATGCCGCGCAGCTGGCCGAGGTAGGCCAGCTCGTTGGGACCGGCGACATAGCAGATGGTGGGGAAGAGCGTGTCCTGAACGATCGGGCGCAGCAGCACGTTGGGGCTGAAGTGCTCGGGATGCACCTGACACTCGTCAATCAGCTGCTGCTGGGTCAGCGTGCGATCACCGATCGTAACCGTGTCGCCCTGCATGCGGATGGCCTGGCGCCCATGAGCCAGGTGGAACAGCGCCACGGCGCCTTCCTGGGGCGTGACCTGCGCGTGGTAGCCCGCAGCCTTCAGCGCCTCGCCGGCCTGCGTGGCCAGCGCGGCCGTGGCGCCGGGCTCGCGACATTCCCTGGCGAAGACCTGCGCTGCCAGGGGCTTGGTGGCCGGGTCGGACGAGTCGTACACCACGAGACCATGGGGGCCGAGCACGGTGTCGAGCCACCGGCCGAACGATTCGGCCACGCCGCGCCCCGGGGCATACGCCCGGCGCAGCGCGTCGAGTGTCTGCGCCGTGAACTCGGTGACCGGAAGCGCCTCCGCCAGCTGGTCGATGGTGGCGGCCAGCGAGTCGTCGAACGTCAGCCGCGCGATCGGCTCGTGTCCGGCTCCGGCAATGGGCGCGGCTTTCACGCTCACGGCCGCCATGTCGGCATCGAGCACGGTCGTCCCCGAGACTTCCGGCCAGTCGTGGTCTTCGGCATCAATCCAGAACACCGGGACGACAGGCACGCCGTGCGACGCTTCGACCTCGGTCGCCAGCTTCATGGCGGTGAGCGCCTTGAGCAGCGTGAAAAGGGGGCCGCCGAAGATGCCGGCCTGCTGGCCCGTGATGACCACGCGTGTCGCCGACTGGGCCAGCCGTTCGGCTGCCGCCACCGCCTGCGGTGGCGCCTGCCGGCGGGTGAGTTGCGCCACAAGGGCACGCGACAATGTCTCGGGCCGCCGGGGGGTGGCCTGGGATCGGGCAATGGTGTCACGCCACGCCTCGGGCGTGGCCGGGTCGCCGGCGAAGAAGGCCCCCACGCGCGCATAGTCGAACGCATAGTCGGAGGCCAGCGGACGAATCCAGGGCAACTGACGGATGTCGACGGTCAGGGCGGTCAGGGAAAGCGAAGATTCGGCAGACACCATCGACCACTGTCGCAGACAGGGCCGGGTGTGTCAACTCTCGCATGGTAAACTGCTGGCCGATCACGTGACCGGGGAAGGTTCGCTCTTTGACGTTCCACCAGCGGCCATCGGCCGCTACCGTGTCCAGCATCCTCTTGGGGCCGGCACGTGCGGTCCCGTTTTCAGGGGCGAGTCGCCCGAGGCGACGCCCGTCGCCATCAAACTCCTCACCATCCCTGTCAGACCCGAGCGTGTCGGCGACGTGCTCGACGGCCTGCAGACACTGGTGACCGATGGTATCGGTGTGCCGGGCACCGTCGAGCCACTCGACGCCGGCCTGCACGAGGGGACCACGCCGTTTCTGGTCACGACGCTCGCGCAGGGCGATTCGCTCGACGTCGCGCTCCGCCGCTTCGGTCCCGCGCTGCTGGCCGACGTCCTGCCGCGGTTGGCCACGCTGGCTGCCGCCCTCGATCGGCTCGCTGCCTCGGGCCTGCACCACGGCACCCTGCACCTGCGGGACGTCATCGTCGACGCCGACACCACGCACATGACGGGCGTGGGCGTCTGGCAGGCGCTGGCTGCCGGCGGCGTGCGCCTGCCGCGGCGCAGTCCCTACCGGGCGCCCGAACTGGCAGACCATGCCATGAGCGCGGCCGGTGACCTGTTTTCGCTCGCCGCCGTGGCCTACGAGTGGATCACGGGACGGCGCGCGCCTGCGGCCTTTGTCGCCGGCGACATGGCCGCCTCGGTGGGCCCCCGGCGCGAGGCACTCGGCGCCGTGTTCGCCCGCGCCATGCACCTCGACCCAAGCCAGCGCCATCCCTCCTGCACGGCGTTCGTGGAAGACCTGGCCCGCGTTGACGGTGGGGAGACTGATGCGGCAGCGCCGTCACCGTCCGTCGACGAGCGTCCCCGGCGCCGCTCACGGCCTGCCCCCGAGCCGCTGCCCCTGCTGACGCTCGAGCCCGAAGCCGCCGTCGAGCCCGAGATGCCCCTGCAGGCCGCGTCGATGGCGAGGGACGCGGAGGGTGTTGTGCCGGACCTGCCCCTCCAGAGTGTCAGCGAGCCGTTCGCAGATGCTGTCCTCGAGGCAGCGCCCGTCGACGATGCTCTGGGGGCGTCCCCGGTGGAAGATGCGTGGTCGGGCATGGATGTCGGCGCTGTGCCGGACGGAGATCTGCCCGACCGGCAACAAGCCCAGGCGTCCGGCGTCACCACGGTCCCTCTGATGGTGGATGACGGTCGCGATACCGACGATGGTCACGAGTCCGCGCATCAGGTATGGCATGGCGAGGCAGGGGCGGACGACGTTCCGGTTGGCGCTGGCGAGATGCCGCTCGAAGGGCCTCCGAGTCCGGCGCGAGCCAGCGTGTCCACGGACACGGGGCTGACGCCACCGCGTTCAGCCGCTGCGCCTCAGTCGGATACGTGGATGGCGCGGCTGCTGCTGATGGCCGTGGGGGCCGCCCTCGGGCTGTCTGTCGGCTATGCCGTGTGGGGCCGGCAGGCCCCGCACGATTCTGGTGCCCCGTCGACCGATGTGGTCGGCCCTGACCGAGCGGGTGCCCCTGAGCCGTCGGCATCCGCCTCGTCGGGGGCACCTGGCATGTCAGCGGCCGCAGCGACCACGGACGCGCCGCTCGCTCAGAACGCGGCGCCAGCGCCGGCCGTTGCGCCCACGCCGCCTGCCCCTCCCACCGATACCCCTCCGCCGGCGTCCTCGGCGCCGGCCGCCAGGGCGACCACGGGCGAGGCCCCGGGCGCTTCTGCGGCGACTGTCACACCCCGTGCACGCGCCCGGCGCGACGCCGCGGCGGCGCGTGCGCGCGTGACGCCCGCCCGCCTCGGATCGGTGCGCGCCACATCGACCCCGCCGGGGGCCATGGTGATGCTCGACGGCAAGCTGGTCGGCAAGTCACCCATGACGGTGCGGAGCCTGGCACCGGGTCGGCACACCATCGAGTTCCGACGCCAGGGACATCGGCCAGTCACCCTGCAGGTGCAGGTGGAGGCTGGCGCGAGCGCACGTGTCTCGGCGACCTTACCCCGCGCTCAGGAGCCCCAATGATTGCTGTGCTAGCCCTGGAAGACGGCACCTGCCTCACCGGCATCTCCGCCGGCGCCCCCGGAGAGACGTCAGGTGAGGTGGTGTTCAACACGAGCCTGACCGGCTATCAGGAAGTGCTGACCGACCCGTCCTACGCCGGACAGATCGTCACCATGACGGCACCGCAGATTGGCAACTACGGCGTCGCCGAGGCCGACGGGGAATCGACGCGCCCGCAGGTGGCCGGCTTCGTCATTCGCGATGCCTCGCCGCTGGCCAGCAACTGGCGGGCGCAGAGTTCCCTGCGCGACTATCTGGTGACGCACGGCATCGTGGCCATTGCCGACGTCGACACCCGGGCCCTGACGCGCCGTCTCCGCTCGGGTGGGGTGCTGCGCGGCATCATCGCCACCGGGGCTGCCGCCCACGACACCGAGGCCCTGGTGCAGCGCGCCCGTGGCATTTCGTCGATGGAGGGCAGCGACCTGGTGACCACCGTCACCTGCCGGGCGCCCTACGACGTGGCGCTCAGCGCCGAGGAGCGCGCGGCCGACGAGGCGTTCGCCCTGAAGCCCGCGCATGTGCCGGCGCATCCGCTGCGTGTGGCGGCCTACGACTTCGGCATCAAGCGCACCATCCTCCGTCGGCTGGTGGCGCATGGCTGTCAGGTGCGCGTGTTTCCTGCCTCGACTCCCGCGGCTGAGGTGCTGGCCTGGAAGCCAGACGGGGTGTTCCTCAGCAACGGCCCGGGCGATCCGGCCGCCGTCGGCTATGCCATCGAGACGATCCGGACCCTCGTAGATGCCGGCGTGCCGATGTTCGGCATCTGCCTCGGGCACCAGCTGCTGGGCCTGGCGCTCGGTGCCCGCACCTACAAGCTCAAGTTCGGCCATCGTGGGGGCAACCATCCGGTGAAGAACCTCGACACCGGTGCCATCGAGATCACGGCCCAGAACCACGGCTTTGCGGTCGACCCCGACTCGCTGCCGGCCACCGCGCGCGTGACACATCTCAATCTTTACGACGGCACCGTCGAGGGGCTGTGCCACCGCGAGCGCCCGATTACGTCGGTCCAGTACCACCCCGAGGCCGCGCCCGGGCCGCACGACGCCGACTACCTGTTCCAGCAGTTCATCCAGCACATGGAAAAGCACTGAGCCATGCCGAAACGGACTGACATTCACCGCGTGCTGGTCATCGGGTCTGGCCCCATCGTCATCGGGCAGGCCTGCGAGTTTGACTATTCCGGGACCCAGGCGCTGAAGGCCCTCCGCAGCGAGGGCATCGAGGTGGTGCTGGTGAACAGCAACCCGGCCACCATCATGACCGACCCCGAGCTGGCCGATCGCACCTACGTCGAGCCGCTGACGCCCGAGGCCCTCGAGCGGATCATCGCCGCCGAGCGGCCCGACGCCGTGCTGCCCACGGTGGGTGGGCAGACCGCGCTCAACCTGGCTGTGCAGCTGGACGAGCTGGGCATCCTGGCCCGCTATGACGTCGACCTCATCGGCGCGCAGATTCCGGCCATCAAGGTGGCCGAAGATCGCCTGCTGTTCAAGAACGCCATGAAAGAAATCGGCATCGACATGCCGAAGAGCGCCGTAGTCAAGTCGATGGACGAGGCGCTGGCGACCGTGGCCGACACGGGCTTTCCGGCGATCATCCGTCCGTCGTTCACGATGGGCGGCGTCGGCGGCGGCATCGCCTACAACCTCGAGGAATTCCAGGAGATCGTCACGCGGGGGCTGAACCTGAGCCCGGTGCACGAAGTGCTGGTCGAAGAGTCGGTGATTGGCTGGAAGGAATACGAGCTGGAGGTGATGCGCGACGGCGCCGACAACTTCGTCGTCATCTGTTCCATCGAGAACATCGACCCGATGGGCGTGCACACCGGCGACAGCATCACGGTGGCCCCGGCGCAGACGCTGACCGACCGCGAGTACCAGCGGATGCGCGACGCGGCGCGCCGCATCATCCGCCGCGTCGGCGTCGAGACGGGGGGCTCGAATATCCAGTTTGCCGTCAACCCGGCTGACGGCCGCATGACGGTGATCGAGATGAACCCGCGCGTGTCGCGCTCGTCGGCGCTGGCGTCGAAGGCCACCGGGTTTCCCATCGCGAAGATTGCCGCCAAGCTGGCGCTTGGCTACCGGCTCGATGAAATCCCGAACGACATCACGCGCACCACGCCGGCTTCGTTCGAACCGACCATCGACTATGTGGTGGTGAAGATCCCTCGGTGGAACTTCGAGAAGTTCCCCCAGGCCGACCGCACCCTCACGACGCAGATGAAGTCGGTGGGCGAGGCCATGTCGATTGGGCGCACCTTCAAGGAAGCCTTCCTGAAGGGCGTGCGATCGCTCGAGCTCGGCAAGGAAGGGCTCCTGTTCAGCCGTGCCCATCACCGGCCCGATCGCCTCCGGTCGGACGATGAGTCAGACGATGAGGACGTGCAGCTGCGGCGCCGGCTGATGGTACCGACCGATCGGCGGATGTGGGCGCTGTTCCGCGCGCTCGAAAAGGGCTGGTCGACCGACACCATCCACACGTTGACCCGCATCGACCCGTGGTTCCTCGAGCAGTTCCGCCAGATGGTCGAGCTGCGGCACACGGCGGCGCTCGTCGGGCTGCGCGAGATGTCGGCCGACCTGATGCTGGCGCTGAAGCGCGCCGGCTTCGGGGACCTCGAGCTCGGGCATATCCTGGGCGTCGATGGATCGGCGGTGCGTGAGCGGCGCCGCGACCTGGGCATTGCGCCGGTCTTCAAGCGCATCGACACATGTGCGGCGGAATTCGAGTCGTTCACCCCCTACATGTACAGCTCGTACGAGCAGGAGTGCGAGGCCGCCCCGACGCCGCGGCGCAAGGTCATCATCCTCGGAAGCGGGCCCAACCGCATCGGCCAGGGCATCGAGTTCGACTACTGCTGCTGCCATGCCGTCTTCGGCTTCCGGAAGGAAGATATCGAGACCATCATGGTCAACTGCAATCCCGAGACGGTGTCGACCGACTATGACACGGCCGACCGCCTCTATTTCGAGCCGCTCACGTTCGAGGACGTGATGGCGATTGTCGAGCGCGAGCGCGACGGCAATCCCGACGTGGGCATCGTGGTGCAGTTCGGCGGCCAGACGCCGCTCAAGCTGGCGCTGGCCCTGCAGGAGGCCGGGGTGATGATGTACGGGACCAGCCCCGACTCGATCGACCTGGCCGAAGACCGCCAGCGCTTCGCGCAGCTGCTGTGGGACCTGGGGATTCCCCAGCCGGCCAGCGGGACAGCGACGTCGCGGGACGAGGCGCGCGAGGTGGCGGCCCGCGTCGGCTTCCCGTGCGTGGTGCGGCCGTCCTACGTGCTGGGCGGACGCAACATGGCCATCGTGTACGACGTGGCCAGCCTCGACCGCTACATGACCACGGCGGTGGATGTGTCGCACGACCGCCCGATTCTCATCGACCGCTTCCTTGAGCATGCCAAGGAAATTGACGTCGACTGTGTGGCCGACTCCACCGGGGCGGTGCTTGTGGGCGGCATCATGGAGCACATCGAGGAGGCCGGCATCCACTCGGGTGACAGCTCGTGTGTGGTGCCGCCGCAGTTTGTGGCCGAGAAGCACCTCGTCACCATCCGCGACTACTCGCGTCGGATTGCGAAGGCGCTGAAGGTGGTGGGGCTGATGAACGTGCAGTACGCCATCAAGGACGACACGGTGTACGTGCTCGAAGTCAACCCCCGGGCCTCACGCACGGTGCCCTACCTGGCCAAGGCCACGGGCGTGCCGCTGGCCCAGGTGGCCGCGCGCGTCATGGCGGGCCGCACGCTGGCCTCGCTGGGCCTGACGGCCGATCTGGTGCCGACGGGCGTGTTCGTGAAGAGCCCGGTGTTTCCGTTCGTGCGGTTCCCGGGTGTCGACTCGATTCTGGGGCCCGAGATGAAGTCGACCGGCGAGGTGATGGGCGGTGCCGATTCGTTCGGCATGGCCTTCGCCAAGGCCATGCTCGGCGTCGGGCAGCGCCTGCCCGACACGGGTGCGGTGTGCATCAGCGTCAACCACGAAGACAAGGAAGCGGTGCTGCCGATTGCCCGGGAACTGGCGGCGCTGGGCTTCCGGCTGATCGGCACGCGGGGCACGGCGGCCTTCCTGCGGGCCCATGGCCTGGATGCCGAGGTGGTGTTCAAAGTGAACGAGGGGCGCCCGAGCCTGGCCGATGAAATCGTCAACCGCCGCATCGCGATGGTCATCAACACGCCGCTCGGCCGCGAGTCGTTCTTCGACGACAAGGCCGTGCGTCGCGCGGCGATGATGAACGCCGTTCCCTGCATCACCACCATCACCGGAGCCGCTGCGGCCGTCGAGGCCATCCGCGCGCTGCGGCAGGAAGGGCTGAGCGTCCGTTCCCTGCAGGACTACCACGCCGCCGCCTCGGAAACTGCACACTAGCGTCACGCGGCACGGTGCACCATCTGCACCGTGCCGACGACGCCTCCGGCGCGAGCGCCCCTGATACGCCTGCGTCACGCCTCTTGCATGGCCTGTGGCCATGCGTGTGGGTGTGCTGTGTGCGGTGGCGGTCGGGGCCGGGCTGGCGTGGGGCATGCACTGGCCCGAGCTGCCTGCGGAGCTGCTGCTGACGGTCGGGGCGTCCCTGTCCGTGGCCGTTGCCGTGCTGTGGCTGCACCGGCACCTGCTGGCTGCCGGCCTGCTGCTGGCGGCGCTGCTGGCCACGGCCGCCACCGTCGAGGGTCACCGGGCGGCGCGGGCGGTCGTGCACTCGCCGCTGCGGCACTGGCTCGACGAGCGGGCGGTGCTGACGGCCGATGTGCGCCAGCTGCCACTGGTGTGGCTCGAGGGCACACTCGAAGACGATGCCGAGCTGCTGGAGGATGGCGTGCGGCTGAGGCTGTCGGTCACCTCGGTGCGGCTGTCGCCGCAGGCCAGTCCGACGTCCGGTACGGTGATGCTTACGGTGGGCGGCGCGGGGGCCGCCGACACTTCGCGCGCGTGGACGCGCGGTCGGCGGGTGCGGGCCTCGGCGCGTCTGCGGGTCGTGCCGACGGTGCGCAACCGGGGGGCGGCGTCACCCTGGGTGCAGCTGGTCAGGCGTCGCGGGGGGCTTGTCGGCAGCGTCAAGTCTGCCGCGCTCGTGGAGGTCGTGGCCCCTGGCTCGTGGTGGGAGGAAACGGCGGCGGATCTGCGGCGGCGGGTGCGCGAGGCCATTGCGCGCCGCGTGCCCGGCGGCGACCCGGCCAGCCGGGCCGTCGCCACAGCGATTCTGATTGGCGAGCGCACGGCGCTCGACGACGAGCTGGAGCGTCGGCTGCAGGCCGCCGGCACCTTCCACACCATTGCCATTTCGGGGGGCAATATCGCGATGCTGGCCTCGGCCGTGGTGGCCGTGCTGTGGGTGCTGCGCGTGCGGTTCCGCGCGGCGGCGGTGGCTGCGGCGCTCGTGCTGCTGGCACACGCGGCCGTCATTGCGCCCGGAGCCTCGATTCGCCGGGCCACGGCCATGGCGTGCCTGTATTTCCTGCTGCAGGCCGTCGATTTGCGCGGGCGATCCGGGGCGGTGGTGGCCTGGTCGCTGGTCGGTGCGCTGATGGTCACGCCGACTGACATTCTCAACGCCGGGTTCTGGCTGACCTACGGGGCCACCATGGCGCTGCTGGCAACCTCGGCAGTGCTGCCGCCGCCCCGCGGCTGGCGAGGGGTCGCAGGGGCGGCCGTCGTGGCCACGGCTGCGGTCGAGCTGGTGCTGGCCCCGGTGGCCGCCGGGGTATTCGAGCGCGTCACGCTGGCGGGACTCGTCCTGAACCTGCCCGCCGTGCCGGCCATGGCCGTGGTGCAGGCGGCTGCGTCGTTCACGGTGCTGGCCGACTGGGGCCACCTGCCGCTGCTGGCGTCGGCAGGTGGCTGGACGACATGGGCCGGCACGCGCGTCCTCATCGACACCAGCCGGGTGGTCGAGTGGTTCCCGTGGCTCACCTGGCGCGTGCCGCCAACGGGGCTGCTCGTCACCGCCGGCTATTACGCCCTGCTGGTGGGCGGCTGGTGGCGGTGGCCGCGGTGGTCGCGCCCGCAGCGGCGCCTCGCGGTGGCGGGGGGTGTTGCCCTGTGGGCATGGGTGGCCCTGGCCCCCTGGGCCCGGTTCGGTGTGCGGGGCGACGGCGCCCTGCATCTGACGATGTGGGACGTGGGGCAGGGCGACGCCCTGCTGGTGACGTTTCCGCGCGGACAGACGCTGCTCATCGATGCCGGTGGAAGTCCCGGCGACCGTGGGGCCGACACTGGCGAGCGCATCGTGGGTCCGGCGCTGCGCGCCCGTGGCCTCGTGTCGGTCGACCGCCTGCTGGTCACGCACGGCGACGCTGACCACATCGGCGGTGCCGCCACGCTCGTGCACGAGTTCCGCCCCCGTGAGCTCTGGTATGGCATCCCGGTGGACGGCCACCCGGCCGAGCGGCGCCTGCGGGCGACGGCCGAGGCGATTGGGGCGGCCTTCCGCACGGTGCAGCGGGGCGACGTCATCGAGATCGACGGCGTGCGTGTGACGGTGCAGCATCCACGGCCGCCCGACTGGGACCGGCGGCGTGTGCGCAACGACGACTCGGTGGTGCTGACCGCGACGCTCGGCGGCGTTGATCTGTGGCTGACGGGTGATGCTGGCGTCGAGGTCGAACCCGAGTGGATTCTGCCCGACAGCCCCAGGACGGTCGTACTCAAGGTGGGCCACCATGGCAGTCGCACCTCGACCGGCGGACCGCTGGTCGAGGGGCTCCGTCCCCGGCTGTCACTGATTTCGGCGGGCCGGGGTAACGCCTTCGGGCACCCGGCTCCCGAGGTAGTGGCCCGCCTGGAATCGGCCGGCAGCCTCGTGGCGCGCACCGATCGCGACGGTCAAGTCGACGTGCGTACGGACGGCCGAACCGTGTGGATCAGGCGCGTGGACGATTCTCCGCAGCGGTGGCAGCCTTTGCCGCCTCCCAGCGTGCCTCGAGGGCCTCGAGCGACTCATCCGTGAGAGCGTGCCCGTCGGCCCGTGCCGCCGCTTCCATCTGCTCGAACCGCCGCTGAAACTTGTCGGTGGCACGCTGCAGGGCCCGCTCCGGTGAGAGTCCCATCTTCCGCCCCAGGTTGGTCAGCGCAAACAGGACGTCTCCGTACTCGTTCTCGACTTCGGCGCTCTGCAGCCCGTGCTGCGCCACCGCCTCGCGGAGTTCGGCCACCTCTTCGTCAATCTTGTCGAGCACGGGCGCTGCCTCGGGCCAGTCGAAGCCGACCGACGCGGCGCGGGTGCCGACCTTCTCGGCCCGCAGCAGCGCCGGCAGTGCGCGCGGAATGCCGCCGAGCAGCGGCTTCTGCGGCTTGCCGGCCTGGGCGCGCTCGGCGGTCTTGATGTCGTCCCACTGCGCCTTGACGCCCGTCGCGGTGATCGCGCGTGCCGTCGAGAGCGGCTCGCCGTCGGGGGTGAACACGTGGGGATGGCGTCGAATCAGCTTGTCGATCACCGCCTGCAGCGCGTCGGCCAGGCTGAAGTGACCGGGCTCGCTGCAGAGCTGCGCGATGAACACCGCCTCGAAGACCACATCGCCGAGCTCCTCGCAGATGCCCTGCCAGTCGCCCTCATCCAGCGCGTCGAGCAGCTCGCACGTCTCTTCCAGCACGAATGGGCGCAGCGTGGCGAGGGTCTGCTCGCGGTCCCACGGGCACCCCTCGGGACTGCGCAGGATCCGCATGATGTCGACAAGGCGATCGAGGTGGGGGCCGGCCGGACGGGACATGGGCGAATGCTATCATTCGAGGGTTGCGCGCACGGGTGACGGTTCTCGGCAGCGGCACCTCGCACGGGGTGCCCATGATCGGCTGTCAGTGCCGGGTGTGCCGGTCAGACGACCGGCACGACCGGCGGCTGCGTCCCTCCATTTACATCGACGTCGACGAGGGCCCCGCGCTGCTGGTCGATACCTCGACCGACCTGCGCCAGCAGGCGCTCACGCACGGGCTGACCCGGCTCGACGCCATCCTCTACACCCACCATCACGCCGACCACGTGCTGGGCTTCGACGAGGTGCGCCGCTTCAATGCCCTCACCGGCGGAGCCATTCCCCTCTGGGCCTCGCCCTCGACCGGCGGCGAGCTGCGCCGCATCTTCAGCTATGCCTTCGGGGCCCCGTCGCAGAAGGGCGGGGGACTGCCCGAAGCCGATCTGCACGAGATTGACGGGCCATTCAGCATCGGGGACGTGCCCATCCAGCCCGTGCCGCTGCTGCACGGCCGCCTGCCGATCCTCGGCTTCCGCCTGGGCCGGTTCGCCTATCTCACCGATGCGAGTCGCATTCCCGACGGATCGTGGGAACTGCTGCAGGGGCTTGACGTCCTCGTGATCAACGCCCTGCGCCACCGGCCGCATCCCACGCACTTCACGCTGATGGAAGCGGTGGCGGTGGCCGAACGCCTCGGGGTGCCGCAGGTGTGGTTCACGCACGTGTGCCACGACCTGCCGCATGCCGAAACGAACCGGTCGCTGCCCCGCGGCATGGCCCTGGCCTACGACGGGCTCGCGTTCGACGTCGAGGTGGCGTGACGTGGTGATCGCGCACTATCCCGAT
>Ga0315902_10001547_pt1 | contig 36945 bp, 38 predicted proteins | sample LakEriMetagenome_9_FD_203523 | JGI IMG/M metagenome (GOLD analysis project Ga0315902, IMG submission 203523) | Freshwater fungal communities from buoy surface, Lake Erie, Ohio, United States - Buoy 12 MA117 | ecosystem: Environmental > Aquatic > Freshwater > Lake > Lake biofilm | place: USA... | reverse complement strand
CGTGCGAGCATCGCGGCCGAAGCGAAGGCCAACGGTCTCACCATCCCGATCCTCGACGACGAGTACCAGCTGATCGGCAACTCGCTGGGCTTCACCTATGCGGGCGAGGCGGTGATCGTCGATCCGAAGAAGAATTTCGAGATCGTCTATCACGGCCCGGCCGACACGATCGAAACGGCGCTCTCAGACGTTGTTGCGGGCAAGGTTCCGGCCGCCGCTGAGGTGATGGCCAGCAAGGGCACGAAGCTTGTCTTCGCCGATCGCGGCAAGGAAGCTGAGTTCGCCAAGATCTCCTATTCCAACGACGTCGTGCCGATCCTGATGGATAAGTGCGTCGACTGCCACCAGCCTAACGGCATCGCGCCGTGGCACATGACAAACTACCAGCAGGTCAAGACGTTCGCGCCTATGATCCGCGAAGCGATCCGCCGTGACCGGATGCCTCCGTTCGATGCGGACAATCACTATCGGGCCTTCCTGAAGAACGAGAACCTGTCCGCCGAAGAAACCAAGACGCTGGTCCACTGGATCGAAGCGGGCGCGCCGAGCGATATCGCCGAAGGCGGCGAGGATCCGCTGGTGAAGGGCGTTGCGGGGCGTCCCGACTGGCCGCTCGGCGAGCCGGACCTGATCGTCGATATCCCGGCCTACGACGTGCCAGCGGCCGGCGTGGTCGATTACCAGATCCCGGCGATCAAGAGCCCGCTTGCCGAAGGCAAGTGGCTGAAGGCGACGACGTTCAAGCCGGGCGACCGCCAGGGCGTGCACCATATCCTCGCTGGCTGGATGCCGAAACTGCCGGCGAATGGCCGCGGCTTCGACTGGGAAATCTCGATGGGCGGCTACGCTGTCGGGAACGAGTCGAACCTGGCGCCGGACAACTGGGCGACCTGGATTCCGGCGGGCGGGGCGATCTCGTTCCAGATGCATTACACGCCGATCGGCAAGGCCTTCACCGACAAGTCGAAGATCGCCTTCTACTTCCAGGACGAAGCGCCTGAGATGATGAAGCGGCAGGTGGTGATCGCCGATCCCTCGATCGAGATCGCAGCCAACACGGCGCGTCACCACGAGACTGCCTATGTGCTGTTCCCGGCCGACGCGCAGATCTATGCCGCCCAGGTGCACGCGCACTATCGCGGTTATGCCTCGAAGCTCACGGCGATCTATCCGGACGGCAAGGAGGAGATCCTCCTCAACATGCCGCACTACGACTTCAACTGGCAGCGCGACTACATCTTCAAGGACCTGATCGAGATCCCGGCCGGCACGAAGCTTGTCGCCGACTACTGGTACGACAACTCGGCGAACAACAAGGCGCTGGGCTACGAGAACACCAAGCCGTTCACGAATCCCGCTAAGAAGATCTTCTGGGGCGACCAGTCGTTCCAGGAGATGCTGTTCACCGCCGTGCAGTTCCGCTGGAAGGACGAGACCGCGGCCAACCCGCGCGACGACCTGCAGGCGGCCTTGCAGCAAACCCAGCTGCTGACCATGGCGGACGACAACCGCGACGGGAAGCTGCAGGAATCCGAACTGCGCACCGACAGCGAAGAGGGCGCGCAGAACGTGACCAGCGATGGCATCGCGCCCGTGCACCAGCAGTTCAAGGCGAACTTCGCCGCGATCGACGCTGACAAGGACGGCGGCCTGTCGATGCAGGAACTCGGCGCGGCGATGGAGCAGATGCAGCGCGGACGCAGCCGCTAGCGCAGCTGAATCGCGAAACTTTGCCTGGTGACTAACCCGGCCGGGCTCATCTGAGTCCGGCCGGTTTGTTTTGTGCGTGACGCGCTAGGCCGCCGTCGCTTCTGCTTCCACAAAGTTCGGCCACTGGCGCATGTACTGCACGAACGCAGGGGAGAGGCCTTCGTCGAGCAGGTGCTGGATGGTGACCGGCGTCGGCGGCGAGATGTAGTTGGCGTCGGCCTGCACGCGCTTCGGGAAGTCGTGGCGGAGGATGGCGCCCCGTCCGACGACGACATAGTCGCAGCCCGCATCGAGAACGCCCGCCGCGTCCTTGCCCGTCATCACCTTTCCGGCGGCGCCGAGCCGCACCTGGCCGCGCGGCAGGTCGGTGAAGACGCTCATCAGCGTGCGGCCCTTGTGCTCGTCCTCGTTGGGCTCCTTCGCGACGTCCCAGAGCGACATGTCGAGGAAGTCGATCTTCTGATCGCGCAGGATTTCGGCGGCGACGTCGCGGATCTCCGCGAGCTTGAGGCCGAAGCGCTCAGGCGAGAGCCGCAGGCCGAGCTGGAAGTCTGCCTTGGTGCTGGCGCGGATGCCGTCGATGATTTCCATGATGATGCGCGCGCGGTTCTCGAGGCTGCCGCCATAGCGGTCTTCGCGATGGTTGATCTCGGCCGAGAGGAATTGCGCGAGGATGTAGCCGTGGGCGCCGTGGATCTCGACGCCGTCGAAGCCGGCCTTTTCGGCGCGGACGGCGGCGGCGATGTAGGCCTCGCGCAGGGCTTCCACTTCTGCGAGCGTCAGTGCGCGCGCGCCTGTTTTTGTATCATCCGATGGGCAGACGGGCGTTCCGACCAGTTCCTTGGGCGACCGGTTGCCCGCGTGGTGGATCTGCAGCGACGAAACCGAGCCGTGCGCCTTGATGCCTGCGGCGAGGCGCGCGAGGCCTTCGAGGTGCTTGTCGTCGAAAGCGCCGAGCTGCCCCGGGAAGCCCTGGCCGACCGCCTGCACGTGGGCGGCGCATGTCATCGTGAGGCCAAAGCCGCCTTTCGCCCGCAGCGTCAACCAGTTGTACTCCACGTCCGACAGCACGCCGTCGGGGTGGCTCTGTGTGTTGGTCAGCGGGGCGAGCATGAACCGGTTCTTCCACGCCGGGCCATGGGCGAGGGTGAGGGGGGAGAAGAGAGAGGTCATGCGGGGGGCTCGTGCTTGTGTGAGTGCTCACTGAGGTACGGAGGGAAGCCTCGGGCCGCAAGTTAGCTGAGCTAAGAAGTCATTTGGGGTCGACCGGAGAAAATGCCGGGAATCCCGGTTGCCGCGCATGTGGAAACCTGACGGTTCCCACTGCTCGTGGCGCGGTGATTCTGGTGGTGCGCCTCCGGCTTATCCGAGAATGACTCCGGTGCGGGGCAGGCGCCCGTTTTTGCTTCTGCCGCGCCGCGACGAAACGCCCGTGTTTGCAGCGGAAAAAGCCAATTTCCTTGAGTTGTCACGAAGGCTCGGTGCGTGCTAGTCAGCCCGCGCGGCACACGACCCAGTCGCCACCCGTATTCACGCGGTTGATTTCACATCAATTTTTGCCTCGGACCGGTGTGGGGGATTCGGGGCTCACGAACTTGATTATTGGGGCTAGAGATTTGGCCGGTTCAACGACCACTTCGGTAAGCGAGGCCGCGCAACGGTACGCCGCGGCCGTGTTCGACATGTCGATCACCTCGGGCGAGGTGGACGCCGTCGATAATGGCTTGACCGCGCTCGGCAAGCTGATTGATGGCGATGCGGCGCTGGCGCGCGTGCTGAAGTCGCCACTCTACAAATCGGAAGAAAAATCCGCCGTGCTTGCGACGCTGACCGAGAAGCTCGGCATGCCGGAGCTGGCGCGCAAGTTCGTCGGCGTCGTGGCGCTGAACCGTCGCGCGGGCGAACTGCCCGCGATCGCGAAATCCTTTGCCGAGAAAGCCGCCAAGCATCGTGGCGCGAGCCGCGTCGTCGCGCGCGTCGCCAAGCCGATCACGAAAAACCAGACGCTCGACCTCGAAAGCGCCGTCTCCAAGGCGCTTGGCCGCAGCGTCACCGTTGATGTTGAAGTCGACCCCGCACTGATCGGCGGCCTGCAGCTCAAGATGGGCTCGCGTCTGGTCGACGCTTCGATCCGTACAAAACTGAACAACCTGACGAACCTGATGAAGGGCGCCTAATCCCATGGACATCCGCGCAGCAGAAATCTCCGAGATTCTGAAGAAGCAGATCACGAACTTCGGCGCTGAAGCCGAAGTCTCCGACGTCGGCCAGGTCCTGTCGGTGGGCGACGGGATCGCCCGCGTGCACGGCCTCGACAGCGTGCAGGCCGGCGAGATGGTGGAGTTCACCTCCTCCGGCGTGCGCGGCATGGCGCTGAACCTCGAGCGCGACAATGTCGGCGTCGTCATCTTCGGCGACGACCGCGGCATCAAGGAAGGCGACAACGTCAAGCGGACGCAGGAGATCGTGTCTGCTCCCGTCGGCAAGGGCCTGCTGGGCCGCGTTGTCGACGCGCTGGGCAACCCGATCGACGGCAAGGGCCCGCTCACAAACGTGGCCGAGCGCCGCCGCGTCGACGTGAAGGCGCCGGGCATCCTGCCGCGCAAATCCGTGCACGAGCCGATGTCGACCGGCATCAAGGCCATCGACACGCTGGTCCCGATCGGCCGCGGCCAGCGCGAGCTGATCATCGGCGACCGCCAGACCGGCAAGACCGCCGTCGCCATCGACGCCATCCTCAACCAGAAAGCCATCAACGCCCGCGGCAATGAGAGCGAGAAGCTCTACTGCATCTACGTGGTCATCGGTCAGAAGCGCTCGACCGTCGCCCAGGTCGTGAAGTCGCTCGAAGAGCGCGGCGCGCTGGAATATACCATCGTCGTCGCCGCCACGGCGTCGGAGCCGGCCCCGCTGCAATACCTCGCGCCGTTCACAGGCTGCGTCATGGGCGAATGGTTCCGCGACAACGGCATGCACGCGCTGATCATCTATGACGATCTCTCGAAGCAGGCCGTCGCCTACCGCCAGATGTCGCTGCTGCTGCGCCGCCCGCCGGGCCGCGAAGCCTATCCGGGCGACGTGTTCTATCTCCACTCGCGCCTGCTCGAGCGCGCGGCCAAGCTGAACGCCGACCATGGTTCGGGCTCGCTGACGGCGCTGCCGATCATCGAGACGCAGGCCAACGACGTGTCGGCTTACATCCCGACCAACGTGATCTCGATCACCGACGGCCAGATCTTCCTCGAGACCGACCTGTTCAACTCGGGCATCCGTCCGGCCGTCAACGTCGGCCTGTCGGTGTCGCGCGTGGGCGGTTCGGCCCAGGTCAAATCGACCAAGCAGGTGTCCGGCACGATGAAATCGGAACTCTCGCAGTATCGCGAGATGGCCGCTTTCGCGAAGTTCGGCTCGGATCTCGACGCCGCCACGCAGCGCCAGCTGAACCGCGGCGCGCGCCTGACCCAGCTCCTGAAGCAGCCGCAATACTCGCCGCTGTCGATGGAAGAGCAGGTCGTGGTGATCTACGCCGGCACGCGCGGCTATCTCGACAAGATCCCGACCGACGCGGTCGTGCGCTACGAGGCCGAACTGCTGCGCCACATCCGCGCCGACAAGCAGGCTCTCTTGGGCGACATTCGCGACCAGAAAGACATCTCCAAGAACGGCAAGGACGGCGGCAAGATCGAAGACGCGATCAAGGCGACGCTCGAATCGTTCTCCAAGACCTTCGCGTAACCCGGAAAGCTTGAGGACAAGGCATAGCCCATGCCCAGCTTGAAGGAATTCCGCCTCCGGATCGCCAGCGTGAAATCCACGCAGAAGATCACCAAGGCGCTGCAGATGGTCGCGACGGCCAAGCTGAAGCGTGCACAGGAAGCCGCCCAGTCGGCGCGTCCGTATGCGACGCGCATGGCGTCCGTCATCGCCAACCTCGCAAGCGGCGCGCAGGCGGGCGGCGGACCAAAGCTGATCGCCGGCACCGGCAGCGACGACGTCCACCTGCTCGTGGTGATGACGTCCGAGCGTGGTCTCGCCGGCGGCTTCAACACCAACATCGTCAAGCTGGCGCGGACGGAAATCCGCCGCCTGCAGGCAGCCGGCAAGACGGTGAAGATTCTCACCATCGGCAAGAAGGGCTCGGATGCGCTGAAGCGCGTCTATGGGTCACTCATCGTCGGCCATATCGATCGCCGCAGCGAGCGCACGGTGACGGCGTCAAACGCCGCCGACATCGCACGTCAGATCACGGATCGCTTTGACGCCGCCGAGTTCGATGTCGCAACGCTGATCTTCGCGCGCTTCAAGAACCTGCTGACGCAGATCCCGACCGCCATGCAGCTGATCCCGGCGCGTCCGCCGGCCGATGCGCCGACGGTCGACCTGGCTGGCGCACGCTACATCTACGAGCCGGACGAAGAGGCGATCCTCGAAGCGCTTCTGCCGCGTTACCTGTCCACGCAGATCCTGTCTGCGCTGCTGGAAACCGAAGCCGGCTTCCAGGGCGCGCAGATGACCGCCATGGACAACGCCACGCGCAACGCCGGCGACATGATCAAATCCCTGCAGCTGCGCTACAACCGCGCTCGTCAGGCGCAGATCACCAAGGAACTCATCGAGATCATCTCGGGCGCTGAAGCGCTCTAACGACGCCGCCAAGATACGACAGATACCGATACGACAGACACCGATACGAGAGACCAGAGGCCAGACATGAGCACGAAAACCGCCACCAACGTGAAGGGCCGCGTGAGCCAGGTCATCGGCGCCGTCGTCGACGTCGAGTTCGACGGCCACCTGCCGGCGATCCTGAACGCGCTTGAGACGATGAACGGGACGACGCGCCTCGTTCTCGAAGTCGCGCAGCACCTCGGGGAGAACACGGTTCGCACGATCGCGATGGACTCGACCGAAGGCCTCACGCGCGGCCACGAAGTCCGCGACACGGGCGACGCCATCTCGGTGCCGGTCGGCGAGGCCACGCTCGGCCGCATTCTCAACGTCATCGGCGAGCCGATCGACGAAGCTGGTCCGGTTGACCGTTCGGTCCTGCGCGGCATCCACCAGCTCGCCCCGGCCTTCGTCGACCAGAAGCCGGTGCCGGAAATCCTGCCCACTGGCATCAAGGTCGTCGACCTGCTGTGCCCCTATGCGAAGGGCGGCAAGATCGGCCTGTTCGGAGGCGCAGGCGTCGGCAAGACCGTGCTGATCCAGGAGCTGATCAACAACATCGCGAAAGCCTATGGCGGCTACTCCGTGTTCGCCGGCGTCGGCGAGCGCACGCGCGAAGGCAACGACCTCTATCACGAGATGGTGGAGTCGGGCGTGAACCAGGCTGGCGGCGGCGGCAACTCGCGCTGCTCGCTGGTGTTCGGCCAGATGAACGAGCCGCCGGGCGCCCGCGCCCGCGTGGCGCTCACCGGCCTCACCATCGCGGAAAACTTCCGTGACCAGGGCAAGGACATTCTCTTCTTCGTCGACAACATCTTCCGCTTCACGCAGGCGGGTTCGGAAATGTCGGCGCTGCTCGGCCGCATCCCGTCGGCGGTGGGTTACCAGCCGACACTCGCGACCGACATGGGCGCTCTGCAGGAACGCATCACCTCGACCACCAAGGGCTCGATCACCTCGGTGCAGGCCATCTACGTGCCCGCCGACGACTTGACCGACCCGGCCCCGGCCGCCTCGTTCGCCCACTTGGACGCGCAGACCGTTCTCAACCGCGCGATCTCCGAAAAAGGCATCTACCCGGCCGTCGACCCGCTCGACTCGTCCTCACGCATCCTCGATCCGAACGTTGTCGGCCAGGAGCACTATGACGTCGCCCGCGGCGTCCAGGAGATCCTGCAGAAGTACAAGTCGCTGCAGGATATCATCGCCATTCTCGGCATGGACGAACTCTCGGAAGAAGACAAACTGGTCGTGGCGCGCGCCCGCAAGATCGAGCGCTTCCTCAGCCAGCCCTTCTTCGTGGCCTCGCAGTTCACCAACCTCGACGGCCAGTTCGTCGCGGTGGAAGACACGGTGAAGGGCTTCAAGGAAATCCTCGACGGCAAGCACGACGACATTCCCGAACAGGCCTTCCTGATGTGCGGCAAGATCGACGACGTGATCGCCAAGGCCCAGAAGATGGCCGCCGAAGCCGCCTGATCTGGCTTCCAGCCAACCTGTCTTGTATTCCAGAGGCGGTTGCAGCGTGCGACCGCCTCTCTTGCTGTCAGGGGAGCAGGCATATGCGGATTGTTACGATCCTTGCCGCTGCTTGCCAGTCTCGCGGCCTGTTCATCGGGGCCCGTTTCCACCTCGGGTCTGGTCTGGTCCGTAGCAGTGGAGCGCCGCCGGTTGATGCCGTCGCGACGGCGCTTCAGCGGGTTTGTCCTCGGCTTCTGGAGGATCCCGCCCGTTTCCCCTAGGCTGCGCTGGCCAGCGGGTTCGACTGGCACGATTTTTCGGGCAACGGTGTCCGTCCCGTCGCTTCGGCCATGGGTGTCAGCATTTCAGAATCGTCCGGTGCGTGCGTTATTGGGTTCGCTATGGAGCTGCTTTCGACTCAACAGTTTCAGCGGCAGTGGGAAGTGATCCGTGATCTGGCCTTTGTCACCGTCCCCCCTTCCAAGACCGTGACCGCGCCCGGCGAGAATGGAATCTACGGATGAAGCGATGCTACGCCCCGGATTGTCCTGGTCACTCTGTCCAGCGCCGTCGAGGCGCCGGAAACGCTTGATTACAGCGGTACGAGCTTCACGCGTCTGGGCCGCGCACCAGCCCATGCAGAAGTACGTGTCAGCGTGAACAAGGAAGATTGCGGAGCAACGGAACAGCGTATCGGGCCATAAACCCGGGGGGCGCCGTTGGGGATCACCAGATTGTTGGCGCACCCAGCGCCGCAATGGAGGGATCGCGCGTCACCACACTCATGTCTTCGAGGATGGCCTGCGCGGCGAGGATGCGATCCCACGGGTCACGATGGATCAAAGGGAAGCTGGCGGCGCATGCGGCGTGTTCTGGCGTAATGGATAGTTCGCGGCAGCCAAGGTCGAGAGATTCCACCGTGATAGGCAAAGGGAACGGCGTCATGCGGCCGAGCGTTACCTGAAGCCCATACTCAAAGACCGAAACGGCGCTCATCCAGATTTCGTGCGCGGGGTCCAGAATCTGCCGCCTGGCATCCGCCGATAGCTGGTTCGACCCCTGAAGCGCCCAGATCAGCGAATGTGTGTCTAGCAGCAGCCGCATTGGGATCAGTCGCCGGCTTGGCCTGGAAAAAGTGGGCCATCGATTGCATCGGCTGGGTCTGGAGCGAAGACCTCATAGGGCGTCTCCTCCGTCCAGCCATATTTGGCCTTCAGCGACCCGAATTGCCGTTTGGGCTTGGTCTCTGCACCCACCGCCACTATCCGCACCGCCGGAACGCCATCCCGCGCGATGATCACTTCCTCGCCGTCCAGCGCCTTCTGGACGAGGCTGGACAGCTTGGCCTTGGCTTCGGCAATGTTCATCTGGGTCGCCATTGGACCAACATAGTCCAAGTGGTTGGTCCAAGCAAGATCGCCTTAAATGAGGACTGTTTCGGGTCGGATATCTGGCCTGCAGGTTAGTTGAATCGGAGGGACCCGCATGAAGCGGCTGGCGATTTCACTTCTCGCACTCGGCGCCTGCAGCACCGCGCCGCCGCCGCCTCCTCTGGGCGATGTGGACCTCACCAATGCGGGGCTGATGCTCGCCATCGAGATCTGCCATCGCAACATTATCGACGGCGTGCCGATCGCGCAGGCCGTCGGCGAGGCGGCGCGCGGGCGCAAGCACGAGCCTTCCACCATCTACAGCGTGGTGACGGGCATCTCGCCGCCAAGCTGGAAGCTGGATGGGGATGTGCTGGTCGGGGCCAACGATCGCGGCGGGTGCGAGATCTACATCGCCTCCGGCAACGGGCCCGAGGCGCGCAAGCTGGCCGTGTCCACGCATCTCGGCATGTCGAGCCGCAGGTGGGCGAGCATGCAGATCATCGCCGCGCCGCCGGGCGAAGTTCGCGACGCCGTCTGCACGGTCGACCGCATGCCCGAAGGCAAATCCGTCGGCGTAGTGATGACCTCGCGCCTGGACAGCAATGTCACCGACAGACGCACCTTCGCGGCGACCGTGCTGCAGGCGGACGCCGCCAGCTGCAGGTCGCGACAGATCCCCTAGCCAGGCGCGGCGAGCGCCGTCTCCATCACGCGGTCCCGCCCGGTGGCGATGTCCTCGGCTGTGAGATCGACGCGAACATCCGGGGTCAGCCCGGCATCCGGCGGCGCGCCAGGCGGGAAGCGTCCGATCAGCGGCAGGTCGGCCTCAAGGCCCGAACCGGGCAGGCGAAGGAAGAAGAACGCGCCGCCATTGATGCCGCGCTGGTTGCCGCCAGTCGGTTGGCCGTAGAGCCGGCCCAGGCCGCGCGACTGGATCTGCTGGGCGAACTGGAATGTCGCCGAGCTGTTCTGCGCATCGGTCAGCACGATGACGCTGCCCGTGAATTGCGGTCCTTTCGGCGTGATCACCGCCACGTCGCCGTCGTCGGCCTTCAGACGATACCAGCCATCGCCGAGATCGACAGCGTCATCACCCCAGTCGCGGAAAGACTTGTCCCATGTGTCGAGAAAGGGATCGAGGTCCGCCGGCGTCTTGCGATACCTCACGCGGCGCTCATCGCCGTCGAGCTTCAGATCGCGGTCGATGAGGCGCGCAATGATGCCCTCGCCGCAGTCGAGGCCGCCTTCATTGCCGCGGAGGTCGATGACCAGACGACGCGCCTTGCTGCTCACCAATTCCGACATCGTCGCATCGAGCCAGCTGCGCCAGTCCCAATTGCTGTCATAGAGCGCCCAGTCCGGCATGGTCAGTATGCCAACGCCATCGCGCATCGTAAACGTCCATGCCGCACGGTTGCCGTCATTCCCGCTGACACGCAGTGCAGCCTTGCGTTCGTCCGGACCATGAGGCGCAACCGTCACGCCGCGCTCCACGCTGCCGGGCGCACGGACATGCAAGTTGTAGCCGCCAGGCGATACCGGGAAGATCAACGAATGAAAGACATCGAACGTCTCGATGCGATCATAGCCGCGCACCTCGAGAAGCGCGCGACGCTTGTCGTCATTGTTCCCGTCGGCGCGGGCAAAGGGCAGCAGCGTTGCAAGAACCTGCTCGGTGGGGATCCCGTCAATGCTGCTGATCACTGTGCCGGGCGCGAGCGTGGCTTCACCCGAAAGGTTGTGCTCAACCACAATGCGCCCGCCCAGCCAGCGGAAATGGAAGGGCAAGAAACTGCGACGCTGAAGAAGCGCGGAGGCGGCCTCGTCCGACTGGTTGAAGAAGTTCGCGTAGGTGTGCCCGCATTTCACCGTCCCTAGGAAGCGCGACAGTTTAAGGTAGGCCCGGCCGAGCGATTGGTCTGCGCTGAGGTCGCGTTCCAGCAGATCGAAACGCGCCGCCATCGCTTCTGGCGTGTTGTACCGGTAGAGACCGGGATGCAGTAGCGTGTAGGCGCGGCGCAGGATGGCGACATCGCCGCTAGCGTCCGCGCCGGTGATCATCGGCCCGGGACCAGCGCCCGGCGCAGTCGGCGGGCCAAGGCTGGAGCAGGCGGCCGGCGCGGCGGCAATCGATCCAAGCAAGGTCCGGCGGGTCAGCAAGCTCATGACCGTTCTACGCCACTCCCCAACACGCAGTTCACACGTCCATCAAAGCTGGCACGCGCCAGGCGATGTCGCTAGTGTCGCGACGTCGGGAGTACTTCATGAAGACCACGGCCAGCCTGCTTGTCCTCACCACAATGGCGATCGCTCCCGCCTACGCACAGCGTTCCGCCGTGTCAGCCAACCTGTCGCCAGCCGCTGCCGCAGAATCCTTCAAGCAGGCCGTTGTGGGCGTGTGCGTGCCCGCCATCAGCGGCGATGGCGTCAGCGCGCTTGCACTGGCGCGCGAAGGCAAGGTGCAGCCGACACAGGACGCCGAGACGCGCCGGCAGGCTGGCTCCGCGCCGGACGAAACGGTGTGGGACGTCGCCGATGCGCGCGGCGTTGTCACGATCCGCGAGCGTGCCGGGCAGTGCGTTGTGATGGTCTACGGCCCGGCGACCGGGCCGACAGTCGCGGATGCGACGCTGGCGCTTGTGCTGCGAGGCTTCGAGGCGCTGGCAGGTCCGGCCGACGGGTTCACGCAGACCCTCACCGGCCGCAGCAATGGCCGCCGCATGGTGGTCCAGTTGTCCGGAGCCAACCCCGGTGCGCCGGGACACCAGTCGAAGTTCAGCGTGGTCACCGCCACCGTGTCGCTGTCCCAGTAGAGTTCGCCCCGCAGCATGACCGATCTAGCCGTCTGGCTCGCCTGGTTTGGCGCACTCGCGTGGCCCGCACTGCTTGGGCTTGGCCTGTGGCGCGGGCTGAAGGCGGGGCGCGGCCCCGGCTGGATGCTGTGGAGCGCCATCGCCGCCGTCACGCTGATGTGGGCGCTCGGCATCCGCGCCTTTCTCTGGGAGCCGACGACCCTGGAGGTGCGCCGTGTCGAGGTGACGAGCCGCAGCTGGAGCGGTCCGCCCCTGCGCATCGGCGTGATTTCCGACACGCATACCGACGGCCCCCATGTCGGCATCGCTCGACTGGAATCGATCATAGGCAGCATGAACGCTGAACGTCCGGACATCGTCGTGCTGCTCGGTGATTTCGTCGGCGGTCATGAAGATGCCGCCGGCCGGAGCGCGGATGAGCGCCGCGAGATCGGCGAGGGCCTTGCGGTCTTCGGCAAGCTCAAGGCGCCACTTGGCGTTTGGTCGGTGCTTGGCAATCACGACTGGTGGTATGACGGGCCAGCGGTGGAATCCGGCCTCGTAATCGCGGGCGTGCAGGTGATGGAGAACAGCCGCGCCCGCATCCCGCGCGAGGGCGGGGCGTTCTGGATCGGCGGGCTCGCGGACTATGAATCGCGCCGGGCCCAGCCGTCATACACAAACACCCTCGCAGGGGTTCCCGACAATGAGCCCATCATCGTCCTCTCCCACTGGCCGGACCCGTTCGCAGCGGCGCCAGCCAAGGTCGCCCTGACGCTGGCGGGACATTCCCATTGCGGCCAGGTGAACCTGCCGTTGGTCGGCCGCCTGGTGCATGTCTCGCCCGGAGCAGAACGCTGGCCCTGCGGCCTCTACGAGGACCGGGGCGGCTGGCTTTACGTGTCGGGCGGGGTCGGCACGTCGATCCTGCCGGTGCGCTTCAACCAACCCCCTGAAATTGCTGTCCTAACCCTGAGGGGCTTCTAGCCAGATTGCCGCCTTTACAGGGGTTTCAGGCCTGCTAGACCGGCGCGCGAAACAGGGGCCCGACATGGCTGACATGCTGCATTTCTCGCTGGTATCGCCCGTGCGCGAGCTGTTTTCCGGTGACGTGAAACAGGTTGATGCCCCAGGCGTCGAGGGCGAGTTCGGCGTGCTGCCCAAGCATGCGCCTTTCATGACCGTGCTAAAGCCGGGCGTGGTGCGCATCCATGAAGAGAGCGGCGTTACGCCGGTCTTCGTCCGCGGCGGCTTTGCCGACGTGACGCCCGCCGGCCTGACGATCCTGGCCGAGGAGGCGATCCGCCTTTCGGACGTCGATGCGGGTGCGCTCGACACGGAGATCACCAAGCTTCGTTCGGACGCCGCCGATCCGGGCGACGAAACCCGCCGCAAGCGCGCTGCCGAGCGTCTGGTTTATCTGGAAGCGCTGCGCGCTGCTGTTTCCTGAACTTGTCCCTGAACGTTGGGTCAGGGCGCTGCGGCCGCCCGTAGAGCGGGCATGCCTGCAGCTCGCGCGATAATCGAGCCCGGGCGTCTTCTTGGCGTGCCTTTGAGGGCGTACACTCCGCAACGACAAGGGCATTGGGGTGTCGCATGAAACTGATTCTGGCTTTGGCCGCGCTCGCGGCCTTTGGCGCGCAGGCCGCGCATGCCCAGGAAGGGCAGCAACCGGCGACTGGCAGCCTGAGACCGCTCACGAGCGGAACGCCCGCAGCGCCGGTTGAAGCGCCGCCTGCAGCTGTCGCCGCCCCTGTCGCGCCTGCTGCGCCCTCGTCCTCCGCATCGGCGGCTGCGCCTGCGCCCGCAGCACCTGCCTATACGGGTCCGGTCGATTTCTCGCCTGTCGCCGTCGCGGACCTGATCGTCAAAGTCTGCCGCGCGTCCGTCAACGGCGATGGCGGAGATCTCTCTGCACGCGCCATGCAGCTCGGCCTCGGTCGGGCCAGCCCTGCGCAGGAGGAACTCTCGCGCGCCCTTCCGCCCGGCGCGGTCACCTGGCGCGTGCCGGCCGTGGACGGCGTCGTCTACCTGTTCGGGTATGGCGAGGAGCCGCTGAACTGCGGCGCCGCCATCCTTCGTCCGCTGTCGGAAGATGGGTTCAAGAAGGTCACGTCCCTGCTGCAGGATCCCCAGATCGGCTTCACGTCAGACTCGACGCAAATGCTGCAGGGCGAGGTTCGCTGGGAGCGGCTGAAGTCAGCCAAGGGTGAGTTCATCGACGTGATGGAATACCCGCCAAGCAGTGAACGCCCCGGCATCCTCCGCGCCGACTTTCTGCCCGACTGATCAGACCGGCACCGTCCAACGCACAAAGCCCTTGGCGATTTCCGCATAGACCGCAGCCTTGAACGGGATGACGAGTCCCGGCGCATCCTCGAGCTTCGCCCACTTCCATGCATCGAACTCGACCGTGTGCCTGTCGAGCCGGAAGTCCGTGTCCGAGCCGGTAAAGCGGTAGGCGAACCATTTCTGGCGCTGCCCGTAATAGGGGCCGGTCAGCTTGGCCTTGAGTGCGGGCGGGAAGTCGTAGAATAGCCAGGGCTCAAACTCTTCCAGCAGTTCGACCTGATCAGGTTCGAGCCCGGTTTCCTCGCCGAGTTCGCGCAGCGCTGCCTGTGACGGCGTCTCGCCGCGATCGATCCCGCCCTGCGGCATCTGCCAGGCGTAGCGTACATCGTCCTTGCGGACGCCAGCGCGGCGGCCGAGCCAGACATGGCCCTGCTTCGAGAACAGCGCGAGGCCGACATTAGGGCGGTAGAGCGATGGATCGCGCCCACCCTGATGCGGCTGGGCCTCGAAGCTCACGATCGCGCCACGACCCCGGCGGCTGCCGAAGCGGGCGCCAGCTGGTAGCCTTTGGCCTTAAGGCTTTCAGCCCACAGGCGGAGTTGCTCGATGGTGACCGGGTAGGCAAAGCCCACGCCGATCGCGCTGCCGTTCTGGATCGCCAGCGCCTCGAGCGCCAGAAGCTCGCGGTCGATTGCATCGGCCGTCAGTTCGCTGTCCACGATGCGGTCTGCAACCGTGAAGTCGAGGCCTGTCTGGGTCGCCGCCTGGGGGAGGGCCGAGCGCGCCGCGCCGCCGTCATGCAGGAACACAAGGCCGCGATCCTTCAGCACTTTCATCACCGGCGTCGCCGCCGCTGCATCCGTCGCAAAGCGCGCGCCCTGATAGTTGGTGACGCCGAAATAGCCCGTCGCCTTGCCGAGCATCACGTTGAGGCGGCGCACATTCTCGTCCGGCTTGGCGCTGGTCAGCAGCGTTAGCGGCCCGGTGTCGACGTTCGGATAGTCATACGCTTCCATCGGCATTTCGAGCAGCACTTCGTGGCCCGCAGCGCGCGCCTTGTTGATCCAGTCCTGCAGGTTGGGCGCGTACGCCAGGAAGGACAAGGTCACTTCCGGCGGCAGTTCCTTGATCGCTGTTTCCGTGTGCCTTGCCGTCATGCCAAGGCCGCCCACGATCAGGCCGATGCGCGGCTTGTCGGCAGGGCCGGTGAAGGGGCGGGCATAGACCTGCGCGGGCGTGCGTCCGTCGGATGCGATCTTGGGAAGCTCGCCGGAAGGCGTGCGTTCCATGAAACCAGCGATCGGCGCGCGCGCCAGCGCCTTGGGGCCCGTGCCCGCGTTGGAGGCGATCTCGGTCACCGTCATGCTCGCCTCGTCGCCGTCTTCGAGCAGCACGGCGTCCTCGTATTCGACGCCGAGGCTTGGCTCCTCGTTTTCGGCATGGGCGTCCAGCGCCTCGAGCGGCGAGCGGTTCTTGAGGAGGGGCGGCGGGCCGTCCTGTTCGGAATACAGCGCCAGCTCGACACGTGGCGCGCCGGCCGCCTCGTCGCCGAACAGGAAGGCTGCGCCCACGGCGCCCGCGCCGAGCATGCCGAAAACGGAGAGGCTGAGCGCAACATGGCTCAGTCCGGTGCGCACGACTGAACCGTCGGAATTCCGCGATGCGGCCATGGTGTCCTCACAACAAAACGAGCGGCGATTTTGGCGCTCGTTTTGTTAACATCGCGGAAATGCAGCTGCGTCGGTTTGGCCGCTGACCTCATTGTAAATAATGGCAATTTTTTGCCAGCAGGCTTCGGGGTCGGTCGTTTTACGCAACGACAAAGCAAAAAGCCCGGCGTTTCCACCGGGCCTTTCGATCTAACCTCCAGCAGATCCTACGGCGTGGCTGTCGCCGGCGCGGGAGCAGCCGCAACGGCGGGCAGGGCGGCCGGGTTGGCCTTGCCGGCGCGCAGCAGCGCAACCGCCTGGTCAAGCTGGTAGTCTTCGCCGGCATAGCCATCGGGCGGCATGTCGGCCGGAATGTGCGGCGGCTTGCGCTCGGCGCCCTGGTCATTCTCCAGCGCATTCGGCAGGGCCGACTCGCTGAAGCGCGCGGCGCGTGTCTTGAGCTCCGCAATGTCCTTGTCGGACAGTCGAACTGCTGCGACTTCGAAATCCGGTTCGATGCCGGCGCCCTGGATCGAGCGCCCGGCTGGCGTGTAATAGCGTGACGTGGTCAGGCGCATCGCGCCCTTGCCCGGTCCGAGCGGCAGCACGGTCTGCACCGAGCCTTTGCCGAACGAGGTTATGCCCATGATCACGGCCCGCTTGCGATCCTGGAGGGCGCCGGCGACGATCTCGGCCGCCGAGGCCGAACCGCCATTCACCAGCACCACGATCGGCACGTCCGGGAAGCGGGCGGCGCGCACGGCGTTGTAGCGGCGCTGATCGCTCTCGCGGCGGCCGCGCGTGGAAACGACCTCACCGCCATTCACGAAGCGCGACGTGACCTCGATCGAGGCTTCGAGCAGGCCGCCCGGATTGTCACGCAGGTCGAGCACGAGGCCCTTGAGGCCGCCACGCACATCCTTGCGCACTTGCTCGAGGCCGCGGTCCAGCGCCTTCACGGTCTGCTCGTTGAAGGTGGTGATGCGGAGATAGCCGACATCGCCGATAGCTTTCGTCTTCACGACTTCCGGCCGGATGACTTCGCGGGTCAGCGACACATCGAACGGTTCGACATTCTCGCGCACGACGGTGACATTGATCGCCGAGCCAATGGCGCCGCGCATCTGCTTCACGGCGTCATTCAGCGGCAGGCCGACAATCGACTTGCCGTCGATGGCGGTGAGGAAGTCTCCCGACTTGATGCCGGCGCGTGAGGCGGGCGTGCCGTCCATCGGCGATACGACCTTCACGAAACCATCCTGCGCAGTGACCTCGATACCGAGGCCGCCATATTCGCCGGATGTCTGCGTCTGCATGTCCTTGAAGTCGTCGGGGTCGAGATAGGAGGAGTGCGGGTCAAGCGAGGCGAGCATGCCGTTGATCGCGGCTTCGATTGCTTCGGTCGATTCGAACTCGGTCACGTAGTTGGCCTGGGCCTTGGCGAGGATGTCGGCGAACAGGTCGAGCTGCTGGAACACCTCCGCCTTCTTCGCGGACTGGTTCGTTGTCACGGCGAAGGCCGAAACGCCGACCGTCGCGGCGACCAGACCTGCACCGATTACCGGGGCCAACCACCACTTGCGCATGCTGCGCTGCTCCTCTGTCATCGACCCGATGTCCCACCGTTACTTTGACGCCATATTCCCGAAGTTCAACATGCCTCGATGCCGCGAGAGGCGATTTAAGCATCAACTTCCGCTTTTAAGCAGGCCCCAGAACGTCCGGGACAATTCAGCCGCGTTTGCCCAGCCAGGTTTCCGGGTCTACAGGCTGACCCTTTCTCCTTACTTCGAGATAAAGTTCGGGAGAGGGCGCCTTCTGGTCGGCCATGCGGCCGATCGGCTCCCCGGCCAGAACCCACTGCCCAGCCTCGGGATAAAGGCTTTCCATGCCCGAAACGACCAGCAGCACGTCATTCCCGACGTCGAGGATGACCATCTGGCCGTAGGTGCGGAACAGGCCGGAATACTGCACGCGCGCGTCCATCGGCGCGATCACGGTCGCCGCGGCCCTTGCGGCAAGCGTGAGGCCCTCCTGCTTCTGTCCCTCGATGACCCGGCCGAACCGGCGCAGTGGCGAGCCCACGACAGGGTAGAGCGGCGACCCCGCCTTCGCCGTGGCTGCGGGTTTCGCGGCCGCCGTTGCTGGAGGCTTTGCCGCCGGCTTGACAGGCGTGGCGGCTGGTTTGGCCGCCGGCTTCTGTCCCGGCTTCACAGATGGCGCAGGCGGCGCCGACCTCGCTAGCCCGTCCAGCAACTCGCGCAGGTTGGCGGCCTCCTGCGCCAGCTTGCGCGCATTCGCCCGCGCCGCCGCCGTCTCCGCATCGAGGGATGCGGAGGCCCGGCGCTTCTCCTCGGCGAGCGCCGCGATCTCCTCGCGCCGTGCGCCGGCTGAACTGGTCGCGGCGAGCAGGTTGGCCTGCTGCGCGCGGGTCGCCGCGGCGAGATCATCGATGGTGGCGATCTTCGCGCGCAAGTCGTCGGCATGGCCCGCCAGCGCGGGGGCGGCGTCTGACATCAGGATGGCTGCGCGAATGGCGCTAGACACATCATCGGGACTGGTCGCCAGCGCAGGCGGCGTCCGCATCGTCATCAGCGCGGCGAACAGGTCTTCCATCACGGCCTGATCCGAAACCAGCGCCTCGCGCGCCGCGCGGGATTCGTCCGCCAGGATCATAAGCTGCTCTTCGGCTGCATAGGCCGCTTCCTCGCCGCCAATGGCCTCGCTGGCAGCTGCAACCAGATCAGCGTCGATGTCGGACACCGCCCGCGCGGCCACGCTGGAGGCCTGCTCCAGCGCCTTCACGCGCGCCAGCGCTGCATCGCGCGCGACCTCGGCCTGCCTCAGATCGTCCTGCGTGAATGTGCGCCGCGGCTGGCCCACGGCAGGGGCCGCCAGCAGAACGAGGATGATGAGAAGCCACCGCATCATTCGCGGTGGTAGGGTGATCCGGCCTCGATCGAAAGGGCCCGGTAGACCTGCTCGGCGATCATCACGCGTACCAGCCTGTGCGGCCATGTCTGCACGCCGAACGACACGGTGTGCCGCGCGGCCTTCGCAACATCCGCCGACGTGCCGTCCGCGCCGCCGATGACAAAACTCACCCCGTCCTCGCCGCCATCGCGCCACTTAGCCAGCCGTTTCGACAGGTCCTGCGACGTCCACGCCTCGCCGCGTTCGTCGAGCCGGATGAGGACGCCCTGACCGTGCCGCGCAAGCAGGCGCTGGCCCTCGTCATCCTTCGCACTCGAGTTGAGTTCGACTTCCTCGACCGCGCGATAGCCCAGCGATTTCCCGGTCTTGCCCGCGCGCGCGACATAGTCGTCGACCATCGCGCGCTCAGGCCCGTCCTTCATGCGCCCGATACAGAGGATGCGGATGCGCAAGAGAGGCTCAGGTCGCGGCGCGCGCCGTCGTTGGCGTGTCGCCCGCCCAGATGCGCTCGAGATTGTAGAACTCGCGCACTTCCGGCCGGAAGATGTGAACGATCAGGTCGCCCGCATCGATCAGAACCCAGTCCGCATTCGGCAGGCCCTCGACGCGCACTTTCGACGCGCCGGCTTCCTTCAGCTTCTGCGAGACATGGTCCGCCAGCGCCGACACATGGCGCGCGGAACGGCCGGAGGCGACAATCATCGCGTCCGCCATCGGCGATTTTCCGGCCAGCGGAATGTTGAGAATGTTCTCGGCCTTGTCGTCATCAAGCTGCTGCACGACCATCGTGGCAAGCTCGAACGCGTCGGGGGATGTCGGCTCAACTGGAGCGGGGGCCTGCTTTGCCGGCGCGGGCTTTGCCGTGGCTGTTTTCGCCGGACGCGCTTTTGCGGCGGCCGGTCCGGTCTCGGTGGTCTTGCCGGTCCGGGTGGGGCGACTGACTGACAGGGCTTTGTCCTTTGTGCTGATTGATCGTCGGCAAGTTATCACGTGGGGCCACCCCCCGCGAGAGGGAAGGGCTGTCTCGTTTGAGCCATGGGCCAGCGCCATAGGGCGCGCCGATCCCAGGCAAATTCAGAAAAACTAAATCCTAGTTATACTACCAACTTAGTCTAGTTTAAGGTTCGGTCTTATCACTAACGCGGGGATCGCTGCGTTTTCGACAGCGACGGGACATGAAGGCGCAGCGCGATTCTCATCGTTTCAAGTCGGGTAACCATATCTGTTACGGCATTTCGATAGCGGCGCTCGCCGTTTTCTGGTCGGCGCCGGCCTTCGCCCAGGGCGAGACCGCTGCCGAAGTCGTCGCCGACCAGACCGGCCCAGGCGCCGCCGATGACCAGCCGCCCGCCGCCACGCCCCAGCCGATCCAGTCCGGCGACCGCGTGGTCGTCACCGCCCGACGCGTCGAGGAAGACGTGCAGGACGTGCCGATCCCGGTGGCGGTGCTGAGCGAGGATTTCCTCGCCGACACCGGCGCGTTCAACGCCGGCAGGATTTCGTCGCTTGTGCCCTCGGTGCAGTTCTACTCCACCAACCCGCGCAACTCCGCGATCAACATCCGCGGCATCGGCTCGCCTTTTGGCCTCACCAATGACGGCATCGAGCAGGGCGTCGGCCTCTATGTCGACGGCGTCTACTATGCCCGCCCCGCCGCCGACACAGCGCTCGCGCAGCTATGTGATGCAGCTGGTCGTTCCAGATGGCGACATCTGGTGGGATCGCGCGGTCAAGGCGGGCTGCCGCGAGACCTTGCCCTTTGCGGTTGCGCCGTGGGGCGATAAACATGGCCATATGCTCGATCCGTTCGGCGTGACCTGGTCGGTCAGCTGCCCGGCGAAACGATAGGAGAGGGAGCGGTGGCGAGGCTTGGCGTCATCATCATGTCGGTGATCACGACGGCCGTCGCCGTCACGAGCTGCGGGCAGGGCGAGAGAAGCCTGTTCTCGGACACCACGGCGGCGCCTGCCCCCGCGGCTGACGATCCGCCGACATCATCCGAGGATAATCCGGAGACTAGACCGGCGGCAGGGCGTTGACCGCCATCGTCGCCCGCAAATTGGTCGACGACACCGGATCGAACGGCGCTGAGATATAGACCCAGCAGGGAGGCGTCCGGCGCGCCAGCGTCCGGGCATCAGACTGGCTGACGCGCTGCGCCCCGAACTGTCGTGCAAATCGCGACAGCCCTGCTTTCGGGCTCGCGCCGGGCCGGGCGACGACGACGATCGGAACAAGCTTTGCAATCGCGCGCCACTCCTTCCAGCGATGGAAGTCCCGCAGATTGTCGCCGCCGATGATCCACACGAAGCGCGCCCGTGGCGCGTGCCGCTGCAGTGCCCGGATCAGGTCGATCGTGTAACGCGTGCCGAGCCTCGCCTCGATGTCGGAAACGACAACGCCAGGTCCGCCCAGCCTGCGTCGCGCCGCCGCCAGCCGGTCCTTCAGCGCCGTTTGCGTGCGCTTCAGCGGATTGCCCGGCGAGACCAGAACCCAGATGCGATCAAGTCCGACAGCGCGCCTCGCCGTCGCGATCACATGCGCATGCCCTGAATGCGGCGGGTCGAACGATCCCCCCATCAGCCCGATGACAAGATCGCCAGGCGGCGAGGGCAGGCGCAGGCGTGCGAGTGGGGAGAGGGTCATGACCTAGAGCGGCAGCCGCGCCTCGCGTGGCGCTGATGCATAGACGAAGCGTCCCGAGCCAGCGACATCCACGCGCCGGAAATCGAAGCGCCGATAGCTCGTGCTGTCGCCAATGGCGGCCGCAACCGCCGTGCGGGTCGCCTCGTCGGCGCCCTGCAGGGCTGCAGACAACCGGTCTCCAGACTCCGCCGCGACGAGCTCCGCATCGGACGGGTTGTACTCCTGCGCGTCAGCGCCCAACTGCTGCTGCCCCGCCTCGAAAGCACCCGGGGCCGCCGCTGCACGCGCGCGCCAGTCGGCAAACGCCGCCGCCAGCGCTGCTGCGTCGCCCACCGCCGGCAACGCGCCGATCTGGTTCGCCACCGATGCACGATAGTCGGTAACCGTCGCCGGCCCCGAAGGCGTGCTGTCCGGCGCTGCTTCGGTCGTGGGATCAGCCGGCGCCGCGTCGCCCTGTTCGGCGGCAATGGCTGCAAGCTCTTCAGCGGGAATCTCGGGCGGGGGCGTATTCTTGGGCGCTGCGGCGACCGTGATCGACCCCTTGCCATTGGCGCTTGAAGCCAGCTCCGTCGGCTTGGAGCACGCCGCCACAGAAGTCATTGCAAGACAGATCGCCAACACCCGGTTCATCGCACGCCCTCTCAGACGCCGGTCACCAGCTTCGGCAGCAGGTCCGGCGAGGTCACCAGTGACCATGTTCCACCGGCGGCGACAACCGTCGCCTCCCACTCCTTGAGCATGTCGATATATTTTTGAGGGTCGGCCGGGTCAGACTTGATGACGTTGGCGGCGATCACATGGATGCCTGCAAGGTCGAGCTTGATTTCGGACGTGTCGCAAGCCTTGCCGTAGTCGGCCAGCATGTCCGAAAACAGCACGATGAACCGCTCTTCCTCCGGACGCTGTTTCAGCTCGAACGAGGCCTGCGCGAGGGCGCCCCGGATGTCGGTGTACTTCGCCGACTTCACCTGCGCCGCATAGGCGGTGAACTCCTTGAACAGCTCGCGCTTGGCCTCGGCGGCCAGGCTCGGCGTCGTCGGCAACTGGCGCTGGAGGATAATCTCTTTCTCGGAGAAGGAGCAGGCGCTGATCTGGCTTGCGCCGACCCAGTCGCCCGGCAGAAGTTTCGCCACCGTGATGTTGGCCATCTTGGTCGCGTCCGGCACCGCCTCGACATAAGTGCCCGACACGTCGAACACAAAGAACACCGACCGGTTGGTCGAGGTCACGAGACCGCAACCGGCGAGCGCAAGAAGCGAGAGGCCGCAGGCTGCGGCGGCAAGGCGGCGCATCATGATGCCTTCTCGAATTCCGGCTCCGGCTGACGCGACTTCTCGCGTTTGGACGGCCGTGGCGGCGGCGGGTCATTCAGGACCAGCTCGTCCTCGGCCTGCCCGCGACGCTGCGGACCGCTCTCCCCCGTCGCCTGGCGTTGCTTCCACCATCGCTGCGCGAACAGCGGCAGGAAGATAATGAAGTCGTAGATCGCCAGCAGGAAGACACCGATATTCTTGAACAGCGCCGATATCGTCTTGCAGATGAAGGACAGGAAGATCAGCGCGAAGCTGGCGAAGATCGAGATGATGAACACCGAATTGCGGATGATCGTCTCGAGCGGCAGCGCCGCCGCTGCCAGCAGCCACGGGATGACCCCGGCCAGGATCAACTGAGCAAATGTCGACAGTTCCAGCCCGAACACGTTCGCGCGTTGCGGCGCTTCGGCCGGCGCGGCCGCCGCCGGCACGTCTGCGCTCGGTTCTGGCGCGATCAGCACAGGCCCGATGATCTGGGCTGCTAGCCGGTCGGTCTCGCGGTCCTGCTCGATGATCTGCTCGCGCACGATCGAGAGCGTCATCTCCATGACCGAGAACAGCGCGAGGAAGGTGAAAGACACCACCAGCATCACCCGGCGCCCCGCCGCCGACATGGAATGGAAGGCCGGGATCAACCGCGTGAATCCGGCCGAGTCCATGAGGATCACGCCCGTCACGAATTCGAGGAAGATGACGATGATCGCTGCAAAGGTCGGCAGGCCGATGCCGCCAATGCGCGCGCCTTCACCGACGATCTCGGCCATTGGCCGCTCGATCAGGAAGAAGTTCAGGAACACGCCAGCCAGCGCGATGGTCGTGATCAGCACCGCGATCAGCCACGGCACGACGATCGACGCACGCGAAGCGATCTTCCTGCGATCCTCGGACCGCACGATCTCCTCGAACTCGATGAAAGCCTTGTTCACGTCGCTCGCATTCTTGTTGAAGTCGTGCTCGATCTTCACCAGCTTTTCGGCGACTTCCTTCAGGCGCGGGCTCTCGTTCCGGATGGTGATCAGCGCCGGGCGCAGCGGCGTCAGCTTGTCGTTCATCGCGCGCGCCGTGTTGGCAGCGATGTTCTTCTCGATCTTGGTCAGCCCCCGCGTCGACTCCATCGACGGCAGGGCGGAGCGGAAGGCGCGCTCGGCGGCGTCTTCCAGGTTGATGTCGGAAATCGCATTGGCGCTCGTCGCCAGTTCATGTGTCGCCTTGTCCAGCTTCTTCAGGATCGGTCCGGTCTCACGCGCCAGCTGCTCCGTCCGCTTGCCCATCTTCTCTTCGAGATGAAGCATCCGGTCCTGCAACTCGTCGGCGCGCTGCGAGGCGATCTTTTCGTTGGTCACCTCCCGGGCGCGGCGGCCGTGATCGAGTAGTGAGGAGCCCCAGCGGGCGAACATGTAGCCGAGGAAGAAGAAGGTCTGGCGCACGATCCGATGCATCGGCTCGCGACCGATCCACATCACGATGATCAGGCCGACGATGGCGAGCGCCAGCGGCCATCCATACGGAATGCCGAAAAAATCACCGCCGCCGGCGGCCACATCTGACGGGTTGGCCGTCGTCGAGTCGAGTTGTTGCACAGCCCGCCCTTCTGCTGCGTAAGGCCAGACCCCACCACCCGGCGTCTGCCTCCCATATCGCGAGCGCGTTGGGGCGTTAGTGTGGCAGCGACGTTACTTTCCTGAAATGAAGGGCAGCGAAACGATCGGCTCCAGGGCCGACTACGGCCGGATCTGCCCCGTGCCGCGCACAACGTACTTGAACGTCGTCAGCTGTTCAGCACCCACCGGACCGCGCGCATGCAGGCGGCCTGTCGCGATGCCGATCTCGCCGCCCATGCCGAACTCGCCGCCATCGGCAAACTGTGTCGAGGTGTTGTGCATCACGATGGCGCTGTCCACCTCGGCGAGGAAGCGTTCCGCCGCCGCCGCATCTTCGGTCACGATGCTCTCGGTATGCTGCGAGCCATAGCGCGCGATATGGGACATCGCGCCCTCAACACCGTCCACCACCGCAACCGACAGGATCGGCGCGAGATACTCCGTCGTCCAGTCCTGTGTCGTGGCTTCCTTCATCGGGTGGATCGCCCGCGCCCGTCCATCCCCGCGCAACTCGCAACCCGCCGCCTCCAGCGCCTTCGCCAGACGCGGCAGCAGGGCAGGCGCGATGCTCGCGTCGATCAGCATTGTCTCGGTCGATCCACACACGCCCACGCGGCGCAGCTTGGCGTTCACGATGATCGCCTCCGCCTTCGCGGGATCCGCGTCTTCATGGATGTAGGTGTGACACAGACCCTCAAGGTGCCCGATCACCGGCACGCGCGCCTCGTCCTGCACCCGGGCCACCAGGCTCTTACCCCCGCGCGGCACCAGCACGTCGAGCTTTCCATTCAGGCCAGCCAGCATGTGCCCCACAGCAGCGCGATCCGCCGTCTGCACCAGTTGGATCGCATCTTCCGGCAGGCCGGCATCCTTCAGTCCCGCCCGCAGCGCATCGGCAATCACCCGCGACGAGTTGAGGCTCTCCGAGCCGCCGCGGAGGATCGCCGTGTTTGCCGCGCGCACGCACAGCGCGCCGGCATCCGCCGTCACATTCGGGCGGCTCTCATAGATGATCCCGATCACGCCGATCGGGCCACGCACGCGCTCGAACGCCAGGCCATTGGGCCGCGTCCAGCTCGCGATCACCATGCCGACCGGGTCCGTAACGTCCGCTACCTCTTCGACACCCTGCGCCATTGCCGCGATGCGTGCGGGGGTCAGCTCAAGCCGGTCCAGCATCGCGCCGGTGAGGCCCCTGTCGCGCCCGCCCGCCATGTCCTTCGCGTTGGCCGCCAGGATCGCGGGTTCAGCCGCACGGATACGCGCCGCCATCGCCTTAAGCGCAGCGGTACGCCGCTCCGGCCCGGCCTTGGCAAGCCCGGCGGAGGCTGCGCGCGCAGCATCGCCCATGGCCAGCATCGTTCCAGCAAGAACAGCGTCGTGAGCGGAGAGGGGCAACTGGATCGTCATGCGCGTTGCCTTATCAGGAGAGCCTGCGGATGACCAGTTATCGGGTCCAGTTGCGCCATGGCCGCTCATCGTCCCGCAGCAGGCCGTAGATCAGCGAATCCCGCACGCCGATATGCATCTCCCACTCGCCCCGCAACCGCGCCTCCAGCGTAAAGCCCAGCGTCTCGAACACGCGGATCGAGGCGCCATTGTCAGGGTCGATATCCGCCGTGATCCGCCGCGCGCCCAGCGTCTCGAAGGCCTCCTCCAGCGCCAGGGCCAGCGCTCGAACTGCGAGATTTCGGCCACGCGCCGACGGCGCGATCATGCATGCCGCATCCCACACATTGTTCTTGCCTCGCGGATAGATCGACACGCGGCCAAGGGCCGGGCCATCGGGCGTATCCGCGATCGCCCAGTTGATGTCGTCCTGCCCCATCCACTCGCGCAGCATCGCGATCGTTTCCGCCACGCTGAGGGTCGCCGGCCGTGTCAGGTAGCGGCAGCTGTCCTCATCGCTGAACAGCGCGTGCAGCGCCGGACCATCGACGTCCGGATCGATCGGGCGGACAATGAAATCACGGGGCGCGTCTTCTGGCATGGCATCGCTTACCATCGCCGGGGCCGCCTCGGGTAGCCTGCGGCGAGGGCTTTAACCCCTCGGATTTTCTCCCGTTCCGCCGTAGAGCAGGCGGCCGGGCAGGAGATTCGACATGGACCAGGTTCGCGACAACACCGCCGCCAGCCAGTACGAGTTGGATATCGACGGCGAGACCGTTTTCGCGCGCTACCGAAAGGCCGATGGCGTTCTCATCATCCTCTGGGTCGAGGCGCCCCCAGCCCTTCGTGGATCGGGCGCCGCTAGCCGCCTGATGAAGCTCCTCGGCCAGGAAGCCGCCGCAAACAAATGGAGCATCGTGCCCGTCTGCGGTTACGCCGCCGCATGGCTCCGCCGCAGCCCGGAGTTTCGCAGCCTCGTCGCCTGACCGGTCAACCCACCAGCACCATGTCGTCGACATGGATCAGCGCCGGCCGTCCGCGATAGCCGAGGATCGCCTCGAACTCTTCAGACTTTCGCCCGATCAACCGCACCGCGTCTTCCGAAGAATAGGCCGACACGCCGCGCGCCAACGTCGCGCCATCGGGGTCGATCACGTCCACCGCATCGCCGCGCTCGAACCGCCCCGCCACGGCGGTGACACCCGCCGCAAGCAGGCTCTTGCCCGTCTTCAGCGCCCGCGCCGCGCCAGCATCCACCCGCACCGATCCGGTCGGACGCAACGCCCCGGCCAGCCACTGCTTGCGCGCTGCATCGGGTGACACGTCAGCGAGGAACCACGTGCCCTTCGCGCCGTCAGCCAGCGCGGCAAGCGGTCCGCCATCCGTCGTGGCGTTGGTGCCCAGCGTGATCAGCGTCGAGCATCCGGCCGTCATCGCGATGCGCGCCGCGTCCAGCTTGGTCGCCATGCCGCCCGAGCCAACGCCCGCCGCAGCATTGACGCCCCCCGCCATCGCCACGATTTCCGGCGTCAGCCTGCGCACTTCCGCAACGTGCTTCGCGCCGGGGTTCGACCGCGGGTCAGCGTCGTAAAGCCCGTCGATGTCGGACAAGAGCACCAGCACATCCGCGCCGAGCATCTGCGCCACGCGCGCAGCCAGCCGGTCATTGTCGCCATAACGAATCTCTTCGGTCGCCACCGTGTCGTTCTCGTTGACGATCGGTATGGCGCCGCGCTCCAGCAGCGTCTCCATCGTCGCGCGCGCATTCAACCAGCGCCGGCGTTGCTCCGTGTCGTAGAAAGTCAGCAGCGCCTGCGCCACCGGCGCGCCATGCTTCGACAGCGCATCGTCCCACGCCCGCATCAGCCGTGGCTGCCCGGCCGCGGCTGCCGCCTGCTTCTCCTCAAGCCTGAGCTTGCCCGCCTTCATGCCCAGCGCCCGCCGTCCCAGCGCCACCGCACCGGACGACACGATCACGATCGCCTTGCCCTCGGCCCGCAGCCGCGCCGCGTCCATGGCCAGCGCCGCAAACCGTACGCCATGCGGCAGCCCACTCTCCTGGTCGATCAGGAGCGACGAGCCCACCTTGATGACGATCCGCCGCGCGGAGGCGAGGGGGGAGCTCACGGCGTCCACCCTTCCTGTTTTTCTTCCGGCGTCTTCTCAGCCTCGATCTGCGCCTCGCGTTGCGCGCGCTTGTCCTCGGAGATGATCTCGAACAGCTTTTGCACCGTCTCCGGCACGCCCTTCTGCGTCGCGCCCGAAATGCGCAGCGGCGTCGAGCCACACGCCTTCTTCAGCTGCTTGGCCTTCTCGGAAATCTCTTCCTTGGTCAGCGCATCGATCTTGTTCAGCGCCACGATCTCGGGCTTGTCGATCAGCCCGCCGCCATACTTCTCCAGCTCGCCGCGGATAATGCGATAGGCCTCCGCCACGTCGTCCTGCGTCCCGTCCACCAGATGCAGCAGAACCGAGCAGCGCTCCACATGCCCGAGGAAGCGCGTGCCGACGCCTGCGCCTTCAGCCGCGCCCTCGATCAGTCCTGGAATGTCGGCGAGCACGAAGCTCGCACCAATGCCGAGCGACACGACGCCAAGGTTCGGCACCAGCGTCGTGAACGGATAATCCGCAACTTTCGGCTTCGCGGCGCTTACGGCGCCAAGGAATGTCGACTTGCCCGCATTCGGCATGCCCAGCAGGCCGGCATCCGCGATCAGCTTCAGCCGTAGCCAGATCCAGCGCTCCTCGCCCTCATGCCCTGGATTGAAGCGACGCGGCGCCTGGTTGGTCGAGGACTTGAACTGCGTATTGCCCCAGCCGCCTGATCCGCCCTTCGCCAGCAGGACGCGATCGCCCAGCTTGTCGAGGTCGGCAATCAGCGTCTCCTGGTCTTCCTCGAACACCTGCGTCCCCACCGGCACTTTCAATACCAGCGTCGGCGAGTCCGAGCCCGTGCGGTTCGCGCCCATGCCGTGCATGCCGCGCTGGGCCTTGTGGTGTTGTTGGTAGCGGTAGTCGATCAGCGTGTTGAGCCCGTCCACCGCCTCGATCACAACGTCGCCGCCGCGGCCGCCATCGCCGCCATCGGGGCCGCCGAACGGGATGAACTTCTCGCGCCGGAACGAGACGCAGCCATCGCCGCCCCCTCCGGACTTCACATAGACTTTGCACTGATCGAGGAATTTCATCGTGATTGCCTAATGGCGCGCGTGCGCGCCGGGGTGGTCCGCCAAACTAACCGGCGTTGCGCCTTCCGGCCATACGTAACGCGCCGCGGGGGAGGCCCCCTGTCGCCCCAGGCTGAACAGGTCCTGCCCACCGCTCGGCGCAAAGCCGAGCTTGCGCAGCACATTGCCCGAAGCCGGGTTGTCAACGAAATGCCCGGCCCCGAAAGCTTTCGCGCCCAGCTCGTCGCGCGCCCAGTCCATCAGCGCCCGCGCCGACTCGGAGGCATAGCCCAGCCCCCAGTACGGCATGCCGAACCAGTAGCCGATCTCGTAGGTCGCGCTGTCCTCGCCGCCCACGCGCGTGACGCCGCACGAGCCAACCAGCCCGTCGATCGGCGCGGTCACGGCAAACGCATGCTCGGCGCCGCTGTCCTGGCCCGCGCGCGTCATGTCGATGAAATCGTACGCTGACGCCATCGTGTAGGGGTGGGGCACGCGCCCGCACATCTTTGCCACGTCATACGCTCCGGCGAGATACGCGATCCGGCGCGCATCCGCTTCTTCAAACGGCCGCAACAGCAGCCTTGCTGTCTTTATCGCTTTCATCCTCGTCCCCATCCGGCCGTCCCGCACTCCCAGTTCTGGGCGGCCACAGGATCAGGGGAGAAGAAATGAAGAAGGGGAGGCGATCCGCCTCCCCTGATCATGTTTCAGGTTCGGACCGCTGCCTTGTGAGGAGCGATCCGGCTGCAAAACGGGATCGCTTATTCGGCGTCCGACGGGACGATCGAGATGAACATCCGGCCCTTGGCGCCTTCACGGAATTCAACCTTGCCGGTTTCGGTGGCGAAGATGGTGTGATCGCGGCCGAGGCCGACATTCTTGCCCGGATGGAACTGCGTGCCGCGCTGGCGGACGATGATGTTTCCGGCAAGCACCTGCTCGCCGCCGAAACGTTTCACGCCGAGGCGCTTGGAGTTCGAATCGCGGCCGTTACGCGTAGAGCCGCCAGCTTTCTTGTGGGCCAAAGGAGGCTCCTTCTCGTCTCAGGTTAGCGAATTACTTCGCAACGATGTCGGTGATGCGCACGACCGTCTGGTGCTGGCGGTGGCCAAGCTTCCGGCGGTAGGTGTTGCGCGGCTTCTTCTTGTATGCGGTGACCTTGGCGGCGCGGTTGTGCTCAACCACTTCGCACATCACTTTGGCGCCCTTGATCATCGGCGCGCCAATGTTGATGTTGTCGCCGTCGCCGATCATCAGCACTTCGGCGAATTCGAGCTTCGCGCCCACATCGCCGGCCAGCTTCTCGACCGTGATTTCCTGGCCGCCAGCGACCCGGTACTGTTTTCCGCCGGTCTTGATGACTGCGAACATCGGAATTCTCGTTTGTTTTCAGGGGGCCTTGCGGCCAAATAGCGTATCGCCACAGGGGGGCCTGCGGCGGGAAGCGGGCATATAGACGGGAGGGACCCCCGCTGTCAAACGCCAAGCGCGGGAATTGGCCGGATTCTCGGGCCCGCCCATCCGCCGCCGACCTATATCACCGGGCGCCCCATAACGCCCGAGACACCCTTCATGACGTTCGAGATCGACAGGCTGGTGCTGGTCCCTGACGACATCGACCTGTCCCGCTCCCCGCTCGCCGGCCATCTGGATGCGGAAACTTATGTGCTGGGGGCATTCAACCCCGGGCTCACGCGCCTGCCGAACGGCAATCTACTTATGGTGGTCCGGATTGCCGAGGCGCTTCGCCATCCGGTCGGGGATGGCCACGTCCATGCCATCCGCTGGGACAATGGCCGCTATGTCCTGGACGCCTGGCCCTTGGATGCCGCGGATACCTCCGATCCACGCAAGTTCATGCTCCGCGGTGAGAACTGGAAAGTCATGGCGCTGACGTCGCTGTCCTGGCTCCTGCCGGTCGAACTGAGTCCCGACGGCCTCACCGTTGTCGCCATCCACTACGACCGCGCTATCGCCCCCCAGCACAGCTTCCAGTGCTACGGCATCGAGGACGCGCGCATCAGCCGGGTCGATAATCGCTGGCTGATGACGACATGCTCGGTCAGCCCGGAACGCCATTCGACGACGCTCTATTCATCGGCCAAAGGCCTCGACTGGACGTTCGAGGACATCATCCTCGATCACCAGAACAAGGATATGCTCATCTTCGAAGGCCGTATCGATGGCCAGTACTGGGCGCAGACAAGGCCGCTCGGCGATCTCTACTTCGCTTACCCGCCGGGTAGTGAGTGGCGCGCCGGTCCCTCAATCAACCTCGCCACCTCGCCCGATGCGCTGCACTGGAAGCCGCACCGCAAGCCTGGGATCCGGCCGCACGCCAACACCACGGCCACAGCCCGCATGGGCGGCGGCGCCCCGCCCATCCTCACCGACCGCGGCTGGCTCACGCTCTGGCACGGCGTTGCGCCCAACGACAGCGTCGGTGCCTACCGCACCTACTGGTCGCTGCTCGATCGCGACGATCCGAGCCGCGTCATCGCAACCAGCCATGCCCCGCTGCTGGAGGCCAACGCTGGCCTTACCTCGCCGCTGGAACACCAGATGTACCTGCGGGACATCGTCTTCACGACGGGGATCGCCAAGCATGGCGACGCCTTCATCGTCGCCTCTGGCGAAGCCGATCTCGCTTGCCGGATCACGCATGTACCAAAGCGCGTATTTGCGTGACTGGCCGCTAGGCCGTCGCGCGGTTCAGCTGGATCATGCGGAAGTTGAGGAAGCCCGCGATCGTCACCCAAAGCACATAAGGCGAAAGAAGCGCCGTCGACAGCAGGCTGAACGGCGCGAACATCGCCATCACTGCTGCAATCGACAGCCACAGCGCGACGACATCGATCAACGCCAGGTCCATCCGTCTGCGCCCGAAGAACAGCCACGACCAGGCGGCGTTCACGACAAGCGACGCGGCATAGACCCCAAGCGCGGGAAGGGCAGCTGAGCCAGCCGCCTGCCAGACGAGCCAGCCCGCGAAGATGTTGAAGGTGAAGATCGCCAGCCAGACAACCGGAAACGCCCAGTTCGGCGGCGTCCAGGAGGGTTTCTCCAGTGCAGCATACCAGGCGCCGGGCCGGAACGCCCCGCCGCTGGCGGCTGCAGCGAAGTTCAGGGCGACGAAGACGCCGAGGGAAATCCAGGCTGAACTGTCCATAAAGGATAGGTCGCACTGCCCGCCCGGAAATCAACCCCGGTGGCGCGAATGACCAGCGGTTCCCTGCAAGCTGCTCCGGTGTGACTCATTTTCGGACAGCAGGCGAACGTGCTGGAAGTGCCGAACCAGCTGATGCAAGACAAGCGTTGAAGATCACACCCCGGCCCGTTGCAGATGCACGCAGAGAAAAAATCGTTCGTGCAGAAGACATGGCCGCTGCTGGCCGGGCTTCTCGCATTCGCCGCCATCGTCCGGCTAGCCAATATCGGCGTGCCGTCGCTGTGGGGCGACGAACTCTATTCAGTCTCATTCTCGCGCATTCCGATGGACATGCTGTGGGGCGACTGGATGGTTCGCGAGACGAACCCGCCGCTGTTCTACTCCATCCTGAAAGGCTGGATCGCCCTGTTCGGCGAGCAGGACACCGCGCTGCGCGTCCTGACCATCATCGTCGGACTGGCCGCGATTGGCGGAATCTTCCTGTTCGTCCGGGCGCTGCACTCCACACAGGCCGCCCTGCTGGCGGTCGCGCTGGCGGCGGTCTCTTCGCTGCAGGTCGCCTACAGCCTCGAGATCAGGGGCTATATCTTCGGCGCCCTGTTCGCCTCGCTGACCCTTCTGGCGCTCGTGAAGCTGGTCGATGTCTGGAAATCGGACGACACCAGCCTTCGCCGCCAGCTTCCCTGGCTGGCGCTTTATGCTCTGGGCGCCGCGGCCGCGTTCCACACGCACACGACGTTCGCGATCCTGCCTGTCCTTGCCAATGTGGCGATGGCGGCGATCTTCTTCTGGCGCACCCCGCGCGCGCTGGCCGTCGCGCTGGGCTGGATCGCCGCCAACGCTGTGCTCCTGTTGCTGTGCCTGTGGTGGGTCATGATGACCGTCCAGCGGCTTCGCGACGGCGCGGGGCCGGTCAACTGGATCCCTGAGCCGACGCTGAAAGACGTGGTTGCGATCATGTCCCATATCGTCGCCACGCGCAGCTTCGAGTTCGGCAACATCGTCTTCGGCCTGCTGTTCGGGGCGCTGATGCTCTGGGGCGCGTGGCGTCTCACGCCGGAGCGCCGCATTGTCGTGGGCGTGATCGGCATTGGCGCGCCCTTGTTGCTGGTGCTCGTCAGCCTGGCGCAGCCTGTCTTCCTCGAACGCACCGTGTTCTGGCTGCAGTTCATCTATCTCGGCTGCATCGCCGTCGGCTTGCTGTCCTTGCCCTGGAAGAGCTGGCGCGTGCCGGCAATGGCGGCAGCCGTTGTCGTACTGGCGGCTGACATGCTGACCTGGGAACTGACGGCCTATCGCGAACCCCGGCGCGATGTTGCCCGCGTGCTGCGCGAGCAGGCGACCCAGCGTGACGTTGTGCTGCTCTACACCGCGGATGCAGGCGTGAATCTCGACCACTACTGCAGGCTAGACGGGTGTGGTGCGGCGAAGTGGATCGCGCTTGATGAGCCGACCTTCAACACAGTGCTTCCGGAATACTTTCGAGGCGACCGTGTGCCCCGCGAGGCGATGGGCGGCTATATCGAAGCTTTCGATCGCGTCTTTGTCGTCCGCCGCCGCCGCGAGGATCCGACCTCGGCGCTCAATGGGCATGCACGGCTCGACCAGCCCAACCTGCTCGGCAAGGCCGATGACGACCGCGTTACGCTCAGCGTCTGGAAACCGGAATAACGCCGATCAGGCCGGAGCGAACACTGCGGGCTGTGCGGCAGTAGCGACCTGCGCAGCAGGCGCTCCCTGCAGATCAGCCATGATCGCCTTCGCCATCGCATTGCCGTCCCGCACCGCATAGTTTGTGCCGCGGTCCATCGGATAGATCTGCGAGAAGTTGCACAGCAACGCGCCAGGGCAGGGCGACTGGTGCGGCACCAGCTTGTTCTGCGCAAACCCGATATCGACGATGTGCTGGGCGTTGCGCAGGCGGAAGACATCGTCCTCGACCACCTTCGTGCGGTCGAACGCGGGAAAGATCTTCTTGATCTCGTCGTACCAGCGGTTGCGAACCTGATCCTTCGGTGCCGACATGTAGGCATGCTCCGCCGGAACGTACGCGCCGATATAGTAGATGTTCAGCCCGTTGAAGCGCTTAGTCCCCACCAGGCTCGACAGGTTCAGGAACGCCACGAATGGCGCGTTCGGCGTGTTGATGTTGTGCCAGTAATAGGGCGACAGCGTCTGCGGCGTCGCGAACACCTGCACGCAGGCGTCGAGATACTCGATCGAGCGCAGGCGGCGGAAATAGTCCGCATCCTGCGATTCGTACTCGCCGATCATCTTTGCAAAGATGTGTCCCGGCACGGTGGCGAGGACGCGATCGAATCTGTCCTGCCCGCTGATGCTTGTGATGACGACGCCATCGCCATCATGGCGAACGCCAGAGACGGGCGTGCCCGTGCGGATCTCCACATTGTTGGCGCGCAGCCGCTTCATCAACTCATCGATGATGACGCGGAAGCCGCCGTCGAAATAGCCGAGCGCTTCTCCGCCGACTTTCGCATCGCGGCTGTCGACGCGCTGCTTCACGCGACCCCAGAGCCAGGACATCGTCACCTTGTCGAAGTAGCGATCGAACTTGCCGCGTAGCAACGGCTCCCAGATCACGTCGGTGACCTGCCGGCCGGCATACTTGCGGAGCCAGTCGAGCGCCGTGATGCCCTCCAGTTTCTTCCAGTCCTTGACCCGCTGTAGCCACAGCACGGTCACGCCAGCACGGATGCGGTTGATGAAGGAGAGCGGCTTGAACTTGATGAGGTCCATCGGCCCCATCATCGGATAGAGCGTGTTGCCGTAATAGGTCGACACGGACGACGGGTAGAAATCGAGCTTCTCGCGAAGGCCGAGTTCATCGACCAGTGAGAGGATGTATTCGTCCGTCTTGTAGAGAAAGTGGTACGCCTGCTCGACCGGATAGCCTGCGAGTTCGAAGCCCGCGGCCAGCCCGCCAACCTGCGGCCCGGCTTCGAGAATGGTGACGCGATGCCCGGCGCTACTGAGGCGGTAGGCGGCGACGAGCCCGGTCAGGCCGCCCCCGATGATGCCGATGCTTGCTGCCGTCATTGCAGGTCTCGCTTTACTGGGAGGCGAATTTGGAGAGGCTCAGGCTGGCGCGCGGTTGGCTTTGTGGAAGGTGATCCGGGAGTTCAGCACGTACTGGATCGCGAACACGACCGGCAGCGAGATGATCTTGCCGATGTTGGAATCGAGCCCTTGCTGCCGAGCAAGCTCAATCACGCCGAAGCCGGACATGTACCCGATCGTGCACACCATCACGAAGGACAGGAGCCGCAGGACCATGTGGTCCGCTGTCCTGAAGTTGTGGCGGGCATTCACGACGAAGCTGAAGATCACCGAGACTGGCACCGAGATCGAATGCGCCACCAGCGCAGGTTGATTCATCAGGTTGTAGATCACCATGAACAGGATGACGTCGATCGCCGATGCGGTGGCGCCGATGGCCAGATACTTGATCAGGTGGCGATGCTTGCCCAGCGGGCTGTCGCCCATCCAGGTCGTCTCGGCCGCTTGCGCCTCTTTGCCGTCCACCACGCTCAATCTCCCTGCACGCTGGCTGCTCCGCGCAGCCGCACTCTGCCGCGTGCGCCGGTTCCAGAAACCGAACGCCTTGCCAGCAATGAAATTCCACACCACCGAAACCAGCGCCCCCGCCGTCGCAGGCAGGACATAGACCATCTCCGGGAAGTCGCGGTGTATCAGGGCGGCGACGCCCACATTCGCCGCGACGCCGATCGCGCTCATCAGGCAGAACACCGCAAGCCCCTGCCAGAACCGTGCGCCCTTGAGCATCGCGTCGCTTCGGCTGACCCAGTTGTTGGCGCTGAAGACGACGAGGACGGAAAGGACCGCAGCAGCGATCTGCGCCGGCACGAAGGGCAGGTTGAACAGGCTCACCGCCGGAATGACAAGCGCAAGATGCGCCAGGATGCCGAGGCTTGCGATCAGTGCGGTCGAGAGCCAGGTGCCCGGGATCGGGGCAAACCGCCCGATCCACTTCTCCATGAAGAACAGGAAGAAGTCGTACATCACGCGCCGGTCGAGCTTGGACTCGCCCGCCACGCGCTGGCGGAAGCGGAACGGAACTTCGCTGACACGCGGCTTGTCCATCGAGGTGATCAGGTCGAGCAGGATCTTGAAGCCCAGCCCGGACAGGCGCGGGACGGCCGCTTCCAGCTTGTCGCGCCGTAGGGCGAAGAAGCCGGTGAGCGGATCTGTCAGTTGGAGACCGAAGAACCGGTTGGCCATGCTGATGCCGCGGTTGCTGAGTGCAAGCCGCTGGTCGCTGCTCAGCCCCTCGCGTGCATGGTCCTCGAGAAACCTGCTGGCGGAAGCGATATCCGCCTCACCCGACGCCACACGGCGGTAGAGTTCCGGCAGAACGGATTCATCGTGCTGGAGATCGCCATCCATCACCGCAACGATCTCGCCCACGGCGGCGAGCCCGCCTTCGACGACTGCCGAAGCCAGTCCGCGACGGTTATGTCGCGAAATCAGGCGCACGCGCCGGTCGACGCGGGCGATCGCGCGGACTTCTTCCGCAGTGCCGTCGGGCGATCCGTCATCGACGAAAACGACTTCCCATTGCAGCGACCCGAGCGCCCGGTCGAGCGAGGTGACCATGGGAGCAATGTTGGCCTTCTCATTGTAGGTGGGCACGATCACGCTGAGGCGCGTTCCGGTTGATGCACTTGCATCAGCTTGCGCGTCGCGCGCGGCCGCCGCCACATGCAACGATGTCACCGAAACCTGGCTGCGCGTGCTCA
>Ga0315902_10001546_pt1 | contig 36948 bp, 25 predicted proteins | sample LakEriMetagenome_9_FD_203523 | JGI IMG/M metagenome (GOLD analysis project Ga0315902, IMG submission 203523) | Freshwater fungal communities from buoy surface, Lake Erie, Ohio, United States - Buoy 12 MA117 | ecosystem: Environmental > Aquatic > Freshwater > Lake > Lake biofilm | place: USA... | reverse complement strand
CCACAACGCCCGGGCAACTGGAGTTGTGCGGAATGCTGGTCGCCGAGTGCCGCGAACTGGGACTGGACGACGTGACCCTCTCACCGCACGGGGTCGTGATGGCGACCGTCCCCTCCACGGTTCCCCATTCGGCCCCCACCATCGCCTGGGTCGCTCATGTCGACACGTCTCCCGAGACCAGCGGCAAGAATGTGCGGCCCCAGGTGCACGAGAACTACGACGGTCGCGACCTCGTGCTCCCCGGGAACAGCAGCCAGGTGATCCGCGTGGCCGACAATCCCCGGCTGCGTGAACTGCTGGGGAAGACCATCATCACCACCGATGGCACCACGCTGTTGGGAGCCGACGACAAAGCCGGGGTCGCCGCCATCATGGCAGCCGCCGAATACCTGATGACCCACCCCGAGATTCCCCACGGCCCCATCCGGCTCTGCTTTACCTGTGATGAAGAAGTGGGGCGCGGCGTCGACCATCTCGATCTGCAGCAACTGGGGGCGAGCTGTGCCTACACACTCGATGGCGACGGAGTGGGACAGATTGATGCCGAGACATTCTCGGCCGACCTGGCCGTGGTCACCGTGACGGGGATCAACATCCATCCGTCGATCGGCAAGGGGAAGATGGTCAACGCCATCCGCATCCTGTCGGAGTTCATCGCCCAGCTCCCCAGCGACCGCATGAGTCCGGAGACAACCGACGATCGGGACGGCTTTCTGCATCCCTACCAACTCGAAGGGGGAGTGGCCGAGGCGAGCGTGCGCATCTTGTTGCGCGATTTCGAAACCGCCCGGCTGGCCGAACTCGCCCGACTGTTGGAATCGATCGCCCAGGGGCTGCGGAGCCGTCATCCCCGGGCGCGAATCGAGGTGAAGACGCGGGCCCAATACCGCAACATGCGGGATGGCCTTGAAAAAGAGCCGCGGGCGGTCCCCAAGGCGGTGGCCGCTATGCGGGCGTGTGGGCTGGAGCCGAAATTGACCATCATCCGCGGCGGCACCGACGGTTCGCGGCTGACCGAGCTGGGTCTGCCCACCCCGAATCTCTCCACGGGCGAACACAACCCGCACTCGCCGCTGGAATGGACCTGCCTGGAAGAAATGCAGCAGGCCGCCGACGTGCTGGTGGCGTTGGCCCGCGAATGGGGACGCGAAGAAGAGTGACCTCCGTCGTCGACGACGGGGTCGCGGTTACGGAACCCCGCCGTAAGGCGTGACGTAGTCGGTCCGGGTGGCGTCGGAGCGGAAGGAATTCGCCCGGTCGCGCAGCTGCTCGGTGGGAACGAGCATTTCCGGCTGCAGGGTGAAGGTCTGCTCGCGCCAGTCGTTGATCTTGCGCAGGGCGAAATTGTCGCTGAAGAAATCGAGCGGCGGCATCTGGTACCAGGGAGGGCTCAGCGTCACCGGTGTGGTCAGTGTCTGATAGCCATCTTTGATGAGGGTGATGTTGCGGGTGCCGTAGTAGGTGTAGTCGTACCCCACCGGCGTGGTGCCGATTTCCTCTCCATCCACCAGCACGAGTGCCCCGGGGGGATCGCTGCGGATGGTCATCCGGCGATGCATGCAGCCACTGGCCAACAGCAGCCAGACCAGCAGCGCGAACCGGGAGGTCGATCGCAGGAACGACCACAAGAGCGACGGGGAGGGAACCTGTCCGACCATGGCGGGGGGCCTGGCAGAGGGAGGAAAGCGGAGGAGAGAGCGGCGGCCGGTTCCGGAGTTTCCCGGGGAGGGACGGAACGAGCCCGTGGGAAGGGAGCGGGAGATTACCGCGAGGGAGCAACTTCGCCAAGAGGAGATCGAACCGGGCAGTGAACACCCAGACACAGTTGTGCAATGTGTTCCGGGGGGAGGACCTGTCCGACACCAACAGACAGGAGCCACCGGGCGCCCGGCCCAAGGGGAGAAATGCCGGTCAGGGAGTTTATTCCGCGGCGGTGGCGACGGGATAGCTGCGAGGTGAGGCCCTTAAGACATCGGCCCTTTTTGATGCGAGACCCTCAGAGCCAGTGACTGACAGCCAATTCGCAACCAGCCGACCGGGAGACCAAGGCCCCTGGATCGAAGACCCTGGGAAGCAGAGTGATGGTTTTTTGTTCCCAGAGTGTCCGGGGTGCGCCGGGCTGTTGTCAGCCGCATTCGACAGGGCCATAATCTCGCCTGTTGGTTGATCCTTGGATTCCCTGCGTTCCCATGATTGTTGCCCCCTCTCCCCGCGATCTGCGCCATTTGAATGCCGCCGAGGGCTATCTCATGCTCGGCATGGCGGAGCATGCGCTCGACGAATTGGGGGGGGTGACACGTCCACTGGTCGATCCGTTCCCCTACTTTTTGTTGAAGGGGTATGCCCTGCGCGACCTGCAACGGTACGCGGCAGCGTTGGACGCTTTTGAGGGCGCGTTCAACGTCAATCCCGATCACCTCGGTTTGCTTCTGGCGATGGGGTGGTGCTACAAGCGGACGTCCCAGTTGCCCCGGGCCATCACCATGCTCGAATTGGCGCAGCGGGTCGATCCTGAAGACGCTTTGGTGGCGTACAACCTGTCTTGCTACTGGGCGCTGGCCGGTGAAAAAACCAAGTGCCTGACCAGTCTCGCAAAGGCTCTGCAACTCGATGACGCGTTTCGGAACAGCATCGAAACAGAAACCGATTTCGACCCCGTCCGCAACGATCCCGATTTTCGGCGGATGCTGAGGATCTTTGACAACGAGAAACTGCTGGCCCAGAAAAAGGGCTGACGCTTCCGCGTGCCAAGTTCTCCTCGGGGTTGAGCAAGCCGCGGACATGCCGCATTAAGTGGCTGCGTCGGCCGAGCCTTGTATCCGCCAAGTGTCACAGGCGAGTTCCGCGCAGTCTCGCCACCGTCGGCCCTCACCAGCCCGCGCAAGAACACGGGCGATCGACTGGGGTCGATCGCCCGTACAAAGCAATCTCTTGCTGAGGAAAGCCGGGTGGGCCGAATCCGTCCCACACCGGTCGGTTAGTGGCTGGAGCCGCCGGGCAGGCGGTCGAGCACGCTGTCGATCAGCCGGTATTCGCGGGCCTCTTCCGCCGAGAGGAAGTTGTCGCGGTCGGTGTCCTGCTCGATTTTGGACAAAGGTTGCCCGGTGTGCTTGAGCAGAATCTCGTTCATCATCTGCTTGATGCGGATCACTTCCTTGGCGTGGATTTCGAGTTCAGTGGCGGTCCCTTCCATCCCGGCGAGGGGCTGGTGGATCATGATACGGGCATGGGGCAGCGCGTGCCGTTTGCCAGGGGCCCCCGCCGCCAGCAGAATTGCCCCCATACTGGCCGCCTGCCCGATGCAGTAGGTGGCGACATCGGGCTTGATGAACTGCATGGTGTCATAAATGGCCATCCCTGCGGTGATCGAACCGCCGGGAGAGTTGATGTAGAAGTGCACGTCGGCCTTCTCATCTTCGAACTGCAGGTAGAGCAGCTGCGCCACGATGGCGTTGGCGACGGCATCATTGACCTGCGTTCCCAGAAAGATGATGCGATCTTTCAGGAGGCGCGAGTAGATGTCCATCGCCCGCTCTTCGCGGCCGCTTTTCTCGATGACGTAGGGAACGAGAATCGACATGTTCAAATCGCTTTCGCGGGATGGGATGCGGAGGGAGTTGCGGGGACGGACCCCACACTGGATGCCTGTGGCACTGTCGGCCAGACGAACCCGGCGGGGACCGAAGCCTGCTGAACGGAAGGCCGACCCACCGAATAACCGAGGCCTACTTCTTCTCGGTCCCCTTGGGAAGCTTCAGCAGCACTTCATCGACGAGGCCGTACTCTTTGGCCTGGGAGGCCGAGAGGTAGCGGTCACGCTCTGTATCCTTGGCGATGACCGATTTGGGCTGCCCTGTGTGTTTGGCGAGAATGTCGTTGAGCACCTCGCGGGTTTCGAGGATCTCCTTCGCCTGGATCTCGATATCCGAGACCTGTCCCCCCACCGAGCCATGGGGCTGATGAATCATCACTTTGGCGTGCGGCAGGATGAACCGCTTCCCCTTGGCACCGCCCGCGAGCAGAACCGCCCCGCCGCTGGCCGCCATGCCGACGCAGAGGGTCTGAACCTGGCAGTCGAGGTACTGCATGGTGTCGTAGATGGCGAGGGTGGCCGAAACCGAGCCCCCGGGGGAATTGATGTAGAAATTGATGTCCTGGTGCCGGTTTTCGGACTGCAGGAACAGCATCGCCATGACGATCTGGTTGGCGCTTTCGTCATAGATCGGCCCTTGCAGGAAAATGATGCGGTTTTCCAGCAGCAGGTCGGCCAGCGTCATCTGCCGCTGCCGGGCGTAGTCGCGGGGCCGTTGCAGAAACGGGGTGATGGGACCGGCGTACGAATCAAACATGAACTTCCCCAAGAGGAAAGAGTGGAGTCTGCGCACCAAGACACCCGACCCAGCGGATGGATCGGGTGTGGTGAGGCAATTCTAGGAGAAATGTCGAGTGGGAGAATAGTGTCTCTCACGCGACCCGGCAAAAACCGGAAGGCGGGATCAGCCCGCGGCTTCTTCCTCAACAACCGGTTCCGAGACCGCGCCGAGTTCGCACAGGGCGAGATCGACGGCATGCGAGTTCTCGGGAGGGGTCCACTGATCGGGAACGTCTTCGAAGCTGGCCTTTTCGAGGATGAAGTCGACCGCCTTGCGTTCGCGGATCTGGGCTTCGAGGTTCTCCATCATCCCCCGGCGTTCGAGTTGCGCCCGAACCTTGCGGGGGCTCTCACCCGACTGCTGGGCCATGTTCAGAATCTCCATCTCTTTCTCGACGGGCGAGACTTCGATGTTCTGCTCGGTGGCCAGCTTGTCGAGAATGAAGTGCTGCTTGAGCGCCTGACGGGTTTCCGACAGTTGATTCTGCCGCATCTCAGCCTGCCGGGCAGCGATCTGCTGATCGGTGTAACCCGCTTCGCGCATTTCCAGAACTTCGCGACGGAGGGCGTTTTCAACCTGCCGCAGGACCAGGTTCTCGGGGAGGTCCCACTGGGCCGACGCCGAAATCTGCTCGAGCACCTGCTCGCGAACCGCCTGCCGCTGGCGGAACTTCAACTGCCGGTCCTGCACGTTGTGGAACCACTTCCGCAGTTCGTCCACGGTCTCATGTCCGAAGACATTCGCCAGCTTTTCCGTTTCGAAGAGGGACTTGCGGCGCACATCCTGCACTTCAACTTCGACGGTCACCGTCTCGCCGCGAAGTTCGGCTCGGGAGGCCTCCATCGAAATCTTGGCCGGCATAGACAGATGCGCCCCGGGAGTCGCCCCCAGCAGCAGTTTGTCGGCGGCTTCGGCTTCGGCATCGAGGAACCGGATGCGGGGAGAAACCCGCAATTGCACCCCCGACCGTCGACCCAGTTCTTCGCCGTTGAACACGACGCGGACGTCACCAATCACCAGGTCACCCGCCTCCGCCGGATTGTCCAGCGGCTCGGACATCGTCGCGAACTGTTCACGGTAGGCGTCGATCGAAGCCGTGATCTCCTCATCGGTGACTTCCCGAACCGGGCGGCGAATCTTCAGACCGCTGTAGTCCGGCAGATCGAATTCGGGACGGACTTCAACCTCAAAATCAAACTCGAAATCGCCCGCCTCGGGAATTTCAAGCGTCGTCACGTCGAGATCGGGCTCGTTGATCGCATCCAGATTGTGCTCTTCAGCCAGCTGCTCGAGGCTCTCCATCAGCACCCGCTGCAGCACCTGACCACTCACCTCGCGGCGGAATCGCTTCTCGACCAACGAGCGGGGTACCCGCCCCTTGCGGAAGCCGGGCACATCCGCGGAAACGATCAGTTCCCGCAGCGACTTCGAGAGTGTCGAATCGATCTCGGCCCGTGGAACGGTGACAAACACCTTCTTCCGACAGGGCCCGGTCGACTCGATCTTGACCTTCAAGTCGAGCCGCCGCTGCTCGGGAACCGCACTCATCGACTGTCCGGCGACGTCTGTAGCTGTGTCTGTCATGATTCCTTCAACTCGTTCACCAGATTGGTGACTGCAACCCAAAATCCAAGGCGAAACGCACCACAGCCGGGATCAACCCGGCATCTGGCCAAACAGGAGAAAGCCCGGTTCCGTTGTCTCCACCGAAGTCGCCTTTCCGGGCAACCCAAGGGGCCAACCGTCGTCTCACCCCAGATTTGACGCGGGCCCGGACCGGCGGACACCCCCCCGTCCGAGCTCTGGACTCCACTCCGCCACACCTCAATCACAGACGGCACCGTCTTGTCCGCTGGCGGAATGGACAAAACCAGATCGAAAATCGGTTGACGATTGGCCGAAAAAGGCCAGATTCCCAACGCTCCAGCAATCCGGATTCCAACCGGGCACCAAGGCTGCAAGCCGCTGGACCCCCACTGAAATCCCGCCACGTCTGAAACGCCACTGGCCGAAAAGGGCCAACGGCCCGAGGGAGACTGTCTCCCACGGGCCGCTTTGGACCATCCCGGCGAATCTGCCGTGAGCCGATTTGCCACGAGAGCGGGTGATGGGGATCGAACCCACGACAACCACGTTGGCAACGTGGTACTCTACCACTGAGTTACACCCGCACACGAGATGGTCGCGATTATATTGGCTTCCCATCAGCTTGCAAGTCCACGGGTCCAACTCGTCGCCGGTCGTGCGGAAACTTCCCCGATCCATCCGATGTCGCTGCTGCTGAGCGCCTGCTGGCCGGGGCCCCCGGCAATCCACTGCCGCCCGCATCCACGTTTCCCGCCCCTCGTCGGCATCCCGTCATCCCCCTGCCCCCTTTCGAATTCCACAGGCCGATGTGTCTTTGGTCCGGAATTCGCTATATTTTCATCCGGTTCCAATACGTCACCTCGACAGTCCGACGACCTCCACATCTGATCACCTGCGCGTTCCGTTCTCTGCAGATTCTCCTGTGAGACGGTCGACCGGCGACCAGTGATTGCCTCGGCCGCTTCAAGACCGATTTTCTTCTCCCCGCGTGGTTCCTGGTCACCAATCGATGAAACTTTCCTGTAGCCCCCACCCCCCCAGCGAAATCGCTGCCGATTGGCTCGTTCTGCTCTTGCCAGAAGGATTTCCGCTCGAAGGAGAACTGGCCCAGATCAATCAAGCCCTGGGTGGACTGCTGGAGCGCCTTCGCACCCAGCAGGATTTCCAGGGCAAACTGGGTGAACTCTGCCAGGTTCCCGCCCCCGCGGGGATCGCTCCCCAACGTCTGCTGCTGGCAGGCCTCGGACCAGTCGAGGCTCTCAGCGTCCGCAGCCTCAACCGCACCCTCCAGACCGCCGCCCGGACCATCACTGGGAAGCCCACCCGCCTGGTGGCCCTCAGCCTGCGAGCTGTCCAGTCGGCCAACCTCGCCCCTGCGGCCCTGGTCCAACTGGCGGTCACCGCGTTTGAACTCGGCTGCGAGGGACAAGACCTGTTCCGGGCCGAAAAGAAACGGCACCCGCTGGAGGAACTGGTCCTTCTGGTCCCGGCCGATGCGAATTCCGCCGAACTCAACGCCGCCGCCGCCACCGGCCAGATCCTCGGAGAGTCGGTCAATCTGGCGCGTCGGCTGGTCAACCTGCCCGCCGAAGACATCTACCCCGAGAGCTTTGCCAACCAGGCGGTCGCCCTCGCCAGCGGAGCGGGCATTCATTGCGAGGTGCTTGATCAACAGGCGCTCGAAGCCGAGAAAATGGGCTCGCTGCTCGCAGTGGCCCGCGGCAGCGGCCGCCCTCCCCGCGTGGTGATTCTCGAATACCGCGGAGCCCCGGGCGCGGGTCATAAGGTTTTGGGGCTGGTTGGGAAAGGGGTCACCTTCGACAGCGGCGGACTGTCGCTGAAGCCGACCGACGGCATGCTGACCATGAAATGTGACATGGCGGGGGCCGCTTCTGTTCTCGCCGCTGTGGTCGCGATCAGCCGGCTGAGACTTCCCGTCAATGTCATCGGCATGGTGGGCCTGGTCGAAAACATGACCGGCGGGCGGGCGATGAAACTGGGAGACGTGCTGCGCTCCCGCCGGGGTGTGACCATTGAAGTCCAGAACACCGATGCCGAGGGACGGCTCGTTCTCGCTGACGTGCTTGACCTGGCCCTTTCACGGGGAGTCGATTACATCGTCGACCTCGCCACGCTGACCGGAGCCTGCGTGGTGGCGTTGGGCGAGGACGTGGTCGGGGCAATGTCGAACAACCAGGCGTGGTGCGACCGCGTGCTGGCGGCCGCGCAAGCCGTCGGAGAAGACACCTGGCAACTGCCGATGTTCGATCACTACGCCGATCTCATCAAGAGCGATGTCGCCGACATTCGCAACGTCGGCGGACGATGGGGGGGAGCCATCACTGCGGCCAAGTTTCTGGAGCGGTTCGTGGGAGACAAACCCTGGGTCCACCTCGACATCGCCGGCCCCGCCTTCGCCGCCGCCGACAAGCCGCACCGTGAAGGGGGCGGCACCGGGGTCATGGTCCGCACCCTCGTCGAACTGGCCCGCACGATGTAGTGCCCTTCCGCACCGGCCGCCGGACTTGTCCCGCGGCCGGATGCTGCTGCGTTCCATTGGCTTGCCGCCAATCGATGTACGGCCGAGCGGGAGACCGGCGTGTTTTCCTGCTATTCCAGAATCTGGATGTCAACCCGTCGAAACTCGACAGGATGACTCTCAGACTGCAGCGAGATCGTGCCCCCCTTCAGCAGCAACTGTCCCCCTTGCTTCGCAGCCAGCTCTTTGGCGTGCGCGTCGCGAGGGTCGAGTTGCGGCTGCTGGTACTCGAGAACCACCTGCCCGTCGATGAGGTGCCGGATCACCTGATCGCCGCGCACTTCGAGCTCGACCGTCACCCACTGATCGCCGTGATAGGTCTTCGATTTGGAATTGGTGCAGTGCCGGGTGACCAGTTCCGGCCCCATCACCACATTCGTTCCCGGTGTGCAGAGGTTGGCAGTGGGGCGGTCCCCCTGTCCGGGGCCTCCCAGCAGCTGCACCTCGATTGACGCGGGAAAGTCCTGGTCGAGCGCCATGCCGGCCGGGTCTTCCCCATGCACCATCACGCCGCTGTTGCGAAAGGCCCACCCCGGCCCCCCGGCACACTGGTCGCCGGTGAAGCGGTATTCGACCCGCAGCCGATAGTTCGAAAATGGTTCACGATAAAACAAGTGCCCGAACTTCTCTTTGAATTCGGGGTACTTTTCCCGGTCATAGGCAACCTTCAGCACGCCATTCTCAACCCGGAATGTGTTGCCGTAGTTGTCGCCCAGCTTCTCGCCCCGGATCTTGGGAATCCACCCGTCGAGATCCTTGCCATTGAACAGGGGCCGCCACTTGGCGGCCGACTTGTCTTCGGCCCCCAGCCGCAGTGCGGGAATCAGCAGCAGGGCTACGCTGCACAGCCCCACCCACGTCAGACGCGTCTGCCACAAACCGGAAAAGAACATCAGAAACTCCTGCCGCCGCGAGCGCGGGATTTTTGGGAGATGGGAAAGACAGCGAAGAGGAACTCTCAGTGGGCCGCCACGGGGAAGAGATTGCCAGCCGCGTCGAAAGCCAGTTCGGCGGGCGGGCCCATAACCTCCAGATCGGACCGCCGTTCCAATTCCGGACGATACGCGGTGCTGACCAACACCTCGGCCAGATGCAGCGTGTTGGAGATCTGGATGACGCGGGCCTCGGGGGGTTCGGGCAGACCAATCGTCGGGAACGCGTTTTCGAGCACTTCCCGGTCGGTGTCATACCAGATGGGAATGGCGGCGGCGGGGGCGTGACCTCCCGTAATGGCGTTGATGGCGGTGATCTTGCGGTCAACCGCCTCGGCGGTACGCCGGTTGGTGAACTCGGCCATACCGATCCCGGTGGCGTTCCCCTTGGTCGCCTTCGTCAGGCTGCGGACGAAGATGGTCCGCACCCGGGTCTGATCGCGCTCGGTCGCCTTGTGGTCGTTGTACTTTCGGCCGATGACGTTGGTATCCATTCCGGTACCGCTGATGTTCTTGCCGATCTCGTCGATGATCAGCAGGTGCACGTCATCAAACGGCAGGCGGGGCATCCACTGCTTGGCCAGCACCAGCAGTTCCTTCTCGCGCTGCAGGAAGGTCTCGGGAGGGACGGCGGCAACAAGAGCGGTCTCATCGAAGGCGTTTTCGACAATCCCCACCCCGCAAATCACCTTGCACTTTTTCAGCACCCGTTCTCCGACCGAGGTGACGATGTCGTACCAGTTGTAGTCGGTGATCGCACGGTGGTAGATCTTCGCTCCGTTGTGCTTCCCCAAGCCAATCAGCATCATTTTGTGGAGGCCGCTTTCGATCTCCCCCACGAAATTCGTATGGGGCTTGACCCGCCCCGCCACGACGACATGGTCGGCCCCGAAGGCGTGCTTGTCGAAGTGCACCGGCACACCATGGGGTGTCTGGTCGACAATCACCGTCTCCATCGACGCGCGGATCTCGCACCCCATGGTCGCCTCGGTGATACCATAACCTTCGACAATCGCCCGTTGCCCCTCGGCTGTCCCCCCGCCGTGACTTCCCATCGCGGGCACAATGAACGGAACCGCCCCCAGCGATCGAAAGTGCAGGACGATGGCCTTCGTAATCTGTTCGATGTTGGCGATTCCCCGGCTGCCCACGGTAATCGCCACCGTCTGCCCGGGTCGCACCTTCTGCCCGAGGGACAGAGACCGCAACTGAGTCTCAACCTCGCCGGGAATGTCGTTCACGCGGGGATTGTTGAACTTCTGCCGCACTCGCAGCATCTGGGGGAACTGCATCGCATCGCACTCCAACACGGGCCGCCGAAGTCCGGAAATCCGGTTCAGGCAGGCCACAGGGCCTCCCGGCGGGCGCACCGTCGCCCCTCGGGTCAAGTGTCGAGAGGATATCGAGTCGCCCCACTGGGGGGAAATCGTATCTCGGGACGTCGCCGACCGCTCTGAATCCGCCGGCAGTCGACTCGGCCCTGCGACGTGACCGGCTGACCGTCCGGCTGTTCGGTTCCAAACCCTGGCAAGCTGGGAAGCCGGGTCAATCTGGGCCCCCCGTGCAAAAAACCTCATCTTGACGCGTTTTCCGACACCTGACATATAGCCCGCCCCAGCGATGCCCCCCGGCCAATGTCCGGCTTCCGCCCTCAGTGCCAACGGCAGTGCTGACGTTCCGGGCACGCTGTGTGCCAGTTGCCTCAAATCCCTCCTCGCGGAGTTTTCTCCCGTGCGCAAGTCCCTGCTGTGGTCGGCCAGTCTCTGGGGAGCCCTGGCGATGGTTGCTCCCTCGTCGGCCCGGGCTCAGGCCCCGGCGGCCGCCAATACCAACGCCGCCCCCCAGAAAATCGCCGTCCTCGACACGGAACGGGTCTTCCTCGAGTCGGAACAGTTCAAGAAGCTGCGCGATGAGCTGGTCGAACTGAAGAAGTCGAAGCAGCAGAAGCTCGACCAACTGCAGCAGCAGAAGGCGGCCCTCGTCAGCGATGTCCGCGATCAGCAGCTCGATTTCGACAGTGCCGAAATGGTCTCCAAGGAAGAAGAGCTCATCAAGATCGAGACCAGCGCCAAGACCTATGCGGCCGTCGCCAAGCAGCAGGTCATGCGGCGGGAACTGGAGATTCAGTCCGAGATGTTCCAGGCGGTGCAGAAGGCGCTCGACAAGTTTGCCGAGACCAACGGTTACTCGATGGTGCTCAACGCCCACAAACTGGATGAATCGGTCGAGAACCCCAACGAGCTGACCCGCACCATGCTGCAGACGGTCACCTGGCACCGCAACCGGGAAGACATCACCGATGCGGTCATCCAATACCTGAATCAGCGGTATGCCGCGGGAGAGAACGTACAGCCCGCCTCGGGCACCGGGACCGCCAAGCCCAAGGCGACCCAGGCCGAGGGGACCCGACCCGCCACCACCAAGCCCGCGACGGGTGCGCCGGCCAAACCAGCCGCCGGCACCGCACCCAAGGCGGGCAGCGCTCCCGCTGCGGGAACCGGTGCCGCCCCCCGCAAGCCGACCAGGTAGTCGCTCGCGAGTGCTTCCAAACTGCCTCCGGGGCGGAGTGTCAACGCAAGTTGGCATTCCGCCCTGTTTGTTTTGACGGCGAGCGGAACCAAAAGCCATGCAGCGCGTCGTCAATTCCCGCCATCACCGGCACCTGTGATGGACCGGCGTTTCTGAAGCCTCCTTCATGACCTGTTGGCACTGGGGGTGGCCGGTCTATTATCGAGGTCGAACGTTCCCCCGCCTCGCGGTGACCTCGCATGACTTCTCCCTACCAGCGGTTGGTGCACGAGCTGCGCCAATCCTTCCCGCAGCCGGTCTCTGACCGGGTGCACGACGCCTATTTCGCCTTCTCGGTGCTGCGCACGCTCGATGCCGTCGACGCGCTGAAATCCAGGACCCCCCTGCTGGGGACTCCCGTTGCTCCCGATTTTGAAGGGGCGCGCGCCCTGCGGATGGAGGAGAATCCGGGGCAACTCGAAGAGATCACCCAGCGGCTCGTGCAGCACCTCTCGGGGATGTTCATCTGGGGGCATCCCCGCGCCCAGATCAACGTCATCTCACCCCCCACCATTCCCAGCATCATCGGGGGGCTGTTGCCATCGATCTACAACCCCAACCTGGTCAGCGAAGAGAGTTCACGGCAGGTCGCGCTCGCCGAGGTCGAAGCCTCGGCCATCACCGCCGGCCTCGTTGGCTACGACCCCCGAAATGCGGTGGGAATCTTCACGTTTGGCGGCACGGCCACCACTTTGTACGGCGTGCGGCTGGGAGTCGAGAAGGCCGCGCCGGGAACCATGACACACGGCCTGCGCGAACCGGTGGCGATTGTCTGCTCCGAACGTGCTCATTATGCAGCAAAGACCGTCTGCGGCTGGCTGGGACTGGGCTATGACAATCTCGTGCTGGTCCCCACCGACGCCGACAACCAGATTCGCCCCTGTCTCACCGAGACAATCTGCCGCGACCTCCTGAAGCAGGGACGCAAGATCGGCGCGATCATCGCCACGATGGGAACCACTGACGCCTTCGGCGTCGATGACCTCGAGGCCCTGCATGCCGTGCGCGACCGCCTCGTGACCGAGTTCAATCTCGACTACATCCCCCACCTGCATGCCGACGCGGTCATCGGCTGGGCCTGGAGCGTCTTCGACGATTACGACTTCGAGTCGAACCCGCTGGGATTCCGACGCCGTACCGTGCGGGCCCTGGCGATTGTCCGCAACCGTATGCGGCACCTGGGTTTGGCCGATTCGATTGGAATCGACTTTCATAAAACCGGGTTCACCCCCTACATCTCCAGCCTGTTCCTGCTGCGGGACTCGTCCGACCTGAAGCTGATTGCCCGCACCAAAGACTCGATGCCGTATCTGTTCCAATCGGGAGAGTATCACCCTGGGCAGTATACGCTGGAGACTTCCCGCTCGGCCTCGGGCGCCATGGCCGCCCTCGCCAACCTGCTGTTGTTCGGCAAGAACGGACTGCGGTCCCTGTTGGGGCACGTCGTTTCGATGGCCGAGGCACTCCGCGAACAACTCGAATCGCACGAGGCAACCCACGTGCTCAACTCGGGCAATCACGGACCGGTCACCCTGTTCCGCGTCTATCCTCCCGGAACCGACACCTTCAAGATCCCGGAACTGGAACGGACCGACGCGAGTTACCGCAGTCTGCTGCTCCGCCACAACCAATACAACCGTCGGATCTTCGAGATCATCCAGGCCGAGGCGTTGCAGGGCCGGGGAGTTGTCATCTCGCTGACCGACAGCTACCGCCAGACTGACTATGGTGAACCGACGGTGGCTCTCAAGTCGTATATTCTCAGCCCGTTCGCCGAAGAAGAGGCGGTCCAGTTCGTGCTGGAATCAATCTGGCGGGCCCGGGCGCAACTCGCCGAGGAAGACTGGAAGCTGTAAGCGGGCAATCTGGGAGTCCACCCCCAACAACCACGGCCCATGGTTCGCCGGACCGGGCACGGTCCTGTCCTGCAGCCCCTGCTTTTTCCGGCTGGTTCATGGCGAAGCGACGGCCGCTTCGTCACAATCCCGCTCACGGGCCTGGTTCGCCCCCTCCCTCCGATCCCCCCCATGGCCCCTCCGGTTCCATGCTGTCGATCATCGTCCCCGTCTACAACGAGCACGAGAGCCTGCGGGAATTGCACGGGCAGATCGCCAGTGCCTGTCTAGGAGCCAGTCAGGCCTGGGAACTGCTGTTCGTCGACGACGGCTCGACCGATGGCAGTTGGCGAGTCATTGAAGAACTCGCCCGCGAACACCCCCAGGTCCGGGGGTTGCGGTTCCGACGCAACTTCGGCAAGGCGGCGGCCCTCGCCGCGGCCCTCGAGGCCACGCGGGGCGAGATCATCTTCACCCTCGATGCCGACCTGCAAGACAACCCCGCCGAGATCCCCCGCTTCCTGCAGAAACTCGCCGAGGGCTACGACCTGGTGAATGGCTGGAAAGTGCGCCGACTCGATCCGTGGCACAAGACCAAGCCCAGCAAAGTCTTCAACTGGATGGTCAGTCGCCTGACCGGGCTTGAGCTGCACGACCACAACTGCGGCTACAAGTGCTTCCGCCGCGGGGTGGCCCACGAGCTCAACCTTTACGGAGAACGGCACCGGTTCATTCCCGCGCTGGCTCACGCCCGTGGCTTCCGTGTCACCGAAATCGACGTCCACCATCGCGCCCGTCCCCATGGGCACAGCAAGTATGGCCTGCGGCGGTTTCATCGCGGCTTTCTCGACCTGCTGACGGTGAAGTTCCAGACCAGCTACGGCAGCCGCCCCATGCACCTGTTCGGTGGATTGGCCCTGCTGGCCGGTGCATCCGGCCTGTTGGCACTCTTCGGCCTGGGCCTGCGCGGTCTGCTCGCGGGGGGACCGCTGCAGCGAGTCGATGCGTTCCTGGCCGCGGGAGGCTTCGCACTGTTGCTGCTGGCCGCACTGCTGGTGGCCCTGGGCTGCCTGTCGGAATTGCTGATCGCCAATCCCGCACAACGCCCCCCCGACTCCAGCATCGCAGACCGGACCGGCCCGACCTCAGACAGCTGACATCCCAACGGGACGGGGTTCCCCGGTCTTTCGTTTCGGTGGGATTCGACCGGTTGGACCCCTGGTTGCGTTTTCAAGACGCCGTGGCTGATAATCCCGTCAACCGGTCCCGGCCCCTCTGGCCAGGCCCGGCAGTCTGCCCCCCTCCCTTCGCAAGGAACCTGCAGCCATGCGTCCTCAACTCATCGCACTCACCCTCTCCAGCCTGCTCACGCTGGGCTCCGTCAGCCAGGCTGCCCACAAATGGGGACTGAAAGACGGCGCTCCCGATTTGGTTTCGGCGGGACAATTGGCCTTCGGCCCCGATGGCGTGCTGTTCGTGGGAGACGCCAAGGGAGCCGCGGTGTTCGCCATCGACACCCGCGACGCCCAGCCCGCCAGTGCCATCGCCCCCCGCAACATTGAGAATCTCACGGCCGCCCTCGAGAAACTCCCCGGGGTCAAGGCCCCCATCGCCGTGAATGACCTCGCGGTCAACCCCCTCTCGGGACACATCTACCTGTCGTTGTCTGTCGGCGAGGCCAGGTCCCCCGCCCTCGCCCGCGTCGACCACGCCGGTGCCGTCAGCCTGCTCGACCTCAAAAATGTCCCCTTCCTCAAGGCGACGCTGCCCAACCCGCCGGAAGACAAGATCACCGGCGAAGGTCCCCGCGCCCGCAACCGCCGCGATGAGACCGTCACCGACATCGCCTACGCCTCGGGGAAGGTACTGGTGGCCGGGGTAACGTCCGGCGACGCTCCCTCGCGAATCCGCGAAATCGCCTTTCCCTTCTCCGACAACGCGACCGGTACACCGATTGAGATTTACCACGGGGCCCACGGCAAGCTCGAAGACAACGCCACCGTCCGCACCTTCGTCACCATGACCATCGACGGCGAACCGTCAGTCCTGGCCGGGTTCACCTGCACCCCGCTGGTCCGGTTTCCCCTCGCCAGCCTGTCGAAGGGAGACAAGACCCGTGGCACCACCGTCGCCGAACTGGGCAACCGCAACATGCCCCTCGACATGATCGTCTACAAGAAGGCCGACGAAAACTTCCTGCTGATGAGCAACAACAACCGCGGGGTGATGAAAATCAGCACCCGTGACATCGGCCGCAAGGAAGGCATCACCCAACCCGTGCCCGGTGAGAAGCTGACCGAAGGCCAGGCCTTCGAAACCATCACCGACCTCGCCGGGACCGTGCAGCTCGACCGCCTCAGCGACACCCTCGCGGTGGTCATCCGCCAGCAAGACGGCGTGCTGCGACTGCAGACCGTACCGCTCCCCTGAAGCCATCACCCCGGTTGACCGCGTCCTCTCAATCGTTTCCCAGAACTGTCCGCAGCGCTCTCTCAGGAAGCTTGCGAGACCTGCGGCGAATGGGAGCAGACCACCGGTCGACCTGGCGCCACCCAACTGTCACGGCATTCCCGGCCTCGGCCGGGAATGTCGTGTTTTTGTTTCCGCCGGCATTCACGATCGCCCCCCCGGAATCTGCTCCGCGAAGCGCTGGGACCGCGCTGAGGGCTCGGCCGCCGCCCGAACATGGATTCGCCGGTCATTCCCGCCCATCCCGGGCTGGTGAACAAATTCCTTTCAGATCAATGGCCGGTTATACTTACGGAATTGGTTCTCAGCCGGGAAAGTGACCTTTGACCCGACTCGAGACCCCGGATTGATGACGCGCGCGATCCTCCCCAGTCCTTCGTCCCTCCGCCCCTGTTCCGAAGTCGAGATGCGAACCGACTTACCGCTCTCCACTCGCAGTCGCTCCCGACTCCAACCGCTGGTGGGTTGGATGCTGGCTGTCGCCTGGGCTCTCGTCATTCTGACCCCGGCGGCTGCCGATGACGACCTGCAGTTCTTTGAGACCCGCATCCGGCCAGTGCTGGTGCAGCATTGCGATCGCTGTCACAGTGCCGACGCCAAAGAGCTCCAGGGAGGTCTGCGTCTCGACCTGAAAGCGGGCTGGCAACAGGGGGGCGACTCAGGAGAACCCGCCATTGTTCCCGGCGACCCCGAGGGGAGCCCGCTTCTCAAGGCGGTGCGGCATGCCGAGGGTGTGGAGGCCATGCCCCCCAAGCAGGCCAAGCTCTCGGCCGACATCATCGCCGACTTCGCCGAGTGGATCCGCAGAGGGGCCCCCGACCCGCGCGAGGGGACCGTCACTCGTCGCGACAAATCGGCCGAATGGGAAGCCGAGTTCCACAACCGGCTCGACTGGTGGAGCCTCAAGCCACTGCAGCCGGTCCCTCCTCCGACAGTCCAACACGCCAACTGGCCCCGGAACGACGTGGACCGCTTCCTCCTGGCCCGGCTTGAGGCCGAGGGGCTGCAGCCCGTTCCCGACGCCGACCGCGCCACCCTCATCCGGCGCCTCAGCCTGGTTCTCACTGGTCTCCCCCCCACCCCGGAACTGATCGCCCGCTTCACTCCCGATTCGTCTGCCGACTGGTACGAACAACTGGTCGCCGCTCTGCTTGAGAGTCCCCATTTCGGCGAACGCTGGGCCCGGCACTGGATGGATGTCGTCCACTATGCCGACACCCACGGATATGAATGGGACGTTCCCGCCAAAAATGCCTGGCGCTACCGCGACTACCTCACCCGGGCCTTCAATGCCGACGTGCCATTCAATCGGCTGATTCTGGAACAGATCGCCGGAGACCAGCTCGAACCACGGCTTGATCCTCTGACCCGACAAAACGAGGCGCTGCTGGGTCCATTGGCGCTCCGGCTGGGAGAACGCCGGCATGGCGACAGCGCCGCCGCCGATGGAGTCAGCCAGGAGGCGATCGCCAACATGATCGACACGCTGGGCAAGGGGTTCCTGGCCACCACCCTGGCATGTGCCCAGTGCCACGATCATAAGCTCGACGCCGTCGAACAGCGCGACTACTACTCGCTGGCGGGCATGTTGATGAGCACCCGCTTCAGTGTTCGGGCGGTCGACACCCTCGATCCCAACGAGGCGCTCATCGACCGTCTGCGCGGGGTGAAGGGGCAGATTCGGCAGGAACTTGCCCGCCTCTGGGTCTCCGCCAGCGATCCCGCCGCTGTGGCCGCGACCCTGCGCGGCATTCCCGCAGACGCCACCCCCTCCCCCGCCTTTCCCAACACGCTGATCGAGTTCTGGAAGCGATCGCTGGCCAAGGCGGTCACTTCTGATGAATTCGATGCCGAGCGGCAGCGCCGCCGCGATTCCAACCAGGCCAATCTCACCGTCGTCGCCGACTTCACACGCGAGCAGCCGGTGGGAGAATGGAAACTGGCCGGATTCGGTCCGTGGCACGGTTACGCCCGCGATGGCGAGATCATTGTTGCCGACGAAGGGGACTCCGCGATCCAGCAGGTCGTCCCCGCCGGCCGGTACACCCATCTCTGGTCCTCCCGGCTCGCCGGCAGCCTGCAGAGTCCCCAGCTCGATCCCCTCCAGCCGGTCACCCTCTCGCTGCAGTTGGCCGGAGGAAAATTCTCGTCGTATACCTTCGTGCTCGACCGGGCCCTCAATTCCGAGCGTCTGCAGTTCCTCAACCGCCCCAGCCCCTCGTGGCTGACGGTCACTGCAGGTCGCTTCGACACGCTCGAAGGCAGCATCGACACCTTCCCCCGACGGGTCTATTTTGAGGTCACCACCAAGGCATTCAACAATTACTTCCCCCCCCGGGTCGGCTATGGCGGAGCCTCGGAAGCCGAGATGAACGACCCCCGCTCGTGGTTTGGCATCACCCGGGTTGTCCAGCACCCGGCCGGTCTGCCTCCGCTGGATGAACTGGAACGCTTCGAGCCGCTGTTCCACTCAGCAAGCTCAACGCCGGAGACGAACGCTCCGGTCGCCGAGGAAGACTGGGCCCTGCGGTTGGCCCGGCTGTTAAACGCAGCCGTGGAACGCTGGACCCGCCACGAGACTTGTCCCGACGACGTCCCCCTGATCAACGAGGCGCTCGCCCAGAAACTCTTGCCCAATGCCGTCGCCGCCAGTGCCGAACTCGGGCGTCTCATCACCGAGTACCGTTCGCTCGAGCAGCAAATCGAGCCCGATTGCACGGCGGGCTCGGTCGAGGAATGGGCCGAAGGACGCGACGACCGCATTGGCCTCCGCGGCTCGTACACCGAACTGGGAGAGAGCGTGCCGAGGGGTGGAATCCGGTTGCTGGGCCCGCTCCCCTCGCGCACCGCAGAGGCGTCCAGCGGCCGACTCGAATGGGCCCGCCAGATCGCCTCGGACCAGAACCCCCTCACCCCCCGGGTCTACGTCAACCGCATCTGGAAACACCTTTTCGGAGAAGGTCTGGTCCGCACTGTCGACGACTTCGGTCACCTGGGAGAGCGCCCCAGTCATCCCGAGCTGCTCGACACGCTCACCGCCCAGTTCCTGGCGGATGGCTGGTCGACCAAGCGGTTGATCCAGCGGCTGGTCACCTCCCGCGCCTGGCGGCAGGGGAGTGTCCCCGATCCCCGCGCACTCACGGTCGATCCCGAAAACCGGCTCTGGCACCATCACCCGTTGCGCCGCCTGGAGGCAGAAGCGATCCGCGATTCGATGCTGGCGGTTTCGGGCCGGCTCGATCCCCGGCTGTTCGGCCCCCCCATCGAGCCGTATCGCACCGCCGTCGACACCCAGAAACGTCTGCTGCAGGGGCCGCTCGATGGGGAGGGTCGCCGCAGCCTCTATACCGAGATGACCCTGATGGAACCACCGCGGTTCCTGGCCCTCTTCAACCAACCTCTCCCCCGCCAGACTGTCGGGCGGCGGGATGTGACCAACGTTCCTGATCAGGCTCTCGCCCTGCTCAACGACCCGTTCGTGCAGGAGATGGCCCGCGTCTGGAGTCAACGCGTGCTGCAGGATGGGGCCACCCGTCCCGACGACCGCCTGGGCCGCATGCTGCAAGGAGCCCTCGCCCGTCCCGCCCACACCGGGGAAGTCGCCGCTCTGGTGCAGCTGGTTCACCAGAGCGGCGAACTGCGGGGCACCGCCGACCGCCTCATGACCTCACCCGAGGTCTGGCAGGATGCCGCCCATGCGATCTTCAACCTCAAGGAGTTCCTGTATGTTCCCTGAGAACCTGGAATCCCCCCGAACCACCGCGTTTCCCGGATCCCGTCGGCACTTCCTGCAGACGGCCGGCATGGGGTTTGGCTGGCTCGCCTGGCAGGGGCTCAACGGACTGCGTGTCACCGGCGCCTGTCTGGGCTCGACCGAGAGCCCGCCCCGTCCCCTCGCCGAGCCCACCGCCAAGCGGGTGATCTGGCTCTTCATGGATGGCGGCGTCTCGCATGTCGACTCGTACGATCCCAAGCCCGAGCTGACCCGCCTCTCGGGCCAACCCGCCAAGTGGAAGCCCGATCCCCTCTCGCAGGCCATCAGCGCCGGCCGCAAGTGGCTGGGCAGCCCCTGGGAGTTCGCCCAGCACGGCACCTCGGGGCTCTGGATCAGCAGCCTCTTCCCCCACATGCAGCAGGTCGTCGACGAACTCTGCGTTGTGCGGTCGCTGGTGGGAGAGACCCCCCTGCATGGTGCCCAGTCGCTGCTGATGCACACCGGACGGTCGATCGCCGCCGCCCCCAGCGTCGGTTCATGGATCTCTTACGGCCTCGGCAGTGAAAACCAGCAACTCCCCGGCTATGTGCTCCTCAATAATGACTGGATCCCCAACGGCGGCTTCCAGAACTTCGCCAGTTCATTCCTCCCCGCCACCCACCAGGCCACCCTGGTGCGGGCCAAGGGCATTCCCGTCGACAACATTCAGGCGGCAGATCCCCTGGCCGTGCAGCGGGCCAAGCTCAACGTGCTGCAACGGCTCGACGGGCAATTCGCCCGCGACCAGCGGGCGGCCGAGATCGAGGCCAGCATCCGCAACCAGGAAATTGCGGCCCGCATGCAGAGCCTCGTTCCCCACCTGTGCGATGTCTCGGGCGAGACCCCCGAGACACTGCATCTCTACGGGGTCGACCGCGAGAACGACTTCGACAAGTTCTACGCCCTGCAGTGCCTGCGGGCCCGCCGCCTGGTCGAGGCGGGGGTTCGGTTTGTCGAGATCACCTGCCCCAGCACCCACAACAACAATTCCCCCTGGGATCAGCACGGCGAACTGAAACACCGGCATTCCGAGAATGCCCGCATCACCGACCAGCCGGTCGCCGCGCTGCTGCTCGACCTGAAACGCCGGGGGCTGCTTGAAGACACGCTCGTCGTCTGGGCGGGTGAGATGGGGCGCACTCCACACAGCGGCGGCACCGACGGCCGCGATCACCACGTCAGCGGCTACACCATCTGGATGGCGGGAGGAGGCGTCCGCGGCGGCCAGACCTATGGCGCCACCGACGAGATGGGCATGAGTGCCGTCGAAAACCGCGTCGACATTCACGACATCCACGCCACGATCCTGCACCTGCTGGGTCTCGACCACGAACGGCTCACCTTCCGCTTCGGCGGCCGCGACATGCGCCTCACCGACGTCCACGGCCGGGTCATCGACGACCTCCTCGCCTGATCTTCGGACGAACAACCCAGAGGCGGTTCCCCGGCGCGACTGCGCCGGGCTGGACCAACATCGTTCCTCCAACCCGGGATCGCTCCCCCATGCCGTCGCTTGCCCCCTCAGCCCGGCGCTCCATGCTCGCCCGCCTGCTCTGTCTGGCCCTGCTGGGGAGTGGCCTCGGGCCTGCCGCCACGACCCAGGCCGCCTCCCCCGAATCTCCCGCCGGCTGGATCGGCTACAACCTGCACCGCACCAATCTTCCGGGCGGACGCTGGGCCAATGTGCGGACCAACCGCGCCATGCTCATCCGCGGCGATGGCACCGGGAATCGACTTGTGGGTGACCCCTTGCTCGCCGAACCGGGCCGCTGGACGCAGTTCGTCGGCTGGTCCCCCGACGGCACCCTCACCATCCTCGGCCAGGCCTGGGAAAGCGAAGACAACGCCCGCTGGGAAGAAGAACATCAGACCTTCCGCTTCACGGCCGAAGGTTGGCAGTACGACTCGTTCCTGTTCGATCCCCAGACCGGTCAGGCCGAAAATGTGACCGCCGTCGACCGTGTCAGCTTCTACAACACCGGCCTGTTCTTCTGGAACAACGATCCGAATCAACTCGGCTTCACCGCACTCATCGACGGCAACAGCAAACCATTCCGCATGGACCGGAAGGGCCGCCACAAGGTCGACCTCACCAAAGACTCGTCGGGCTTCGCCTACGGCTTCAGCAGCTCTCCCGATGGCCGGCGGATCTCGTATCACGAGAACTACCAGGTCTACCTCGCCGATGCCGACGGCAAGAACCGCATTCACGTCCAGACCGGCCACCCGTTCGTCTTCGCCCCGCGCTGGTCTCCCGATGGCCAGTGGCTGCTGTTTGTCTCGGGCGAACACTACAACTGCCACCCCCACATCGTGCGGGCCGATGGCACCGGACTGAAGAAACTCGCCGACCGCAACGGCTACCGCGGGGTCACCGAGTTTTTGGATGTCCCTGATTTTCACGGCGGCAGCAGCGACATCCCGGTCTTTTCCGCCCGGGGTGACCGCGTCTACTACACGGCCCAGGTCGATGATCGCATTGAGCTGTTCGAGGTCACCCTGGAGGGACAGAGTCGGCAGTTGACCCATTCGGCCCCCGGCACCTCGCATTACCACCTCAATCCGTCCCCCGATGGTCAGTGGCTGCTGTACGGCTCGAATCGCCGGGGGGTACGCAATCTCTACCTGCGTCGATTGAGTGATCACCGGGAAACGCCGCTCACCAACCTCCCGTACGGTTACGCCGCCATGCACGCCCACTGGCAACCCACACCGAATCCATAATCGCCCACCCGGCTGTCCCGCGAGTCCGCGGAGTCTGTCCGCCAACGCCGCTCGTTATTGCACCTTCCTCTTGAGTCTCCCGGCCATGCCTGATCAACCCACCGCCGATCGACGTCGTTTCCTGCAGGGGGCCGTTTCCGTAGCGGGAGGACTGCTGACCGTCCCCGGTTCCGTCGTCCGGGCCGCCGACTCCCCCGCGGATGGTATGCGGGCCATTGGCTCCCGCCGGGAACTGTTCGTCGACCGGTTCCTCGTCGACCGGCTCGAGAACGCGTCGCTGCAGCTCCACTCGCCGCAGTTGGCCCCCGTGATGACCGAACCGGCCAACTCCCTGGAGTATGCCACGGTCATTCTCGATGGAGACCTCTACCGGCTGTATACCCGCGATCACCGCAATTCAAAATTTGACGGCGATGTCACCGAGGTCACCCGGTATTGCGAAAGCCGGGATGGCATCCACTGGACCCGCCCCAATCTCGGGCTGGTGGAGGTCGACGGCACCAAAGACAACAATGTCATCCTGCATGCCCCGCCGTTCTGCCACAACTTCTGCCCGATGCTCGACCGCCGGCCCGGAGTCCCGGCCGAAGAGCGGTTCAAGGCGCTCGCCGGGACGGTCAAGTCGAACCTGCATGCGTTTGTCTCAGCTGATGGCATCCACTGGCGCAAGCTCGCTCCCGAAGCGGTCATTACCTACACCAAAGAGTATGCCTTCGATTCCCAGAATGTGTCGTTCTGGTCCGAGAGTGAGGGGTGCTATGTGTGTTACTTCCGTCACTTTCTCGATGGCAAACTGCGGTCGGTCTGCCGGACCACGTCGGACGACTATCGCCACTGGACCGAGCCGGTGCCGCTGCGTCCCAATTTCCCGGGCGAACATCTTTATACCACGCTCACCCAGCCCTACTTCCGGGCCCCACACATCTACCTGGCCTTCCCCACGCGATTCCATCCCGAGCGGGGAGAAAGCACCGACATCCTCTTCATGACGGCCCGCGGACCGGCGAAATACGACCGCACCTTCCGCGAGGCATTCATCCGCCCCGGGCTTGATCCCGACCGCTGGGGGAACCGATCCAACTACGCGGCCCTCAACGTCGTTCCCACGGGCCCCCAGGAGCTGTCGATCTACACCACCCCCTTCCGGCGATTCACGCTGCGTCCCGACGGGTTTGCGTCGGTGCATGTTGGGGCCGACCCCGGAGCGCTGGTGACGCCCCCCTTCACCTTCGCTGGCAGCCAGCTGCTGGTGAATTACGCGACCAGCGCCGGGGGACAGTTTCGGGCCGAATTGCAGACCCCGGCGGGCCAGCCGCTCCCCGGCTTCACCCTCGACGACTGCCAACCGCTGGTGGGGGATTCGCTCGAGCAGCGGGTGACCTGGAAATCGAACCCCTCCCTCGCCCCGCTCGCCGGCCAACCGGTCCGGCTGCACTGCCGGATGCTCGAGGCCGACCTCTACGCGATCCAGTTCGCGGGATGACCCGAGAGAAGCAGCCGCAGGGGTGCCTCTGCGGGCAACGAGACCCAAATGCAGGGGGGACTTCGGAGACTCCCGCATGTCCCCACGGCTGTTCTTGACCCTACGAATTCGATTCGTACCCACGAGTCGACTGAGATGGCATTGCGTTCACTCGACGGCAAGTCGAGAGGCGATTGCTGGCGCTGATCCGGAATGACGCCCCACAGATGCGCAGGTGAAGTCTGCTGGCAGTCCCCCGTGTGTCGCTCCGAAACCAAAAGGCCCCCGCGCTCCAGCGCCGGGAGAACTCTGATTGACCATGGGGCACCCTTGGTCGACTTCCAACTGAATCCGTGACTCCGGCGGAAACTCATCGGTTTCCTGCCGTTCCATACCATTTCAAATTGACATAACTCTCTTCCAGACACCCACTTCCACAATTTCCCAATAACTGTACAAAATACTGACAAATGGGATTGCCATGTACACCAGTGGCGTCTATATACTATGCGACGTACTGTCCACATGTGCCTTTTGAGGGAGAATTGCGATCATGTCTGATCACCCGTCGTCCGAAACTGCTGTCCCCGCTCCTGGATTCGAGGCCGAACCCCGTCCGCAAGGGGAGACCGGGGCGGCTGAACCCAAACGGACCCCGCCCCCCGGGTGTTGGCTGATCCCCGAGAAACTTCCCTTTTACCCCGATCGGAAGTTCGGCAACCACCTCAACCAGTTTGCCCCCATCCACCATGAAAACAACGGCTGGCTCTGGCCCGACCAGGTCCGGGCCGGCGATGTGGTTGTGGTGGTGGGGGAGGCCGGGGCGGGTAAGTCGACCCTCATGGCCGACTGGATCGCCCGCGTCACCTCCGGCACTCCCTTCCCCGGCTGCGGCCCCGATCAGGCCCCGCCGGCGGGGGATGTGGTGGTCTTCAACGGCCGGGACGACTTCGCCCGCAAGGTGATCCCCGACATCGCGGCGGCCGGGGGGGATGTCGACCGGGTTTATCGCGCCAGCGAGATGTTGTTCGAGTTGACCGCCGAAAATGGTCTGCCGCTGGCCCGCCAGTTCTGGGGCAACAAGGGAATTCCCGAGGTCCACCTCGCCAGCACCAAGATCCTGGAGAATGTCTTCCGGTTCCTGAAGCACCGCCCCAGTGTCCGGATGGTGGTGATTGACCAGGCGAATGTGCACCTCCGCTGCGACAGCGAACGCACTTTCCAGCAGTTGGTCGAGGGGCTGGGCCTCTTCGCCCGCCGGTTCGAGGTGACGTTCGTGATCACCATGCAGCCCAACGCCTTCCGCAACGGCGAGGGAGTGGCCAAATACCTGCAGAGCCGGTCGCTGCGAGAGAACGCCCACTCCGTCTGGCGGCTGGCCACGCCGACCGATCCCGAAGTCCCCGGCCGGGTGCTGGAAATCGTCAAAACCTGTTACGGCAACGGCGACGCCGACCGTCCCGCCTGGCACCTGACCCGGGGGAGTGACCACCGGCTCGTCTGGAACGAAGCAACCGGCACCGAACTGGCCCCGACCAAAGACCTGCTCAAGCACCGCCACCTGGTGCGGGTGCTGGAGTATGTCGATCAGATTCTGCTGGTGCTGGGGGGGATGGCGGTGTGGAAGGTGCTGGCCGAGCGCGCGGCGCAGCACGGCATTCAACCCCGGCACTTGCGCGAAGCGCTGGTCTACGGCAACCTGCCGTCGCTGTTTGAGCCGCACGAGGGGGACGTGCGCGAAGTCGTCGGCTACCCCGAACTGATCGAGGCCCGCCGGGAGGCGCAACGCGCCCAACAAGCCGCCGCCCGGGCCGAGCTGCTCAAAAACCGCTCCCCAATCCTCAGCGACCTCGCCGCCGGCCTGGCTCCGCCACCAGCGACAACGGCCCCACCACCTACCGAGAAAACCAGTGCGGAACCGGCGGTTCCCCCGGCCGCGTCCCCCCCGGTTTCCGGGCCGGCCGCGGGAGGCTCCATCTTTATTAAACCAAAAGACACCGCCGAGACGGCGGGGGTAGGGGAGCCGACCCGAGTGGGAGAAACCACCCCGCGCAACGGTGTGAAGCACCCGACGACGAACGCCAAGAAGGTCGCCCAGGCGGGTTGAGGGGTTGGGGGACCGGTTGGCGAGGGACTCACACGGGTGAGGAACGGACAGGGTGCGCGCGGATGTGGTGACAGACCTCCAGGTCTGTCAGTCTGGTTCGTGCGACGCGGCGAATCGATCTGCCTTCTGATTGCAAAACTCAGTCCACGCGACGGTTCGTCGTGCTGTTGACCCACGCTTCTTTGACGAACAGGCTGACAAGCCTGTTCCACAACCGCGCGGATCTCTGTGTCCGCTCCTTTTTGTGTTTCTGGTGACAGACCTCCAGGTCTGTCAGTCCGGTTCGTGCGACGCGGCGAATCGACCTGCCTTCTGATTGCACAACTCAGTCCACGCGACGGTTCGTCGTGCTGTTGATCCACGCTTCTTTGACGAACAGGCTGACAAGCCTGTTCCACAACCGCGCGGATCTCTGTATCCGCTCCGCTGGACTCTCGTCCGCAGGTCACCGACCCGATGGGCAGACAAAGACCATGGATCGACCAACAACCTCCGCTGGGCACTCAACCCAAGACATCCTCCCGCAAGGGCCCAAACACAGGGTGGCGGGGGGGCGGACCTCTGTGTCCGCTCCGCTGGACTCTCGTCCGCAGATCCCCGACCCGATGGGCAGCCAAAGACCATGGATCGACCAATAACCTCCGCTGGACACTCATCCAAAGACACCCTCCCGCAAGGGCCCCAGCACAGGGTGGCGGGGGGGCGGACCTCTGTGTCCGCTCCGCTGGGCGCTCGTCCGCAGGTCACCGACCCGATGGGCAGACAAAGACCTTGGATCGGACAACAGCTCGCCGCTGGACGCACGGCCTCAACCCGCGCGGTATGCCTTGTGTCACACCCCGACCAACCACTCGGCCCTTTCGCCTTCACCCCAACCCTCTCCCACAGTCACCCGGGTTCGGCTTCTCGGGCGTCGTTTGGTGGTAGAGGGGGCGACGCGCGGCGGTGCCGCTGGGTTAGCGACAGATCTCGTTCACCAACCGACGCGAGGTCGGTGGGGTCTGGGACAGCCGCAGGCCAGGCATGGGAGCCACGATGCGGATCACCAAGCGAAAGGGATCGGCCAATTTCCGCTACGTCCCCAACCAAAGACACCCGCTCGCAAGGGCCCAAGCACAGGGTGGCGGGCCCTTGCGTCGCGTTGTGTGGAGGGGAGCGGAATGGGGTTTTTGATCCAGAGGGTTTGGTCGCACAGCGGGACGTTTCTTGTTCGATCCAGGTCCAGCGGAGCGGACACGGAGGTCCGCCCCCCCACCACCCGTGGGTTGGGCCCACTCGGTGGGTTGTGTTGGGGGACGCGGATTTGAGTTTCCGATCCAAGGTTTCCGGCCAACCAACATTCGGTTTTCGTTCGATTCAAGTCCAGTGGAGCGGACACGGAGGTCCGCGCTCCCGACACTCGTCTTCCGATCCCTTTCGGCGCGCCGCGTAATTGGATGCCGATTGGGTTTCCGAACCCTCCGGTTGCAGACTGCTGGCCTGTAACGACGACCGACAGACCATCGGACTCTACCGCCGGGCCTGGGCGTTCCGCGTGTGGATCCGCTGGTAGAAGGTGGCGAAGTCGACCTCCTTCATCTTCGGTTGGCCAATTTCATTCTCGGCCTTGGTGATCAGCTTGCGGTCCGCCGCGTCGAGCTTCCAGTCGTAGCGATGTTCGGCCCGCAGGTGGGGACTGTTGCGGCTGCGTCCCTGCATCGAGACCTCCAACGGCAGCCAACCCTTGCGGCGCAGGCTCTCATCGAGTGCCAGACGGGGTCCGGGGAGCGGAGCATTTTCATGCAGCAGATAATTGAGCCGGGCCGCCCAGTCGGCGTAGTCGAGATAGGCCCGGGCATACTCCGGAGACTCCGACGCAACACACTTGAGCGTGTACTCCGCCCCGGTACCGCTCAACTTCAGAGCCAGCGACTGTTCATCGATCGACTCGGTGAAGTCCGGATTGAGCTGGAACTGGATCAGTTGCAGGCGCTCGTCATCCCGTTCGGTGCCCACTTCGCTCTCCAGCCGTTCCTGCTGCTTGCGCTCAATCGAACGAATGGTGGAGGCGATCTCAGACGTCTTGATCTCGGTCCGCAACTGGCGGGCCCCGTCGAGAATGAGGAACCGCTCCTGCGACGGCTCGTAGATGGTGATGCGATCGCCGGCGTCAATGAAGTCATACACCTTCCCGGCATGGAACACCGTGGTGGTCCGGCTGACCGGGGCCGGTTGCTTGCCCGCCTTGCGGGCGGCGGCGTCGGCCCGTTCATTGAAAATGCGGGTGTAGACCCGGAACTCCTGGGCGGCCAGAGGCAGTCCCACGGCACACAGCAAGGCGAACGACACCAGTCCGGTCAGCAAAGAACGCATGGCCAAGCTCCAGAGGTGGGCTCGTCCGATCAGGGGCTTCCCGGGGGGGCGCCCCCCCCACAGAGGTGGGGGGGAACGCCAGACCCAGAGACCAACTTCCGGACGACAGATCGGGGGAGGGAGAAACGGGGTGGGTTCGAACGCAGAGAGGGACGACGGAATCAGAAGGGAGAGAGAGCCGCGGAGGGAGGGGGTGGCTCGGAGGCCGGTGGGAAACGCAGGGGTCTGAACGACCCGGAAGGGAGCGGTGGTATACCCGCCCGCGATGCTTTGTCTCAAGAGCCTCTGCGCGGATTTTCCGGGAAGTTTGTAGTTTTTACATTGGGATATCCCAACTCTTGCCGATCAGAACCTCCAACTCTGCCTCCAGCCTGACACCGGGGGCAGACCTTGTCGCAGGCTCAATCGTGGTCGTTTGTCAGAACTGCCCCGAATCGCATCGTCTGGTCCCCCCCTGTCATCCACAGTGGGCAGCCTCTCCGGAAGACTTGCGGATTCGGTCTCCCGGATGCATTCAACTGTCCACGTCAGAAACACACGCCAACGATCGAATCACCACGCCCGCAGAATGACATCTGTAGTGGTCTGGCCCGAGGTCACGTCGCAGATTACAACCCAGCAGGAATTGCTCTCCCTTCGCGAACCGGAATTCCTTTCCCAACACCTCTCTCTGAATCCTGACGACATGTGGACTAAATGCCGTAAATTCCTGCGTCGAATTCTACGGCGTAATCACAACTGGGAAAGCAAATGGAAAGAAGGGAAACCCGCACCCTGGGAATTGCATTCGGTCTCCCGCCATTTTGTCGATGCACTCGAAAGCGGTTTGCTGAAGCCGGGCGAGCGGTGCCTCGATGTCGGGTGCGGTCTCGGATACAGCGCTGCCTGGCTGGCGGAACGTGGAATGCAGGTTCTGGGGATTGACCTCTCTCCCACGGCCATCCAAAAAGCCGGACAGCTGCATGGTGCGATCCCGCAGTTGGTATTCGAGCAGGCCGATGTCACCCAGGCATGCGATCGACTTGGGAACTTCGATGCGGTCATCGACCGCGGTTGTCTGCATGTCCTTCCAGCGAAAGCCCGGGCTGCCTACTTTCACAACCTCAACTGCTGGCTCAAACCAGGTGGACACATGCTGCTCCAGCACTACCTGCACAAGTTCACCCGAGACCAACTGGAAGCCGATGTTCGAAGCCATCTTCCCCCAACCTGCGACTTGATCCGTACAGCCGACATCCAAATGCTCGAGCACACGTCCACAGAGGAGATTCCAGGACTGTTGCTGGTGATCCGCAAGCGAGACTCCTCCACATAGACGCCGAATCGAAGACAGTTCATCGGGCCCGACTCGACCGGCAGCTGCCAGCAACCGGAGATTGGCGCCACGCTGTCTTGGAAAACGCATGGTTTTGCAGAGCGTCCAGATCACGGCAATGGCTCCGGCTCAAGAGCGACGACGGAAGCCCTTGGAAGATTCTGAATGTGTCAGTCGCTGGAGACCCAAATCCCCTTCCTGTTCTGAGTGGCTCATGGGGGACAGACAGACAGACAGACAGACAGACAGACAGACAGACAGACAGACAGACAGACCCGTCACATTGACCGCCACACACGCGAAACCGAACGAAGTGCAGGGCGAATCGCGGGAGACTCACTCGCAATAACCACTCAAGGGCTGACAACAGTGCTGGTGGAACAAAGTTGCACCCCAACTTGCCGTGAGGTGGCCTCGCCTGTCCCATCCCGCACTGCCCCGCTCCAACAGAACCGGCCCCCCTTCTGTCGCAAGAATCACCTCCGGCAATCTGGGGAATCTGGGCAAATCCTGAGCGTCATTCCGTTTGCAACTTCGTACAAATCGGTTGTTCGCAAAAAACCGATACAGCCGTTGCCTCATGCTGTTTGATTCCAATCCGCACGACCGATTCAGAAGGCACAACGCTTCATCCAGCGATCAGGGCTGATCGGGTGAAGGTCACACATCGGCTTCGCTGGAAAGTGGGGGCGATGTCGGATTGGTGATTTGGAGCGCAAGGATGCCATCTCTTCTCAGACCTCGCTGGTGGCAGATGGCCGCCGGCATCTTGCTGTGTTCCTCGACAGTCCTCGCACAGTCGAAGTCGGTCCCCTCGGTCGCGCTCCCGCCATTGCCCGCCCCCCCTCCCGGGGGATTCGCGGCCCCCGCGATGCCCGCTGCCATGCCGGCCGCTCCCGGTTTGCCCGGGGGGATGCCCGGAATGGGTGCACCCGGTATGGGGGTTCCGGGGATGGGCATGCCCGGTATGGGGGTTCCGGGAATGGGAGTTCCCGGCATGGGCATGATGCCCGGCATGCCCTCCCAGGCAACCATCACCAACCTCATGGGGGGAATCCCGGGCATCGGCCCGATGTTCACCAACCCCGCCTCGGTCACGAAACTCGTTCCCGACCTGGGCCCCTTCCAGGTCTCGGGCTGGTTCGACTACGGGTTCATCACCAACACCTCGGGTCCCGAGTCCGGCTACAACGGTCCCTACAACTCGATCGACCAAAACACCCTGATGCTCAATCAGGCCTATTTCATCTTCGATTGGAAACTGCCCGAAGACGGCTGCTGGGGGGTGGGCGCCCAGGCTGACGTCTTGCTGGGACGCGACTACTGGCTGGCCCAGTCCTTCGGATTCGAACTGAACCAGGATGGATCAAACAAATGGAATGGTGATGACGAAATGGGGCTCGCCATCCCCCAGCTCTACTTCGAAACCGGCAACGACATCTTCCAGTGGAAGTTGGGGCACTTCTACTCCCCCATCGGTTACGAAAGTCTCCCCGCGCCGAACAACTTCTTCTACACCAAGGGATACAGTTACCAGTTCGCCGGGCCCTTCACCTTTTGGGGAGGCATCGGCACCTGGGCTGTGACCGACAACCTCACCTTCGACGTCGGGCTGGTCAATACCTGGAACACCCTCGACGCCCCCTCCGACCACCTCAACGCCCTCGCCAAGGCAACCTACCGCGGCGAGAACCGCGACTGGTACACCTCGTTCGGCATCATCACCGGCCCCGAGTTCTCCAATACCGCGCAATTGCCCGGCATCAGCAATGTCTGGGCCAACCGCACGCGGTACAGCATGATCTACTCGCAGAACTTCGGAGCCAATTGCCAGTGGGAATACGTCGCCGACCACTGGCTGGGCTTCCAGGACCAGGGGACCGCCACCCAGGGAACCGCCTGGTGGTACGGGCTCGATCAATACCTCTTCTACAAGATCAGCGAGCAGTACAAGTGGGGTGCCCGGGTCGAGTGGTTCCGCGATGAACAGGGAACCCGCGTCGGCCTCGGCCGCCGTCCCGGCAATCCCAACGGCCCTCCGTTCGCCGGAAACTTCTACTCGATCACCACCGGCATGAACTACACCCCCTACCCCAACTTCACCGTCCGCCCTGAAGTCCGCTATGACTGGTTCGACGGCACCGCCAATCCCTATGACGATGGACAGAAAGAACACCAGTTCCTGTTTGGCATCGACATGATTACGCGGTTCTAGAAACCGCCGATCGATACTCTCCGCCGAAGCCTCTGGATCGGCGGACAACCGCCCCTCAATCACGAGGGACCTCACCACAGACCCCGGATCAGTTCACTGATTCGGGGTCTGCCTTTTGAGAGGCCCGCCGGGCGCTTGATCCCGAATCCTGCCGCCCCCGCTAATTCAGATAGGTCACCGCGCGGTCACCCGCCAGCACCCCACCGACCAGCCGGGGAGTCATCCCGAACTTCGCCAGCCGTTTCGACACGGTGTCGAGCGTGTCGGGGCGAATCACCAGCAAGAACCCCAGCCCCATATTGAACACCCGGAACATCTCTTCCCGCTCGATGTTCCCCAATTCCTGCACCCAGCCAAACAGGGCCGGGGGCTGCCACAGGCTGCGGTCGATCTCGACCGCACACCCCACGGGCAGAATCCGTTCGAGATTCCCCGCAATTCCTCCCCCAGTAATGTGAGCCAGCCCGGTCACCGCCTCCCGGCCACTCTTCTTGCTCAACAGGTCGACCACCGGACGCACATAAATCCGGGTCGGAGTCAGCAGCGCCTCCCCCACCGTTTGCCCCAGTTCGGCAATGGTCTCGTCGACCTTCAACCCCCCCACGTCGAACACCGCCTTGCGCACCAGGCTGTAGCCGTTCGAGTGAAACCCGCTCGAATCGAGCCCCAGCACCAGGTCCCCCGGCTTGATCCGCGAACCGTCGATGATCTGCTTCCGCTCGACCACTCCCACACAGAACCCGGCCAGATCGAAATCGCCCGGAGCGTAGATGTCGGGCATGATGGCAGTTTCGCCCCCCAGCAGGGCACACCCCGCCTCTTCGCACCCTTTCACCACCCCCGACACCGCCTGCGAGATCAGCTCGGGATCGTCTTTGGGCAGAGCGAGGTAGTCGAGAAAGAACAGCGGCTCGGCCCCCAGGCAAAGGCAGTCGTTCACCGACATGGCGACCAGATCGATCCCCACGGTGTCGTACCGTTTGAGCTTCGCCGCCACCTTCAGCTTGGTCCCCACCCCGTCCGTCCCCGAGACCAGCACGGGATCTTTGTAGTTCTTGCCGAACTTGCGCGAGTTGCCAAGGCGGAACAGGCCGGCAAAGCCCCCGGGCAGATCCATCACCCGAGGGGTGTGGGTCTTCCGCATCAGGGCCGGCAGCCGCTCCATCGCCTGGTCGTACAGGTCCAGATTCAGGCCGGCACTTTCGTAGGTGAGGGGGGTGGCGGGAGGCTTGGGTTTGCGGGCGCTCATGCGGAACACAGGGGGTGAAAACCAGGGGGAGCGGCGGACTGCAGTGCCAGACTCCGTCCCTTGACGATAACGGGCCCTTCGGGGGGCTGTCGAATGAGTTGGTCTCCCAGCACCGTGGCCGAACCGCCCCCGGCCCCGACCGGTCGAGATTGGGGGGCAGTTTGGCTACAGTACGTCCAATCCCGGGAGGCACCTGAATGCCTTCCCTGTTCACCTCGCTTGTTCCCGGAGTGGTGCATGCCTGTCCGCCTGCTGCTGTGCAGCCTCTGTCTGGTGTGGAGTTCGAATCTGGTCCAGGGGGCGGAACCGCTGAACCAGCGGACCGACGGACAACCCGGCTATCGGGTCCTCGCCGCCGACAAGGGACGCCTGGCCATCGTCCAACCCACGGGCAAGGTCGAGTGGCAGATGGCGAACCCGGCCGAGGTTCACGATGTCTGGCGCTTGCCCAACGGCCACATCCTGCTCCCCGCCGCCCGGAACAAGATTGTCGAGGTCAAGCCGGGGGCCGACCGCAACGAAGTGGTCTGGCAGTACGAAGCCCAGCCGGTCGAAAGCAACAAGAAGCACGTCGAGATCCACGCCTTCCAGCCTCTGGCCGACGGCCGGGTGATGGTCGCCGAGAGCGGCAACGGGCGGATTGTCGAAGTCGACCGGGCCGGGAAGATCGTGAAGACCATCCCCCTCACCCTCGAGCACCCCGATCCCCACCGCGACACCCGCATGGTCCGCAAGCTGGCCAATGGACACTACCTCGTCTGCCATGAAGGAGACGGCAAGATCCGCGAGTACGATGCCGACGGCAAAGTGGTCTGGACCTACACCCTCGATCTCGCCGGCCGGCCCCGCTCCCCCGGGCATGGTCCCGAGGGACACGGCACCGAGGTCTACGGCGCCGTCCGGCTCAAGAACGGCAATACGCTGATTGCCGGGGGGAACAACAACCGGGTCTTCGAAGTCACCCCCGAGGGGAAGACCACCTGGAGCATCGACCAGAAAGAACTGCCGGGGATCACGCTGGCGTGGGTCACCACGCTGCATGTGCTCCCCAATGGCAACATCATCGTCGGCAACTGCCACGCCGGTCCCGAGAACCCCCAGTTGTTCGAAGTGACCCGCGACAAACAGGTCGTCTGGCGGTTCCGCGACTTTGAGACCTTTGGGAACGGGCTGGCCTCGAGCCAGATTCTCGATCTCCCCGAGGGGACCATTCGCTGACTGGAGTTGGTGTCGCGGCGCCGCGGCCTCGCCCGGCGGCCGACTGTTGCGAGGTTGCGAGTTTCCTTCCTGAGAGTTGCCCCATGCTTCGCCCTGCCCTGTTTCTCCTGGTTGCCGCACTGACCACTGTCATGACCGCCACCCCGCACTCGGCCGCCCGTGCCGCAGATCCACTGATCTTCATCTCCAACTTCGCGCCGGCTCCCGATGGGGCCATTCAGGCGGCCACGTTTGATCTCCAAACCGGCACCCTCAAACTGGGGGTCCGCACCACCGGAGCCGAGAACCCGTTCTTCCTGGCACTGTCGAAAGACCGGAGATTTCTCTACTCGATCCACGCGAAGAACTTCGGCGGCCAGGAACCCGAGCAGGTCGCCGCGTATTCGCTGACCGGTCGGACGGGAGAACTGAAACTCCTCAACCGCGTCTCGTCGAAGGGGACCGCCTCGTGCTACCTCGAGACCGACGCGACCGGCAAGATGGTGATGGTGGCCAACTACTCGACCGGCAGTCTGGCCGCCTATCCGGTCAAACCCGACGGCTCGCTGGGGGAAGCGGCGACGTTCATCCAGCATGCCGGGTCCAGTGTGAATCCCAAGCGGCAGAAAGGCCCCTACGCCCACTGCATCGTCGTCAGCCCCGACAACCGGTTCGCGTTTGCCGCCGATCTCGGGCTCGACCAGATCCTCGGCTACAAGCTCGACCCCGCGAATGCCAAGTTGACCCCCAACGTGCAGCCGTTCGCCCGCACCCCTCCCGGCGGCGGCCCCCGGCACCTCACCTTCCACCCCAACGGCAAACATCTCTACGCAATCAACGAGCTGGGGAACACCGTCACGATGTACAACTACGTCGCCGAGTCGGGGCTGCTGCTCGAACAGCAGACGATCTCGACCGTCCCCGAGGGATTCGACGGCGAGAGCTACACGGCCGATGTGAAGCTGACGCCCGACGGCAAGTTCCTCTACGGCACCAACCGCGGACACGACAGCATCGCCTGCTACAAGGTGGCGGCCGACGGCCGGCTGTCGCTGATCAAGATCGAGCCGAGCCGCGGGAAGGGTCCGCAGAACCTCGCCATTCTCCCCGGCGGCGGCTGGCTGATGTGCGCCAACATGCCCGGTAACAACGTGGCCATCTTCCAGATCAACCCACAGACGGGCGAACTGAAGCCCCACGGCGACACGGTACCCCAAACGGGGCCGTCGTGCCTGATGGTGGTCGACAAGTAGGGCCCTGCGCATCGTCCGCGTCGGAAACAACAGACCCCACCGACCTCGCATTGATTGACGAATCCAATCTGTGGCAAAACCGGCACCGCCGCGCGCGTTCCCCCTCTCCCGCAACCGACCTCCGGTCAACAGGACCCACGTCGCCGCGGGAGAGGGTGGGGTGAGGGCGAACTGGCCAATTTGTTTGCACACGGCATCCCCAGACCCCACCGACCTCGCGTCGGTTGGTGAATCCAATCTGCGGCGAACGCGGCACCGCCACGCGCGGACGACTGCTTGACTCTCTCGGCGTGCAGCCGCCACTCTGTTGGCGTGCGAGCGGGAATCGTGAGGCAAAGTCCCAGTCGATATGACGTCCGGTTTCCTTCCCTGGCCAGTGCACGCTCGACGAATCGAACCGTCGGCAATCACCATCAGGGAAACCCATCGCGTTTGCTGGATGATCGATCGCTCTCGTATCGTGCCCTTTGCTGTTCGATTTCCCGACGCCGAGACGACCGATCCTTGGCAACCCAATATTCACGCATGTCCCCTTCCCGGATAACGCCTGTCTCCTTTTGACAATCTCCCTCGAATATTTCCTGCTATGAATTTTTCTGTTTTTCAGTTTTCTCCCTTCTCCCGCACTGGACACCCTCAATACTGGGTGGGAATGGACTTTGTTTTTGTCGTAGGACGTCCGTTCTGACGGAAGCATGTCATCACGTTGAAGCGTTGCGGGAAGTTTCCTTCATGACGGATTCGCGGCGTTCGAACCGCCGGTTGCGGCGGTTCGCAGCTCAGCGTCCGTACCCCAGCCCCCTCTGCCATCCCCCGATTCCACGGAAAGGACCTGAACATGCTGCGTCGCCTGGCTTCGGATTGGATGGGATCCCGGATCCGACAGGCGTTTCAACACCCCCGCCGCACGCTCCGGAAACGGCCCCGCAGACAGCCCACGCCCGACTCCCTCGAGCCCCGCCTGCTGCTCGCCGCCCCCGTCGCCAATCCCGATGTCTATTCCCTTCCCCACGATCG
>Ga0315902_10001543_pt1 | contig 36961 bp, 35 predicted proteins | sample LakEriMetagenome_9_FD_203523 | JGI IMG/M metagenome (GOLD analysis project Ga0315902, IMG submission 203523) | Freshwater fungal communities from buoy surface, Lake Erie, Ohio, United States - Buoy 12 MA117 | ecosystem: Environmental > Aquatic > Freshwater > Lake > Lake biofilm | place: USA... | reverse complement strand
CCCCCGCCGAGGTGGAGGCCTACCGCCCGCGCCACTTGATGGACGACGTGCAGGCGCTGATCGAGCAACTTGGCGCACCGGTGGACCTGCTGGTGGCCCACGACTGGGGCGGCGCGGTCGCCTGGAACCTGGCCGCGCAGCGCCCGGGCCTGATGCGCCGGCTCATGATCATCAACTCGCCGCACCCGGCCACCTTCCTGCGCGAGTTGCGCCACAACCCCGCGCAGCGCGAGGCCAGCGCGTACATGAACTTCCTGTGCCGGCCCGATGCCGCTGCGCTGCTCGCCCAGGGCGACTTCGCACGCCTGTGGCCATTCTTCGAGCGCATGGGCGGCCTCGCCTGGCTGAGCGACGAGATCCGACAGCGCTACCGCGAGGCCTGGTCCCATGGTCTGCAAGGTGGGTTGAACTACTACCGCGCCTCGCCGCTGCGGCCCTGGCCCGAAGGCGACGACACGCTGCAGGGTATCGTCTTCACCGACGAGCAGGTGACCGTGCACATGCCCACCACCGTGCTGTGGGGCGAGGCCGACCATGCGCTGCTCACGGGCTTGCTGAACGGTCTGGAGCACTGGGTGCCGCAGATGCGCCTGGTGCGTGTGCCCCAGGCCAGCCACTGGATCGTGCACGAGCAGCCCGATCTCGTGTGCGACGAGATCCTGCGGACCCTGGGCCTGCCGTAGCGCGCTGAGCCCGGCCGCCGGCGCGTAGCCCCACCGCCGCGGCAGGATCTGCCCGTCAGGGCCGGCCGATGAGGAACACCAGCCCGGTGCTGCCGCCCGGCGCCGAGGTGATGCCCAGGTACATCGGGCCCACGCCGGTGTCGGCACCGAGGAACACGCTGCTGCCCCAGCGCAGGTCGCCCAGCGACACGTCGCCGCGCCGTGACCACACATTGCCTGCCTCCAGCGAGGCGCCCATGAAGAAGCCCCGCGTGAGGGCCACATCCTGGTTCAGGCGCATGTACCAGGCCAGTCGGCCCAGCAGCAGGTGGTTGCCGTTGAGCTGTCCCTGGGCATAGCCCGACAGGTTGTGGAACCCGCCGAGCGTGAAGCGGCCGACCAGCGGCGAGCCGCCCTCGTCGGACAGCGAGGCGCGCAGGTGGCTGTTGAGCGTGTGGCGCCCGAAGGAGCGCACCATGTCCAGGCCGATCTGCACGCGGTGGAAGGGTTCCTCGAAGCTGCCCCTGCGCTGGCCGACGGCGCCCTCGGCCTCGACCCGGTAGCCGGCCAGGGGGAACAGCGCGTAGTCCAGTTGGTCCAGCACCACCCTCAGACGCAGCCCGGTCTCCACGCTGGTGGATGGCGCGGTAGCCCCGGTGTAGCCGGCGCCCAGCAGCCGTGGTGAGGTGCGCTGGAAGTTCTGCAGCACCCCGATGCGCATCTCGCCATAGGCGGCCCAGGGGCGGCCGAGGTCCAGCACGATGCGTCCGGCCAGGCGATCTAACACCGCCTGCTCGTCGCCCGCGGAAGTGAACAGGCGCACGCTACGCCGCTCAGCCTGCACGGCGCCGGCGAAGAACCAGTCGTTGTCCAGCGTGTCGGCCCATTGCAGGGGGTGGACGATCTCCGTGCCCAGCAACGGGTTCTCGCCGACCGTGAGGCGGTTGCGCCACTCGGTGCCGGCAGGAGTGAGCCAACGTCTCTCGTGCGCGATCTTGACGTCCAGCGAGCTGCGGCTGGCGAAGTCGGTGGACAGGTCCAGGCCCAGGCGCAGGTAGTGGGGCCCCCAGGGTTTGTCCTGCAGTTCGAAGACGAGCCCCTCGCCCTGGGCCGTGCGGGTCAGGTGGTAGTCGGCGCGCACGTAATCGCCGCTGGCCGCCAGGCGCCTGGCGTCGCGCTCGGCACGTGCAGGGTCGAAGGCCTGACCGGGCTTGGATTCCAGTCGCGGCGCCAGACGCTGCGGCGAGGTGACGGCACTGCCCTCGAAGTCCACGAAGGCCAGCACCGGCGGTGGTGCCGGCGTCGCGCGGCGCCGCTCACCCCAGACAGCCGGTGTCGGGCTGGCCAGGGCCGAAAGCTGCGGCAGCACCGCCCGGGCGGCCTCTTCACCCAGGGCGATGAGCTCCGCAGTCTTGCTGAAGTCGGCCGAGGAGAGCCTGTCCAGCGCGGGCTTGACCAGCACGTCTGCGGCTTTCAGCGAGGCCAGGCTGCGCTGCACGTTCTGCTCGGTGAGGATGTTGATCATCTGCGCCGTCAATCCGACCACCGAGCCCAGGCTCTCGCGGCCGGCCAGCGGCGTGCCCACATTGACCGCGATCACCACCTCGGCGCCCATGCGGCGTGCCACGTCCACGGGCAGGTTGTTGACCAGGCCGCCGTCGCCCAGCAGTCGCCCGGCGCGCTCGGTGGGTGCGAAGACCCCGGGCACGCTCATGCTCGAGCGCAGTGCCAGCGCCAGGTCGCCCTCGGACAGCTCGACAGCCTCTCCGCTGACCATGTCGGTGGCCACGGCGCGAAAGGGCACCGGCAACTCATCGAAGCGGTTCACCCCACGCACCGGCACCGTGTAGCGGCGCAGCATCGACTCCAGACCGCGGCTGGACACCACCGACTGCGGCAGCCTCAGCTCGCCGTCGCGAAAGCCCACCTCGAGCCCGGCGGAGAACTCGAAGTCCAACTCCTTGCGCCGCGCGGGCAGCTCGGGCCGGTCCACACGCGAAGAGAAGAGGTCGTCCCAGCGCAGCGCGCGCAATTCGCGCTCGAGTTCGCCGGGCGACATGCCGCTGGCGTACAGGCCTCCGATGATGGAGCCCATCGAGGTGCCGACCACCAGGTCCACCGGGACCCGTGCCTCGTGCAGGACCTTGAGCACGCCCACGTGGGCCAGCCCCCGGGCGCCGCCTCCCGACAGCACCAGGCCCACCTTCGGGCGTGGGGGCTCGGAGGGTGCTGCGCCTGTGATCCCGGCCGCAGTGCTTGCGCCCGCGGCAGCACTGGCCAGCAGCAGCACCAGGGCTGCGAGGGAGGTCCGCAGGCTGAAGCTCACCCCCGGCGGGAACGCGCGATCTGGTGGGAGATGGCGCGTGCGGCAAGACGGGCCAGAGACCGCGGTTCGTGCGGGTTGGCGAGCCGGGCCGTGTGCAGCTTGGCCAGGGCCGAGCGGCGAACCGGCCAGGTGGCGTCAGAGCGGCAGTCGGCCCACAGCCACATCTCGCGCACCGGCCCATGCCACAGCAAGACCGCAGACACCCACCGCCCCTGGATGAACAACAGGGCGTGGTCGCCTTCCTTGAGGTTGTCCAGCCAGGCACTCGGGCCTGCGGCGGAGGGGGCTGCCGGCGCAGGGGTCTCCATCAGGGCGGCCGGCACGGTCTCCAGACTCACGGTGCCCTCAACGCCTTCGCCGCCATCGCCCCCGATGTCACCCGTCTCGAAGGCCTTCTGCTCGGCGTGACCCAGGCGGACGATCTGTGCCGCGGCAGCGTCCCGACGGGTCTGGAAGAGCTTGCGCTCAAGGGCGAGCATGCGCACCAGGCCCCACCGGTACAGCTCGCCGTTCTGGTCTTTCGAGCCGAGGATGTGGTCGATGAGGCTGCTGACCAGTTGTTCGGCCTGCACGCGCTCGGGGTGCGGCGGCTCGGGAGCGATCTCCGGCAGCCACGCGATGCGGTCCACGAAGCGCCAGACCGCCAGATCGTCGCCGTCCAGAAGCGTCTGGTCGCGCTCGGCAAGCCGCATGAGCGCGGGCCTGAGCCGCGTAATGGACTGGCGGGTCTTGGGGATGAGCTTCGGATCGGCGACCATCGTGTCCAGGACACGGCTCAAGAGGTCGAGGTAGGAGCCGCCATCTGCCGTGGTTCGGCGCTCGGCTGTGGTCGAGGGTCGGGCGTTGAAACCCTCAGGCACCAGCGCGGCAGGCGCCCCCTGCTGCGGCGCCGCCGTTCCCCGACCCTGAATCCCGACCGCGGCGGACTGCGCGGGCATGCGGGCAGCCACCTGTGCGGCTGCCGCAGTGGCGGCGGCGATCGTCGGCATGCCCTCGGCGATGCTGCGCAGGGCGTCCTCGGTCAAAGTCCAGTTCTGTCGGCTGACCTTGGCTCCAGGCGGAATGATGACCGTGCTGTAGACGGCGGGGGTGACCCCGGCATCTTCCAGGCGGGAACAGGCCGCGGCGTAGGCCTTGCGCAACTCCTTGGCCAATATGGGGGTGGTCTGGCGCATGAAGTGCACGCGCAGCCCCGGGGGGTCCTCGCGCATTAGCTGCACAGCGGCCCACAGCGCCTTGGCGAAGACGATCGGCTGGAAGGGGTTGTGCTGGCGCGCCACCTGCATGTCGCCGGCCATGGCGGACGCAAAGGTCTCCAATTCGCGCAGTTCGTACTCGGCCAGGCTCTTGATGGAGTCGACGCAGTGCGCGAGCTCGACGTCGGCGACGATGGTGTCGTCATCCACCAGGCGCAGTTCCAGCGGGGCTGAGCGCGTGCTCAAGGCCTCAGGCGTTGGGTTTGCGCGTCCGGAGAGGGCGCCGACCACCTGCTCGCGCACCGACTGGGAGAACGCGTCCACCAGCGCCAGGTGCTGCCTGCGTACCTCCAGCACGATCGACGCAGCCAGAGACCGGTCGGCCGCTCGCATCGCCTGCTCGGCCTGCAGGATGGCGGCGAGCGCTCCTTCGAGCGTCGACTGTGCCAGCTGCGGCGCGCGCAGCAGCTCGTCTTCTGCAAAGCGCTGAAGGGAGACAGTCGTGGCCATGGCGTTGCCAATTATGGGTGCGTGATGGCGCAGATCCAATGAAAAAGCCCGCACCGGGACCGGTGCGGGCTTTCGCTGGGCGTATGCCGTGCGGAATTACATGTCCATGCCCATGCCGCCCATGCCACCCATGCCGCCGCCGCCCGGCATCGCGGGAGCGTCTTCCTTGGGGGCCTCGGCGACCATGGCTTCCGTGGTCAGCATCAGGCCGGCCACCGACGCGGCGTTCTGCAGCGCGGTACGGGTCACCTTGGTCGGGTCCAGGATGCCCATCTCGATCATGTCGCCATAGGTGCCGTTGGCGGCGTTGTAGCCGTAGTTGCCCTTGCCTTCCAGCACCTTGTTGACCACCACGCTGGGCTCGTCGCCGGCGTTGGCGACGATCTCGCGCAGGGGTTGCTCCACGGCGCGCAGCACGATCTTGATGCCGGCGTCCTGGTCGTGGTTGTCGCCCTTGAGGGAGCCGATGTTGGCGCGGGCGCGCAGCAGGGCCACGCCACCGCCAGCCACGATGCCTTCTTCAACGGCAGCGCGGGTGGCATGCAGCGCGTCTTCCACGCGAGCCTTCTTCTCCTTCATCTCGACTTCGGTGGCGGCGCCGACCTTGATGACGGCCACGCCGCCGGCCAGCTTGGCCACGCGCTCTTGCAGCTTCTCGCGGTCGTAGTCGGAGGTAGCTTCCTCGATCTGCACGCGGATCTGCTTGACGCGTGCCTCGATGTCGCCCGCAGCGCCGGCGCCGTCGATGATCGTGGTGTTCTCCTTGCCGATCTCCACGCGCTTGGCCTGGCCCAGGTCGCCCAGGGTGACCTTCTCCAGCGTCAGGCCCACTTCCTCGGCGATGACCTTGCCGCCTGTCAGGATGGCGATGTCTTCCAGCATGGCCTTGCGGCGGTCGCCGAAGCCCGGGGCCTTGACGGCGCAGACCTTCAGGATGCCGCGGATGGTGTTGACCACCAGCGTGGCCAGGGCCTCGCCTTCCACTTCCTCGGCAATGATCAGCAGGGGGCGGCCGGCCTTGGCGACTTGCTCCAGCGTGGGCAGCAGGTCACGGATGTTGCTGATCTTCTTGTCGAAGAGCAGGACAAACGGGTTCTCGAGGATCGCGCTCTGCTTCTCGGGGTTGTTGATGAAGTAGGGCGACAGGTAGCCGCGGTCGAACTGCATGCCCTCGACGACATCCAGCTCGTTGTTCAGGCTCTTGCCGTCTTCCACCGTGATCACGCCTTCCTTGCCCACCTTGTCCATCGCGTTGGCGATGATGGTGCCGATGGACTCGTCGGAGTTGGCGGAGATGGAGCCGACCTGGCTGATTTCCTTGCTGGTCGTGGTGGGCTTGGTGGCCTTGCGCAGCTCTTCCGTCAGGGCCGTCACGGCCTTGTCGATGCCGCGCTTGAGGTCCATCGGGTTCATGCCGGCGGCCACGTACTTCATGCCTTCGCGCACGATGGCCTGGGCCAGCACGGTGGCGGTGGTGGTGCCGTCGCCGGCGTTGTCAGAGGTCTTGGAAGCGACTTCCTTGACCATCTGCGCGCCCATGTTCTGGAGCTTGTCCTTGAGCTCGATCTCCTTGGCTACCGACACACCGTCCTTGGTGACGGTGGGGGCGCCGAAGGAGCGCTCGAGCACCACGTTGCGGCCCTTGGGGCCCAGGGTGACCTTGACGGCGTTGGCCAGGATGTTGACGCCCTCGACCATGCGGTGACGGGCATCTGCGCCGAAGACTACGTCTTTTGCTGCCATTTTTCAGAATCTCCGAATATCTGTAGACAAATTCACTTCTGGACGACGGCGAAGAGGTCTTCTTCGCGCATCACGAGCAGTTCGTCGCCGTCGACCTTGACGGTCTGGCCGCTGTACTTGCCGAAGAGCACGCGGTCGCCGACGGCCACGCCCACGGCGATCAGGTCGCCCTTGTCGTTGCGCTTGCCCGGGCCGACGGCCAGAACCTCGCCCTGGTCGGGCTTCTCGGCGGCGTTATCGGGGATGACGATGCCCGAGGCGGTCTTGGTTTCGTTCTCGAGGCGCTTGACGATCACGCGATCGTGCAACGGACGCAGTTTCATGGACTCTCCTTTGAGATGACGCTTCATTGACGTTTGAAGAGGCGCCTATAAGTGGGCGCTCATTCACATCGACACCGGCCGAGCCGTTCGGGCCGCGACACCGGAGTCGTTAGCACTCATACGGTACGAGTGCTAGCAATTGGATTATAGGGACGGGTCAAGCGCCTTCAACCCCGCAAGCTCAATTCCCGCCCTTTGCGACATCAGGGTCTGGCCGAATCCCGATGGGCCAGACCCTGTGGTGCAATCCGCGCGCCGTTCAGCACCGCCCCGCGCACGACACGCCTTGCAGCTCCTCCAACTGGTCATCGCCGGTATCGCCCAAGGCTGCATCTATGGGCTCATTGCCCTGGGCTTCGTCCTGATCTACAAGGCGACCGAAACGGTCAGCTTCGCCCAGGGCGATCTGATGATGCTGGGCGCATTCGCCGGCCTGGCGTCGATGACCTTCCTGGGTTTTCCCTTCTGGCTGGCCGTCATCGCCTCCATCGCCGGCATGGCCGCCTTCGGCTGGCTCGCCGAGCGCGCGGTGATACGCCCCATCCTTGGGCAGCCGGCGTTCTCCATCGTCATGCTGACCATCGGCATCGGTTACGTGCTGCGCGGCCTGATCACCATGGTGCCTGGCATTGGCACCGAGACCCACGTGCTGCCGGTGCCCTACAAGGACCAGGTCTGGAACGTCGGGGCGCTGGTTCTCAACATCGAGCAGATGGTCGTGATTGCGGTCACGGCCCTGCTGTGCGGCGCGCTGTTCGCGCTGTTCCGATACAGCAAGCTGGGCATTGCCATGCAGGCGTCCTCGCAGAACCAGCTCGCCGCCTACTACATGGGCATTCCCGTGCGGCAGCTCAACGGCCTGGTCTGGGCGCTGGCGGCGGTGGTGGCGGCGATCGCCGGCATCCTGCTCGCGCCGATCACCTTCGTCCACGCCAACATGGGCTTCATCGGGCTCAAGGCCTTCCCGGCGGCGGTGGTGGGCGGGTTCACCAGCCTTCCCGGTGCCATCGTCGGCGGGATCATCATCGGCCTGGTGGAGTCGCTTTCAGGCTTCTACCTGCCCGCCGGGTTCAAGGATGTGGCCGCCTATGTGGTGGTGCTGCTGATGCTGATGATCCGGCCCAACGGCCTGTTCGGCGAGAAGCTGCGCAAGAAGGTCTGAGGACGCGGCCGCACCATGCGTTTCATCTTCAAGACCGACTACGCCCAGGACCTGCGCCTGGCCAAGCACGCCGGGCACGTGTTCTGGTACTGCGCGCTGCTGCTGGCGCTGGCGGCAGCGCCGGTGCTGATCGAGGAGTACTGGCTCGCCCAGCTGACCTATGTGCTGATCTACGGCGTGGTCGGGTTGGGGCTGATGCTGCTGGCGGGCTACACCGGGCTGTTCTCGCTGGGCCACGGCGCCTTCCTCGGCGTGGGCGCCTACACCCAGGCGGTCCTGACGAATGCCGGAGTGCCTTTCCCGCTGGCCCTGGCGGCCTCGGCCGGGCTGTCGGCGCTGGTGGGTGTGGTGGTGGGCACGCCGGCGCTGCGTGTGAAGGGCATCTACCTGGGCATGGCCACGCTGGCCTTCGGCATCATCCTGGAGGAGGTCTTCGCGCGTTGGGAGAGCGTCACCGGAGGCAACTCGGGGCTGAACGTGAAGTCGCCCGACGTCCTGGGCTGGGCGGTGGACACCGGCCCCGAGTTCTATTACCTGTGCCTGGTGGTCACCGTGGTGGCCACACTGGGCATCCTGAACCTGTTGCGCTCGCCCACGGGCCGTGCCTTCGTGGCCATTCGCGACTCTGAGATCTCGGCCCAGAGCATGGGCATCCACCTCGCGTACTACAAGTCGCTGTCGTTCGCCATTTCCGCGGGCCTGGCCGGCATCGGCGGGGCGCTGTACGCGCACAACCTGAAGTTCCTGTCGCCCGACCAGTTCAACATCATCCAGTCGATCGACCTGCTGCTGATGGTGGTGATCGGTGGCCTGGGCTCGATTCACGGCGTGTTCTTCGGCTCGGCCTTCCTGATCACGATGCCGCAGTTGATCTCGGCGGTGAAGGGCTGGCTGCCCTCGGTGGTGGCCGACGCACCAGGCCTGAAGTCGGCCGTGTACGGTCTGGTGCTGGTGCTGATCGTGCTGTTCGAGCCCATGGGCATGTACGGGCGATGGTTGAAGGTCCGCACCTTCTTCAGCCTGTTCCCCTTCTACCGCCAGGGCATGTTCCGGCGGCAGAAGGCCTTCCTGAAGTCGGACCGTCTCAAATGAGCGCGCTGCTGTCCGCCCGCAACCTGAGCGTGCACTTCGGCGGCGTGCGCGCCGTCGACGACGTGAGCTTCGACGTGCAGCGAGGCGAGGTCTTCACCCTCATCGGCCCCAACGGCGCGGGCAAGACCACGGTCTTCAACCTGATCAGCCGCATCTACGAGCCCACTGCCGGCACGATCAATTTCGACGGGCGCGACATCACCGGCGTGCCGCCGCACCAGGTGGCGGCGCTGGGCATCGCTCGCACCTTCCAGAACATCGAGCTGTTCGAGCACGCGACGGTGCTGCACAACCTGCTGATTGGCCGCCATCGCCACCGCCGCACCGGGTTCTGGAACGACCTGCTGTTCACCGGCGCCACGCGCCAGGCCGAGTTGGACTCCCGGCGCAAGGTGGAGGAGGTGATCGACTTCCTGGACCTGCAGGCCTACCGCGACACCATGATCGCGGGGCTGCCCTACGGTGTGCGCAAGGTGGTGGAGTTGGCACGGGCCCTGGCCACCGAGCCCCGGCTGCTGCTGCTGGACGAGCCCTCCTCGGGCCTGAACGTCGAGGAGACCGAGGACATGGCCTTCTGGATCGACGACATCCGTGACCAGCTCGGCATCACCGTACTCATGGTGGAGCACGACATGACGCTGGTGTCGCGCGTGTCCGACCGGGTGGTTGCCCTCAACCAGGGTCAGGTGCTGGCTGCGGGCACGCCGCGCGAGGTGCAGTCGCACCCCGGCGTGATCGAGGCCTACCTGGGCTCGCAGGAGGATATGTCCTCGCTGAGGAGAGCGCGGTGAGCGCCGCCGAGGACGTGCTCTTGGCACTGGCCAACGTGGAGAGCGCCTACGGGCCGATCAAGGCCATCCGGGGCGTGAGCCTGGAGGTGCGCTCGGGGCAGATCGCCACCGTGCTGGGCTCCAACGGCGCGGGCAAGAGCACCATCCTCAAGACCATCTCCGGGATCATCGACCCGAGACGCGGCACCATCCACTTCAAGGGCCAGCCCATCGCCTCGAAGGACCCGGCGGTCATCGTGCGCATGGGCCTGAGCCATGTGCCCGAGGGCCGAGAGGTCTTCCCGCTGCTGTCGGTGCGCGACAACCTGCTGATGGGCGCCTACACCCGCTCAGATCGCGACGCCGTGGCCCGCGACATGGAGATGGTCTACGGCTACTTCCCCATCCTCAAGGAGCGTGCGGCGCAGGACGCCGGACTGCTCTCGGGCGGTCAGCAACAGATGCTGGCCATCTCCCGTGCGCTGATGGCCGAGCCCGACCTCATCTTGCTGGACGAACCCAGCCTGGGCCTGAGCCCCAAGCTGACCAAGGAGATCTTCGAGATCGTGGTGCGCATCAACCGCGAGCGCGGCACCACGCTGCTGCTGGTGGAGCAGAACGCCAACATGGCCTTGAACGCCGCAGACTACGGCTACGTCCTGGAAAACGGCCGCATCGTCATGGAGGACACCTGTGAGCGCCTTCGGGAGAAGGAGGACATCAAGGAGTTCTACCTGGGCATGAAGGAGGCGGGCGTGCGGGGCGAGCGTCGTTGGAAGAAGAAGAAGACCTGGCGATGAGTACCGCAAAGGATCCGCATCGCATCGTCCGCGGCGACGACTTCGGCTGGAAGGTCAGCCAGCCGGAATTCGACGCCGTCCACGAGATGTTCTGGCTGCGTGCGGCCGAGATGGGCGACGCGCCCATGATGCGACAGAAAGACCTGGGCATCTGGCGCAGCTACAGCTGGAACGAGGTCGCGGGGATCGTGGGCGAGATCGCCGCCGGACTGGCCGAGCTCGGCCTGCAGGCCGGGCAGGTGGCCTCTGTCCTGGCGAACACCTCGCGCGAGTGGGTGTGGGCTGACCTGGGCATCCTCTCGGCCGCAGGGGTGTGCAACGGCATCTACCCGACCGATGCCGCCAGCCAGGTGCAGTACCTGTGCACCGACTCCCGCACCGTGGTGCTCTTCGTCGAGGACGACGAGCAGCTGGACAAGTACCTGGAGGTGCGCGATCAGCTGCCCACGGTGCAGCGGGTGGTGGTCTTCGACATGGAAGGCCTGGCCGGGCTGGACGACGACAAGGTGATGTCGCTGGACGCCCTGCGACAGCTCGGGCGTGAGCGTCTGCAGCGTGACCCCGGCCTGCTGCAGCAGCGCCGCCGCAGCCGATCGGGGCCCGACCTCGCGATCCTGGTCTACACCTCAGGCACCACCGGCAAGCCCAAGGGCGCCATGATCAGCCACGCCAATCTGTGCGCCGCGCTGGCCGGCAGCACCAGCAGCGTGTTCGAGGGCCTGCCCGATGGCGGCGAGCGCATCGCCTTCCTGCCGCTTTGCCACATCGCCGAGCGCGTGATCGGGGGCTACATCCCCATCCTGCGCCGTTCGGTGACCAATTTCGTCGAGAACCCCGAGACCGTCTTCGAGAACCTGCGGGAGATCCAGCCGCACGTCTTCTTCGCCGTGCCGCGCGTGTGGGAGAAGGTCTATTCGCAGGTGATGATCACCCTGCGCGAGGCGGGCAAGCTGCAGCAGGCGGCCTATGCCTGGGCGGTGTCGGTGGGCGAGCGCGTGGCGCAGCGCCGGATGGCCGGTACCCCCCCGGGGCCCTGGCTGTCGCTGCAGTACGCGGTGGCGAGCTGGGCGGTGCTGGACAACGTGCGACGGATGATCGGCATGAGCCGCGTGCAGATGGCACTCACCGGCGCTGCGCCCATATCGCCTGAGCTGATCCGCTGGTATCACGCGCTGGGCGTGCCGCTGCGCGAGGGCTGGGGCATGACCGAAACCACCGCCGGCGGCACCATCAACCCGCGCAACGCCATCCGCACCGGGACCATCGGCGTGCCCGGGCCGGGCCTGGAGATGCGCATTGCCCCAGGCACAGACGAGATCCTCATTCGCGGCCCCAACGTGATCGGTGGCTACCTCAACCTGCCCGAGAAGACGGCCGAGGCCATCGACGCCGAGGGCTGGCTGCACACCGGTGACGTGGGGCGGGTGGACGACGACGGCTACTTCACCATCACCGACCGGATGAAGGACATCATCATCACGGCCGGCGGCAAGAACGTCACCCCCAGCGAGTGGGAGAACCAGCTCAAGTTCAGCCCCTACGTGACCGACGCGGTGGTGATCGGAGACAAGCGCGCCTTCCTGACGGCCATCGTCATGATCGACCAGGAGAACGTGGAGCGCTACGCCCAGGAGCGCGACATTCCCTTCTCCAACTATGCGAGCCTCACGCGTGCCCCGGAGATACAGGCCCTCATCGAGTCCGAGATCGACAAGGTGAACAAGCAGTTCGCCCGGGTCGAGCAGATCAAGAAGTTCTTCCTGCTCGACCGTCAGCTCACGGCCGAGGACGAGGAGCTCACGCCGACGATGAAGCTCAAGCGCAAGCTGGTCCAGGCCAAGTACGCCGAGCAGATCGAGGCGATGTACCGCGGGGCTTGAGGCCCGTTATCGGGCGGATTCCGGCTCCCAGTGGTCGGGGTCGTCGTCGGTGGGCGGCTGAGTGGGGACGCGGTAGCCCTCGCTGGCCCAAGCGCCCAGGTCGGCCTCTCGGCAGCGCTGGCTGCAGAACGGTCTGCAGGGGTTGGAGGGTGCGTACACCGACGGCCCCTTGCAGGCCGGGCACGCCACCGTGCGCTCGCCACCCATGGCTTCAGTGCGAAGGCGGGCTCGCCGACACGATCACGCGCACAGCGTGAGCTCGAAGTCGGTGTCGTCTGTCGCAGGCCTCAGACGCCCTTCTGCGTCGGCCCGCATCATCCGGATCGTCACCATCAGCCGATGGCCGCTGATCTCGGGCACCAGCCCGGTGCTGTCGTCGATCTTGACCCGCAGCAGATGGAAGGTGCGGCCCTCGGCGAGGCGCTGCTGGAATTGCCCTGCGGGCGCGTGCATGCGCTGCGGCGAGCCGCTGTCGCGCAGCAGCCCCAGCAGCACTTGCAGGGCTTGCGCCATGGGCTTCAGCGTGGACACCCAAGCCTGCAGGTCGGCGCGGCGCCGGGCCGGCGGATGCTGCTGCCAGGCGTAGTAGCCAGGCAGGTCGAACTCGCAGGTGCCGCCGGGGATGCCGATGCGGCTGCGGATGCCCATCAGCCAGTCGTTGCCGGTCAGGGCCTGACCCGCCTTGCCCTGCACATCGTTCAGTCCGGCGAAGGCCGCGTCGATGCGCGAAATCACACCATCCAGCACCGCCTCGGCGATGTGCGGGTTGCCTCGGTAGCTCTGCAGTTGCGCCTTGTGGCGCTCCAGTTCCTTGAGCAGGTCGGACTTCAGGTCGGCACGCGCCGACACGTCCATGATCTCGAACAGGGTGACCAGCGCGAAGTGGTGGTCCAGCGCAGTGTCGCGCTCGATGAGCTGACCCAGACGGTCGAGCAGATGCTCGAGCCGGAGCATCGTGCGGATGCCTTCGTTGAAGGGGTACTCGTACAGGACCAACGCGCTGCGCTCCGTGGGCGGGGTGATTGTTCCACACCCCTCAGGCGTGGCGGTGCCAATGTGCCCAGAGGGCGGCCACTTCTGCAGCCAATGCCGGCAGATCCAGCCCATCGTTGTGGATCACCGCGTCGGCGATGGCGCGCCGCCCCGCGCGCGGTGCCTGCTGGGCGATGACCCGGCGCACGGCCTCCTCTGACCAGCCATTGCGCTGGACCACACGCTGCACCTGCAGCGACTCGGGGCAGTCGACGACGAGCACCCGGTCGACGCGGTCGCGCCAGTGCCGGGACTCGGCCAGCAGCGGCACGTCGAACACCACGGTCCGTCCGCCCGCCTGGGCCGCCTCCTGCCGGGCGACGTCCCCAATCATCGGGTGCAGGATGGCCTCCAGCCGCTTCCTTGCCGACGGCTCGGCAAAGACGCGCTCGCGCATGCGGTCGCGGTCGAGCGCGCCATCCGCGGTCACGACTTCAGCCCCGAAGGCCTGGGCCACAAAGGGCACGGCTGCGCCTCCAGGGGCGGTGAGCCGCCGTGCGATGGCGTCGGTGTCGACGAGGTGGGCGCCGAGTGCGACCAGATGCGAGGCGACGGTGCTCTTTCCGCTGCCGATGCCGCCGGTCAGGCCGATGGCCAGGGTGGGCGCTACCCCCGTCTCGGCACACACCGAAGCCTGGGCCCCCACCTCCGTCATGGCCCTCAGGCCCAGCCGATGAAGTCCAGCACCCGCGGCAGGCCGATCAGCAGCACGGCGATGCCACCACCCGCCAGGAAGGGCCCGAAGGGCACGTAGCGGCCCTCGCGCAGCTGCCCGGTGGCCTTCATGCCGAGCCCGACCGCCGCCCCGATCAGCGAGGCCATCAGCAGCACCGGCAGCAGGGCCTGCCAGCCCAGCCAGGCGCCGATGCCGGCCAGCAGCTTGAAGTCGCCGTAGCCCATCCCTTCCTTGCCGGTGGTGAGCTTGAACAGCCAGTACACCGACCACAAGGCCAGGTAGCCTGCTGCCGCCCCGGCAATGGACTGCAGGGCGTTCATCCCCGGCAGCAGCCCGTGCGCGGAGAGCAGCAGCCCGGCCCACATCAGAGGCAGGGTCATGCTGTCGGGCAGCACCGTCGTGTCCCAGTCGATAGCCGACAGTGCGACCCAAACGGCCACCGCCCCGCACCAGGCCAGCGCCACGGGCTGCGGCCCGATGCGCCACGCGACGGCGGCAAACAGCACGCCGGTCAAGGTCTCGATGAAGGGGTAGCGCCAGGAGATGGCGGTGCCGCAGGCCGAGCAGCGGCCGCGCAGCACCAGCCAGCTGATCACCGGTATGTTCTCGTACCAGCGGATGCGGTGTCCGCAGGCGGGGCAGCGCGACGCAGGACGGGCGATGCCCAGAGCCGGCAACTTCTCCTGGGCAGCACAGAGCGCCTCGGCCGCCTGGACCACGCAGGCCTGGGGCTTGCTGCCGAAGACCCGCTCGTGGGACTCCGAGTCGCTCAGCTGGTGGGCCACGTCACCCCACCACTCCCGTTCCATCATCCTGGGCAGGCGATGGATGACGACGTTCAGGAAGCTGCCCACCAGCAGCCCGAGCAGGCCCAGACCCGCCGGGGACAGCCAAACCTCCACGGCGGGCAGACTCAAACGACGGCGCCGAGCTTGAAGATCGGCAGGTACATCGACACCACGATGCCGCCGATCAGCACGCCCAGGATGACGATGATGAAGGGCTCCATCAGGCTGGACAGGCCCTTGACCATCTCATCGACCTCGTCCTCGTAGAACTCGGCCGCCTTGGACAGCATGTGGTCCAGCGAGCCCGACTCCTCGCCGATGGACGCCATCTGCAGCACCATCACGGGAAAGATGTTGGTGCTCTGCATCGCGGTGGTCAGGGAGGTGCCGGTGGTGACATCGGCCTGGATCTTCTCAGTGGCCGCCGCATACACCGCGTTGCCCGAGGCGCCGCCCACGGAGTCCAATGCCTCCACCAGCGGCACGCCGGCGGCGAACAGGGTGGAAAGCGTGCGGGTCCAGCGGGCGAGCACCGACTTCTCGATGAGGGAGCCGAAGACCGGGAACTTGAGAAGCACTCGGTCCATCACCATCTGCATCTTCTCCGAGCGCTTCCAGCTCTGGAAGAAGAAGAACAGGCCCCCACCGATCGCACCGAACACCGCCCACCACCACTTGACGAAGAACTCCGACAGCGCGATCACGAACAGGGTGGGCGCGGGCAGGTCGGCGCCGAAGGAGCTGAAGACCTCCTTGAAGGCCGGGATCACGAACAGCATGATCACGGTCAGCACCACGAAGGCCACCACGATCACCGCGATCGGGTACATCAGCGCCGACTTGATCTTGGACTTGATCGCCAGCGTCTTCTCCTGGTACAGGGCCAGGCGATCGAGCAGTTCCTCCAGGATACCGCCGGCCTCACCGGCTTCGACGAGGTTGCAGTACAGGGCATTGAACTGCATCGGCCTCTTGCGGAAGGCCATGGACAGGCTGGTGCCGGACTCGACGTCGCCGCGGATGTCGTTGAGCAGGCGGGTCATGCGCGGGTTGACGCTGCCGCGGGCGACGATGTCGAAAGCCTGCAGCAGCGGCACCCCGGCCTTCATCATCGTGGCCAGCTGGCGGGTGAAGACGGCAATGTCCTTCTGCTTGATCGAGCCGCCGCCACTCATGCGGCGCTTGCGCACCCGCGTGACCATGATGCCCTGGCGGCGCAAGGTGGCGCTCACCACGGCTTCGCTGGCCGCACGCGTCTCGCCCTTGATGTTCTTGCCGTTGCGGTCGCGCCCCTGCCACTCGAAGAGGACTTCCTTCGTTGCCCCGACGCCAGAAGCCGCTGCTGTCGCTGTTGCCATGAATGCTCCGGTTCCTGCCCTGTGCCGGCGGGTACGCGCCCGCCTTCGGATTACTCGTTGGTGACCGTGATGATCTCTTCCAGCGTCGTCACACCTGCCCTTACCTTGACGAGGCCCGACTGTCGCAGGTCACGCACGCCCTCCTTGAGCGCCTGCGCTGCAATGTCCATCGCCGACCCCGCTGACAGGATGATGCGCTGGATCGCCTCGGTGATCGGCATGACCTGGTAGATGCCGACCCGGCCCTTGTAGCCATTGGTGCAAGCGGAGCAGCCGACTGCCTTGAAGGGCTTCCAGGAACCGTCGATGTCAGTCTCCTGGAAACCGGCCTTCAGCATGGACTCGCGCGGGTAGTCCGCCGGCGCCTTGCAGTTCTCGCACAGTTTGCGTGCCAGGCGCTGTGCCGTGATGAGCAGCACGCTCGAGGCGATGTTGAAGGGCGCCACGCCCATGTTCAGCAATCGGGTCAGCGTGGTCGGCGCGTCGTTCGTGTGCAGGGTGGACATCACCAGGTGGCCGGTCTGAGCGGCCTTGATCGCGATGTCAGCTGTCTCCAGGTCCCGGATTTCGCCCACCATGATGATGTCGGGATCCTGGCGCAGGAAGGACTTGAGCGCCGCAGAGAAGGTCAGGCCGGCGCGGTCATTCACGTTGACCTGGTTGATGCCCGGCAGGTTGATTTCAGCCGGGTCCTCCACCGTGGAGATGTTGACCCCCGGTTGATTGAGCAGATTCAGGCAGGTGTACAGCGACACCGTCTTGCCCGAGCCTGTCGGGCCGGTCACCAGGATCATGCCGTAGGGCCGCTGGATGGACGACAGCAGACGCTCCTTCTCGATCTTCTCGTAGCCCAGCGCCTCGATGCCCAGCTTGGCGCTCGATGGATCGAGGATACGGATGACGATCTTCTCGCCGAAGAGCGTGGGCAGGGTGCTGACGCGAAAGTCGATCGAGCGGTTGCCGAACTTCAGCTTCATCCGGCCGTCCTGGGGCACACGCTTCTCGGCGATGTCCAGGCGGCTGATCACCTTGATGCGGCTGGCCAGCTTGTCCTTGATGGCCACGGGCGGCTGGGTGATCTCGCGCAACTCGCCGTCGACGCGGAAGCGCACGCGGTAGTTGTACTCGTAGGGTTCGAAGTGCAGGTCCGACGCGCGCAGGTTGATGGCATCGATGAGCATCTTCTGCAGGAAGCGCACGACCGGCGCATCTTCGACATCCGCAGCGACGTCGGTGGCGTCTTCGGCAGGAGCCGACTCCTCGGTGACGTCGAAGTCGAAGTCGTCGCCAGCGATCGCCTGGAGGGCCTCGTTGGTGCTGCCCGATTGGCTCTCCAGCACCTTCTGCAGCTTGTCGTGTTCGACCAGCACCCACTCCGGGGACATCTGGGTGGCGAACTTGATCCGCTCGGAGGCTTCCTGGTCGGTGGGGTCCGAGGTGCCGATGAACAGTCGGCTGCCGCGCTTGCCCAGCACGATGAGCCGGTACTGGGCGGCCAGCTTGGCGTCGAGGATGTTGCGCGGCAGGCGATTGGTGTCCACCGCGTCGAGGTCGAGCAGCGGCAGGGCCAGCGCGCCCGACAGCGTGTGCGCCAGTTCCGTCGGCTTGACCGCGCCCGCAGCCAGGGCCGCGGCGGTGAAGGTGATGCGCTTGTCGCGCGAGGTCTTGAGCAGGTCGTTCGCAGCGCGCGGCGTCATCTTGCCGGCGTTCACCAGCACGCGCGCCACGCCCGACAAGGTGGCGGCTGGCGCCTCAGCCAGAGATTCCTGAGCCATTGCTGTGCCTACCGCTTGCCAATCACGCTGCGATCATCTCCGATCCGGCGATGGCTGTAAACGCGCAGCGCGCGCTGCCGCAACGAAATCCGTGGTCGGGGTGAGAGGATTCGAACCTCCGGCCTCTACGTCCCGAACGTAGCGCTCTACCAGGCTAAGCTACACCCCGATATGGCACCGAAACCCAGTGGGCTTTGGTGCCGGGCCGATCGGCGCGGTCAGGACGACCGACCCACCGAACGAACCGCGAATTCTATCAGGGCATCGCGTGCGCGCCCGTCCGGCACACAGGCCAGGCTTGCCTGGGCCAGGTGGGCCTCACGTAGTGCGGCGGCCCGGGTGGCCTCGATGGCGCCGGTGTCGCGCACCACGGCCACGACTTCGGGCAGCCGCTCTACCTCTCCGGCCTCTATCGCATGGCGCACCAGTTGCCTTTGCGCTGCCGTGCCGCGCTGCATCGCGATCAGCAGCGGCAATGTCGGCTTGCCCTCGCGCAGGTCATCGCCCACGTTCTTGCCCAGCACCTCGCTGTCGCCCTCGTAGTCCAGCAGGTCGTCCACCAGCTGGAAAGCGGTGCCCAGGGCCCGCCCATAGGCCGCGCAGTGCCCCTCCGCCTCCGCCGTGGCCCCGCCCAGCAGAGCGCCCAGCCGGGCACTGGCCTCGAACAGCTTGGCCGTCTTGAAACGGATCACGCGCAGGTAGTCGTCGACCTCCAGATCGGGGTCGTGCATGTTGATGAGTTGCAGCACCTCGCCCTCGGCGATGGTGTTCGTGGCCTCGGCCAGCACCTCCAGCACCCGCGGCCGGCCCACCGACACCATCATCTGGAAGGCCCTGGAATACAGGAAGTCGCCCACCAGGACACTCGCGGCATTGCCAAACATGGCGTTGGCGGTGGGCTTGCCGCGCCGCAGGGACGAGTCGTCGACCACGTCATCGTGCAGGAGGGTGGCGGTGTGGATGAACTCCACCACTGCGGCCAACTCGTCGCGCTCCCAGCCTTCGAATCCGAAGGCCTCGGAAAACAGCAGCACCAGGCGGGGGCGGATGCGCTTGCCCCCCGCGCTGACGATGTAGTGGGAGATCTGATCGATCAGCGCCACGCGAGAGGCCAGGCGCTGACGGATCACGCCATCCACACGCTGCATGGCAGCGTCGAGGAAGTCGGCGGACACGGCCGCCAGGGGTTCGGGAGCGTTCACGAGGGCGGCTTCGCTTTGGCACGTCGATTATAGGAAGGGCCCCCATGCGGGGCGACGGGGGGCAACCCGACCCCGGCTGGACGCCTGCTATACTTTTAGGCTTTTCGTTTGTCAGGCGAGAGAGGTCGACATGTACGCGGTCATAAAAACCGGTGGCAAGCAATACAAGGTTGCTGCCGGCGAGAAGATCAAGGTAGAACAGATTGCTGCGGACGTGGGCCAGGAGATCACGATCGAACAGGTGCTGGCCGTCGGTGACGGTGCGGACCTGAAGGTGGGGGCTCCCTGGGTCGCGGGTGCGACGGTCAAGGCCACGGTGGTGGCCCATGGCCGTCACGACAAGGTGCGCATCTTCAAGATGCGCCGGCGCAAGCACTACCAGAAGCACGGCGGTCATCGCCAGTCCTACACCGAGCTGCAGATCGGCTCGGTCAACGCCTGATCGGCGCAGGAGTCCACAGACATGGCACAGAAAAAGGGTGGCGGCTCTACCCGCAACGGCCGCGATTCGCAGCCCAAGATGCTGGGCGTCAAGGTGTTCGGCGGCGAGAAGATTCCCGCCGGTTCCATCATCGTCCGCCAGCGCGGCACGCGCTTCCATGCCGGCACCAATGTGGGCATAGGGCGTGACCACACGCTGTTCGCCTTGGTCGACGGCCAGGTCAGCTTCGCCGTCAAGGGTCCGCTGAACCGCCAGGTCGTCTCGGTCACGCCGGCCTGAGCGGCCCTCGGCCCAGCGCCGTGAAGCCCCGGCTCTGCCGGGGCTTTGTCTTTGGGCAGGTCTTCCCATGAAGTTCGTCGATGAAGCCACCATCGACGTGGCCGCAGGCCACGGCGGGGCGGGCTGCGTCAGCTTCCGGCGCGAGAAGTTCATCCCGTTCGGTGGTCCCAATGGAGGCGACGGCGGGCGTGGCGGCAGCGTGTGGGCAGTGGCCGACCTGAACCTGAATACGCTGATCGACTTCCGCTACACGCGCCGCTTCGAGGCCGCCAATGGCGAACCGGGCCGCGGATCCGACCAGTTCGGAGCCGCCGGCGATGACATCACGCTGCGCGTGCCCGTGGGCACGATATTCACCGACGCCGACACGCAGGAAAAGCTCTTCGAGCTGCTGGTGCCGGGCGAGCGCGTGCGCGTGGCCAAGGGCGGCGACGGCGGCTTCGGCAACCTGCATTTCAAGAGCAGCACCAACCGCGCCCCGCGCCAGAAGACGCCCGGATGGCCGGGCGAGGCGCGCCGCATCCACCTGGAGCTGCGCGTGCTGGCCGACGTGGGCCTGCTGGGCATGCCCAACGCCGGCAAGTCCACTCTGATCGCGGCCGTGTCCAATGCGCGGCCGCGCATCGCCGACTACCCCTTCACCACGCTCCACCCTAACCTGGGCGTCGTGCGCGTCGGCCCCGAGCAGAGCTTCGTGATGGCCGATGTGCCCGGGCTCATCGAAGGGGCCTCGCAGGGCGCTGGCCTGGGCCACCAGTTCCTGCGTCACCTGCAGCGCACCGAACTGCTGCTGCACCTGGTCGATGCCGCGCCCTTCGACGAGGGCGTGGACCCGGTTGCCCAGGTGCGCGCCATCGTGCGCGAGCTCAAGGCCTACGACCCCGAGCTGCACGCCAAGCCGCGCTGGCTGGTCCTCAACAAGATCGACATGCTGCCGGCCGAGGAGCGACAGGCCCGCGTTCGCGACATCGTGCGCCGGCTGCGCTGGAAGGGGCCGGTGTTCGCCATCTCGGCCCTCGCGCGCGAGGGCCTCGAGCCCCTGCTGCGCGCGGCCTGGGAGCATGTCTCGGTGCGTCGCCGCGAGGCGTTCGCCAAGACGGCGGCAGCCGCTGCACCCCCGGTTGGGACCCCGGACCGCCGGTTCGATGAGCTGCCGCCTCAGCAGGCGCAGGAGGGCGCGCCAGGAGCGTCCGATGCCTGAAGTCCTCGCCCAGGCCCGGCGCATCGTCGTCAAGGTAGGGTCCAGCCTGGTCACCAACGAGGGCCGCGGTGTGGATGCCCAAGCCATCGGCAACTGGTCGCGCCAGCTTGCCGCTTTGGCCCACCAGGGCCGCGAGGTGGTCATGGTCTCCAGCGGCGCCATCGCCGAGGGCATGCAGCGCCTGGGCTGGTCGACCCGCCCACGCGAACTGCATGAGTTGCAGGCCGCCGCCGCGGTGGGCCAGATGGGCCTGGTGCGCATGTACGAGACGCAGCTGAGCACCCACGGCATGGCCAGCGCGCAGGTGCTGCTCACGCATGCCGACCTGGCCGACAGGGAGCGTTATCTCAATGCCCGGTCGACTTTGCTCACGCTGCTGGGCCTGAAGGTCATCCCGGTCATCAACGAGAACGACACCGTCGTCAATGACGAGATCAAGTTCGGCGACAACGACACGCTCGCTGCGCTGGTGGCCAACCTCATCGAAGCCGATGCCCTGGTGATCCTGACCGATCAGAGCGGGCTGTACTCCGCCGACCCCCGGCGCGACCCGGCGGCCCGCTTCATCGACCGCGCCACCGCGGGCGACCCCGAGCTCGAACGCATGGCCGGCGGGGCGGGTTCCTCGATCGGCCGTGGCGGGATGATCACCAAGATCCTGGCTGCCAAGCGGGCTGCGGGCAGCGGGGCCAGCACCGTCATCGCCTGGGGCCGCGAGCCCGATGTGCTGCTGCGCCTGGCCGCCGGCGAGGCCATCGGCACCCTGCTGGAGGCGGCCACTCCCAAGCTCACGGCACGCAAGCAGTGGATGGCCAACCACCTGCAACTGCGCGGCGCGGTGTCGGTGGACGACGGCGCTGCCGCCAAGTTGATTGCCGAAGGCAAGAGCCTGCTGCCGATCGGCGTGGTCGAGGTCAGCGGCGAATTCGCACGAGGCGACGTCATCGCCGTGCGCCGCACCGACGGCACAGAGATCGCGCGCGGGCTGTCGAACTACTCCTCTGCCGAGGCCCGGCTGATCGCCCGCAAGCCGTCTTCGCAGTTCGCGGCGCTGCTCGGCTACGCCAACGAGCCTGAGCTCATCCACCGCGACAACCTGGTCCTGCGCTGAGCGGCAGGAGGGATGTGCGACGGGCCTCAGCTGTCTCGCAACAGCGGACCGCTGGCAGGTGAGGTGGTGCCGCTGTCGCTGTCGAGGCCAGGCCCTTCGGGTACAGCCTCGTGCGAGGCCTCATCGCGATGCGGGCCCGGGCGGTGGTGGCCCCGCAGGTAGCGGTTGGCGTAGCCCGGGCGCGGCAGGTAGCGCGACAGTTCGGTCAGCGCCATCTGGTAGACGTCGCGCTTGAACTCGATCACCATGTCCAGCGGCACCCAGTACTCGTTCCAACGCCAGGCATCGAACTCGGGGTGGCTGGTGGCGCGCAGGTTCATGTCGCTGTCGCGCCCGACCAGCTTCAGCAGGAACCAGATCTGCTTCTGGCCGCGATAGTGGCCGCGCGCGTCCTTGCGGATGAAGTGCTCGGGGACCTCGTAGCGCAGCCAGTCGCGCGTGCGGCCGACGATCTGCACGTGCTCGGGCCGCAGGCCCACTTCCTCGTGCAGCTCACGGAACATCGCCTGCTCCGGCGTCTCGCCGTGCTTGATGCCACCCTGGGGAAACTGCCAGGAGTTGGTGCGCAACCTCTTGCCCCAGAAGACCTGGTTGCGCACATTGAGCAGGACGATGCCGACGTTGGGCCTGAAGCCCTCCCGGTCGAGCATAATCGCACCTCGGATGCTTGATTGAAATCATTATTGCACCGCAAGTGTGCGGCGCGCGATGGTCGATTTCCCTCATGCCCTCGCGAGGTGCGCGGCCTGCGCGGCCCTCGATGCCGACGCCCTGCGGCCCAGCCGCCCCGCCCATGAAAGCAAGCTCGTTCTTCATCGCCACCCTCAAGGAGGCGCCTGCCGACGCCGAGGTCGTGAGCCACCGGCTCATGGTGCGCGCCGGCATGATCAAGCGCCTGGGCGCCGGCATCTACAACTACATGCCGATGGGCCTGCGGGTGATCCGCAAGGTCGAATCCATCATCCGCGAGGAGATGAACCGCGCCGGCGCCGTCGAGCTGCTGATGCCCGTGGTGCAGCCGGCCGAGCTCTGGCAGGAGACCGGGCGCTTCCAGAAGATGGGCCCCGAGCTGCTGCGCGTGAAGGACCGGCACGACCGTGACTTCATCATCCAGCCCACCAGCGAGGAGGTCATCACCGACATCGCCCGCCAGGAGCTGCGCAGCTACAAGCAGCTGCCGAAGAATTTCTATCACATCCAGACCAAGTTCCGCGACGAGCGCCGGCCGCGCTTCGGCGTCATGCGCGGGCGCGAGTTCACGATGAAGGACGCCTACTCCTTCGACCGCGATCTGGAGTCCGGCCGCCGCAGCTACCAGGCGATGTTCGACGCCTATTGCGCGATCTTCGACCGCATGGGCCTGAGCTACCGCGCCGTGGCCGCCGACACCGGTGCGATCGGCGGCGACGTGTCGCAGGAGTTCCAGGTCATCGCCGACACCGGCGAGGACGCCATCGTCTATTGCCCGGGCAGCGACTACGCGGCCAACATCGAGCTGGCCGAGGGCGTGGCCCTGCTGGACGGGCGATCTGCGCCAGTCGAGTCGATGCAGCGTACGCCGACGCCGGGCAAGGCCACCTGCGCCGACGTGGCCGAGTTGCTGGGTCTGCCGCTGGAGCGCACCGTGAAGTCGCTCGTGCTGGCGACCGACCAGCACGATGAGGACGGCGAGGTCGTCGGCTCCCAGATCTGGCTGCTCATGCTGCGCGGCGATCACAGCCTCAACGAGGTCAAGGCCGGCAAGGTCGAGGGACTGAAGGCGGGCTGGCGCTTCGCCACCGTGCCCGAGATCCTCGAGCACTTCGGCACGCCCCCTGGCTACCTGGGCCCCATCGGGCTGCTCAAGCCGGTCAAGGTGGTGGCCGACCGCACCGTCGCGCGCATGAGCGACTTCGTCTGCGGCGCCAACGAGAAGGATTTCCACCTCACCGGCGTCAACTGGGGCCGCGACCTGCCCGAGCCCGACATCGTGGCCGACATCCGCAACGTGGTCGAGGGTGACCCCTCTCCCGACGGCCTCGGCACGCTGGCCATCCAGCGCGGCATCGAGGTGGGCCACGTGTTCCTGCTGGGCACCAAGTACAGCTCGGCGATGGACGCCACCTACCTGGACGAGACCGGCAAGCCGCAGCTGATGGTGATGGGCTGCTACGGCATCGGCGTCACCCGCATCCTGGGGGCGGCCATCGAGCAGAACCATGATGAGCGCGGCATCGTCTGGCCCGTGGGCCTTGCCCCCTTCGAGGCCGTGATCTGCCCCATCGGCTTCGACCGCAGCGAGGCGGTGCGCGCGGCGGCTCAGCAGTTGCATGACGAACTGGCTGCAGCGGGCGTGGACGTGATGCTGGACGACCGCGGCGAGCGGCCCGGCGCCATGTTCGCCGACTGGGAGCTCATCGGCGTGCCGCAGCGCCTGGTGGTCTCCGACCGTGGGCTGAAGGAAGGCCAGGTCGAGATCCAGGGGCGGCGCGAGGCGCAGGCTACCGTGGTGCCTCTGGCCCAGGCGGCCGCTGTGCTGCGGCAAAGGCTGACTGCTTCCCCATGAAGCGCCGCCCGGCCAGGCCGCCGCGCGTCGGCCCGCCGGGCCGATGATCCGACGCCGCCAGGTCCTGCTCGCCCCCGCGGCGGTCGGGACTCTGGGGCTGGTCCGCCCCACCACTTCGCGCGCCGGTGCGCAACTCGAGGAGCCGCTGGCCGACCCCATCCGCTCGGCGCTGTCAGCGGCGGTGTCCGGCGCAGCGCCTCCGAAGCCGCAGTTCGACGGCGCCGAAGCGCGTCTGGCCTACCTGCGCTGGCTGGGGTCCACCAGCGACAGGATGCGGCGCTACAAGTCCGAAGCGCATGTCCGCCAGGAGTTCCTCGAGGCGGTCTGGTACGAGAGTCGCCGCGCCGCACTGGAGACCGAGCTGGTCCTCGGCCTGATCCAGGTGGAGAGCGGCTTTCGCAAGTACGCGATCAGCAGCGCCGGCGCGCGGGGCTACATGCAGGTCATGCCCTTCTGGGCCCGTCTGATCGGTGACGGCGACGCGAGCCGGCTGTTCCACATGCAGACCAATCTGCGCTTCGGCTGCACCATCCTGCGGCACTACCTCGGCATCGAGCGCGGCGACCTCTTCATGGCGCTGGGCCGCTACAACGGCAGCCGCGGCCGATCGGAGTACCCCAGCGCGGTGTTCGCGGCGCGCCGCCGCTGGGTGGTCACCGAGCCGCGCTGAGCGCGACAAGGCTCACAGGCCCGTCCAGGGCCGGGCCGCCGCGCCGCCGATGCCCAGCAGCGCCAACACCCTTTCCACCGTGTCGTCCACCAACTCGTCGATCGACGACGGGCGGTGGTAGAAGGCCGGCAGCGGAGGGAAGACGATGGCGCCCATCTCGGTGACTGCCGTCATGTTGCGCAGGTGGGCCAAGTTGAAGGGCGTCTCGCGCACCATCATCAGCAGACGGCGGCGCTCCTTGAGCGTGACGTCCGCAGCTCGTGTGAGCAGGTTGTCCGACAAGCCGTGGGCCACGGCGGCCAGGGTCTTCATGGAGCACGGCGCGATCACCATCGCCGCGGTGTCGAAGCTGCCGCTGGCCAGGCAGGCCCCCACGTCGCCTGGGGCATAGGCGCGGTCGGCCAGGGCCTCCAGCGCGCCGCGGTCCAGCCCCAGCTCGTGGTGCACGTTGATCACGCCGGCAGGCGTGACCACCAGGTGGGTCGGCACCCCCAACGCGCGAGCGCGTTGCAGCAGCCGAACGCCGTACACCGCTCCGGTGGCGCCGGTGATGCCGACGACCAGAGGTGCCGTCATCTGAAGTGCAGCCGTTCCAGTGCGCAGCCGGGCCTGAGGCTCAGGCCTTGGCCGCAAGCAGCTGCTGCAGCTCGCCGCTCTGGTACATCTCCATCATGATGTCCGAGCCGCCGACGAACTCGCCGTCGACGTACAGCTGCGGGATGGTCGGCCAGTTGGCGTACTCCTTCACGCCCTGGCGGATCCCTTCGTCCTCGAGAACGTTCACTGTGCGCAGGTCGGACGCGCCACTGGCCTTGAGCACCTGGATGGCGCGGCCGGAGAAGCCGCACATCGGGAATTGGGCCGTCCCCTTCATGAACAGCACCACGCGGTGGCTTTTCACCAGGTCGTCGATGCGTTGACGGACATCGGTCATCAGTGTCTCCTGACAGTCTTGTCGAATATGAGAGAGGCGCGCAGGATAAGCCAAGGTCCTTGGCCTGTTGACAGGCGGGGCCAAGGCGGGCGCTGCAGCCGCGCGGCAAGCGCGCCGATGGCGGTCAGAAGGTGTAGCGCACGCCGACCTGCAGTACCGGGGACAGCCGCATCTGGCGCACCGCGTCCTCCAGGCCCCGCGCCGGCCCGAACAGGGCGCGGCCCAGCTGCCAGGCACCCGAGGGGTTCTGTGCCACGAGGCCCAGGTCTGCGCTGAAGCCCCAGCCCCCCTGCGCCGCCAGCCGGCTGTAGCCCAGGCCGATGTAGGGCAGGGTGGAGGGCGGGTCGGTGGACTCAGCGGTCCCCTCGGCAACGGCCAGGCCGCTGCGCCCCACGCTGAAGGGGCTGCCCAGCTGCACCGGGGCCGTCAGCGTGCCCGGCGCACCGCTGCCGATGACCAGGCCGCTGGTGGCACGAAAGCCGCTGGCCGTCAGCCCCTGCCCAAGGGGGCTGAAGTAGTAGTCGCCCAGCAGGCTGGCGCCCAGCACCCGGCCGGAGGCGGGTGCCGAGCTGTGGGTCAAGGGCTGGCTGGTGCCCAGCCAGAGCCGGGCCTGCCAGCGCGGCCAGGCGCTCTCGGGAATGGTGATCCCGTCGGCAGCCGACGCCGCGCCCGACCACGAAGCCGCCGCAGCGGCCAGACCGGCGGCCCAGACGGCTATGCGAAGTGCGCTGCGCTGCTGCATCGATGTGCTCCCGATTGCTGGTGGGGCATGCCCGGTGATGCGGATCTTGCGCCGATTGCCGCCCAAAGGCGAGCCCCCTCGGCTGTGTTTCATCAAGTCTGCCACGTCGCGCCGGTGCAGCGGGGCTGGCCTGCCAGATCGTGTCGAGTGCACTGCTCTCGATAGCCGGCTTCCATCAGCGCCTGCCGCACGGCAGGGGCTTGCTGGAACCCGTGCTCCAGCAGCAGCCAGCCGCCGGGTTGCAGGCCAGCGGGTGAGTCCCGGACGATCTGCCGCAGGGCCGCCATCCCGTCGGCACCTGGCGTGAGGGCTGCTACCGGCTCGTCCCGCAGTGCCTCCAGATGGGGATCTTCGGCGTCGATGTAGGGCGGGTTGGCCACGATCAGGTCGAAGCGGCGGCCGGCCACGGGAGCGAACCAGTCGCCGTGGAGCCACTGCACCTCCAGGCCGAGATGACGCCCGTTCGTGCGCGCCACCTCCAGTGCGGCCGTGCTCAAGTCGACCGCCGTCACCATCGCGGCCGGAAAGCCGTGCTTGATCGCCAGGGCGATGGCGCCGCTGCCGGTGCCCAGGTCCAGGACCTGGGGGCCGGGTCCGCCCGGCGCTGCGTCGGGGTGGCTGCCACGCCAAGCGTCCAGCCGCTCCAGCGCCCACTCGACCAGAGTCTCCGTGTCAGGCCGCGGGATCAGGGTGTCGGGTGTCACCTGCAGGGTCAGCCCGTGGAATTCGCGCTCGCCCACAAGGTAGGCCAGGGGGTAGCCCTGGGCCCGTCGCGCCAGGATGACGCGCAGGGCGCTGGCGTCGGTGGGCTCCACAGGCTCGTCACCGTGGGCCAGCACCCAGGCGCGCGGGCGGCCCAGGTGATGGGCCGCCAGACACTGGGCGTCCAGCCGGTCGACGCCGGCGTCGCGCGCCTCGCGCAGCAGTTCGTCCAGCGTCATCCCGGTGGCCCTGCGGGCGTCAGCGCTCAGGCGCCGCCTTCCAGCGCCGCCAACTCCTGCGCGGCCCGCGCCGCGCGCAGCGCGGCCACCACCTCGTCGAGGTCGCCGTCCATCACCTGGCCGAGCTTGTACAGGGTGAGGTTGATGCGGTGGTCGGTGAGCCGGCCCTGGGGAAAGTTGTAGGTGCGGATGCGGTCGCTGCGGTCGCCGCTGCCCACCAGGCTCTTGCGCGTGGCGGCCTCCTGGGCCGCGCGTTCGCTGCGCTCCTTCTCGCGCAGTCGCGCCGCCAGCACGGCCATGGCCTTGGCCTTGTTGCGGTGCTGCGAGCGGTCGTCCTGGCACTCGGCCACCAGGCCCGTGGGCAGGTGGGTGATGCGGATGGCGCTGTCGGTCTTGTTGACGTGCTGGCCGCCCGCGCCGCTGGCGCGGAAGGTGTCGATGCGCAGCTCGGCCGGGTTGAGCGTCACCTCAGCGGCCTCGTCGGGCTCGGGCATGACGGCCACGGTGCAGGCGCTGGTGTGGATGCGGCCCTGGCTCTCGGTGGCCGGCACGCGCTGCACGCGGTGGCCGCCGGACTCGAAGCGCAGGGTGCCATAGGCCTGCCCGCCTTCCACCCGCAGCACGAGCTCCTTGTAGCCTCCGAGCTCGGCGACGCTCTGGCTCATGACCTCGGTGCGCCAGCCCCTGCGCTCGCAGAAGCGCAGGTACATGCGGGCCAGATCGCCGGCGAAGAGGGCTGACTCGTCGCCGCCGGTGCCGGCGCGGATCTCCAGGAAGGCCGGGCGCTCGTCGTCAGGGTCGCGGGGCAGCAGGGCGGCCTGCAGTTCGGCCTGCAGCGCCGCCATGTCGGCCTGGGCCTGGCTGATCTCCTCGCGTGCCATGTCGGCCATGTCCGGCTCCTCGAGCAGACCTTGGGCCACGTCGAGGTCCTCCTCGCGCTGCAGGTAGCGCCGGTACAGACCCACCACTTCGGCCACGTCGGCCTGCTCCTTGGACAGCGTGCGCAGGCGCTTGGGGTCGGACGCCACGCGGCCGTCGGCCAGGCTCGCGTCGAGCTCGGCCAGCCGCATCGTCAGGCGGTCGAGTTGCTGGCGCAGGGCGTCCTTCATCGGGGGTCTTCAGAGCTGTCGGCGGGAGGTGAGGGCCTGGCAGCGGCCCGAAGGCACCCAGGGTGCCGACTGCGCGCTGCCCGTGGCGGGCAACGCGGCTAGCGACCGTCGCCGTGCGGGTGGCGGCCGGCGCCGCGCAGGAACAGGCGCGACACGGTGGCGGCGAGTTCCTCGCGGCGCTCGCCGTCGGCGGCGTGCAGCTCGGCCATGGCGCCGTGCAGCATCTTCTGCGTCAGGCTGCGCGAGAGCGCCTCGAGCACGGCGTCCACGTCCTCGCCCTTGGCCAGCTGGCGCCGGGCGCGGGCCAGTTCGCCGCTGCGCCAGTCATCGGCCTGCCGGTTCAGGGCCTGGATCAGCGGCACGGTGGCACGCTGGTCGAGCCAATGCGAGAAGCTGCGCACCCCGGCGTCGACGATGGCCTCGGCCCGCTCCACCGCGGCATGGCGCTTCTCACCGGCGGTCTGCACCACGGCCGACAGGTCGTCCACGGTGTAGAGGTACACGTCTGCCAGGCCAGCCACCTCGGGCTCGATGTCGCGGGGCACGGCCAGGTCGACCATGAACATCGGGCGGCGGCGGCGGGCCTTGAGCGCACGCTCCACGGCCCCCAGGCCGATGATGGGCAAGGTGCTGGCGGTGCACGACACCACCACGTCGAATTCGTGCAGCCGGTGTGGCAGGTCGGCCAGGTGCAGCGCCTGGGCGCCGTAGCGGGCCGCCAGCGCCTCGCCGCGCTCGAGCGTGCGGTTGGCCACCGCCATGGCGCGGGGCTCGCGGGCCGCGAAGTGCGTGGCCACGAGCTCGATCATCTCGCCGGCGCCGACGAAGAGCACCTGCACGCGCTTGAGGTCCTCGAACAGTTGCGAGGCCAGCCGCACCGAGGCCGCCGCCATGCTGACCGAGTGCGCGCCGATCTCGGTGGAGGTGCGCACCTCCTTGGCCACCGAGAAGGAGCGCTGGAACAGCTGGTGCAGCGTGGTGCCGAGGGTGCCGGCCGTGTCGGCCTCGCGCACCGCCTGCTTCATCTGGCCGAGGATCTGCGGCTCGCCCAGCACCATCGAATCCAGCCCGGCGGCCACGCGGAAGGCGTGGCGTGCAGCTTCGCGGTCCTCGCGCAGATAGGTGTGGGTCTGCAGCTGGCCGGGGCTCACGCCGGCGTGGGTGGCGAGGAAGTCCAGCGCCGGCGCTGCCAGCTCGCGCGGTGGTGTGGCCGCAGCCACGTACAGCTCGGTGCGGTTGCAGGTGGACACCAGCGCCGCCTCGGGCAAGGCCTGTGACACGCGGTCACGGAAGGCGCGCAGCACCGGGGCCAGCTGGTCGGGAGCAAAGGCCAGGCGACCCCGCAAGTCCAGCGGGGCGGTGGTGTGGTTCAGCCCGAGGGCGAAGACAGTCACAGCCGAATTGTAAGATTCTGGGGACGGCCAAGGGTGTCACCTAGGGTTGACACTTAGAGCTGTCTGTTTCGATGTCCTGGCGGCTGCCGGAAAGGGACGACCCGATGGGCCCGCTCGATGGCTTCTGGCATGTGATCAGCTTCTTCTACCCGGCCATGGCGGTGGGCTGCATCGCCGCCGCGTTGGCCAAGGGCGTCTGGCGCGCCGAGTTGCGCAAAGTCTCGTGGCGGCGTCTGGCCGGCGCGGCCACCGCGGCCGGCGCCCTGGCCCTGATCGCCGGGCTGGTGGCCTTCGGCCGGGATGGCCGGATGGCCACCTACGGGATGCTGTGCGCCGCGGCTGCCCTGGCCCTGTGGTGGGTGGGTTTCAGGCGCTCGCCGACTCGTTGACCAGGACCTCGCCGCGCAAGGAGTGCGGCAGCGCCTGGGTGATGCGCACGTCGATCATCTGGCCGACCAGGCGCGCCGCCTGAGGCCCACCGTCGAAGTTGACGATGCGGTTGCACTCGGTGCGGCCCATGAGCTCGGCCGGGTTCTTGCGCGACGGGCCTTCCACCAGGATGCGCTGCGCCGTGCCCACCCGCCGCTCGGAGATGGCGCGCACATTGCGCTCGATGGTGGCTTGCAGGTGCTGCAGCCGCTTGAGCTTCACGTCCTGCGGGGTGTCATCGGCCAGGTTGGCCGCCGGGGTGCCCGGGCGCGCGCTGAAGACGAAGCTGAAGCTGGCATCGAAGCCGATCTCCTCGATCAGCGCCATCATGCGCGCGAAGTCGTCCGCGGTCTCGCCTGGAAAGCCGACGATGAAGTCGCTGGACAGGCTGATGTCGGGCCGTACCTTGCGCAGCGCCCGGATGGTGCTCTTGTACTGCAGCGCGGTGTAGCCGCGCTTCATCGCCATGAGGATGCGGTCGCTGCCATGCTGCACCGGCAGGTGCAGGTGGTTGACCAGCTTGGGGATGTGTGAGTAGGCCTCGACCAGCCGCGCTGTGAACTCGTTGGGATGGCTGGTGGTGTAGCGGATGCGCTCGATGCCCGGGATCTCGGCCACCACCTCCAGCAGCAGCGCGAAGTCGGCGATCTCGGCCGAGCCGCCCATCGCACCGCGGTAGGCGTTGACGTTCTGCCCCAGCAGCGTGACCTCCTTGACGCCCTGATCGGCCAGACCGGCCACTTCGGCCAGCACGTCGTCGAAGGGACGGCTCACCTCCTCGCCGCGGGTGTAGGGCACCACGCAGTAGCTGCAGTACTTGCTGCAGCCCTCCATGATGGAGACGAAGGCGCTGGCGCCCTCCACCTTGGCGGGGGGCAGGTGGTCGAACTTCTCGATTTCCGGGAAGCTGATGTCCACCTGGGCGCGTCCGGCCTGCCGGCGCTGCTCGATCATCTGCGGCAGGCGGTGCAGAGTCTGCGGGCCGAAGACCAGGTCCACGTAGGGCGCGCGCTCGACGATGGCGGCGCCTTCCTGGCTGGCCACGCAGCCGCCCACGCCGATCAGCACCCCCTTCTTCTTCAGGTGCTTGACCCGACCCAGGTCGCTGAAGACCTTCTCCTGCGCCTTCTCGCGCACCGAGCAGGTGTTGAACAGGATCAGGTCGGCCTGCTCGGGGTCGGTCGTGGGCTCGTAGCCCTCGGCCGCCCGCAGCACGTCGACCATCTTGTCCGAGTCGTACTCGTTCATCTGGCAGCCGAAGGTCCGCACGTAGACCTTGGGCGCCGAAGCGGCCCCGCTCATGGCCGCGCCCACTTCTGCGTGGTGGGGTTGAAGCGCCAGGTGCGGGCCTCAGCGGGAGTGGTGGGCCAAGGGCGGTTGTTGCGCTCGGCGTCATTGAGCAGCCACACCTCCATCAGCAGGCCGGTGGTCGCCTCGACGGTGTAGTGCACCAGCAAGGTCTGGCCGGTCAGCGAGGCGGGCGGCCGCAGCAGGTTGTCGGCGCCACGCACGCGTGCCCCGGGCGCCAGGCGCACGCTCTGGTCGTTCAGGCGTGCCTCGGGCCAGGCCGTGATGGACAGTTCACCGCGCAGGGCCTGGGCGGGGAAGGGCCGGTGGCCGGGTGGCGGGCCGTCCTGGGCGGTGGCGATCGGTGTCAGACCCGCGGCCAGAAGGCCGGCGGCGGCAAGCGTCAGCACCGCGCGTCGGCGGCTGGGAGCACAGCGGTTCATGGGGTAGATCCAGCGGCTGCGTAGGGGCGCGCATGGTATCGCGGCAGGGCCCCCCGAGCCACCGCTGTGCGGCTTGGGGGCTGTTGCCGTCAGAGGGCCGTGGCTATACTGGATTTGACACTTCGATGCGTCACGGGTGCCTCACGCACAGGCGACGTGTCGCCCGCTCTCCACGCCGTCGACCGCTTTGCCCATGCCGACCCCGTTCCCCTTCAGTGCCATCGTCGGCCAGGACGAGATGAAGCTTGCGGTGCTGGTGGCCGCCGTCGACCCCGGAGTGGGCGGCGTGCTGATATTCGGCGACCGCGGCACCGGCAAGTCCACTGCCGTGCGCGCCCTGGCTGGGCTGCTGCCGCCCATGTCGGTGGTGGCCGGTTGTCCCTACGCCTGCGACCCCGCCTCCCCGGCCTGCGACCGATGCCTGGCCCTGACCCGGCGCAAGGCGGTGAAGGTCCCGGTGCCGGTGGTCGATCTGCCCTTGGGCGCCACCGAAGACCGCGTCGTGGGCGCACTCGACCTGGAGCGTGCGCTCACCCAGGGCGTGAAGTCCTTCGAGCCGGGGCTGCTGGCGCGGGCGCATCGGGGCTTCCTTTACATCGACGAGGTCAACCTGCTGGAAGACCACCTGGTCGACCTGCTGATCGACGTGGCCGCCTCAGGGCAGAACGTGGTCGAGCGCGAGGGCCTGAGCGTGCGCCACCCGGCGCGCTTCGTGCTGGTGGGCAGCGGCAACCCGGAGGAAGGCGAGCTGCGCCCGCAACTGCAGGACCGTTTCGGCCTGGCTGTGGACGTGCGCACCCCCACCGACCTGGCCACCCGCGTGGAGGTGGTGCGCCGGCGCGACGCCTATGAGCGTGACCCCGAGGCCTTTGCCGAGCGTTGGCGCCAGGACGAGGAGCGCACCCGCCGCCGCCTGGTCTCGGCCCGCTCGCGGCTGGCCAAGGTGTCCGTGCCCGATGTCGCCCTGGAGCGGGCCTCGCAACTGTGCATGGCCCTGGGCACCGACGGCCTGCGCGGCGAGCTCACGCTGATGCGCGCGGCGCGAGCCCTGGCGGCGCTGGACGGCAAGAGCGTGGTGACCGACCAGCAGCTGCGGCAGGTGGCCCGCCCCGCGCTGCGCCACCGTCTGCGCCGCGACCCGCTGGACGAGTCCGACGCCTCGGTCCGCGTGGATCGGGCCGTGGCCGAGCTGTTCCCCGCCTGAGCGTGCAGCCCGCCGGCCCACCCCACGCGGCAGGGCTGACCGGAGCGACCGGGGCGTCCAGCGCCGCTGACACCGCCCGGGCCGAAGCCGACCTCGCCGCCGCCGACGCCTGGCAGGCCGTCGCCCTGCTGTGGGTGGACCCCGCGGGCCTGGGCGGGGTCGCCCTGCACGGCGCCGCCGGGCCTGTGCGTGATGCCTGGCTGGCTCTGCTGCAGGCCCTCGCCCCCGCGGGCGCGCCGGTCCGCCGCCTGCCCGCCCAGGCCACCGAGGACCGGCTGCTGGGCGGCCTGGACCTGGTCGCCACCCTGGCCGCGGGCCGGCCGGTGCTCTTGCCGGGCGTGCTGGCCCAGGCCGATGGCGGCCTGGTCATCGCCGCGATGGCCGAGCGGCTGCCGGCTGCCACGGCCGCTCACCTCGGCGCGGCGCTGGACCGCGGCGAGCTGCGCCTGGAGCGCGAGGGCCTGGCCCGCACGCTGCGCAGCCGCATCGGCGTGGTGGCGCTGGACGAGTCCCAGGGTGACGACCCGCCGCTGTGGCCCGCCCTGGCCGACCGCTTGGGCCTGTGGATCGACCTCTCGGCCCTGCCCTTGGCGTCGGTGGTCCAAGCCGACGCGCAGATGGCGCACGATGTCGCCCAGGCGCGCTCGCGCGTGGCTGAAGTGGAGGTGCCCGAGCCCATCGTCCAGGCCCTGTGCGCCGCCGCGTGGGCCTTGGGGGCCGAGTCGATGCGCGCCGCCTGGTTTGCGGTGCGCTGCGCGAGGGCTTCGGCGGCCTGGAGGGGCGCGGACCAGGCCGACGAGGAAGATGCCCGCCTGGCGGTGCGACTGGTGCTGGCGCCGCGGGCCACGCGCGTGCCGCAAGCGGCCGATGAGGAGGCTGCGCCGGCTGATCCGCCACCCACCGAGCCGCCAGAGCCGCCCCCGGACCCCGAGCAGAACGCCGCCGAGGCCCCACCGCCCCCAGACCCGGCCACCACCCAGCCCCTGGAGGACCGCCGGGTGGACGCCAGCGCGGCCGTGCTGCCACCGGCGCTGCTGGCCGCCCTCGCTCTGTCGATCAAGGCCGATCGGCGCACCCGCCCGCGCGATGGCGGCCGTGCCGGGGCGCTGACGGGATCAGCCACGCGCGGACGACCGGTGGGATCGCGCAAGGGCCGACCCCGACCCGGAGTGCGCCTGCACCTGGTGGACACGCTGCGCGCGGCCGCGCCCTGGCAGCCGCTGCGCCGGCAGCCGGGCTTGACAGGCGACCCGCTCTCCTCGGCGGTGCGCCTGCGCGTCAGCCCCGAGGACTTCCATATCCGCCGGCTGCAGCAACGCCGCACCACCACCACGGTCTTCGCCATTGACGCCTCGGGCTCCTCGGCGCTGCACCGGCTGGCGGAGGCCAAGGGCGCCGTCGAGGGGCTGCTGGCCGAGTGCTACGTGCGCCGCGACGAGGTGGCGGTGATCGCCTTCCGGGGCCGCTCGGCCGAGCTGCTGCTGCCGCCCACGCGCTCGCTGGTGCGGGTGCGCCGGGCCTTGTCGGGCCTGCCCGGCGGCGGCGGCACGCCGCTGGCGGCGGGGCTGGAGGCGGCAGCCGCCCTGGCGGCCCGTGTGCGGCGCTCGGGCTCCACGCCGGTGACGGTGCTGCTCACCGACGGCCGCGCCAATGTCGGCCTGGACGGGCAGGGCGGACGGGCCCGCGCGCAGGCCGACGCCTTGGTCTCGGCCCGGCGGCTGGCGGTGCAGGGCGGCAGCGTGCTGGTGATCGACACCTCGGTGCGCCCCGAGCCGGCCGCGGCCGAACTGGCCCGTGCGGCCGGCGCCCGCTACCTGCCACTGCCCCTGGCCGACGCGGCCACGCTGTCTCGGGCGGTGCTCCATGCCCGGCCCCGCGACTGAGGCGCCAGCGGGCCTGCCGGCCGACTGGCCGCACCGCGACGCCAGCCGCCGCGTGCGCAGTGGCGGCGTGGACTGGCACGTCCAGGTCTTCGACCCCACCGAGCCGCCGGCCACGGGCGCGGCGCCGGACCTTCTGCTCCTGCACGGCACCGGGGCCTCGTCGCACTCCTGGCGGGATGTCGCGCCGCAGCTGGCCCAGCGCTGCCGCGTTCTCGTGCCCGATCTTCCGGGTCACGCCTACACCGCTCGCCCCACCGGCGCCGGGCTGACCCTGCCGGGGATGGCCGCATTGCTGGGCGGCTTGCTCAAGACCCTGGATTCGCGTCCCGTGGCGCTGGTGGGGCACTCCGCCGGCGCCGCGATCGCCGCGCGCATGGCCCTGGACGGGCAGGCCGAACCGGCTTGCGTGGTCAGCCTGAACGGCGCCTGGCTGCCCCCTGCGGGATCGGGCCGCTGGTTCTACGAGCCCATGGCCCGGCTGCTGGCGCACAACCCCTTCGTGCCGGCGCTGTTCGCCTTCCAGGCCGGCCGACCGGCGATGCTGCAGCGCCTGGTCGACAGCACCGGCTCGCGGCTGGATGCCAGCGGGCTGGCCCTGTACCGACGGCTGGTCTCGGACAGCCGCCATGTGGGCGCCGTGCTGGCGATGATGGCGTCCTGGGACCTGACCCCGCTGCTGCAGGACCTGCACCGGCTGCGCCCCGCCCTGCACCTGGTGGTCTCGGAGGGCGACCTCACCGTCCCGCCAGCCACCTCCAAGGCCGCGGCGCAACGGGTGGCCGGCGCCGTGTGGCACCGCCTGCCCCGGCTGGGCCACCTGGCGCACGAGGAGGACCCGCAGGCGCTGGCCGGCCTGCTGCGCGCCATCGTTGAAGCCCCGATTGACGGTTCATCCCCATATGTCTATCCTGATTGACATCTTTGACTGACAGTCCAGCCTGACATTCGCGCGTGATGGCACGCGCCGTGCCGGCCCGGACCAGGGGGTGGCATGGCTTCCGTCGAACGCATCGAAACCGCCCTTCGCAGGGCGCTGGACCTGGCCCAGGGCC
>Ga0315902_10001542_pt1 | contig 36967 bp, 31 predicted proteins | sample LakEriMetagenome_9_FD_203523 | JGI IMG/M metagenome (GOLD analysis project Ga0315902, IMG submission 203523) | Freshwater fungal communities from buoy surface, Lake Erie, Ohio, United States - Buoy 12 MA117 | ecosystem: Environmental > Aquatic > Freshwater > Lake > Lake biofilm | place: USA... | reverse complement strand
TGATCGGGTTGACGCCCGCCTTCCGGCCCTCTTCGTTCGTGTGCACGAGCAGCTTGAAGCCCAGCTCCTTGGCGACGTATTCGTCGCGGAGCCGGTACATCTCCTTGAACTTCCACGTCGTGTCGATGTGCATGAGCGGGAAGGGGGGCTTGGCCGGGTAGAAGGCCTTCTCGGCGAGGCGGACCATGACCGCCGAATCCTTGCCGATGGAGTAGAGCATCACCGGGTTTTCGAACTCGGCCGCCACCTCGCGGATGATGTGGATGCTCTCGGCTTCGAGCTGGCGGAGGTGGGTGAGGTTGTAGGTGGTCATCGGACAAAAGCAGGAACGGGTGGCGGTGCGAAATGCAATGTACCGCCACGATGAAACGCGAGTCCACGGCGGTTTTCGCGGGGTTTGCGGCTCACGACAGCCCCGCGCGGAGATCGTCGGCCTGGCGGCGGATCGCCCGCAGGTCGGCCGTGTCCTTGCGGGAGAGGTTCTTGAGCTGCATCGCCATCCGCTGGTTCTTGGCGAGCAGCTGCCGGTGGCGGGCGAGGAAGTCCCAATAGAGCGTCGTGAACGGGCAGGCATCGGGGCCGGTGGCTTGCTTCGGATCGAACCGGCAGCCCCGGCAGGCGTTGCTCATGCGGTCGATGTAGGCGCCGCTGGCACAGTAGGGCTTGGAAGCCATCACGCCGCCGTCGGCGAACTGGCTCATGCCGAGCGTGTTCGGCAGCTCCACCCACTCCACCGCGTCCACGTAGACGGCGAGATACCATTCGTGGATCCGCTTGGGCTCGACGCCGAAGAGCAGCGCGAACAGGCCCGTCACCATCAGCCGCTGGATGTGGTGGGCGTAGCCGAACTTCAGGGTCTGACCGATGGCGTCGCGGAGGCATTGCATCTCCGTGGCACCGGTCCAGTACAGGTTCGGCAATGGCGTTGCTGCGTTCATCGCGTTGCGATCGAGGTACTCCGGCATGAAGTGCCAGTACACGCCGCGGACGTACTCCCGCCAGCCGATCACCTGGCGGATGAAGCCCTCGGCCGCTTCGAGCGGCGCTTTTCCTGCTCGCCAGGCCCGCTCGGCCCCGGCGACGACGTCGCGCGGATCGAGGAGTTTCATGTTCATCGCCTGGGACAGCCGCGAGTGGTAGAGCCACGGTTCGCCCGTCCAGATCGCGTCCTGGTAGCGGCCGAACGACGGCAGGCGGTGGGCGAGAAAGTCGTCGAGCGCCGCCCGGGCGTCGGCGGGCGTCACCGGCCAGTCGAAATCGGCGAGGCTGCCCGGATGCTTCGCGAACCGGGCGTTCACCAGGTCGAGCACGCCGTGAGTGATCGTGTCAGGCGCAAACCGCACCGGTGCCCGCAGTTTCCCTGGGCCCGCCTTCGGAAACGCCCCGCGGTTCTCGGCGTCGTAGTTCCACTGGCCGCCGGCCGGCTCGCCGTCGTCCATGAGCACGCCGAACTTCTCCCGCAGCGGCCGGTAGAAATACTCGAGCCGCAGCTGCTTGCGGCCCTTGGCATGGGCGGCGAACTCTTCCGGCGACGAGAAGAAATGCCGGTCGGGCCGGATCTCGAGCGGGAGGCCCGCGGCCTCCGCGGCGGCCACGAGCGCCTGTCGCACCCGCCACTCGCCCGGCTCGACGACGATGAGCCGCTCGGGGCCGGCCTGGTCCGCGCGGAGCCGCGCGAGAGTCGCCGCGAGCGCCGCCGCGAGCGTGGTCGGCTCGCCTGGCCGCGGCTTGGCGGCCAGCTCCGCGTAGTCGACGGCAATCTTCTCCCGCACGAGTGCGGCGCGGAAGTGCCGCATCCCAGCCAGGAACACGGCGATCCGCGCCTTGTGCGTCCAGACGTGCGTGCTTTCCTCGGCGACCTCGGCCATCCACACCATGTCGCGGGCGCGATCGAAACCGTCGAAGGCGGCGCTGCCGCGGTCGAGCTGGTCGCCGAGCACGAGGACGAGGTGACGGGGCATGACGCACGGTTTCCTGGGGCCGGTGCCGAAGGCCCGTGCATGGTAGCCGCCGTGTGGCCGGCGGCTGGAGACTGTTCGGCTGAAGACGGTTCAGCGGATGACGCGAGGCACGGAGCGGCCGTCGAGGCGGATGCCCGCGGTGGCCAGCGGCGGCAGGGCGACGAGGGCCGGGTTGCCAGCGGCGTCGCGGATCGTGGCGCCCAGCGGCAGGCCGACGAGCGGCGTGACGGAGATGCCGCGGAGGGCGACGTCGGCCGCCACGACCCGGTAGCGGAACACGAGCGCCGTCGTGCCGGAGCCGCCCGCCAGCGTGGCGAAGCGGATGGCGGCGCCCACCCGCACGAGCAGCCGTGGGCCCCCGGCGACGTGCACCGGCTCGGAGAACCGCACCGTGAACGTCAGCCACTCCCCGCGGCGGTAGAGCCGCGCCGCCGGCAGCGCGACGGAGACGACGACGGGGCGGATGGTGTCGGTCGGCGGCGGTGCGACGACCGGCGGTGGATCCGCGCCGAGCAGGGCGAAGGCGCCGGCCACCTGCGGGCCGGTGCGGGCCACGCCGCGGTGATCGAAGGCGACGGCCGTGTCCGTGCTGCCGGCCGGCACCACCGGCCGCGGCGGTGCGTCGGTCCAGGTGAAGCCGGGCATGACGGCGGCTGCGGGCAGGGCCGTGCCGGACGCGAGCGCATAGTTGCCGCGGGCCGGATCGACGAGCACGGGGCGGACGGTGTTGATCGCGTTGGCCGCCGTCACGGCGGCGGCGAGCGACCCATCCTCGATTCCCAGCGGATGATCGGCCGGGCCGTTCCAGATCACGTTGCCGCGGATCACGAGGGTGTCGTCGGCCCGGGCGGGAGCCGGGATGTTGGTTCCGGAGCCGGGAGCCCGCGGGCCGGCGACGGCGAACTGCTGCCAGCGGCTCACGAAGCCGTCGGGATTGAGCACCAGGTTGTTGACGATGAACACGTTGCGGTTGGGGATCGGCTCTTCGGCGCCGACCACGGCCGTGCCCCAGCCGCCGAGGGTGAGCCGGGCCCGGCAGGCCGCCGCGTCTCCGTCGCACGACCGGCTGCCGAACCCCACCTCGATCACGTGGCTGCGGGCGCCGACGCGGTACAGCGTGTTGTGGGCGAGGAGGACGTCATAGCCGCCGTTGACCCCGATCCCCGCGCCTTGCGTGTCGTGGATCACGTTGTTGGTGAACGTGATGCCGTAGGCCTCGTAGTGGAGCCAGGGCGCGACCATGAACTCGAAGCCCGTGCCCTGGCCGGCGGTAAAGCCGCCGGTGCCGGCGTCGAAGAACTCGTTGCCGGTGATCGTCAGATAGGCCGATCCCCCCTTGGCGTACATCGCCCAGTCGCCGGCCCGGTGGATCCGGCTGCCGACGACGTGGCCGTGCTGCACCGCCACGAAGTCGATCGCGTTGTCCCAGCCGCCGGAGATGTCGCAGTGCTCGACGTAGATGTGCTGGCACTGGTTCGCCTTGAACGCCTCCTGGGGCGAAGCGTAATTCGTGATGTCGCCCGTGCCGCGGATGGTGGTGTTGCGGACGAGCACGTTCGTGCAGGCTTCCAGATGCAGCACGTCGCCGCCGCCGGCCGTGATCTCCAGGCCGTCGAAGTACAGGAAGCGACAGTCGTAGACGTTGACCGCGGGCAGGCGGGCGGTGCCGGCGCCGTCGGCGGCCCGCACGATCACGGGTGCCGCTCGGCTCCCGTGGCGGCTCTCCCAATAGGTGGGCACTACCGCCTCGGGATAGACGCCGGCGACCAGGTTGATGCGGACACCTTGGACGAGCGGGGTGCGGGCCGGCACCCGCCGCCAGGCCTCGGCGAGGGTTCGCAGGGCTTCCGCTCGCGACGTGCCCGACGCCGCATCGGTGCCGCCGGCGGGATCGACCCAGACGTCGGCGACCGTGGGGTTGCCCGTATCGAAGGCGGGCAGCAGGCCCTCGCCGGCACATACCGTCCGCGGCTCGCACGATTCCAAACGGAGGGGAATCCGGCGGTGGGCAACGGGCTGGCGGGACCGGGAAAGGAAACCGTTCATGGCAGGCGCTCCATGCCGCAGCGCGTGGGAAAACCCTGCGTTTGGCGGCGTTTTTCGGCCCTGCCCCTGACACCAGAAACTCTAGGCCACCCCTGGGGCCCGCGGCAAATCCGCGGCCAAGCCATACGCCGCGGGCGGCCGCTTGACCCGGCCGACGGAGGCGGCTATCCTCCTGCAACGGTGGTGCAAAAAGGCTCTGGCGCAGTGCCGAGTCGTCGCATCTCCGGTCTTTCGAGACTGCTCGTGAGCGCGTGCTGATCCGAGTCGCTCGCTGACCAACACCCTGCGGGGCAGTTGGCCGATGCGAATGGCTTCGTGGATCGCCTCGACGCGTTCACGGCCTGCTGCGGGCATTCTGGCCCGCAACGGCCTGCCGTTCATCGCGGCGTCGCCTCCGGTTTGGATCGCGCGTTCACCTCCGCCGCCGGCCCCAAAACACTGTTGCAAATCTATTGCATATGTACTCGTATTGCATATACTCCGTTCGATCGATAGCCCCCTGGCCTCTGCCCACCAGGATTCCCTCATCTCCAAGGACCATGACCATGACCACACTCGTTCGATCCGCTCGCTCTGTTGCCCGGCTGGGAGTCGCCCTTTCCCTGGCCTTCGCCATGGCCCCGGCCCGAGCCGAACCTGTCATCTTGTCGTCCGGCCACGTCGACATCTTCGAGGCCGAGTACGACCAGGTCGGGGTTGATCCGCCGACCCTGCATCTCGGCGTGCACACGGACGCTGGGCACTTCGAGCCCGGCGACGTGATCCTTGAGGTGAAAAATGCGGCCTACACGAGCACGTCCGGCCTACCGAGCCCAATCACCACGATTCTCGGCGCCAATGCCTGGATCCTGCCTGCGGACACGGAAGCGGCCGGCACCCTGGGAGTGATCGAGGCCGGGGTTGCTCGGGTCGGCGCTTTCCCCAACGCGTCCAACGTCACGTTCACCTTGCTCGGTACAGGATCTTCGAATCCGGGTAACTTCGTGCTCTACAACGCCAGCAACCTGATCCGATTGTCTGCGACCGGGACCACCGTGGGCACTGCCAGTTTCACGCTCAGCCAATCGCACCTGCATTGGAACTGGGGCTTCTCCGCCCCCGGTACCTACACATTCGACATGCGGGCGAGTTACGTCGACCCCGTCGCGGGTCTCCTGCAAAGCCCTGTGGAGACCTACACCTTCCAGGTGCAGGCCGTCCCCGAGCCCTCCACCTGGGTCCTGGCCGGCACCGCCGCGCTCGGGATCGCCATCCTGAGACGGCGCGGCCTGCGGTGGCGTGGCAAAGCCCCAAACCAGGCCTGACCCGTCTTCGTCGTTCACCGACGAGAGCGTGTCGAGAACGATTCGCATGGCGGCCCTTGGCGGGGCCGCCATTTTTTGTTTCGGCTCCTCACCGAGCCTCGGGCCAGCAACAACGATCGAGCTACTGCCGGGGCGGTTCGCCGCCGTTTCGGCTCCCCATCGCCCACCAGGCAGCCTGGTCGATTTCGTCGGCGATGAACTCGACGTGGCCGTCGGCGAAGCAGACGTTCACGCCGCCGCGATGCTGACTGCTCGGCGTGGCCAGATAGTTGCCGTTGCCCTCGCCACCGTAGACGTGGCCGTTGTAGCCGTTGGGCGGAAAGACGTGCATGTAGGTGTTGCCAAGCGGCGTCCAGCCGCTGATCCAGGCCCGGCCAAGCAGGCGTGAATACGATGGATCGGCTCGTTTTTCGACATAGCTGATCCATGACGCGAGCGACTGGCTGTTGCCGCTACCCCCGCAGCCGGAGATCAGGGAAATCGGCGTGCTGCCGGCCCGGCCCTCGTCGGGATCGCCACTGTCGAACTCCCCCGCCGCGACGAGGCTCACGATCCGCCGTTCCGCCACCAGCGCCGTCTTCGACAGTCCGTCGGCAAAATCCTTGGCTTTGATTTGCTTGGTCTGCCACGTCGCGGCTGACTCGGAGGGATCGGGATTGTGCATGGGGATCGCGCCGTTGTGACTGCCGAGCCCGGGGCTTGGGATCGCCAATGATCCCGGTGAAATGCCCCGCGTCCGCCGCGGCCAGCCCACGTTGCCGGCGTAATTGCCAGGTGCCGGCAGCGCCGAGCCGACGAACTGGGCGTGCTCGGGCCGCTGCGTGTAACTGTCGGACGGGCAGAGAAACGAGGACACGACCGTCGCCGCCGCCTTGGCGTTCGGATGGGCCGCTGAAATCCGCATCCCGGTCGCCGATGGCCGATAGCCGCCCGTGCAGCCGTCCATCATGCCGACGTCGCGGCGGACTGCATTGAACAGCGGCGCTTCGTCGAAATGGGGCAGGAGTTCGAACAGAAAGCTCGTGAATCCGGGGCCGCAGCCCCCGGCTCCGGGCGCTGCGCCGGTCGTATGCACAGGCAGGCTGCCCCGACAGTCCGTGTGCGTCTGAATCGCCAGGCCGATCTGTTTGAGGTTGTTCGCACACTGCATCCGGCGGGCCGCCTCCCGCGCGCCCTGCACGGCCGGCAGGAGCAGCCCCACCAGCGTCGCAATGATCGCGATCACGACGAGGAGCTCGACGAGCGTGAAACCATGACGCGGCCCGAGTCGGCGCCTGCCTGGCCGCAGAGATCGAGTTTTTCGGTTCATGCAGGCATTCCGTGCGGCGGGTGGGCCGCCGTGAGAGGGGTGGGGGGAGGGATGGCCCGCATACCTCCGTCTCGGCTGGTTCAACCCGGCGAATCGCGGGCCGATTGGTGTTTGACAGCCCAGATTATGTCGCAACTTGCTTGCAAAAACAATTCTGCAGGTGATCCCCCGTGGGACGCGAATCGTGCTGGAAAATCCCTCCGCCCGAATACTGGGTGGGGCCGGTTATCCGGCCGAATCTTCTGCGGTTTCCTTCTCGCCCCAGCAGACCGTCGACCGGCAGGAGACCGTGCCATGATCGCCCGTGCCAGAAAGGCCCCGCGGATTGCCGAACTCGACCGGCGGAAGTCCGGCGGCACGGATCGCTCGCGTTCGGCGCCTCCGGCACCGACCCCGCGGCGTTCGGCCGCCGAGAAGGCGGCTCGCCGGGAGGCGCTCGCCACCCGCCGGGCGGAGTTCTTCGCCCGCGACATCGATTTCGTCGCCTGCCCGCAGTTCCGCCGCAAGTCGGCCGAGGCGTTGGCCACGACGCCCCCGGCCGCGGCGGCCGTGCCGCTGGAGCAGTCGCGGCCCGACGCCGCCGCGGGCAAGGATCTGACGCCGTATCTGGCCAGCCTCTACCGCACGCGGCTCCTGACCAAGGACGAAGAGCAGTTTTACTTCCGGCGGATGAACTGGCTGAAGTACCGCGCCGCCCGGGCGCGGAAGCGGCTCGACAAGCGGCGGGCGTCGATCGCGCAGATCGAGCGGATCGAGGGCTGGCTGACGGAGGCCGAGACCGTCAAGGCGATCCTGATCACGTCGAACCTCCGGCTCGTCGTTTCGATCGCCAAAAACTTCGTCGATGCGACGTACGCGTTCGAAGAGCTCGTCAGCGAAGGCAATGTGGCCCTGATGCGGGCGGTCGAGAAGTTCAACTTCGCCCTCGGCAACCGGTTCAGCACCTACGCCACCTACGCCGTCCAGCGGCACTTCTTCCGCCTGTCGCACCGCGGGCGGCAGTTCCGCAAGCGGTTCATCGCCGACGACGAGGCGCTGCGGGATCGTGCCGCCGCGGAACCGACGCGGGAATATTGCTCCGCCGAACAGATCGGCCTGCTCAAGGGCATGTTCGGCCAGTTCCTGCGGGGCCTCGAGCCGCGGGAGCGGGAGATCGTCGTCGCCCGCTTCGGGTTCGACGGCAAGGCCCCGCGAACGTTCCGTGAACTCGGCTCGGCAATGGGCGTGTGCAAGGAACGGATCCGGCAGATCCAAGGCCGGGCGATGGAAAAGCTCCGCGATATGGCTGCGGAGGCGCGGCTCGAGCAGACCGTGGGCGACTGGCTGTGAGCGGGCCCAACCGTGTGCTCGTGATCGGCGGGGCTGGCGGCATCGGTGCCGCGGTCGTGCGGCTGATCGTGGCCGGGGGCGGGAGCGTGTATCTCGCCGGCCGTGATGTCGGGAAACTGGCGGCGATTGGCGGCGAACTCGGGATGCCGTACGGCGCGGTCGAGGCGAGCGACCCCGATGCCGTCGACGCCTGTGCTGACGCTGCGGTCGCGGCCCTGGGGGGCCTCGAAGGGATCGTCAACTGCGCGGGATCGCTGATCCTCAAGCCCGCCCATCTCACGACCACGGCCGAATGGCAGGCCACGCTGGCGGCCAATCTGTCCTCGGCGTTCGGCTGCGTCCGCGCCGCGGGCCGACTGCTGCGGGCGGAGGGCGGGTCCGTCGTGCTCGTTTCCAGCGCCGCGGCCCGCGTCGGCCTGGCCAACCACGAGGCGATCGCGGCGGCGAAGGCGGGGATCATCGGCCTCGTGCTCTCCGCCGCGGCCACCTACTCCAAAGCAAAAATCCGCTTCAATGCCGTCGCCCCCGGTCTCGTCCGCACGCCGCTCACGAAGGGTCTCGTGAGCGGCGAACTGGCGGAAAAGGCCTCCATCGGCATGCACCCGCTGGGCCGGCTCGGCGAACCGGAGGATGTCGCCCGGGCGATTCACTTCCTGCTCGACCCCGCCCAGGGCTGGATCACGGGGCAGGTGCTCGGCGTGGACGGCGGCCTCGCCGACCTGCGAAGCCGCTAGGAAGTGCTATGCTCCGCGGCATGAATACCAATCAAACCGCCGCGCCGACGTTCCGCCTCTGGCTGATGATGGTCCTCGAGTTCGCCATCTGGGGGGCCTGGCTGCCGCTCATCTGGGGCTACATGGGCAAGGACGGCCTCGCCTTCAGCGACTCCCAGATCGCCTGGGTGGGCAGCGCCTTCGCGATCGCCTCGATCGTCGGCATCTTCTTCTCCAGTCAGGCCGCGGACCGGACGTTCGCGGCGGAAAAGTTCATGGCCTTCAGCCACTTCGTCGGCGGCCTGGCGATCCTCGCCATGTACTGGGCCAAGGAGATCGCCGCCGCCACCGGCCTCGGCGTGTTTCCCGTGTTCTTCGGCCTGATGCTCGTGCACGCGCTGCTCTTCGTCCCCACGATCTCGGTGTCGAACTCGATCGCCTTCACTCACATGCAAAACGCCCAGAAGGAGTTCGGCCTCGTCCGCATGGGCGGCACGATCGGCTGGATCCTCGCCGCCTGGCCGCTGTACTTCGTGCTCCAGGGCAAGGAGGGGGCCGAGGCCGTCGCCGCCAGCCGCAACATTTTTCTGGTCTCGGGCATCACGTCGCTCGTGCTCGCGGCCTTCAGCCTCACGCTGCCGCACACACCGCCGAAGAAGGCGACGGGGGGCGGCGCTGCGGGAATCGCCTGGCTCAAGGCGGCCGGCTATCTGTCGTATCCCTACCTCCTCGTGTTGTTCGCCGTCACGTTCATCGACGCCGTCATCCACAACGGCTACTTCGTCCTGGCCGGAGGATTTCTGGGCAGCAAGACGGTGGGCATCAAGCCCGAGTGGATCATGCCGGTGATGAGCATCGGCCAGGTGGCCGAGATCCTCACGATGGCGGTCCTCGGCAGCGTGCTGGCGAAGCTCGGCTGGAAGACCACGATGATCCTCGGGATCCTCGGCCACGCCGTCCGGTTCGCCGTGTTCGCCTTCCTGCCCCAAAACCAGGCGGTGATCATCGCCGTCCAGGTTCTCCACGGCATCTGCTACGCCTTCTTCTTCGCCACGCTCTACATCTTCATCGACGCCGCCTTTCCCAAGGACGTGCGGAGCAGTGCGCAGAGCCTGTTCAACCTCCTCGTCCTGGGGCTCGGCGACCTGGCGGCGAAGTGGCTCTTCATCCCGCTGCAGACGCGGCTCACGGCGGCCGACGGCACGGTGGACTACAAGCAGTTGTTCCTCTGGCCCACGTTCATGGCGCTGGCGGCCGCGGCGCTGCTGCTGGTCGCCTTCTGGCCACCCCGCTGGCTGGCGACGGGCGCCGAGGTCGAGGACGACCCCGAGACCGAGCCGCAGATCGTCACCTGAACCGCCCTGCTGCGGCCCGGAAGCCGGCCTTGCGGCTCGCGCGGGTCCCTTCCTATCCTCCCGCCCCCGCCCCATCCGCGGGGCGGCCATCAGGGAGGTTCTGTCATGCCGATCACGCTGGGAGATCTGGCCGCCACGGTGGGCGGCACGCTCGTCGGAGGCTCTGCCGCGACGCCGCTGGCCGGCGCCGCCACGCTGGACGCCGCCGGTGCCGATGAGATCACGCTCGTCGACGTGGCCGACAAGCTCCACCTTCTGGCGAAGAGCCGGGCCGGTGCGGCGATCGTGCCACTCGGCACGGGGCCGCTCGACCGGCCCTCGATCGAGGTCGGCGACGTCCATGCCGCCTTCGCCACGGTGATCGTGCGGTTCCGGCCGCCGCGGCCGCGCTCCCGGATCGGTGTCAGCCCCCAGGCGGCCGTCGATCCTACGGCGCGAATCGCCGCCGACGTCGATATCCAACCCTTCGCTACCGTCGGCCCCGATGTCGAGATCGCCGCGGGCGCCACCATCCACGCCGGCGTGCGGCTCATGGCCGGCTGTCGGATCGGGGCGGGCACCGAGATCTTCCCCAACGCCGTGCTCTACGAGAACACGGTCGTGGGTCGCGACTGCATCGTCCATGCCAATGCCGTGCTCGGCGCCTATGGATTCGGCTACAAGCCGACGGCCGCCGGCTACGTGCTCTCGGCACAGCTCGGCTGGGTGGAGATCGGCGATGCGGTCGAGATCGGTGCCGGCACGACGATCGATCGCGGCACCTACGGCCCGACCGTGATCGGCGCGGGCACCAAGATCGACAATCTCGTGATGCTCGCCCACAACTGTCGGCTCGGCCGCCACAACATGATCTGCTCGCAGGTGGGCGTGGCGGGGAGCACGACCACCGGCGACTGGGTGGTGATGGCGGGCCAGGTGGGCGTCCGCGACCACGTGCACATCGGCGACAAGGCGGTGCTCGGCGCCCGCTCCGGCGTGTCCTCTGACATCGAGGCGGGCAAGACCGTGCTCGGCGAGCCGGCGATCGATCTCCGTGACCGCAAGCTGCAACTGGCGACGATCAGCAAACTGCCCGAGATGCGCAAGGACCTGAAGGCGCTCGTGGCCCGGGTCGAGAGTCTGGAACGGGCCGGCGGTCGCGGCGCCGCCGAGGCGGCCTGAGGGCGGCGCGATGCAAGCAGCGGCGACCATGCAGACCGCCCCGCTCGCCGGCGAGACGGTGGGCATCCTGGCCGGCTGGGGCCGGTTTCCCGTGGCGGTGGCCGAGGCGATCCGCCGCCGAGGCGGCCGCACGGCGATCCTCGCGATTCGCGGCCATGCCGACGCCGCCCTGGAACCGCTCGCCGACGCCTACGGCGAGGTGGGCGTGGCGGAGATCGGCACGGCGATCGCGTTCTTCCGTGCGCACGGGGCGCACCGGGCGACGATGGCGGGAAAGATCCACAAGACCACACTGTTCGAGAAGGGAGCCTGGCGGCGGCTGCTGCCCGACTGGACGGGGCTGAAGACGTTCTGGCCGCACTTCGTCAGCCGCCGGCACGACAACCGCGATGACTCGCTCTTGGGCGCGATCGCCGCGGCGTTCGACGCCCAGGGTGTGCGGATCTGCCCCGCGACCGACTTCGCGCCCGAACTGCTCGCGGCCGGGGGTGTGCTCGCTGGCCGGCCGCTGACCCCGCGGCAACTGGCCGACGTCGCTTTCGGCTGGCGGCTGGCGAAGGAACTCGGCCGGCTCGACATCGGCCAGTCGGTCGTCGTCAAGAACCGGGCCCCGTTGGCCCTCGAGGCGATCGAGGGCACCGACGCCTGCATCCGCCGGGCCGGGCAGCTGTGTCCCGCGGGCGGGATGACGGTCGTCAAGGTGGCCAAGCCGCAGCAGGACCTGCGGTTCGACATGCCGACGATCGGCATCGGCACCCTCGAATCGCTGGCGGCCGCCGGTGCCGCCGTGCTGGCGGTCGAGGCGGGGCGGACGATCCTCGTGGATGCCACCGCACTGGCGACGTTCGCCGCCGCCCACGGCATCACCGTCGCGAGCTTCTTCGACGCCGCGGGCAGTCCGGTCGTGGAGGATGCCGTCGCCGCATGACCGGGCGCGGACGGGCCGCGGCTATACTGCGGCGACAGGAATATCCCAGCGTCTGCCGGCGGGCATCATGCGGTTTCTCGCGACCCTCTGCCTGTGTCTGGTGTCTCTGGTCGGGGCTGCGCTGGGCGCCGAACCGTCGGCACCGGTCGCATCGCGGCCCGCGGCGATCGACACCGCCGTCGATCGCGCCGTGGACATCCCGCCGGCGCGCACGCATCACCGCGGCCGCGAGATCGCGCAGACGATGCACTACACCGGCGCGCCGTGGCTGGTGCGCGAGAGCCGGCAGCGGGAGGAAGACTGCCGCATGCTCCTGGAGGCCTTGGCGGTCGAGCCGGGGCAGACGGTCTGCGACATGGGCTGCGGCAACGGGTTCTACACGCTCGAACTGGCCCGCCGCGTCGGGCCGCGCGGGCGCGTGTATGCCGTCGACATCCAGCCCGAGATGCTGCGCATGCTCGCGGAGCGGGCGGCGGCCGAGGGGCTCGACACCATTCGGCCGGTGCTCGGCACGCCGATCGATCCACGGCTCCCGGCGGGCGCCGTCGATCTGGTGCTGTGCGTGGACGTCTACCACGAGTTCTCGCACCCGGAAGAGATGCTCGCGCGGATCCGGGCCAGCCTCAAGCCACACGGCCGCCTGGTGCTGGCGGAGTTCCGCGGCGAGGATCCCGCCGTGCCGATCAAGCCGCTGCACAAGATGACCAAGCAGCAGCTGCGGGCCGAACTCGAGCCCGCCGGCTTCGAGGTGGCCCGGGAGTTTGACCGGCTCCCCTGGCAGCACCTCCTGTTTTTCCGGGCTGGCCGGGCCCCGAGCCCCCATGAAAACCCTCCCTGACCCCGCATATTGCCTGAATTTCTGGGAAATTCCCGGCCCGCGGAAAACGGATCCTGGTTGTTGCATTGGCCTGACGGGGCCGCGATACTTACGCTTCGGCAAGGCGATCGGGTCGTCGGGTTTCGCATGAACGCGTCGGCCTGCCGCAACGAGAGACGATGCTCATGTCCCTAAGGCCTTCAAGTTTCCGCGCCACCGATGCGGCCGCCCGGGATCCCCGTGGCGGGTCGCTCGATCCGGCCGTGGTCTGTGATGCGGATGCCGGCGGCATCTGTGTCGAGGAAGCGCCCGTCGCCAGCAATTGGGTGCTCGGCTCCAACGCCACCGTGCGACGGATCGCCAAGGCCGTTGAGCGTGCCGCTGAAGTGGAATGCACGGTGCTGGTCTGTGGTGAGACCGGCACCGGCAAGGAACTGTGGGCTCGGCTCCTGCACCGCAGCGGCCCGCGCCGCAACAAGGCGTTCGTCCCGGTGAACTGTGCGGCGCTGACGCCGTCGCTCGCCGAAAGCCAACTCTTCGGTCACGAGAAGGGCGCGTTTACCGGCGCCGCCGGCCGTTCGCTCGGCATCTTCCGCGCCGCCCAGGGTGGCGTCGTGTTCCTCGACGAGATCGGCGAGATGCCGCTGGAGCTACAGGCGAAGCTGCTCCGCGTGCTCCAGCAACGCGAGGTGCTGCCCGTCGGCGCCAACGAGCCGGTGCCGATCGACGTGCAGGTCGTGGCCGCCACCAACCGCGATCTCGAGGCCGAGGTCGAGAAAGGGACGTTCCGCGAGGATCTCTACTACCGTCTGAACATGATCGAGCTCAAGGTTCCCGCGCTGCGAGAGCGGCCGGAGGACATCCCCTCGTTCATCGATTTCTTCGCGCGGAAGTTCGCCGACCGCTATCGCCTTCCGGTCTGGGATCCGTCGCCCGAGTCCTTGGCGGCATTCTGCAGCTTCGAGTGGCCGGGCAATGTCCGGCAGCTTGAGCACGTCATCGAGCAGGGCTACGTGCTCCAATCCGAGCCCGTGCTGCCGGTTCGGTCGCGGCCCGGTAAGGCATCGTCCTCGCGGTTGCCCTGCCTGGATCTCGCGAAGTTGCGGGAGCAGGCCATCAAGGAGGCCCTCGAGGTCACCCGTGGCCACAAGGCGAACGCCGCCAAACTGCTGGGCGTGCACGCCAACACGATGACCCGCCTGCTCCGCGAGATCGCCGGCGGCGAGCCGCAGGACGACGAGTAGGCCCGGCTGCGGTCAGCCGATCCGGCACGTGCCCTCTTCGCAGCGGCCCGCGATCCGGTAGCGGTGTTTGGCCACGAACCGATAGAGGCTCCGCCACAGGGGCAGTGACCCTGGCACGTGGAGCGGCAGGGCGAGCGGCCAGAGCAGGGGGAGGCGTCTGGAAAGGTATCGTACGGCCTCGGCTCCTCCCCGGGCCTGACCGGTCCGGTCCACGACGTACATCTGGGCCAGCAAGTCGTCCCGCGGGATCTCCGAAAAGTCGCGGGCCACCGATGGGTCGTGCAGCGACGTGAACGCGAGCCGACCGGTCGGGTCGAGCCGGCGGAGGAGGGCGATCTGGCCGCGGCAGAAGCGGCACGCACCGTCGTAGAGCACGGTGTCACGAACGGGCATGGTCGCGGTGCGGATCATCGACGCCTCGGTGTGCCTGCCGCCGGGGGGCTCTGCGAGGCCAACCGCAGAAAGCCGCCGCGGGTAACGCTCACCGTCCGTGGAACGGCTGCGTGGAGCCGCCGCGGCTGGGCAGCGTCACGAATTGCATCACCGTCGCTGCGCCGACCGAGAGCAGCGTCCAGGGAGCCCAGTCGGGAGCGGTGAATGTCCGCGGTCCACCGCCTCCGTGAACCGGGAGCACCAGGGCGGAGTCGATGAGCAGGAGTTCGACGCCCAGGATGCAGGCGAAGATGCCGGCGGCGAGGCAGAAACTTTTCCACATGACGATGGCACCGGTGGCAGCCGGGAAGTGGCGACACTGCGGGCGACTCGTCGCGCCCGCTCGGAGAAAAGATCGGCATCAGGCCAGCTCGGCCTGCAGTGACCCGTATGTCTCGGTGGGCCGTGACGCCTGCAACGATTCTCGGGCCGGCCTCTGCGACGGGCTCAGGCCTCGGCGGAGCCGGGGACGGCGTCGGTCGACTCGGCCGTCGGCCGGCCTGGGCGGCGCTCGGATTCGGTGCCGGGCACGAGTTGGGGCGTCGCGGTCGCCGCCTCGACGATCGCCCGCAGTTCGTCGCCGTCCATCACCTCGCACTCGATGAGCCGGCCGGTCACGGCCTCCAGGGCTCCGCGGCGCGTCTCCAGGATTCGCCGCACCTTCGCCATGCCCGCGTCGATGATTCGCCGCACCTCCTCGTCGATCTCGCGGGCGGTCTGCTCGCTATGGCTGCGGGCAGTCGGCAGGTCGGCGCCGGAGCCGGCCAGGAACGGCGAACGCGAACTCTCCCGGTAGTTCACGCGGCCGAGCCGGCTCATGCCGTAGTCCATGACCATGGCCCTGGCGATTTCGCTGGCGCGTTCCAGGTCGTTCTGGGCCCCGGTCGAGACGTCGGCGTACACCAGTTCCTCGGCGATCGTGCCGGCGAGGAGCACCTGAATCCGGCTTTCGAGTTCGCTCTGCGTGAGCAGGTAGCGGTCGTCCTCGGGCCGCTGCATGGTGTAGCCCAGGGCCGCCAGGCCACGGGGAATGATCGACACCTTGTGCACCGGATCGGTGTTCGGCAACGAGAAGGCGACCAGGGCGTGGGCGGCCTCGTGGTAGGCAACCCGGCGCTTCTCGTCCTCGTGGATCACCCGCTTCTTTTTTTCGAGCCCGGCCGTGACCCGCTCCACGCCCTCGTTGAACTCGTCCATGCCGACGGCCGACTTGTCTTTGCGGGCCGCGAGCAACGCCGCCTCGTTGACCAGGTTGGCGAGATCGGCACCCACGAAGCCCGAGGTGATGCGGGCGATCTGCTCGAGATTCACGGCCGGATCGAGCTTCACGTTGGCCACGTGGACGCGGAGGATGGCCTCGCGGCCGCGGACGTCGGGGCGGTCGACGAGCACGTGGCGGTCGAAGCGGCCCGGCCGGAGCAGGGCGGGGTCGAGGGTCTCCGGGCGATTGGTGGCCGCCAGCACGATGACGCCGGAGTTGCTGCCGAAGCCGTCCATCTCCACCAGCAGCGCGTTGAGCGTCTGCTCCCGCTCGTCGTGCCCGCCGACGACGCTCGAGCCACGGGTTTTGCCGAGCGCGTCGAGCTCGTCGATGAAAATGATGCACGGGGCCTTGGCCGCGGCCTGCTGGAACATGTCACGGACCCGGGCCGCCCCCACGCCCACGAACATCTCCACGAAATCGCTGCCGGAGAGGCCGAAGAACGGCACGCCCGCCTCGCCGGCGATCGCCTTCGCGAGGAGCGTCTTGCCCGTGCCTGGCGGGCCGACGAGCAGCACCCCCTTGGGAATGTGGCCGCCGAGCACCTGGTATTTTTCCGGGCTCCGCAGGAACTCGACGACCTCCCGCAGTTCCTCCACGGCCTCGTCGATGCCGGCGACGTCGTCGAACGTGATCCCGAGATCCTCCTGGGCGTACATCTTGCCCCGGCTGCGGCCGAAGGCCATCGGGCTGCCGGCGCCGCCGATGCGGCGGAGCATGAGGTAGAAGACGAGCCCGAAGACGGCCGTCAGGAAGAGCATCGGCAGCCAGTTCCGCCAGGCGCTTGGCGCGGCCTCGAAACCGAACGGGATGTCCTGCTCGCGGAGGAGCTTCTTGAGGTCCTCCTCGGCCGTGTTGCTCGGCAGTTTGGCGACGCGGAACTTCCGGGTCGCGGGCTTGACGGCCGCCCCTGGCGATTGATTTTTGTCATCGACCTCGCCGCCCGCCGGCCGTTCACGCACCGAGCCGGTCACCTGGACGGGACCGATGACGACGTCGGCGATGGTGCCGTAGCGGGCCGCCGTGCGGGGGTCGGCACCGACGGGCTGAATGTCGATCCAGCGGGCGTCGCCCTCCGCCTTGGCAGCCGCTACGAGCCGCTCCAGGTCGCTGTAGGAGAACTCGAGTTCCGGAGTCGAGCCGATCAGGCTCATGGCGAACAGCCCCGCCACGCCGGCCGCGATCAGCGGCCAGACGAGATTGCCGCCGAGCGGGCGGCGATCCGGGGAACGCCGCGGCATGTCCTTTTTCTTGGCCGTCACGGGAAGCCGATACCGCCTGGGCGAGAGTTTTCCGACCGGAAGCATCATATTACGCCCGAAAAAACGACGGACAAACACCTGGCTGAATTGGCAGGAAATGCGCGTGGAAGTTCCCCGAGACGTTCCTTAGACTTCGAGGGTTCTGGACACGCGTTCGAGTTTCGTCAGCACCATGCCGCTTTCCATGAGCGATCCCTCGCCTGCGGGGTCAGCAGCCCACAGCCGAGAGATGGTGTTTGGTGAGCCGGACTGCGGCGGTGGCGCCCGCGTCGCCATCCTGGGTTCGACGGGCAGCATCGGCACGAGCACGCTCGACGTGATCGTCTCCTCGGCGGGGCGTTTTTCCTGCTATCTCCTGGCCGCTCACCGCAGCGTGGCCCCGCTCCTCGAGCAGGCCGCGGCGGTGCGGCCCCGGTGGGTGGTGGTCGTCGATCCGGATGCGGCGGCCCAGATCGGCCCGGGCGCCCTGCCCCCCGGCACCCGGCTGGCGGTGGGCCCCGAGGCCCTCGAGGACCTCGTCCGGGACGATGCGATCGACCGGGTGGTCTCCTCGATCGTGGGGGCGGCCGGTCTGCGGAGCACCTGGGCGGCCGTCGCAGCCGGCAAGACGGTGGCCCTGGCCAACAAGGAAACGCTGGTGATGGCCGGGCCGCTGGTGATGCGGCTGGCCCAGCGGACGGGCGCCCGGATCCTGCCGGTCGACAGCGAGCATTCCGCGATCCATCAGGCGCTCTGTTCGGGCACCGTCGGCGAGGTGCGGCGGATCGTGCTCACCGCCAGCGGGGGCCCCTTTCGCACGCGGTCCGCGGAGACGCTCGCGGCCGTCACGCCGGCGGAGGCGCTGAAGCACCCGACCTGGTCGATGGGGCCGAAGATCACGATCGATTCGGCGACCATGATGAACAAGGCCCTGGAACTGATCGAGGCCCGCTGGCTGTTCGGCGTGCCTGCCGCCACGCTCGAGGTCCTCGTCCACCCGCAGTCGATCGTGCACTCGATGGTGGAGTTCGTCGATGGCTCGGTGCTCGCCCAGATGAGCCCGCCCGACATGCGGCTGCCGATCCAGTACGCCCTCTCCTACCCACGGCGGATGCCTGGTCCGGCCCGTCGCTTCGACTTCACGCGGCCCCTGACCCTCGAGTTCGAACCGCCCGACCCGCAACGGTTCCCCGCCGTCCGGCTGGGGCACGAGGCCGCGGCGCGGGGCGGCACGGCGGGGGCGGTGCTCAACGCGGCCAACGAGGAGGCCGTCCGCGGGTTCCTCGCGGGCCGGCTGCGGTTCACCGACATCGCGGCGCTGTGTGGTCGGCTGCTCGACGAGCATCCGTTCCAGGAGGATCCGGATCTCGACGAGGTGCGCAGGCTCGACGCCTGGGCCAGACAGGAGGTTGCCGCATGGGCATCGACATGACGCCGGTCGTGGGCGGCTGCCTGGCGGCGGCTTCGTGGCTGGAATGGATCGCACAGCCGGCGAACTGGTGGGTCGTGCTGCAGGTGGCTGGCGGCCTGGGGTTCGTGATCTTCGTCCACGAACTGGGCCACTTCCTCGTCGCCAAGGCCTGCGGCGTGAAGTGCGAGAAGTTCTATCTCGGCTTCGACGTGGGGGGCCTGAAGCTCCTGAGCTTCAAGTGGGGCGAGACCGAGTACGGCATCGGGGTGCTGCCGCTGGGCGGCTACGTGAAGATGCTCGGCCAGGACGACAATCCGGCCGCGGCGGCGGCCGAGGCGGAGCGGGCCCGGCTTTCCGGCGACCTGCCGCCCGAGCCGGTCGCGGGACCGCACCCGAAGTGGGATCCGCGCAGCTATCCGGCGCAGAGCGTGCCCGAGCGGATGGCGATCATCTCCGCCGGCGTGATCATGAACGTGATCTTCGCCGTGCTGATGGCGGCCTGGGCGTACGGCCTGGGCGTCAAGGAGATGACCTGCGAAATCTCGTCCGTCCGCGCCGGCGGTGCCGCCTGGCGGGCGGGTCTGCGAACGGGCGACGAGATCGTCGCCGTCGGCGGCCGCAAGGATCCGATCTTCTCCGACCTCCTGCACGGCATCACCGTGGGCAGCGTCAAGGACGGGATCGACTTCACCGTGCGGCAGCAGGCCGACGGCGCCACGCGGACGGTGCGGCTCAAGCCCGACACCGACCTCGGCAAACCGACGATCGGCGTCACGAGCCCCTTCTCCACGACCCTGCCCAAGGACATCACCGGCCTGCTCGCCGGTGCCGCCGCCCGGGCCCAGCCGCCGCTGCTGGCGGGCGACACGATCAAGGCCGTGGACGGACAGGCGGTCGATGGCTATGCGGCCCTGATCGCGGCCCTCATGCGGTCCGAGAGCCGGCCGGTGAGGCTGACGGTGGAACGGGCCGCGGGGCCGCAGGCTCCGGCCACGACCGTGGACGTCGAACTGCCGGCCCAGCGCCGCGTGCAGACCGGGATGGCGATGACGCCGCTCGCGATCAAGGACGTGCAGGAGGGCTCCCCCGCGGCGGCGGCCGGGCTCCGCGCCGGCGACCGGATTCTGGGCATCGATGGCGCCGACGTCGGCGATCCGCTCACCCTCGACGACCGTCTCCGCCGTCTGGCCGGCACGGTCGTGAAGTTCACCATCGGCCGCGAGGGTGAGGCCGATCGAACCGTCGAGATGCGGCCCCGCGAGGTGACGTGGCGGGACGACTCGACGAGCGGCATCGGCAGCCCAGCATCGATCGCCGCGCTCGGCGTCGCGATCCCGGTGGACGCGGTCGTGGCGGCCGTCGATGCCGACGGGCCTGCGGCCCGGGCGGGCATCGTGCCTGGCGACCGGATCGTCAAAGCCTGGCTTCTGACGCCCGAGGAGATGGCCGCGAAGGGCGAAGGGCCGCCGGTGAAGTTTTCAGCCCGGGAGCCGAACTGGCCGGCCGTGATGGGCATCCTCCAGGATCTGCCGGCGGGCACGACGATGCGGCTGGAGGTGGTCGCGGCCGGTGGTCAGAGCCGGACGGTCGCGCTGGAGCCTGCCGCGGCCGCCGACCAGTTCGTCGTCGACCGCGGACTGGTGTTCGAACCGGTCTACCGACTCGTCCAAGCGCCGACGGTGACCGCTGCCTTGGGCAAGGGGTTCCGCAAGGCGGTCGCGGACCTGTCGCTCGTCTACGGGTTCCTGGGCAAACTCTGGAACAAGCAGATCAGCGCCCGGCTGCTCGGCGGGCCGATCGAGATCGCCAAGCAGGCGGGCCGGTCGGCGAGCGAGGGCTTCAGCCGCCTCTTGCTGTTTCTGACGATGCTGTCGGCGAATCTCGCGGTCGTGAACTTCCTTCCGATCCCGGTGCTCGACGGCGGGCACATGGTGTTCCTGGTGTACGAACTGCTCCGTGGCAAGCCGCCCAGCGAGGGCGTCGTGGCCGTTCTCAGCTACCTCGGGCTGGCCCTGCTGCTGACGCTGATGATGTTCGTCTTCGGCCTCGACCTGGGCCTGATCCCGCGGCAGTAGCCTTCCGGGATCGCCACGTGGGCGGTGCGTCGGGACCCGCGCGGTCAGGCGGATGGGGTCCTGTGGCCCCGTCCGGTGACGGCGAGCAGGGCCGCTGCCGTCGCCGCCAGCGCCGCCGTCACGGTGAACGCCGTGGTCGGCCCGTCCGGGCCACGATCCCACAGCCAGCCGGCAATCAGGCCGGCGGGCAGTGCCATCAATCCCTGCACGAGGGTGTACCATCCGAAGGCGGCCCCGTGGCGGTCTGCGGGCGAGAGCGACGCCACGAGGGCCCGCTCCGCCGGCTCCACGACTCCGTACGCCACGGCCACGCCGAGCATGCAGGCGACGGCGACGGGCAGGGCGTCTGTGGAGGCCAACCCGGCGTACGCGGCGGCGAAAGCGAGCCAGCCGGCCACGAGCGATCGCCGCGGAGCGAGCCGATCAACGAGCGGCCCGGCCCAGGCCGCCGTGGTGCTCTTGATGGCACTGATCCCGAACCAGACCAGCGGCACGAGGGCCCGGGAAACGCCGAGATCCTCGGCACGCCGGAGAAGAAACAACTCGCTCGCCGCCCCAAGCGCCCACACGGCGACGCATCCGAGCAGCGACCACTGGGCTCCCGAGAGTGCCGCCAGTGCCGGTCCGCCGCCGGCCACCGGCCGGGGCGGGTCGCGGATGAACTGCCAGATCACGGCCAGCGTGACCAGCCCGGGCACGATCGCCAAGAGGAACAGAGTCCGCTCGCGGCCCGGGAAGGCGAGCAGGAAGAGCATGGCCAGAAGTGGACCGAGCGCCGCGCCGGCATGGTCCATGGAGCGGATGTGACCGAAGGCGCGGCCCCGGGATTTCGGCCCCACCAGATCGGTGACCAGGGCGTCGCGCGGTGCGGAGCGGATGCCCTTGCCGAAGCGGTCGATGGTGCGCACGAGGACCGCGGCCAGCGGCGTCGCCACGAGGCCCATCAGCGGTCGCACGACCGCCGAGAGTCCATAGCCGGCCAGCACAAGTGGCCGCCGGCCGATGCGGTCGGAGAGGCCGCCGGCGAACAGTCGGACCACGGCGGCCACGGCGTTGGCGATCCCGTCGAGCATCCCGACGTCGATCGCCGAGCCCCCGAGGCCCTTCACAAAGGCCGGCAGGAGGGGATAGATCGCCTCGCTCGACAGATCCGTGAGGAAACTCGTCCAGCCGAGCGCCCGCACCGTGGTGGAGCCGGCGGGCCCCGGCTGCGTCATGGCCGCTCGGCGCCTGTGTCGAGCACCGCCATGAAGGCCTTCTGCGGGATGTCCACCGAGCCGATGCTCTTCATCCGCTTCTTGCCTTCCTTCTGCTTGGCCCACAGCTTCTTCTTCCGCGAGATGTCGCCGCCGTAGCACTTCGCGGTCACGTTCTTCCGCATCGCGGAGATCGTCTCGCGGGCGATGACCTTCGTGCCGATCGCGGCCTGCAGCGCGATCTCGAACATGTGCCTGTCGATCTCGCCGCGGAGCTTCTTGACGATCGCCCGCCCGCGGCGGTCGGCGTCGCGGCGGTCGCAGATGATCGACAGGGCATCGACCTTCTTGCCGCCCACGAGGATGTCGAGCCGCACCAGGTCGGCGGGAAAGTAGCCGACCAGCTCGTAGTCCATCGTGCCGTAGCCGCGGGTCACGCTCTTGAGCTTGTCGTGCATGTCGTAGATCACCTCCGCCAGCGGGAGGTCGAAGGAGAGCATCGCCCGGGTCGGCGAGAGGTACTCCGTCTTCAGGTACGTGCCGCGGCGGTCGGAGCACAGCTGCATGATCGGGCCGATGTACTCGACCGGAACCAGGAAGTTCGTCCGCACGATCGGCTGGCGGAACTCCTCGATCTGGCCCGATTCCGGGACGTCCTGGGGATTGGTGATCTCGATCGTCTCGCCATCGCTCTTCAGGATCTGGTAGGTGACGTTGGGGGCCGTCTGCACGAGGTCGAGATCGGCCTCTTGCTCGAGCCGCTGCTGGATGATCTCCATGTGCAGGAGGCCGAGAAACCCGCAGCGGAAGCCGAAGCCCAGGGCCTCGGAGCTCTCCGGCGCGTACTCGAACGACGGGTCGTTGATCGCGAGTTTCTCGAGCGAGTCGCGGAGCTCCTCGAAGTTTTCCCCCTCGCTGGGATAGAGGCCGCAGTACACCATCCGTTGCGGCGGCTTGTAGCCGGACAGCGGGGCGGCGGCGTGGTCGCCGGGGATCGTCACCGTGTCGCCGATGTGAACCTGCTTGACGTCCTTGATGTTGCAGACCAGGTAGCCAACCTGGCCGGCCACGAGCTCGTCGCATGCCCGACGCTGAGGGACGAACTGCCCGAGTTCGAGCACGTCGTGGGTCACGCCCGTGCGCAGGAAGCGGATCTTCTGCCCCTTCTTGATCGTGCCGTCGAGGAGCCGCACGTAGGTGATCGCGCCGCGGTAGGAGTCGTAGTGGCTGTCGAAAATCATCGCCCGCAGAGTGGCCTGCGGGTCACCCTCGGGCGGCGGGATCCGCTCCACGATCGCCGCCAACAGGTCGTCGATGCCGATGCCCGTCTTGGCACTGGCCTTGATCACTTCGCCGGGCTCGATGGCCAGGCTCTGCTCCATCTCGGCGAGCACCTCGTCCACCCGGGCATGCACCAGGTCCACCTTGTTGATCACCGGCACGATCGCCAGATCCTGATTGATCGCCGCGTAGGCGTTGGCCACCGTCTGCGCCTCGACCCCCTGGAAGGCGTCCACCAGTAGCACGGCGCCCTCGCAGCAGGCCAGGCTGCGGGAGACCTCGTAGTGGAAGTCGACATGGCCGGGCGTGTCGATCAGGTTCAGCTCGTAGAGCTCGCCGCCGTGGCGGTATTCCATGCGGACGGCCCGAGCCTTGATCGTGATGCCTCGCTGCCGCTCGAGCTCCATGTCGTCGAGCATCTGCTCCTTGAGCTGCCGCTTTTCCACGGTGCCGGTCCGTTCCAGCAGCCGGTCGGCGAGGGTGCTCTTGCCGTGGTCGATGTGGGCGATGATCGAGAAGTTGCGGATGTGCTTGCAGTCGATGGGCATGGACGACATTCTACCCGCGGCGATGGTCGAGGCGCGCGAGGCCCGCGGCCCCGATCGAGCCGGCATCGCCGCCGAGCTCGGCGTAGCGGATGACCGTCTGTTCCGCGAGCACGGGGAAGGCCCGGGCCCGGACCTCTGCCCGGATCCGGTCGATGAACGCCCGGCCGACCGGGTCGGCCTCGCCGCCGAAGGTCATCGCGCCGCCGAGGATCACCGCCTCCGGGTCGATCGTGTGCATGAGCGTGACGATCCCGATCCCCAGCCAGCGGGCGGCGTCGAGAATCAGGTCCATGGCCAGCCGGTCGCCAGCCGCGGCTGCCCGGGCGATGAGGATCGGCGACAGGGCTTCCCCCCGGTCCACGGCGTCGGCGAGCGGACCCCGGCCGCCGCCGGCGAGGGCGGCACGGGCCGCCGCGACCAGTGCCGTGGCACTCGCATAGGCCTCGAGGTCGCCCTGGTGGCCGAACGGACAGGTGCGGGCCGACGGCGAAGTGTCGACGATGATGTGGCCGCACTCCGAGCCGTGGCTGTGGGCACCCTCGACGTTGGTGTCGCCGATGATGATGCCCCCGCCGACGCCGGTGCCGAGTGTGAGGAGAATGAGGCTCGCATACTCGCGGCCCGAGCCGACCCAGAACTCGCCGTAGGCGGCGGCGTTGGCGTCGTTGGCGTAGGTCACCGGGTGGCCGCAGTGGGCGGCCACGCGGTCGCGGATCGGGAAGTTCTCCCAGCCCGGCAGGTTGCCCGACTGGACGATCAGCCCGCGCGGCAAGTCGTGTGGGCCCGGTGTGCCCAGACCGACGCGGGCGATGTCCGCGGATGCGAGGCCGACCTGCCGGGCCAGCGTGTGGACGGCGGCGCCCATCCGGGCCGCCGTGTCCTCGGGGCCACGTGCGGCGTGCGTCGGCTCGGTGTGAAAGGCCAGCAGTCGGCCGGCGTCGTCGACGAGCGCCGCCTTGATGTTCGTGCCCCCGAGATCGACGCCCGCATAGAAGGGCGGCGTCGCCGCGGCGAGCGGCACGAGAGTTCGGGTGGCCGTCACAGGTCAGCCGCGGCCGGCAGCCGCCCCGTTTGGACCGCGGGCGTGGGGCTGGTGCAAGCCTTCATGAACTCCACGAGATCGGCCTCTTCCTCGTCGCTGAGGTTCAGGGGCTTGATCTTGTCGCTCAAGTGCGGATTCGGATGGCCGCCCTTGTCGTACCACGCCACGACCTCCTCCAGCGTCGCCACCGAGCCGTCGTGCATGTAGGGCGCCGTGAGCGCCACGTTGCGGACGGTGGGCGTCTTGAACGCCCCCGTGTCCTTCTCGTCCTTCGTGACCACGAACCGGCCGAGGTCGGGCTCCGGCTTGTCCATGCCGACGCCGAGGTTGTGGTACTGTTCGTCGGCCAGATTCGCTCCCACGTGGCAGGCGGAGCAGTTCGCCTTGCCGAAGAACAAGTCGCGGCCACGCTTGGCCGAAGCGCTCATCGGATGGGCCTCCGCGGCCGCCTTGACGGCGGCGTATTTGGCCGCGAGCTCCTCGTCCTCGGCGATGTCCTCCGCATCCATCGTCGCGAACGGCAGCAGTTCCTCGTGGTAATCGTAGGGCGACGGGCTGGTGACGAGCGTCCGCTCGAAGGCCGCGATCGCCTGGCCGACGCGGTCGATCGTCAGTTCCCCGAAGACCTTGTCGAACTGCTTCTTGTAGACCGGGATCTCGCCGAGCCGCTTGACGACGCCCTCGTGCGTGAAACCCATCTCGATGGGGTTGGCGATCGGGCCGACCGCCTGGGCCTCGAGCGAGTCGACGCGACCGTCCCAGAACTGCTTGCCCGACAGGATGCGGTTGAACGAGACGGGCGAGTTGCGGCCCCCCTTCTGCCCGCCGATGCCGACGCCGGTCGTCGTGTGCGCGGTGTAGCCCATCGCAGGGTCATGGCAGGACGCGCAGGAAACGGTCGAGTCGGCCGAGAGCCGGGTGTCGAAGTAGAGCTGGCGACCGAGTTCGATCTTGGCCCGCGTCAGCGGATTCGTGTCGAGTCCGGTGATCTGCTTCGTGCCCTGCGACAAGCCCAGCGGCAACACGGGGTCGAGTTCGACGAAGTTCTTCGGGTCGGCGAGCCACCGATCGACCTGCTCGCTCGTGATCGGGCCCTCTCCGGGAATGCCGGCGGTGAGCGCCGGATCGCCGAGCGCCACCTGTTCGCGGTCCGTGGAAGTCGGCGCCGGAATCGAACGGGCTGCTTCCTCGATCGTGCGGTCGGCGGCGGCGACTCGCTCGTCGACTTCCTGGCGGGCGGCGGCGGCCTGTGCGGCGATGCCGCCGCCGGCCGGCTGGGCCGGCTTGTCGGCCGGCAGCATCTCGATGGTCTCGATCTCCACCACCTCGCCCTTTGGGGCGGGCCCGCCCGCGGGCGCACAGCCGACGACGCCGGCGAGCAGCGCGAGACAGAGTCCGGCGCCGAGGGTGGGCAGCCGCTGGATTGCGAACGAGCCGGTCATGGCAACATCTCCCGGAGAACCAATGGGCCTGGGCCGCCGATCAGCGGGCACGGAATTCTAACCGCCCCGCCGGGGTGACAACACCGGAAGGCCAATTCGTCGGCCCGGTCAGTCATCGTCTGCCAGGTCGGTCGTGGCCAGCCACTCGAGTTCGCCGGGCTGGCCCGGGCCGTCGTCGAGCCGGATCGCTGCCACCGCCCCCTTTTGCATGCGGATCGCCGCCGACCCGTCTCCGATGGTCAGCGCGACGAGCCGGCCGACGCAGGGGGCGTGTCCCACCCAGGCCACGCGGCCGGCATCCTGGCGGATCGTCCATGCGACGAGGGCATGCCAATCCGAGCCCGGCGCCAGGGCGTCGACCACTACGACGGGCGGCCGCCCGGCGCATGCGTCGGCGAGAATCTCCGCCGTCTGTCGGGTGCGGACGAGTGGGCTGGTGGCGATCAGGTCGACCTCCATGCCGGCGGCCTGGAGCCGGCGCACGAGCCGCTCGAACTTCCGCCGGCCCTTCTTCGTCAGCCGCCGGTCCTGGTCGCCTCCGCCGTCGGGCGCGTTGTCCTCGGCGACGGCGTGGCGGATCACGTAAAGATGGGTCGTGAGCGCGGGCATCGTCCAGGATTGTGCGATCGCGGGTCGGACGCGGCAAGGTCACGCCCGCCGCCACACAGCATCCCAGGGGATTCCGGCGGCGGTGACGGACGGCGTCGCCTCACGGCGCCAGCGGGCCGCGTCCACGGGATAGCCGGCAGTCGGCGCCAGCGAGGAGTCCAGGGCGGACCAATGGGTGTTGAACGCCCGCATCGACAACTCGCGCACGTACTTGGCCGTCACGCTCGCCACGGCCACGGGCGCGCGCGACTCGCCGCCGACGTCGAACTCGACGCGGCAGGCCGTCGCGGGCAGCTCGTAGGCGCTGCGACTGGCCGTCTCCTCGACGACCCGGACCAACGGCTCCGCGAAGTGCCGAGCGAGGAGCGGCGCGTATCGGCGGCGGCCACCATGGCGGTCGCACCACAGGAGCATCGGCTCGCCGTCGTCGGCCGCGAGCTCGGCCGCGAGTTCGAGTGTGATCCGCGACAGGATGTCCGACTTGTTGAGCCCCGCGTCGAGCAGGGCGTTGAACGCCGCCGGCTGGACGATGCGACAGCGGACGGCCACCAGGCTGACCGAACCCGACGACAGCCGCGGGCCGATCCGGGCGGTGAGTGCCAGGCACGCGTCGGCGTCGGCGTCGGTGGGCAGTGCCATGCTTGCGAGCCGAGCGGCTTCCGGCGGCCCGGGCGCTTCGTCGCGCTCGCACAGCAGGGCGGCGGCGAGAGCCGGCCACGACCGTGGGAGTCCGCCCGCGGCCAGCGCCAGGGCCACCAGCGCCCCGCGTTCGAGCGCGGCGAAGCCGTCACCGCCGCGATAGATCCGCTTCGAATCGGCCCACAGCGGTCCGTCGTGGTCGGCGACCGCCTCCGCGACGGCCGTGGCGAGCACCCGCTCGGCGTCGGCCGCGTCCGCCGCGACCCGCCAGGCGGTCGCCGCGACCACCAGCGGGCCGAGGTTCGGTCCGTAGCCCGCCTCGTCGGTGCCGATGACGAGCGTCATGATGCGGACGGCGGGAACTGCCGCGCGTATTCATAGACCGCGATCGCGGCGCTGGTGGCCGCGTTGAGGCTGTGCGGCAGGCCGGCCATCGGGATCTCGGCGACACGGTCGAGCCGGGCCAGTTCCTCGGGCTCCAGTCCGGTCCGTTCGTTGCCGATCACCAGGGCCGTCCGCGGCTCGAACCGAAACGTGAACAGCCGCTCCGAGCCGGTCGTCTGCTCGAGCCCGACGATCTGGTAGCCCTCGGCCCGCAGCCGGTCGAGGACGGGCGGCAGGCTGCGGTGCACCTCGAGGACGACGGAGTCGGCCCCGTCGCGGGCGATCCGGTCGTGGAGCCGGGCGGCGCCGCAGGCGATCACCCGGCCGATGCCGAAGCAGCCGCAGGTCCGTACGATGTGCGACAGGTTCACGTGGCTGCGCATCGCCGCGCAGGCGACGACGAGTTCCCGCGGTGCGGCGAGTTGCTCCGGAGGCTTGTGGCGGATGTGTGCGAAACGGTTCATGGCGGTCGGGCGGGGCGCGAGCTGCAGCGCGGCATTGTCCCGCATCGAGCGCCGTAGGGGAATCCTGGCCCTGGCGGTCGTCCTCGTGGTGGGCGGTGCCGGCTGCGGGACGGCGCCGGTCGCGCCACCCCCGGCGGCGCCGGTCTTGCGTCTGGATCTCGTCGATCATGCCGAATTGATGCAGCGGGTGCAGGCCCACGCGGGGAAGGTCGTCGTGCTCGACTGCTGGAGCACGTCCTGTCCGCCGTGCATTCGCGAGTTTCCCGGACTCGTGCGGCTCGCGGCCGCCCATCCGCAGGCCGTGGCCTGCCTCTCGCTCTCGTTCGACTACGAGGGGATCGGGAGCCGGGACGAGGCGGCGGCGCGGGTCCGCGAGTTCCTCGCGTCCGTCCAAGCGGGAAGGATCGAAAACCTGCTCTCCCGCGAGGAGGCCGACGCCATGTATGAAAAGCTGGCGCTCGACAGCGTGCCGGCGGTGTACGTCTGGCGGCCCGACGGCTCGCTGGCCCGCCGGTTCGACGACGACGACGCGAAGCGGCGGCTCGGCCGGCCGTTCACGTACGCCGACGTCGAGGCCGAGGTGCGAGGCCTGCTCGCGGAGTGATAGGATTTTCGGTGCGGTCGGCCGGAGTGCGGGCCCGGCCGGTGACACGAGGAGAATGCAAATGGGCGGCAAAGCGCGCGGCGACCGGCAGCGCCCCAACCAGGCTGCCCGCACGGCAGCGGCCAGCCGGCCGGCTGCGGAGGCCCGTGCGGATGGCGATACGGTCTGGAATCCGTTTCCCGGCTGGATCGAAACGATCGAGTCGATCGTCGTGGCGTTCACGCTGGCGCTCCTGTTCCGCGGCTTCGAGGCCGAGGCGTTCGTGATTCCGACGGGCTCCATGGCGCCCACGCTCATGGGCCGGCACAAGGATCTCGCCTGCGATGCCTGCGGCCGCGATTTCCGCGTCGGCTGCAGCACGGAGGAGGACGAGCAGTCGCAGAGCCTGCGGACGGAACTGGCCCGGCTGGAGCGGGAGGCGGCCACGCTCGGTCGCACCGTCGCCGACGGGGCCGCGGCGCCGCGGGACCGCGAGGCCGCCCGACGCCGGCTGGATCTCCTCGAGAGCGACCGCGGGCCATTGGCGGAACTGCGGGCCCGGCTGACGAGCAAGATGGTGCCGGCGGCCCGCTGTCCGAACTGCGGGTTCGTCACGGAGTTGATGGAGAACAAGCCGGGCAAGGGCCGCGTCTACAAGTGGGACTATCCGTCGTTCAGCGGCGACCGGATCCTCGTGGATAAGTTCGCCTTCGATTTCGCGTCGCCCGACCGCTGGGACGTCGTGGTGTTTCGCTATCCCGAGGACGCCAAGACCAACTACATCAAGCGGCTTGTCGGGCTGCCAAACGAGACGGTGCACATTTCCGGCGGCGACCTGTGGACCAGCCGGGCCGACGAGCCGCCGGTGATCGCCCGCAAGCCGCCGGAGAAACTCCGGGCCATGCTGCAGTGCGTGCACGACAGCCGGCACGTGGCGCCGCGGCTGCTCGCGGCCGGCTGGCCGTTGTGCTGGGCCGACTGGTCGGCGCCGGACGAGGCGGCCGCATGCCGCTGGACGACGGCCGACGAGGGGCGTTCCTGGACCGCTGCCTGTGCGGCAGGCGGCACGGCGCGGCTCCGCTACCGACATCTCGTGCCCACGGCCGAGGACTGGACGGCGGTCGAGGCGGGGCAGTCGCTCGCCGGCCGGGCCAACGCGACCCGCATCGACGACTTCCAGCCCTACAACGCGATCGCCACCCGTCCCCACCCCGTGGGAGACTTGGCGATCGAGTGCCGCCTGGAGAGCCGCCGGGCCAGCGGCACGGTCGCGTTGGACCTGGTCGAGGACGGCCGCCGGCACCAGTGTCTGCTCGATCTCGCCGCCGGCACCGTGCGGCTGGAGAGCCCGACCCTGGCGGCGGCCGCCACGGCCGCGACGCCGGTTCGCGGCAGCGGCCGTTGGGACGTGCTCTTCGCCAACGTGGACGACGAACTCACGCTCTTCGTCAACGGCCGGCGGATCACCTTCGAGGGGCCGACGACCTGGGATGCCCCGATGGAGCCCAGGGACGCGCAGGTCGAGAGGGCCGTGCCAGAGCCGGGTGATGCCGTGGCGAATGACCTGGCGCCGGCGGGCATCGAGGCCGTCGATGCCGACGTCACCGTGTCCGGCCTGAAGGTGCTGCGCGACATCTATTACATCACCGCCGTGGACGTGGCCCGCAACGGTCAGATCATCGAGGAGCAGGTCCTCGACTTTCCGCTCGGACCGGATCAGTTCCTGGTGCTCGGTGACAACTCGGCCGCCAGCAAGGACAGCCGGCTGTGGCTGGAGGGGCACCACGTGGACCGCAGCCTGCTCATCGGCCGGGCGCTGGTCATCTTCTGGCCCCACGCCATCCCCGCGAAATGGGGCATTCCGGTGAAGCTGGGAGGCTGGGAAGTGCGGTTGCCCTGCTGGCCCAACTTCGGGAGGATGACCTTCGTGCGATAGGCGGATCGCGGACCGCGGCCGCCCGGCCCCAGGGAAGGATCCGATGCCGCTGCTCTCGGTCGAAGGGCTCGTCAAGAACTACGGCCGCCGGCGGGTCGTCGATGGCGTGGATTTCCACGTCGAGACCGGTGAGATCGTGGGCCTGCTCGGCCCCAACGGGGCGGGCAAGACGACCAGTTTCCGCATGACCTGCGGGATGGTGATTCCCGACTCGGGTCGCGTTCTCCTCGACGACGAGGAGATCACCGATTGGCCGATGTACAAGCGGGCCCGCGACGGCGGCATGGGCTACCTGGCCCAGGAGCAGAGCGTGTTCCGCAAACTGACCGTCGAGCAGAATCTGCTGGCGATCATGGAACTCGTCGGCATGCCGCCCAAGGAGCGCAGGCGCCGCTGCGAGGAGCTGCTCGAGCAGTTCGACATCGTGAAGATCCGCCGTTCCCGAGCCCACTACATCTCGGGTGGCGAAAAGCGGCGGCTCGAGATCGCCCGCTGCCTCGTCACCGAGCCGCGGATCATCCTCCTCGACGAGCCGTTCACGGGCATCGACCCGGTCACGATCCACTCCATCCAGAAGATCATCAAGGGCCTGCGGGACGACGGGATCTCGATCCTGATCACCGACCACCGCGAACGCGAGACGCTGGCGATCACCGACCGCAGCTACGTGATCCGGGCCGGCAAGGTGCTGTGCCACGGCACCGCCCAGGAAGTGCTCTCCAACCCCGACGCCAAGAAGTATTACTTCGGCGAGAGCCCTGGCGTCGAGGCGGCGTGAGGGTGGCACCGCAGGATGCGGTGCCAGCGTTCCGGGAAGCCGTCAGGCGTGGCCGCCCCGCATCGACAGGCTCTTGGCGGTCAGCACCGCGCCGACGGACATCAGGGCGAGCCCCAGCCACCGGGGCGGCTCCACCACCTTCCGTAGCGGCATGCCCTGCCAGGCGACCGTCTGCCGCGCTCCGCCGTCGCCGAGCTGGGCCGCGACGAACCGGCTCGAACGCTCGTTGAGCGTGAACGACTCCACGAGCCGGAACTGCATCCCCAGCAGAAACAGCAGCAGGCCGGCGAGAAGAATGTGCTGGCGGTTGGGGACCATGGGAAGACTCCGTGGTCGGGGCAGAAACCGACCCGCTTTCTCTTCGAAACGGGCCGGGCCTGGTCTCCAGCCGACGGCCGATCCGTCCGGTTGGGGCGGGCGTGCCGGAAATCACGCCCGCCGGTGGGCCCACGACGGCCGCCGCTGACGTGGCAGACTGGGCAAGGAAAGGCCGAAGGAATCGAAAATAACTGTGGAAGCGGTCGTAGGGATGACGATGGACGTCTCGGGTGTGCGTGACCGGAACGTCCGTGCCCTTGCCTTCAGGATGGGGCTAGCTGTGAACAACTTCGCCAGACCTCGGGCCGGTGATGGATGGGCATGGGCGGCGTGCGTCGCCGCGGCGGCGTGGGCCTGCTGCGGCAGTGCCCGGGCCGTGGAGCCGGACCTTGAACCGCTCGACCGGGTCGCCCCGGCGTCGGTGATCGCCGAGACCGAAGAGATTCTCCTCGGTCCCGGCACCCATGTGCTGCCCGAGGTCGAGGTCGTGCCCGACGGAACGGTGGTGGGTGAGTCGGTGCTCGCGGACGGCCCGCTGGCGTCTGCGGAGGAGCCCGGCATTCTCGACGTCTCCTCGCGGGTCGCCGACGGGATGCTGCTGGAGGATTTCCGGCTCGACGAGATGCCCTTCGAGGCCAGTTCCGGCGACTGGTTCTGGAACGGCGGCTGGTACGTGGCGGGTGAATCGCTGTGGATGGACCGGAGCCGCAACAACCGCCGCGTGATCGCCGAGCAGACCGTACTCGACCCGCTCAAGGGCGACCTCCGCAAGCTGAAGTTCACGTCCGCGGCACAGCCCTTCAACGTGGCGCCGGGGGCGCGGGTCACCATCGGCAAGTCCCTGGGCCGCGACTACCTCGACCGCGACCGGGCCTTCGAGTTCATCTACTACGGCGGCATGTCCTACTCCGATGTCGACGGTCACAACGCGGTCAACAACGGGGCCCTCTTCACGCCGCTGGCGCCCCTGGCGCCGGGGTTCAACGGCGCCACGACCTATGCCACGAAGTTCAGTTCCGATTTCAACAGCTGGGAATGGAACTACAAGCTCCGCCGCCGGCTGGGCCGGGATCAGTTGGTCATGTCGCCGGGCGGCAACTGGACGCGGCATGCCGAGCGCGGCTGGCTGCCCGCCCTCATCGTCGGCACGCGGCTGGCGAACGTGAACGAGCAGTTTTCACTCTCCTCGAGCCGCGCGGGCGCCACCCAGGACCAGTTCAGTGGCCGCTACCACGTCGATGCGGGCAACTGGCTGCTCGGCCTGAACATCGGCGGGGAGCTGATCAGCCAAAATGAGTTCTACTACTGGGGGCTCCGAGGCCGGGCGGCGCCCGCGCTCACCTTCGCGAGCACGGCCCAGCAGGCGGCGGGGATCGATACCGTGCTCGTGCCCCCGGGGGGCCGGCAGACGGTGGCGTTCACCGACCAGGCCACGCGAACCGGCCCGGGATTCCTCGGCGACCTGACGCTGATGGCGGGCTGGAACATCACGCCGAACTTCGCCCTCCAGGTCGGCTACGACTTCCTCTGGGTGGCTGGCATGGCGACGGCCACCCGACAGCTGAATCTCGATAACCGGGACGTCAACGCGATCGACGTTGGCGGGCAGACCTTCTACAACGGCGTGTCGTTCGGCTTCTACGGCTCGTGGTGATGAGACCCCGAGCGACCGGTCATTCGGCCCCGATCGCGACGGCGGCCGCCTGGCCGGTGGAGCAGAGGTTCACGGCCAGTGCCGTGCCGGGCCGGCCGGCGAGCGGTCCACCCGCCACGACGTTGACCGGGCAGGCGGGGTCGGGCGTCTCGTAGTTGAGCGTGGCCGGCACGAGCCCGCGTTCCAATCCGAGGATGCTGGCGGCCAGTTCGACGACGCCCCCCGCGGCGCCCAGGTGGCCGAAGGCGCTCTTCGGTGCCGTCACCGGCACGTCTCCCAGCGCGGCCCGAATGGCGGTCGCCTCGGCGCGGTCCATCTCGATCGTGCTCACCCCGTGGGCGTTGACGTGTCCGACGGCGGCCGGATCGAGCCCCGCTGCCGCGCAGGCGGCGCGGATCGCGGACCGCAACGACGAGCCGGTCACGCCCTGGCGGCGGGCGGTCGGTTCGCAGCGGGCCGCTGCGGAGAGCAGTCGGCCGCGGATCCGGCCGCCACGACGGGCGGCGTGGTCCCGAGACTCGAGCACGATGGCGCCGGCCCCTTCGCCGTTGACGAGACCATCGCGATCCCGGTCGAAGGGACGCGAGGCGCGGCGGCAGTCATCGGCGCGGTGGGAGAGCAGGGCATCGCCGCGGGCGACGAGGGCGGTGGGGTGGAGCCGGCAGCCGGTGCCGCCGACGAGCATCACGTCCGCCCAGCCGCGGCGGATCACGCTCGCGGCCTCGGCGATCGCCAGCAATCCCGACACGTCACCGAGGACGATCGAATTGTTGGGGCCGCGGGCGTCGTGGGCGATCGCCACATGGGAGGCCGCCATGTTCGGCAGGTGCTTGAGCAGCCAGAGGGGGTGCAGTTCCTCGTGGATCGCCTCGGCCCAGGCCGGAAACGAGAAGTGGCCCTCGACGGTCGCCCGGCGGTAGGTGCGTTCCAGATCCTCGAGGTCGGCGTAGATCATGTCGCCGCCGAAGACCACGCCGAACCGTTCAGGATCGACATGACCGGCAGCCAGGCCGGCGTCGGCCATCGCCAGATCGGCGGCCGCGAATCCCATCTGGATCTCGCGACTCATCACCTTGAGGCTCTTGCGCGGGCGCACGAAGAGTTTCGGATCGAAATCCGGCACCTGGCCGCCGAAGCGGACGCGGAGGGAGCTCGAGTCGAACAGGTCGATGGGGCGGATGCCGCTCGTGCCCGTGGCGAGGGATTCCCAGAAGGGCTCGCAACCGATGCCGATCGGGCTCACGACCCCCACGCCCGTGATCACGATGTCCTGCGGCTGCTGCATGGGCTGAATATACGCGGAACGCCCACCGGGCATGAGCCGCGTGGCCCGGTTCAAGGGCTCGAGCGGTGGGGAGGGTGCGTCGCCCGCCAGTCGGCCGGCGCGATCGGGTGCGGGTCGGACCACAGCCCGCGTCGCTGCCGCCGGGCCTCGGCCTCGGCCTTCAGTAGATCCTCATCGGGGGCGAAGCCGCCGAACACCCACGCCAGACCCTCGGCCACCAGTTCACGGTTGATGTCGCGGCCATCGACCCACAGGGTGCCCAGCAGCCGGCCGTGCTGGTCGCGCGCGTCGCCTCGCACCTGCACGCCCCCGCCCGCGAGTTTCGCCGCCAATGCGGCGCGGGCCGCGTCGCCGTAGGGCTGATGATGCTCCGGAGCATCGATGCCGAGGAGCCGAATCTTGTGGGCCGTGCCGTCGGGAGCGACGCACGTGACCGTGTCGCCGTCGTGCACGGCCTGGATCCGCCAGGCCGGCCGGCCGGCGGCGTCGCGATCCGGGCACATCGGCGCCACGGCCGCCGTGACGGCGGAGATCAACGCCGCGGTGACGATGTACCAACCGCGGAGCCGGCGCGGCAGGCCGCGGGGAGGCGGCGGGATTTTGAAGCGGCGCATGCGGCCCATTGCAGTCCGCGGCCGGTGGTGCGGTCAAGCGGAAGCGCGAGGCGGCTTATACGGCTCACACTTGAGCCTCGCGCACTCTGGCGCGACGAGGATCCAACAAGCCCCCGGCGGGAGCCGGGGGATCCCCGGACTTCCGCCCGGTGCTTCTTGGGGGAACGCGCGAGGATCAAGTGTGAGCCGTATTACGCCGCCGCTCAGCCCACGTCGTCGTCGTCGCTCTCCCCGTCGCGCTCGTCGGCGTAAGGATCCCGCACACAGGCGGTCTCCGCGCAGAAGTCCCCCTCCTCGGGATCGCACAGCAGCGAGAGGAGCGAGTTCTTCTCGCTTTCGGAGATCTGCGCCAGCCGGAAACCGCGCATGATCTCCGGCACCGGATCGACGGCCCGGCCGCGGAACTCGACGGTCACCCGGCCCGCACCAGACCGGTGGCGGCGGCCGGCGTGGTTGCACAGCGAGAACAGATCGTCACGATCCATGGCTGCCTCCCGGCGTCTGCCGGTCCTCCGTGCCTCGGTCCTGGTGGCGTCCGGGCGCATTCGTCCCCGGAGTCTGCACCACGACCGTCAGGATCATGTACGGAATGCGTGAGAAAACGGTTCACGCACGGGGCCGAGCGGCGGCCGGAAACGGAAAATGGGCGATATAGGACTCGAACCTATGACCCCTAGCTTGTCGAGCTAGTGCTCTAACCAACTGAGCTAATCGCCCGCAAAGACCACCAACAGAGTCTTGCGCGTGATCGGGGGCCAGTCAAGCGACTTTCGCCCTGCGGCGAGTCCGCGGCCGGTTCGCCTTGCTGTCGCCGCGCCGCGGCGGCTACGCTGGGTTTTTCGGCGAAAATAGCCCCTGGCTGCCGTTCGCCGCTCCGCGCCTCCGCATCCATCACCGCCATGCCAAACGTCCGTTTTGCCGATGGTTCCGTCCGCGACTATCCCGCCGCCGCGCGGCTGGCCGACGTCGTCGGCGATGCGCCCGCGCCGCAGCCTGCCCCGAAGAAGAAGGCGCGGCCGATCGCCGCCCTCCTCGACGGCAAGGCAGTGGGGCTGGACGCACCGCTGCCTGTCGCGGGCACCGCTGTCGTGGAACCGCTCTACACGGGCGATCCGCGGGCCCTGCCGGTGATGCGGCACTCCGCGGCCCACGTCATGGCCCGGGCCGTGATGCGGCTCTTCGAGGGTGTGGAACTCGCCTTCGGGCCGACGACTGGCGAGGGTTTTTACTACGATATGCGGGCGCCGCGGCCGATCACCGACGAGGATCTGCCCGCCATCGAGGCGGAGATGCGGCGGATCATCGCCGCCGACGAGGCCTTCGAGCGGGTGGAGGTGTCTCGGGAGAAGGCCGTGGAGATCGTCCGGGGCTTGCATCAGCCGCTCAAGGTCGAGCACATCGAGACCGGCCTGGCGGAGCACCCGACGCTCTCTTTCTACCGGCAGGGCGAGTTCGTCGATCTGTGCCGCGGACCCCACGTGGCGAGCCCCGGCTGCATCGGCGCCTTCAAGCTCACGAACATCGCCGGTGCCTACTGGAAGGGAGACGCGAACAACGCCCAGCTCCAGCGGCTGTACGGCACCGCCTGGTTCACCCAGGAGGATCTC